>Ga0209253_10002417_pt1 | contig 16545 bp, 28 predicted proteins | sample FrelakmetBRP12BR_FD_187145 | JGI IMG/M metagenome (GOLD analysis project Ga0209253, IMG submission 187145) | Freshwater lake sediment microbial communities from the University of Notre Dame, USA, for methane emissions studies - BRP12 BR (SPAdes)... | ecosystem: Environmental > Aquatic >...
AGCGAAGCGAGGAACCTGCTGTTGGCAATTGGTGGCGGGATCGTTCAGAAGCAGGTTTCTCGCTTCGCTCGAAATGAGGCTCGGGTAAATGGTTGGCGCGAATTTCAACAGCCCGTTAAGGCGTCCCGACTTGATCACGATTGAAGTCAGCACGAAGGCCTCGGGCGGCCGGGCGCCTTCGTGCCTCGTCATCGTGAAAAGCGCCCGGCCGCTCCGAGGCTGTTCACGCTGACTTCCTTCGGGCACGAATCGCATTGTGCGGCGAGCGTATGCGATTTGTGAACGTCATCTTCTGTCGAGCTCGCGCAGGGCAGGCACGCGCTCGCGCGCGAGCATGTCGCCGAACGACCGGTAGCCGATCGCGCCGGGATTCTTGGGGCCCAGGAACCAGACGGGCCACTCGCCGTCCGCGCCTGCGCGATCGGGGAAGATGAGATAGACGTCGCCGTCCTCGACGCTGCTGATGATCCACGCACGCGCGAGCGCCGGGCCGGGCAGCGGTCCGCCGGCGGCGGCGTCGAGCGGCACCGCGACGTCCGCCATCGTGCGCCAGACGTCGAGGCCTGGGTAGCTGCCGGCGGTGAGCGGTGCCACGGCGCCCGCCGGCAGCATCGTGACGACGTTGAGGGGCGCGACGTAGAGCATGCCGTTGGACGTTTTGAGAAACGCGCGATACGACGGCGGCAGCGGCTTGCCGATCCGCGCCGCCAGCGCATCGAGGTCCGCCGCGATCGCCGGCGCGTTGAGCGTCGTGCCTTTCGCAAGCGCTTCGCGTTCCTCGGCAATGAGATGCCGGTCCGGCAGCCGCCGCAGGCGCTCGAGCACGTCGCGATCGAACGTGCGGAGTTCCTCGCCGAGATCGGCGGAAGGGGGGGCCCTGGAAGTGCGCGGGGACGCCGGCGCAGCGGCGGGTTCCGGCGCGGGGTCGCACGCGCCGAGCGCGGCGACGGCGAGCAGCGCCAGCGCGCACGCGCGGAAGCGTTCCCTCACGCGATGGGCGCGGCGTCGGTGAAGACGGGCGAAGTGAGTCCGGTCAGCGACCGGCCGCGCGGGTCGCGGCGCCGCATGTGGTCGCGCACGATGTCGAGCGCCGAGCGATCGCACGGCGGCAGCGCGACGTCGCTCTCGCCCAGCGGCGTCACGCGTTCACCCCAGCGGATCACATGCGAGCAGAAGGTGAGTCCGCCGCCGAACGCGGGTGTCAGCAGAAGGTCGCCGGGATGCACGCGGCCGGACTCGAGCGCTTCGACCAGTGCGACCGGCACCGTCGCCGCGGACATGTTGCCGTACTTGTGCACGGTCAGGAACACGCGATCCATCCCGATGCCCGCGCGCTTGGCGACGAACTCGATGATCCGCAGGTTCGCCTGGTGCGGGACGACCAGGTTGATGTCCGCGGGCGTCTTGCCGGCGCGACGGAGCGCCTCGACGGAGGACTCGCCCATTCCGGCGACGGCGCGCTTGAAGATCTCCTGGCCATCGAAGTCCCATAGCGTGTCGCCGTACGTGATGTCTCCCCCGAAGCCGTACAGGAGGCCGCTGCCGCGGACGCGGAGGATCTGCCGCGCGTCGGCATAGCAGCCCAGCTTTTCCGCGAGCACGCCGGATTCGTTGTCCGCGGCCTGCAACACCACGGCGGCGCACCCGTCGCCGAACAGCACGGCCACGTTGCGGTTGTGCCAGTCCATGAACGGCGAAACCCATTCGACGCCGACGACGAGTGCCGTTTTCACGACGCCCGTGCGGATCATCGCGTTCGCCGTTGACAGCCCGTGCAGGAAGCTCGTGCAGGCGGTGTTGACGTCCATCGCCGCCGCGCTGCCCGCGCCCAGCTTCACCGAGAGTCCCGACGCGGAGTTCGGAATGTGCTCGTCGTTGGAGCAACTGCCGTACACGATGAGGTCGAGGTCGGTCGCCGCGATGCCCGCGCATGCGAGCGCGCGCGCCGCCGCGACGTGCGCCATCGCGATGCCGGGCACGTGGGAAATGCGACGCTCGTGAATGCCGGTCCGCTGCGCGATCCACTCGTCGCTCGTGTCGAGGAAGGTCGCCAGGTCGGCATTGGTCAGCACCGACGGCGGCATGCATTTGCCCCAGCCGGTGATGGCGGCATACGTCATCGTGCATCCCCCTTGTTTTGCGTGACGCCCCGTCGTTCCGGCCGCGCGGGCGGCGCCGGCGACGGGGTCGTTGTTCCATGAGTCTAAGGGATACGCCGGGTTCCCGACAGTCGTGCTAGTGCCGCGGGTGCGCGGCGCGGCGGCGGCGCCAGAGCGCCGCATAGACGAGGATGTTGAGCGCCACGACCGCGCAACCCAGCAGGAGCTGGATGCCCGGCGTCAGGCCGGCGGGATAGATCACCGGTACCAGGTAGTGGTCGATGAAGCCGCCGGCATAGCCTGCGTCGCCGGCAAGCGCGCGCAGCGCGTTCTCCAGCGGAGTGAGCGGACAGAGGGCGCCGGCGAACTCGAGGTAGGCGACCCATGCGACCGCGGGCAGGTGCAGCCACGCCCAGAACGTCCTGCGCCAGGCGAGGAACCCGCCGAACACGACGAACAGGATGAACGCGAAATGCAGCGCGACCGTGGCGTCGGCAAGCCCGCGGTACGCCATCGTGCGGGGGCGCGCCGGTCAGCGCTTTTTCTTCTTCGCGTGCGCCTTGGCGGACGAAGCCGCCGGCCGCGTGTCTTCGGGCTCCGGCTTCTTGTAGTCGCCGATGACACCCTTGACGGGACAGACCGAGAAGATCGGGCATTTCTTGCAGCCGACAGCGAGGGCTACGGGGCACAGGACCATGGCGTGCGGCTCCGGGAGGGGCTTCGTGGGAAACGATCATCATGAGCGCGTTCGCGGGGAAACGCCAGTGCGCGCCTGGCTATGGCTGTTCGTCGCGCACGGGCTCGCTCGTCCGGTTGCGCCACTGCCGCCGCAGCACCAGCGCGCCCCAGGCGTTGGCGAGCAGCAGCAGCGCGAAGCCCGCCCAGTGCAGCAGGTGGCCGATGCGCTGCGCGTGCGCAAGCAGCCGGAGGTCGCCCAGCATCTCGATCCAGTCGTGCGCGCCGTCGTCGCCGGTGCGGCCGCCGAGGAGCACGAGCTGCGGATGCAGCGCGTCGTAGGCATAGGGCGCGGCGTCGAGCACGCTGATTGCGAGCCACCACAGCGCGAGCGACGCGCCGAAGTTGTCGCGGTTGCGGTGATGCAGCGCGACCAGCGCCGCGACGGGCATCAGCCATTGCATGAGCGTGCCGCCGGCAATCTGCAGGAAATTGCCGAGCGGCCAGAACAGCACGTGGCCCGCCTCGTGGAAGACGAGATTGACCGCATGCGTGAGCGAACCGCCGATCTCGCCGGTACGGATGTCCATTGCCCACAACCGCCAGCCCCATGCGACGAAGACTGCATACAGCGCGATGCGCAGCGCCACGATCCAGGTCTCCACGCGCGGCGGGACGGCGAGAAATCGTTCCCACGACGGCGCATCGTCCTCTTGGCTCACCGCGTTCCGTGCCGCGACGCGCACCGGCTCGCCGCGCTGCGCGGCGAGGTACTTCGCGAAGACGAGCCCGCAGCCGGGGCACGTCGAAGGCGCGGACTCGGCGTCGAGCGGGCACCGGCACTTCGGGCACGCGCGGAACATGCGTCGTCAGCCTTCTGCCGCGCGCGCGCGCCACCCCTGCAGGACGGCAAGCGCGAACACGCCGGCGGCGGTGATCAGCGCGGCAGACACCAGGAACGCGCCGGTGGCCTCGGGCATCGCGACGCCGGCCGCGCTGGTGATCAGCATCGCGGCACCCGGAGTCGACCACGCGGTGACGACGGGCACGCGATAGCGCAGCGAGAGCGCGATGCTCGTGACGCCCATGCCGAGGCCGAGCGCCCATATCCACGACGCCAGCTGCGCCGGCGTCGCGCCCAGCGCCTGCGCGGCCTGGAGCACCATCGCCGCGGAACTCGTGAACCCGACCAGCACGGTGACGAAGCCGGCGACGACGGCCGACAGCGAAAGATCGTCCCGCCAGGAGCCCGCGCGGGCGCCGGCGAGGTTCATTTGGGCGCGACCGCGCCGGCCGCGGGCCAGTCGCTGTCGCCGACGCGCGTGAGCTTCATCTCGAAGAACCGCACGGGCGGCTGCCCGGCGGCGACGCGGTCGCCGACCTCGTGCCAGACGCCGTCCCTGACGATCGCGCTGTAGCGGATCGTGGCGGGTCCCGCCGGGATTTCCCAGCTGAAGCCGTCGGCCGTACGCTGGACGGGAAAGTCGCCCGCAAAGCCCATCGCGTACGAGCGCATCGACCAGGACTTTGCCGCGACGTTGTACGAGATGATGCCGAGCGCATTGAACGACGTCCGTCCGTCCGGCTCGTAGCCGCGGCCTTCGATCATCTTGACGGCACCGTCGAGGAACGGGCCGATGCGCTCGGTCTGCGTGATCGTGTGCTTGTCGCCGGAAGGGAGCACGGTCGTGGCGGGCCCGCGCCACGCGCCGTCCATGAACGCGAACGTCGCCATCGCGGCGCGCTGCGCGGCGAGGATTGCCGCCGGGTCCGGGCGTTCCTGTGCGCTGCCATGGGTTGCCTCCGCGGCGATGCCCAAGGCCAGCGCGCATGCGGCGAGTCGTCGTGCGTTCATCGGTCGGGTCCTTTCGCGCCGTGCGCGGAGTCAGTCGACGAGCGTGCCGCCGAAGGCCAGGCGCCCGGCGGCGGACGCCTCGTAACCGACGTGGACTCGGCTGGCGGGGCATTCCAGGACGCCCGCGATCGCATGAGTCAGCGCGCCGATCTCGGCGGCGAGTTCGGCGCCCTCCGGGGCGCGCCGTTTGCGCACGTTGACGAACACGGGCGCGTCCACCGGGGCGATCGCGGTGTCGTTCTCCGCATACGCGTCGAGCGGCAGCGTGCGTACGCGCACCCACGTCGTGCCCGGCGGCGCGGCGAAGACCCGTCCGGCGGCGTCGGCCAACACCTGCGCCAGCGGGCGCGTGCGACCGGAGGGAAGCGGTCCGACGATCTCGATGTCGACAATGGGCATGGCGGTGCAAGGGCCTTCGCGGCGCGGCGGACACGAGGGAAAGACTTCGCCGCGGCGGATCGCGGTTCGGGAAGGATACCGGCGTGGCCGCGGGACGTGAAGGGCGGGCGGAGGGCGATGGCGCGCGCCGGATTGCGCAAAGGACGCGGGCGTCCATCACGCAGCGGAAGTGCGGGGTGCTAAAGTACGCGACTCCGCGCCCGCCGCCCCCTCGGCGCGGTGGCCAGGCGCGTTGCCCCCACGCCCGCCGAAGGTGTGCGATGAATTTCCTGTGGCCGCAGTATCTCTGGTTGCTGCTCGTGGTGCCGGTGCTCGTCGCCGCCTACGTGGCGCTGCTGCGCAGGAAGAAATCGGCGGTCCGGTATGCCGACCTGGGACTCGTCAAGTCGGCGATGAGTTCGACGCAGCGATTCCGGCGTCACGTGCCGCCGCTCCTGTTCCTGCTCGCGATCGTCGCTGCGCTGCTGGCGGCCGCGCGGCCGACCGCGGTCATCACGCTCCCGTCCGACGCCCGCACGGTGATCCTCGCGATGGACGTGTCGCTGTCGATGCGCGCCACGGATGTCGAGCCCAACCGGATCGTCGCTGCGCAGAACGCCGCCAAGGCGTTCGTGCAGGAATTGCCGCAGGACATCCGCGCCGGCATCGTCACGTTCGCCGGAACGGCGCTGGTCGTGCAGCCTCCCACGCTCAACCGCGAAGACCTGGTGGCGGCGATCGACCGGTTCCAGCTGCAGCGGCACACGGCGATCGGCAGTGGGCTCATCGTGTCGCTCGCCACGCTCTTCCCGGAAGAGGGCATCGACCTCGAGTCGCTGCTGTTCGGCAGCGGATTCACGTCGCGCGACAGTACACGCCGCGGCGGGATCGAGCGCCCCGAGAGCAAGGAGAAGAAGGAGAAGAAGGCGTTCAAGCCGGTGCCGCCCGGCTCCTACACGTCGGCCGCCATCATCCTGCTGACGGACGGCCGCCGAACAACCGGGCCCGATCCGCTCGACGCCGCACGCATGGCTGCCGACCACGGCGTGCGCGTGTTCACCGTCGGTTTCGGATCGGCGGCGGGCGGCGCGGTCGACATCGACGGCATGTCCATCTTCATGCGCTTCGACGAGGAGACGCTGAAGGGCATCGCGGGCATCACGCAGGGCGAGTATTTCCACGCGGCGTCCGCCACGGATCTCAAGAAAATCTACGAGGGCCTCAACGTCCGCTTCGCGCTCGAGCGCAAGGAGACCGAAGTGGCGGCGTTGTTTGCCGCGCTCGCCGCAGTGCTCGCGGTCGCGTCGGCGACGCTGTCGCTGCTCTGGTTCAACCGCATCGTCTGATCGGATAGGGGTCAGACCCTAAAGGCCGACAGGCCGCGTGTTTCAGGGGTCAGACCCTTAAGGCCGACAGGCCGCGTACCTTTGGCAAGTAGGTTGCCTGCCTCAAGGGTCTGACCCTTGGCCACCGCGGTCACGTCGGCGACGCTATCCTGCTCTGCTTCATTCGCGTCGTCCGGCCGGCGTCTTCGTGGAGATGCTTTAGGGTCAGACCCTTAAGGCAGGCACCCGGTGTTCCGAAGGTGGAGGGCGTACCGGCCTTAACGGTCTGCCCCTATCGACCGCAGCAGCGCATCGGCCTCGCGCGGCGTGCGCAACTCGTTCCACGCCGCATGGGCCGCACCGTCCTCGTGCATCAGCGCCGCGTATTCGCGGCGATACCGGCCGAATTGCGTGATCGTCCACCACAGAATCGAATCCCGCGACAGGAGTGACTTGCGCAGCGATTCGCGGTTGCCGGAGAAGAGCACTTCGCGGGTCAACGCGCGCCGCGCCGTTCGCTTCAGCACGCGGCCGAACACGCGCGGGAAGCCGAAGTTGAGCCAGACGAAGGCAGTGGCGCGCGGCCACACGATCGGGCGAACGCGGCGATAGTTGCCGTCGACGACCCATCTCGACCCCGCCGTGGCTTCGTCGGTGAGGCGCAGGAACTCGGCTTCGGGTCGCGGCGTCCAGCGCGGCGCCCAGTAGAGCGCGTCGAGCTGGATCCAGGGCACGTCCAGCGCCGCCGCCAGCGCGCGCGCGAACGTCGACTTGCCGCTTCCGCTGCAGCCAACGACCACGACGCGTGCGAACCGGGCGCCGGGGCCTGCGTGCTCGGTCGCGTCGCGACGTGACGCACGGGGGGCGTCGTCGGGCGCCCTCATCGCGCGGAGCGGTCGCAGGCGTCAGGCGGATTTGGAAGCACTGGCCGCGCGGCGCGCGATCGTTCCGGCTGAGGCTGCGCCGACACCTTTGCCGACTAGTAGCGCGACCACTTGTGCAGCCACAGGCAGCCTGCGGCGGCGGCAACCCAGCCCAGGCCGACCAACGGCATCAGCGAGATGAACGCCCAGATCACCGCATTGATCAGACAGAGGATCACGGCGAAGAGGGTGACGAAGATATTGGCCATGGCGGGGTCTTGGCGGTGCGGCCGATCAGCCCGTTCGGCGCGACGCCACGCAGGCGAAAGCGCATACGCGCGCCGGGGCATCCCCTGGAGACGAAACGCCGGGTCGACAATTTTTCATGGAAACGGCTTCTTCTCTAACTCACCGGCGACACCTCGTCAATCGCGCGCCTTGACAGTCGCCGTGCGCGCGGCCGGTGTCACCGCGCGGCGCGGCGCCGCGGATCCTTGGCAACACGGGCCTGGCGATGGTCATGCGAGCGAAAACGGCGTGGTGGGTGCACGCGGCCAGAGGACCGTATACGCGTCGGCCGTGGGCGACCGAAACGCGACGACCAGCCCGTCGCCCAGTCCCGCGCGCACGAGGAAGGGCTCGAAGCGCCGGAACGCCGCGGCCGGGTCGTCGGTGAGCACGTAGACGTTGCGCGCGGCGGCAGAGATGTCGTGTCCGTCGAGCGCCTCGCCGTCGGCCAGCATCTCGAAGAGCGCGTCCTCGACCTCCGCGACCTCGTCGGCGTCCTCGATCGCGCGGCCGCGGAACTGCAGGACGAGTCGCGAAGCCGGCACCGGTCAGCGTTCCATCGAGTCGTGCACGCGCAGCGGCTGCTACTGCAGCTCGATCGTGCCGTCGAACGTCGCGCGCAGCGCGAGTCCTCCGATCTCGAGCGTGACCGTCGCCGGCAGCGCCTCGGTCCCCTTGATCCGGCCGTCCGCGATGGCACTCGCCACCGCCTGCTCGATCGCCCGCTGCGAGCTGATGCCGACCATCTTGAGGAACTTGCGAATGCTCAGGTTGAACGTTTCCTCGTTCATCGCGGATCTCCGTGGTTGGGGCGCGGTCGCGCGTTGCGTACGCGAACGCCACGCGCAACGATACCGCATCGCCCGGCGCGGAGTGGGGGCGGCCGCGGCCGGCGGCGCACCGCAGGCAGCCGGCCCGCGCGCCGACCGAACGCCGGGTCAACCCTCTCCGTCCCAGTATTCCATCGTGGCCGCCTGCCGGAAGATCGCGCGCGCGGGGCGCACCATCACCTTCCCGGAGTCGGGGTACACGATGACGTCGTTCGGGTTGCGCTCGCCGATGACGAGGTAGCGGCATGGCGCGTCGCTCTCGTTGAGGAGCGCGTGGCCCGCCTGCTGGCCGGCGGGAAAGCAGACGTAGTCGCCCGGCGCGAGCGCGTGGCGCGCGTCGCCCAGGCGCAGCGTCGCGTGCCCCTCCAGCATGAACAGATGCTCTTCCTCGAGCATGTGATAGTGGAAGGGGCACGACTGCTTGCCCGGCGGCAGCTCCTCCATGTTCACGCCGACGTGCGTCGCGCCCGCGAACTTGCCCAGGCTGCGCACGCGCCCGGCGAAGCGCTCGCCGTGACTCCAGTCTTCCCAGGGGACCGCGCCGACCGGAAACGGCTCGGTCGTCGGAGCGGCGCCGCCGTGCGGCGGTTCAGCCATCGAAGCTCCTCGTTCGGCCAGTGACGAACCGCCATTCTCGCGCGATCCGGCGGGCGCGCGAAGCGGGTCTAGCCGCGATGACCCAGCAGCCGCGCAGGCAGGAACAGCACGCTCTTCAGGAAGGCCAGCAGCGCGGCCACGACGATGCCCGCCACACGAAACGGCAGACAGACGAGAAAGGCGACGAGCAGCACGACGGGCGCCGCGACCAGCACGAGCAGCGCCAGCGGCCACGCCAGCACGAACAGGATGCACCACCCTACCACGAACAGCAGCGTCCTCATCGATATCCTCCGCGCGAAAGCGGCCATCGCTCCGGTGCCGCTGGCTTTCGCCCCCAGCAACACGCTCGATCGCGACCGCATTCCGATTGGACGGCCTGCGGCAGCGGGCGTCAACGGCCGGTGGCACCAATGCGGCCTGCGCCGGCGCGACCTGCGGCCACAGGCGACGAATGGGGCGGGCGTTCGCCGCCGGCGGCGTCAGCGGGGCGCTTGCGGAGCTGAAGTGGGCGCGTTGACCGTGATGATGCGCAGCGTGCCGTTCTCCGCGGCGCCGAACCAGACACGCCCGCTGTCGAACATCACGCCTTGCCAGTTGGCCCAAAGGTCATCGGGCTTTGCCGCAAGGATCGACCGGCGCAGCTCGGCATCGAACACATTCGCGGCGCGCGCGAGGTATTCCTCGCGCGAACGCACGACGATCGTCTGCCTGCCGTCCCACACGCGAGCCGGGTAGCGGAACATCGTGGCGAGCTTCGCGCGATCGTTCGCGCGGACCGCGTCCTGCAGCGCAGCGAGGAACCGGGCGGCGGCCTCCTCGGTGGTGCCGGCGGTCGAGAAGGGCGCGCTGCCCGGCGCCGCGCCGAAGGCGGCCGCCGATGCCGCAAGCGCAATCCACACGCATGCGGCGCGAACGCGCGCCGCGAGGCGGCCGTCGCCGGCATGCGCGCGCGTTCTCATGGGCATCACGCGTCGGGCGCCAGCGTGTAGTCGAGCGCCAGCGTATGCCCGCCACCGGGACTCACCGGCATGGTCGCGCGTGCAAGTCGCGCGCCTGCGGCCTGTTCGTCGTAGGGAACCTGCTCCCAGCCCGTGACCTCGAACGTGGCGACGATGCGAGTCATCGCGGGCGCCCCCGGTCGTCGCCGCGCACGCGAGATCGCGTCACGCGGACTTGACGTTCAGCAGGACGTTCGTTGCGAAGACCGCGAGGCCGACGAGCACGACGGTCGCCGCAATGGCGACGACCGGCCCGGCGCCCGCAGTTCCCGTCAACAGCATGCCGAGGCCCAGCATGAAGACCGGCAGCCCGGCGTTATGCAGCCAGAAATGCACGCGCGCGAGCCGCGTCGTCGCCGCGCCGGGATGGAGGTGATAGATGATTCCGGCAAGCGCGAGCGACGCCCAGCCGAGCAGCAGCAGGTGCGCGTGCACCGGCGCCAGCACGAAGTTCTCCTTGATGCCCATCGCGAGGCCAAGACACGCGCCGACGACCAGGTACACCACGGCAATCCTCAGGAAACGCACGCCCATGTAGACATCCCTCCGTTGAACGATTGCGTGAACGTGACACGCGCCTGCGTGCCCGCGACTCCGCACGATCGCGCAGCGTGGCGATTGTAGGCGCCCGCGCGCCGGGACGGAATGCCGGCAGTCGGCCCGTCGGCGCGGATGTGCGCTGGAACAGCCGGCGCAGGATGCGGACGTTGGCGGAGAAGAGACCTGCGATCCACGCGCCGCGGCGGCGATCCATCAAGGCGTTCCGGGGATCTTGCGCTATTGCATCGTGCGAAATCCCCGGGGCTTTCGGCCGCGACTATTCAGGTGACCGCGGCGACGACGCCTGCGACATTGACAAAGAATCCGGCCGGCGAGAATGGCCGCAGCCGGCGCGGCCGAGGTGCGGTCGCTGTGCGCCGCGCCGGCCGTTGGCCTGCCGGGTCAGACCCAGGCGTCGCCGGGCGCGGTGAGCGCGCCGTCCGCGTCGCCCGTGTTCACCATGCCGCGCGGCTCGACGATCAGCGCGTGGCATTCGGCGCGGGCGCGCGTGATGTGCTCGCGGCCTTTCGGCACGACGTACATCTCGCCTGCGCGCACGACCACCGCGCCGTCGCGAAAGCCGATTTCCATCTCGCCGGCTAGCACGAGTAAGACTTCGTCGGTGTCCGCGTGCCGGTGCCAGACGAACTCGCCGGCGAACTTCACGAGCTTGAACTGGTAGTCGTTCATTTCCGCCACGAGCCGCGGTGACCAGTGTTCGTGGAACAGCGCGACCTTCTGCGCGACATTGATCGCTTGTTGCGACATGGCCGGTTACCCTTGCGGCATGGCGTGCGGGGAATGACGTGGCGGGCTCATTCCAAGACCGTATCGATCGGGCGCCACCACGTGCATCCGTGCGGCGACGTTGCCTGAAAGGCCAGGTAGCCGCCGCCGCCCCGAAGCGGCTGGTCGAAGCCGCGGTCGGTGGGCGCGCCGATCAGCGCGCAGTAGAGCAACGCGCCGACCGCGCCGTGCGACACGATGCCGATCGCTCCGGCGCTCGCGTCGTCGCGCACGATCGCCGCGACGGCGGCGACGATGCGGCGCTGCGCGTCGACCGCGCGCTCCCACCCGCGCACGGATGTTTCCGGTTGCGCGAAGAATGCGTCGGCGACGCGCTCGAACTCCGCCGGCGGCAGGAAGCCCGTCGCCGCGCGGCCGATTTCACCCGGCGCGGGGATCTCGGTCCACGGCAGCCCGCGATGCGCGGCGAGTATGCGCACGGCGTCCACCGCCTTCGTCTCGGTGCTGCTGTACAGCGCGGAAAGCGTGCTCGCCCACGGCTGCGCGAGCGCGTCGTGCCTGCGTCCGGCCCCGGTGGCCGACAGCGGCCATTGCGTGACCGGAACGTTCGCGCTGACGACGACGTCCGAGTGCGAGATGAAGTAGACGGCGCGCCCGGTCACGGCGAATAGCGGGCGGTCCGCGGCTCGCGTCTCGCGGGCATGTGCTGCAGGCCCACGCACACGAGCGCGACGATGAGCAGCACGCCGTATTAGGCGCCGTTGCGGCCGGCGCCGACGACGAACCGGCCTTCCGTCGCGTGCACCATCGCGATGCCCACCGCGTAGATGCCCGCATAGACGAGCGTGAGCGGCAACACGAGCCGCCGCAGCGGGAGCAGGATCGTGCCCGCCACCTCCACCGCGGTGATCGCGGCGGCGATGACGACGCCGGCGGGAAGTCCCTGCGCGTCCAGCCATCCGCTGAACGGCACGACGCCGCCGCCCAGCAGGCGCGTCCATCCGTGTGCGGCAGTCAGGCCGGCGAGCGTCAGGCGAAGCGTCGTCCAACCGAGCGTGCTGCGCGCGTCCTTGTCCATGGCCGTGGTTCCTCGTTAACTGCCGGTGGTTCGGGCCGCCTGGCCGCCGGAACTGCGTGGCCGCGCAGGAACGCCGCGCCCCGGACCGTACATTCCGGTCGGGCGTCGCGGATCCGGCGCGCGCCATCGCTCGCCGGTGCTCGCGTCACACCGGCGGTGCGGCGCCTTCGACGGCGATCACCTTCGACCGCGCCGCGCGCGTGCGCAATGCGAGCAACGGCTGGTACTCAACCGAGCCGTACCATTGCTTGAGCGCGGCCATGGTCGGGAACTCGAGGATCACGACGCGGGGAGGTGTCCAGCCGCCTTCGAGGGTCTCGGTCGCGCCGCCGCGCACGACGAAGCGGCCGCCATGGGCGGTGACCGTGGCCGGCACGCCCTTGCGATATTCGTCGTAAAGCTCGCGATCGATGACGTCGACTTCGGCAATGAGATAGGCGGGCATCGGGGCAATCCTCGTTGGTCCTGGGGCCGCACGCATGAACTGCCGGACGGCGAACCGGCTGGCCGTGCGCGCGGTCTGCGCCTGCAGCCGACATCATATTCGGTCGTCGCGCGGATGGGGCGGTCGTTCAGTCCGCCGGTCCGCGGAGCCCGATGCAGTTGCCCCACGGATCCCGGACCTGGCACATCGCCTGGCCGCCGCCGATGCGCATCGGACCGCGATAGCGCGTTGCGCCGACGGACTCGAAGCGCGCGAGCGCGGTTGCGAGGTGCTCGACCTGCCAGTAGACGACCGACCCGCACGCGCCGGAAGCGACCTTTGCGTCCGCCGGCACGAACTCGACCGGGACGCCGTCGATTTCGAGGTAGTCGAACGCCGTCTCCGCGTCGCGGGCCGGCACCGCCCGCGGGAACGCGCGGCGATACCAGGCGTGCGCGGCGGCGACGTCGCCGACGTGCATCATGATCGCGGCGATCGGCTGCATCGGCATCAGCGCAGCGACCGCCGGAAGTACACGACACGCTCGGCCTCAACGAACCCGAGCGCGCGGTGCGCCGCCTGGCTGTCGGCGTTGGCGAGACTCGCGTCGGACGCAAACTCGCGACAGCCGCGCGCGCGTCCCCAAGCCTCGACGGCGGCGACCAGCGCACGCGCGCAACCCCGGCGCCGCGCGCGGGGCGCGACGTTTAGGCCTTCGAGGAACGAGACGGGCGACGCGTCGGTGCCGTTTACGTAGTCGGTGCGGATGCTCGCCTCGGCGAAGCCGAACGCGTCGCCGAGATCGTCGTGCGCGACGAACGTTGCGTAACGCGACGGCAGCGCGACCTGGTTCGTCATTTCGGCGACATGCTCGCTGTGGCTGCAATGCGGCCACAGCGCTTCGCGCAGTGCGAGCCAGCCCGGATGCCCGGCGTCGCCGCAGCGTGCGGTCCTCATGCGAGCGCGTCCAGCTCCTTCATCTCTTTCGCGCACCACACCCGGTCGTCGGCCGGCACGAGCGCGTGCAGCTCCAGCGCGCGGGTGCGCGATGCGGCGGATCCCGCCGGATCGTGGTCGGCGTGCTGGGCGAGCGCGAGGACCGCGTACCCAAAGTACAGTTCGAACGCCGGCGCATCGTGCGCCGCGCAGACGGCGAGGCAGCCCTGCGCGCTGGCGACCGCATCGTGCGGCCGCCCCGCCGCCAGTTGGCTGCGCGTCAGCCGGTAGAACGCCCGCTCCTCCTCGAGCCACGTGCCGGCCTTGCGCCAGTAGGTGAGCGCGCCTTCGGCCGCCGCGATCATCGCTTCGTTTTCCGCAGGGCTGCGCTCCGGCTTTTCCTCGAGCATCGCCGCAACGCTGTTGCCGCCCACCGCGAGCGCGCGGATTGCCGGGGATTCGGGCGCGAGGCCGTCGCGCGCATGCGCGAGCGCCTCGTCGTAGGCGGCGATCGCCCTCGCGAACTCCGAGCGGCCCGCCAGCATCGCCGCCGACGCCGCGAGGACGGCGATGCGGTCGTCGCGCGGCAGCCCGCCGAGCGGCGCGCTGTCGCCACCCGCAAAGTGCAGCGTCGCGACCCCGCGCACCAGCGCAGCGTCGACCTTGCCGCTGCCGTCGTAGGCGGGCAGCGCGCGCAACGACTGCAGCAGCGCGACGCCGGGCGTGAACGCTCCGAGGTGCTCGCCGTACACGTGCGCGACGAGCTGCGCGAAACGCGGGATCTGCGCCGGTTCGGCAATGACGTGCAACGACGCCGCCAGCCGCGCGGCGACGTCCTGCGGATGATCGCCGTGGTCCTGCCAGGCGGTGGCGAGAAACTCGTCGAAGGTCGTGGTCATGTCGTTTCTGCGCAGTGGGGAGGCGACAATTTATGCGATCGCCGCGACGAGGTTCACTTCGACGGTCGCGTTCTTGGGCCGCTGGTGGACGTCGATCGACGTGCGCGCGTGCGCGGCGGCCGGACCGAGCACCGCGTGCAGGATGGCGGAAGCGCCGTCGGCAACCTCGCTCTGCTGCGTGAACGTGCCGGCCGACTGCACGTACACGCCGATCCGGATCTCGCCGTCGAAGTCGTATCCGAGGTCGACGGCGGCCTGCCTGAACGACGCGTCGCGCGAGGGGCTCATTGTTGGCATCTCCAGTCGGGGAACGCGCGTTCCCGATGACCGCGGCAAAGGCCTGCAATCAAGGGAGGCGCCGCGCCGGCGCGATCATTCCGGCGCGAAGAACCACGCGCGGGCGATCAACCCGTCGATCACTTCGTAGACGGCGACGGTCTCGAAGGGCGTCGCCCGGACGCCGTGGATGCGCTCGTGATCGATGACCTTGTTGCCCATCGCGATCCGGTTGAGGATGTCCGCGCGCAGCTGCGGCAGGTTGAAGCGCTCGTTCGCGTAGAACTCCGCGAGCGCGGCCTTGCCCGTCAGCGAAGGTTCGGGCGAGGGCATCCGGTAGATCGCGACGTCGTCGCTGAAGTTCGCGATGAAGGCGGGGAGATCGCGCGCGTTGTACGCGTCCACCTGGCGCTGCACGACGTCGACGGCGTTCATGACAGTGCTCCGTGCGAAGGGGTCCGGTCACGCGCCCGCAGGTGGCGGCCGCCGTCGGCTCCGGGCGTCCATTGTGCCACCGTCGGCGCCGGCGGCAGGGGCGTTTCGCGTTGGGGGCGCAACGGCGCGGATTCAGGGCCGCGATGGCTGTGCGAACTCGTAGCGAACCTGGTTCACGTGGCCGCGCCAGTACGGCTTCGTGCCCTCCGGCATGATCCAGGCGACTTCGCCGTCGAGCGGGATACGCATGCCGTCGCGCACCGCGTAGTTCCAGAACCGGCCCATCCAGGGCGTCGGTATCACCGTGTTCGCGACCGTGCGCCCGCGTGCGTCCGCGCGCACGGTGTCGATCAGGCCGTCGTCGCCGAACCTGAACACGAGCGATACCGACGTGCTGCCATCCGCGAACGTCGCGCGCGCGGAGTGCGCATCAATGGCCTGCCAGCGCACGCCCTGGCTCGGCAGCAGCGCGGTCGGATACCACGCGGCCTCGGCGAGGTAGCGCATGAGTTCGCCCTGCGCGAGTTCGCCGGATCCCTGCAGGTCCGCGACCGGTACGAGGCCCAGCACCGACGCGCGCAGCAGGCCCGCGCCCGCCACATAGGCGTCGTGCACGTGGACGGCGACGCCCGGCGCGACCGCGATGCGCGCGTCCCAGTCGAACCCCGGGGGCCGCGTGACCACGCGCTGCGTCGACGTGAACGGCTTCCACTGCGCCGCGTCCTCGCCCATGTCGAACGTGCCCGTGTGTTCGAGGCTTGCGGCCGCCACGAGCGGCTGGCTCTCGGTGAGCGCGACGCGAAAGTAGCGCTGGACCGGCGCCGGCAGGGCGGCGATATCTTCGGCGCGATGGATGCTGGTGCCCGGAACAGGCGATGTCCGTGCCGCCTCGAGCCGCTCGCGCAGCACCAGCGTGTCGCTGTTCCAGCGGACGTTGCCGTAGACGACGGCGACCGCGACGCCAAGCGCCAGCGCCACGATGATGAGTGCGGCTTTACGCCACATGAGCGATTGCGCTCCCCGATCGCATCAACTTTCCCGGCAAGAATCTAGCCGGTGCCCGCGCGTCGCGTGATGACACAGGTCATGCCCTGCGCGACCGGCGCGGCGTTCCGCCGGCTGGAACGCGCACCAGAGGTGCGGCCACGCCTTCGCCACGGACCGCGCCGCCGCGCGCACAAGCGGCTTCGATGAATCCTACTGATCTTTGCGAAAATAGGCGACAGCATCCGCAAGACTCCCGTCGTCCCCGCGAAGGCGGGGACCCAGCGTCGTTCGAGGAGAGTCGCTGGGTCCCCG
>Ga0209253_10002418_pt1 | contig 16541 bp, 15 predicted proteins | sample FrelakmetBRP12BR_FD_187145 | JGI IMG/M metagenome (GOLD analysis project Ga0209253, IMG submission 187145) | Freshwater lake sediment microbial communities from the University of Notre Dame, USA, for methane emissions studies - BRP12 BR (SPAdes)... | ecosystem: Environmental > Aquatic >...
CTATGTGCGATGCAATTGCTAAGACGAGCTACTTGGTCTTCGGGCTGGCTCCCTTTGGCAGTGCAGGGATAAGGTTGCGCCAATTAACCTTACCCATCGCAGCGGATTGCATGATACCGACAACATTACTGGTGACAAAATATAATGCCAGCCCGGAAGGGAATGAATATGCCAGCCAACCCATCAAGAAGGGCATGTAGAGATTCATGGCTTGCGCCATTTGCGCGCCTTGTTCTCCTGGCTGGGGCGGCGGGGTCATTAATTTAGACTGAATATAAGTAGATATCACCACCAATATCGCTAAGAATGGAACGCCGAAACCGAAGATGTAAAGGCGCTCAGGCTGGCTCAGATTCATCCAGAGGAACAGGTTATTAAGCGGGATCAGGGCAGCTCCGTTAATGAATGGGTAGATGTGGTTGGCTAAATCCAGCAACTGCGATGGAGTGACCGCCAGCGCCCGGATAATCGCCTGGTAGAGACCAATGATGAGTGGGAATTGGATTAAGGTGGGCAGGCACGAGCCGAAGGGACTGATCCCCATCTCTTTATAGAGGGCCATCTGCTCCTGGGAAAGCTTCTCGCGGTTGTCTTTGTACTTTTTTTGAATATCCTGCCATTTTTTCGATTTTTGCATGTCCTGCATCGCCCGGGCACTCTTCATTTGGGACATGGTGAGAGGGTAGGTAACCAGGCGGATGAGAATCGTGAAGATAATAATCGCTATGCCGAACATGTTTTCCGGACCGAACATCCGGATCAAGACAGCGTAGATACCCAGAAGGGTATTTACCATTGGATTAATTATCAAGCCGTTCCAGATAGTCGATATATCCATAATTAATATATCCCTTAAGGCATTAATTTACTACTTTTTTGTCTCTGGGGTAAACGCCCACAATTGGTTGCCGCTAGTATCAAAGGCATAGAGAAGCTCCGGTTTCCCGGTTGCTGCAACCAGGATCTTGTCGCCAGCCTCTACCGGCGATGTGTGTAATTTAATTCCTTCGAATGATTTACTCCACCGAACTGTGCCGTTCAGATCTAGAGCAATCAGACCGCCGGTCTCGGTAGTGATGTAAATCGTGTCCTTTGTGACCAGCGGCGATTCGGTAATTGGTCCATCGGGTGTCTTCTGCCATCGAATATTACCAGTCCTGGCGTCGACGGCGTACAGTGAACCTCCCAGGTCTCCAAAGTAGAGGATACCTCCCTGGAGTATTGGACCGCCCCATACCCAGTCGGTTGTCGGGGTAGTCCACAAGATACTGCCATTATTGGAATCTACGGCGACCAGCTGGCTGCCAAACGTGCCGACATAAAGCACACCCTCGGGGCTGAGTGCGGGTGTGCCCACGAGAGAGCCTCCTAGTTCATCAGTCATCCATTTTTGGACCCCGGTCTGAGCGTCTATAGCATACAGGTGATGGTCCATCGATGGAATGTAGATACACTCACACGAATCTTCGGTAACCGGCTTGGCCCACAGTGGACCTTCAGAGCTGAATTGCCATTGGAGATTTCCGCTCTTATCGAGTGTATACAGTTCGTTCCCAGCGTTGGGTGCATATATTCGATCTCTAGCGGATAAAGCGCTACCCACGTATCGATCGGTTGCCCCAGTGTAGCTCCAAATCTCAGCCCCAGTGTCTGGATTGAGGCTGTGGAGGGTGTTGCTATAGTCACCGACGATCAACTGACCATCTGCAGTCAACGTCGGGGCGGCGTAATAAGTCCGCTGACCCTGGATCTCCGTTGGGAAGCGCCATTTTTCGGTCCCATTTGCCAGGTTAATCGAATATACGTGCTGGTTAAACGCCACGTAGGCATTTTCTGTGTCTGCGAATAAGCCTGCCCAGCTTGATGCAGTGCCGACGTTTCCTCCACATGCGCTGAGCAGGAAAGCAGCCAGGATAATCGTTGTAAGAAGTATATATTTATTGGATTTCATATAACTTGTTTTTATCGTATCTCGATTGAATGTTGATTTCGTAATCTTTATCCCAAGCAGGTGTTATTCGGGGACCGGGTCATAACCGCCGGTGTTAAATGGATTGCAGCGCAGCACCCGCCAGGAAGCCAGCAAGCTGCCTTTTATTACCCCATGTTTGTAAACTGCCTGGTAGCCGTAGTGAGAGCAGGAAGGATAAAAACGGCAGGTATTCGGAGGCAACCCGCGCGAGAGGGTCATCTGGTAGAGACGAATTAGAGCCAGTAAGATCATACGGGGGATATTCGAAAGGTGCCGGGGTAGGTCTCGCAGACGCGGCTCGGAGGCGTATTCGTCGTCATGTGGTCGGTGAAGATTCATGGGGAGCTTTCAACAGGTTGGCGCGGTTAAGCACATTTTTAAGAGCTTCTTGCGTCTTTTTGAAGCTGCTGTCAGATAAAGGACGGCGTGCAATTATGATCAAATCCCACCCAGGCTCAACCGAGGATATCAATTCCTGAAGTGATGCCCGGATCAACCGCTTTGCCCGATTGCGTCTCACGGCGATACCTAAAGCCCGGCTGGCAACCACCGCAATACGGGTGGTTTGCGAATCATTCGGTGCAGCAACCAGCACAATAAGCGGGTGAGGAAAAGACTTTCCAATACGCCTCACCCGCTGGAAGTCGGCTGATCTGGTCAGTCGAAACCTGCGTTTCACACCGATTAGTATCGTCGGACATGCACGTAAGAGCTACGCCAATCCACCTGATCACCTGACAAATTAAGCGTTCCAATTGACCTTTTTAACGTGATTATTTTTCGTCACAGCCAGTCGGTAGCGTCCTTTTAGACGGCGACTTTTCAGTACTTTGCGGCCTCCATCGTCAGACATTCTAGCACGAAACCCGTGCACGCGCACTCTGCGGCGAATTTTGGGCTGATAAGTTCGCTTGGGCATAACTCTTCCTGTTCTTTAACCGAAAATAATTTCTTTCAGGCACTATTTTTTCCTATGCCGTATTATCCTGTATTAACGAAATTCGATTATACTCGATCCAGACTATTTGGTCAAACTTGATGGACCGCGGCGGATGAGCATCCGATGATAAGTTTATCCCGTCCCTGCTTCGGCAATATTTCCTTTGTTAATAATATAACGGAAGGAGATCATCCCTACAAGCAGCGGCAGCCAGAAGGTCACCCCACGATAAGCCAGAGTAATTACCGCAGCGGCTCCAATTGGCACGTTTAGGGTAGTAAGGGCAAGGGTCAAGCCGCCTTCAACAAATCCAAGCCCGGCAGGTGTCGGGGAGACAATCAAGAATAAATATCCAATACTGAAACCTCCGATTAGTGGCCCCAGCGTGACCGGGACATTGAATGCCAGGAACATGAGCAGTAAGATCAACAGCAGGAAGGCTTTATTGATAACCGCCAGGATGGCTGGAGGAATCAAGTTTTTCGGCTTCCCACGTAACTCGTTTAAAGCATCAGAGGTATCCTGTGCGAATAGATAAGCCCGAGCTTCCGAAAGATAATCGCGATGGATAAAGGGCCAAAGAATGCGGTTCACCTTGCGGGTCATCCATGCCAGAACATTCCCGAGCGATTTTGCAGAACGCATCCCGATTACCAGCAGATAACCGATGACGAACGTAGAGCAAAGCAGAATGGTGGAGGCGCCAATCTCTAATGAAGTCAGATGGTTGCGCCGGAACAGCACCAGCAATCCCAAAACTAAGAAACAAAAAAACCCCAGATAATCGAACAGCAATACCAGGACACTGGCAGTGGTTGCGCGGGCAGGTGAATAGCCGCGCTTTCTGGCTTCTCCTGCGAAGACAGCCAGGCCACTCATGCCGACAGAAGGAGCAATAACATTTACAAAGAAAGCAGCAGCAGACACTGGGATAAGGTGGTCCAGGCGCTCATTGACACCCAGCTCTCTGAAAACCACCCAGTAAGAGAAAGCGACATTTACCATCCAAACAGCCGAGACGATAATCGCCAGGGCGATAAATCTCCAATCGCCCTTCTGAAATGTATCCGCAATCTGCTGTACCTCAGCTATCCTGAGGATAATATATATCGTAGCCAGGGAGATAACACCCACCAACACAACGTTCCGCATAGAAAGAATTATACCGGAAGAAGGCGTGTTTAATTTTTTGCCTCACCCAATGTGACGTTTAGCTCCAATTGGCGAGTGTCTCGAACAAGTGTTACTGAACAACTTAACCACGCCTACGACCGCCCATACCCAGCACGAGGGTTACATAATAAAGCATCTGTAAAACGGCGGTAATCAGGGCGGCGACATATGTCATGGCTGCCGCATTAAGCACGTTATTCACGCCACTCATCTCATCACTGCCGACGATTAAGCCCGATTCCACCAGCAGCTGGCGGGCACGTTTGGATGCATTTAGCTCGACCGGCAGTGTTGCCAGGGCAAACAAGGCTCCCGCCGAGAACACTACGATGCCTAACCAGGCAAGGGGGGTGAAACGGAGTAATAATCCGATAATAATCAGTATCCAACCAAGATACGATCCGATATTCACAGCGGGCACGATTGCTGAACGAAACTTCAAAGGAGCATAGCCTTCCTTATCTTGCATAGCGTGCCCAAGCTCGTGCGCAGCAATCGCCAGGGCAGCTACCGAGTTACCCTGGTATACACCGGATGATAGACGCAAGACTTTGCTGCGCGGATCGTAATGATCGGTCATTTTACCGCTCACACCCTCGACCCTGACATCGGATAGACCACTGCGACGAATCAAATGCTCAGCTGCTTGCGCCCCGCTCATCCGGCTGCGCGCCGGAACCCGACTCCATTTTTGGTAAGCAGAATTCACGTACCATTGGACTGCAACCATCAGAATCATGGCTGGCGCCATGAAAAGCATGTATCTGGGATCAAAAAAGAACATTTTTCACCTCCTATTCTCCTACCAACTGCGTATGTCCTATAAAACCATTCTACTTCGGTTGGGTTAGCAGCTCGATCGCTTTATCGAGCTGTGGATCCCGACTGGCAGACCGATCCTCATCGGTGATCGGAACGACATAATCCGGTTCCAGACCTTTTTGATGGATCGTTCGGCCGTTCGGTGTCAGCCAACGAGCGATGGTGATCCTGACTGCACCTTCATCATCTTTGAGCTGGGTAGGGATCTGCACTGAGCCTTTACCGTATGAAGTTACACCGACCAGAGATCCACGCTGCCGATCCTGGATTGCCCCAGCGACGATCTCGGAGGCAGAAGCGCTCCCCTCATTGATCAGGACAACCATTGGGATATCGGTGGCAATCCCACCACTGCGGGCTTCATAGGTTTTGCGCTTCCCATCGCCAAATTCCTCAACCATAATTGTGCCCGTGTCGATGAACTGAGAAGCAACATCGATGGCTGTGTCTAAATACCCACCTCCGTTATAGCGCAAGTCTAGGATCAACCCTTGAGGATTCTTTTTCATTTGTTCATTCAATGCTTCTTTCAAGTCGGCTGCCGTTGTATCACCGAAGACGAACAGATGAACGTAGGCGATGTTGTTATCCAGCATACGCGTCTCCAGGCTTGGAATCGCGATGCTGGCCCGTTTAACATTGACATCAAAGGGTTCTTGTCCCTCTCTGGCGATTGTCAGCCTGACTGATGAACCGGCAGGTCCGATGACTTTCTTGCGGACGAGCTCGCCATCTATACCGGTCATGTCCTCTCCGTCAACGGCGATGATTTTATCCCCCGGTTTAAGGCCAGCATTCTCGGCGGGGGAACCTGGCATGGGGCTGATGATGGTAAGGTATTCGCTGGTCGTGTCCACCCAGGCGCCGATTCCTTCATATTTATCTTCCCCCTTGAGCTGAGTGTTCAGGAGCTTGTTCTGGTCTGGGTCCAGGTAGGAAGTATGTGGATCTCCGAGCGACTCTAACATACCTTTAATCGCGCCTCGCATCAAGCTTTCATCGTCTACCGGCTGATCCACATACTGGTCATGCACCAGATCCCAGGCTTGCCAGAAGGGTTCGAAAAGAACACCGAGATCCTTGGGTGTTGCTGTCGCACCTGGGTCGGTCGCTGCAGGCATCTGATTGCTCAGATCACCGAGAACACTCATGGCTTGAGTGCCGCTGCCTGGGAAGAGCATTCGCCCGGCGATAAAGCCTGAGCTAAATACACCTGCCAGGATAACAACGGCAATAAATATTGCGATAATGGTGATTAACACCCTGGATCTCATTTTTGCTCCTGAAAATTGTGTTCCATAATTCACTAATTTTGATATAAGATTACCATATTATGATTAGAGCAATATAAACATTATAAAAGATTCAGATCATCTCCCCCAACATAGGCAGAGAATTAGAGCCAGGACTTTAGGAAAGATTGAAAGGAATCTGGATCGCTGACTCGTTCGGTGTATTTCAGGATAAAATCACCATCGATGGCATAAATCGGGTGGCAGGAGGTGGGTATCGCTCCCCCTTTCGCCTGTACGACCGCATCGACGACCGGGGAAACAATATCTGCCTTGGTAAGTGCTGGGATGATCTCTTCAGCGGTCAGGATAACCGTTGAGGCAGTCAATGCCAGCTCGAGGTCAACCCCTTTATTATCCCCGATCAAGGCATTTCCATGCGGGTCGGCCTGCAACGCATGAATTACAGCAACGTCCGGCCTGATCGCGGGGAAGGCCATCAGTTCTTCACCAGTATAAGGATCGCACACAGTCTTGACATCCGGTCGCAAACGCGGCAGATCGGTGCCCAGCCAGCCACGGCCGGGCATAAAACCGATGCCTGCCATCTGAGCCCTCAATCCGAAGGCGATGCTGGCTTCTGTCTCCTCGAGGATTTTCAATTTGGCATTATTCGCATAGTAAGTGAACATTGGCGCCAACCCGAAGATCTCCAGGCCGAAATAGCACGAGCGGACGCATGCAACCATGCCTGCTCCCACCAACAGGTCGCTCTCCAGACCGGCTGTAAAAGCAAGCAGGGTCAGCTGATCAGGCTCACCCTTCTTATAGTAGTGCTGGAGCAACGATCGTACAAAGGCTACCGGCCTCCGGTAGAGAGTCACACCGCCCAGGGCGAGGGTAGAGGCTGACTTCACCAGAAGCGTGGCGTCTTCCATTGAAATCCGTTTATCCATTGTGAGCGCTCCGACGCAAAGCAAACTGTGAGTTTGATGTTACGGACAAACTTACCATTCGGAAAAATATAAAAGCTCCAAGGGGAGCGCCAAATCGAGCTAAATCGCAGTCCAAAGCTCCGGCAGCACGCGGGGAAGGTCGATCAAGCTCTCAATTTGGAGATGCGCGGTGGTATGGAGACTGTTTCTCCCGACCCATACTGTGGTGAATCCGCATTCATGTGCAGCGGAGAGATTCTGCTCCGAATCGTCAATAACGATTGAGCGGGTAGGATCTTGATTCCCGCATAAGGATAATGCTATCTGATAGGCTTCCGGTTCCGGTTTACAGTGATATTTTAAGGCGCAAACATCGATAATGCCATCGAAACAATCGCGGATATCGAGGACATCCATTGTCCGGATTGCGTGTGCACGGTCGGCATTCGTGAAGATATACTTTTTTTGTGGCAGGCTGTCCAGCAGCGCGCGCAAAGCCGGATCGGGTTGGAGATAATTCGCCAGGGGGATATCATGGACATAAGCCAGATACGCATCGGCATCTACGTCGTGGTGGATTTGTAGACCTCGCAAGGTAGTTCCGTAGCTTTCGTAATACCGGCGCCTTAATTTAATTGTATCTTCGAGGGATAATTGGAGCATCTGCTGAATATATGCGTTCATACGCATGCCGATCTGCTCCCACAAGCCGGTACGTTCATCATAAACGGTTCCATCTAAATCAACCAGCAGTGTTGTATATCTCATCCATTCAATTATAAAGGAAGTGGGGTTGGCTATTATCATGGGTTCACAAGTAATATTACCAATTTATACTCTCTTATATCCCATTCACCCTGTATAATTCGTGCATGCCTATACGATTACTCGCGGATGAAGTAGCTTCTCAAATTGCTGCAGGGGAAGTAGTTGAGCGCCCCGCTTCGGTGGTAAAAGAATTAATAGAAAATGCTATCGATTCCAAGGCGCGCCATATCGTGGTCCAGGTAGAAGAGGGTGGGCAGCGGCTCGTCGCAGTAACCGACGATGGGTGCGGTATCTCTGCGAGCGAGCTACCGCTTGCCGTAACCCGCCATGCTACCAGCAAGCTGGCGAGAGTCGAAGACCTATTCAATATCCATACTCTCGGCTTCCGAGGGGAAGCCCTCGCCTCGATTGGGTCAGTCTCCAGGCTGATGATCACCTCCCGGACAGCGCAATCCGAATTGGGAGGGCACTTAAAGGTTGATGGTGGGAGCGTTAGTGCTGTAACACCTGCCGGCGCTCCCGTGGGGACAGCAGTCAGGGTAGAGGACCTTTTTTACAACGTCCCCGCGCGTTTGAAGTTCCTTAAGAATCCATCCACAGAACGACGGATTATCGATACGTTGGTGGCACGATTTGCTCTGGCATTTCCGGATATCCGCTTTCAGCTGAGCCAGGAAGGAAGAGTATCTCTGCAGACCTCGGGCAATGGAGAACGCCGTGAAGTGCTCGGCGTTCTCTTCGGGGCAGAGATCGCCCGGCAGATGCTGGAAGTCCTTGCGGTCGATGACCCGTACCAAATCAACGGTTATATTAGCCCCACCTCGGTCAGCCGGTCGAACCGGCGGGATATCACCTTTTTCATAAACCAACGACCCGTTCAAGATGTCAGCCTGGCAAGCGCGCTCATCCAGGCATATCATACTCTTCTTATGGTCGGTCGATATCCGGTGGGAGTGCTTTTCATCGACGTTCCGTTTGAGATGGTAGATGTGAATGTCCATCCCACCAAAGCTGAAGTGCGATTCCGCCAGCCGGAGGCTTTGTTCAGTGCAGTCCAGCGCTGTGTACGCAGGGCGCTATTGGCATACACCCCCGTACCGCAAATTGAGAATCCACCCTACCTGAAACCGACTGGGTGGGAACCGCGATCTGAAGCGCAAGGCTTTCGCTGGGCTTACCAGGGTGATGATGACCTTCCGGCTCAGATGGGCGCTGTGGGACCCCAATCCACGCTGCAAGCAACTCAATCTGCTCTCACCCCTCCGACCGGCCGGATGCCCTTGCTACGTCTTGTTGGTCAGGTAGCGTCGGCATTCATTATCGCTGAAGGACCAGATGGACTTTATCTGATCGACCAGCATGCAGCACACGAGCGGGTATTGTTTGAGAAATTGATCAATGAGATCAAGCACTCAGGCCAGGATGGCGCGAGGCTGCCTTCTCAGACTTTGCTTAACCCTGTTACGGTTGAGATGACTCCTAGCAAATCTCGGCTGCTTGAGGGACAGATCCCTGTGATCAACAGACTTGGATTCCACGTTGAAGAGTTTGGAATGAACACCTACCTGGTGCGGGCTGTACCGGCGCTGCTATCCGGGATGGATCCGGCTGCAGCGCTGTATGTGCTGGTCGAGGATTTTGAAGAAGATGAAACTCCGCTCCAGGCGGAGCTTGAAGCGCGAATCATTGCCCGTGTATGTAAGCGCGCCGCAGTGAAAGCCGGCAAGGTCCTGTCAAATGAAGAGCAGCGCGCCCTGCTGGCTGATCTGGAAGCCTGCCGTTCTCCACGCACCTGTCCACATGGACGCCCCACGATGATTCACCTTTCAGTGGACCTATTAGAACGCCAATTTGGGCGTAAAGGGGCATAAGCCTGGTTTGTGTTCTCCAGTCGGCGCAATTGTGATAGAAAGGATTGAACATGGCTGTCGTTCCTAGTCTCCTGCTCAGGCAACTGTATACCTTCGGAAGTTTGAAAAATACCGAAGTGGGTATTCAATTCTCAATTAAGAACCGCCTCAGCGATGCCAAGTTTATTGGTTTGCACAATTTAAAAATCGATGGAAATGAGATATCCCTGCAATCTATCGCCATGGATATGGGGTCGGGTAAAACTATCTACCCCGACCAGATATCGTCAGAACACCCGATCGATTTTCCCCTCCGCCAAATGGTGGATATTAATGTAAAGGCTGAGCCGCTTCCAAAAGGGAAACACGCTATCGAAATCGGATTTGAAACAAAACCCTTCGGCAAGCTCAATCTGAAGGTTGAGGATGCGATCTCTGAGTCGGATGAGCATCTGATCAAGATCCCCCGCTCAAGCGTGGATAATTATTCCGAGGAGATTATTAAAAGGCGGCAGGCGTTCATCAGCCAATCAACCGGGGTCGAGTTCAAATATATCCCGCATTATAATTTCGATCCGCACATTACCCAAGGAAACATTGAGAACTTCACCGGCGTCATCCAAATCCCCCTGGGATTCGCTGGACCGTTACTTGTCAATGGTGAACATGCCCAGGGAGATTTTTTAATACCGCTAGCTACCAGCGAGGGCACCCTGGTTGCCTCATATAATCGCGGCATAAAAGTACTAAACCTTTGCGGCGGGGTTAAATGTACGGTCGTGGGTGATGCCATGCAGCGAGCGCCGGTGTTTGTATTTGCTGATGCACGCGCCTGCAGGGATTTTGTCCACTGGGTAAACGAAAACATGGATAAGATCCGGGAAGAAGCTGAGAGCTCTTCGCATATTGCCCGGCTTATCTACATCGATCCTTATCTGTCTAATAAATTTGTCTATTTGCGCTTCAACTATACTACTGGAGATGCTGCCGGACAAAATATGGTCGGTCGTGCGACCTTTGCAGCGTGCAGCTGGATATTGGATAATTACACGGGTATAGAACACTTCTACCTCGAATCCAATTTCGCTACCGATAAAAAAGCTTCACAAATTAATATCATGCGAACACGTGGGAAAAGGGTTACCGCCGAAGCACTCGTCCTGCGCGATGTCCTGGTGCAGCATATGCGCGTAGAGCCTGAGAGCCTGGTATATCATTCCGGTGTAGCCAATATCGGTTCTATCCTCTCCGGGGCTAATAACAACGGTGCCCACTCGGCAAACGCCATTACTGCGATGTTTATCGCCACTGGACAGGATGTCGCCAATGTTGCCGAGTCTTCCGCAGGGATAATCTATTCGGAGCTAACACCTCAGAAGGACTTATATGTATCGATCACGATACCATCGTTGATTGTGGCAACCTATGGTGGCGGCACCGGTTTACCCGCCCAACGAGAATGCCTGGAAATCCTGGGTTCGTACGGCAAGGGAAAAGTAAATAAGCTGGCGGAGATCATCGCCGGCACAGTCCTGGCTGGGGAGATCTCGCTGGGGTCGGCGATATCCTCATCAGACTGGGTCTCAAGTCACGAAAAATATGGCAGAAATCGATAGTACATGCCGGCAAAGCCGAATCTACAGATAAACCATTCACGCCAAGCACTTTAAGCGGTTGGGCGGCACAGGCAATGACTGTTAGTTTATTTACGCCCAACTGCAGAAGCAAGGGAGGCTGCTGTGCCCGATATAATCACCCAATTCGAAGCTGCCGCAAGAGATGTCAAAAACCTCCCTCGACAGCCGGATAACGATACCTTGCTGGAGCTTTATGCACTTTACAAGCAAGCGACTGCGGGTAATACGAGCGGGAAAAGGCCGGGATTCACTGATCCCATCGGCAGGGCGAAATATGATGCCTGGTCTAATAACAAAGGGATGACTTCAGAAGCTGCGATGGAAGCGTATATTGACCTGGCAAATCGATTGTTAAGAAAGTAGATCCACTCAGGCAATAAAGGGCAGGCGTACGGTTACAGTGGTGCCCAGACCATAGGTGCTATCTACGTTCAAGCGCCCCCCATGGGCATCGATGATCCGTTTGCAGATAAACAGGCCTAAGCCGGAGCCTTGGGCTTCGTGCTCGGTAGTAGGAACGCGATAAAATTTTTCAAATAAGTGCGGCAAGTATTCGGGGGGGATACCGCGGCCATTATCGCTAACGCAGATGATCACTTCATCTGATGTAGTGTTAGCGGAAATCGTTACCTTGCCACCAGCAGGCGTATATTTGGTAGCGTTGCTCAGCAGGTTGATGATCACCTGCTTCATCTTATCCCGATCCACGCTGATTTGGATGGGCTTCCCGTTCATATCAAGGCGCAACTCTTGCTGTTTTTCCTCAAATTTACTGCGTGTCATGATCGCACATTCCTCTAAAACCTCCCCGATATTCACGGTTGCGAATTGGAAGCGAGTTCTTCCCGATTCGAGCCTGGCGAGGTCGAGAAACGCTGAAGCCATCTCGGAGAGCCGGCTGATTTCCTGTTGCATGGTATCGAGGATTTTTGTGCGGCGCTCCTCGGACACTTCGGGACGGAGCAGGATATAAGCTGCTGCTGTAAGCGAAGCCAGCGGTGTGCGTATCTCATGAACAAACTCTGAAATTAAATCCGATTGTTGGAAGAGTCGAGCGTTCTCTATGGCGATTGCGGCCTGTGCACCAAGCGCCATTAATAAATCCTGATCCTCTGCTGAGAATTCCCCGGATATCTTGTTTATCGCTTCCAGAACACCGACAACTTTATCCTTCCGCATCAAGGGGACACCTAACAGTGATCGGGTTTCAACCTGGGTAATCCTGCCAATCTTGCCGAAGTGGCGCGGGTCTTTATGAACGTCATCGATGATGAGAGGCTGTTGGTTGGTTACAATCCATCCGGCGATAGAACCGTTGACCGGGACGATTAGCTCACTCATCGACGGTGCATCCAGGTTTGAAGCTGCTCGGAAGTAGAGCTGATCTTTGATCTGATCGTACAGCAGTATAGACGTCGCCTCCGCAGAGCATAAATCCGCTGCAGCCTGGGCAATGCGGTTGAGCAGGCTATCCAAATCCAGGGTGGAGGAAAGATCGCGAGACAGTTCCAGAAGGCGTTGGTAGCGTTCTGGAATTGTTGAAGGCTTAAGATCAGTCACCCAAAACCTCTTGGACAATCCCGGGAATGGTAATTGCGACATCTTCTGTTAAGACAACGTCCGCGCGCAGGTCGATATATGTCTCAGATTGGTTGATAATAATTAGGTGTGCGCCATTCTCAACCGCTCGCATGGGTAAGCCGGCAACCGGCAGCACTTCTAGTGAAGAACCAGCGACGATCATCAGATCACAATGGTTAATTCTCTCTTTCGCCTGCAGCCAGGTGCGGGCGGGGAGCTGTTCCCCAAATAACACCACGTCCGGTTTTAGCACGCTTTTACAATGTGGGCAGATAGGTATCTCCCCTCGCTCGATATAAGCCTCGACAAATTCAGCCGCATCCCGCTGCCGGTAACACCCTACGCATGTCAAGGTCTGGAGAGAGCCATGGACCTCCAGTACCTTTGGTGAGCCGGCTCGCTGGTGTAATCCGTCTATATTTTGAGTGATGATAGCCTTCAGGTAGCCTGATTCCTGCAGCCTTGCCAGGGCGATATGCGCTGGGTTGGGTAGAGCGAGATGGATATTGCGTGCCAGAGGGCGCATCCAACTGTAAAATTTTTCCGGATGGTAGCGAAACGCGTCGAGTGATGCCACTTCGAACGGGTCGTATCGCTCCCATAGGCCACTGGTGGGAGAGCGGAAATCCGGGATGCCGGAGGGAGTAGATATTCCCGCCCCGGTCAACGCTACTGCATACTGGCTGCCCCTGATAATATCCGCGGCGCATTGAATACCCTGGTAAAACTGATCGGAGATGGCTGCCATACTGCCTGGCAATTATCCACTATGTTGGATGACTCTTTCAGCCAGTTTTTGGAATTGTTGTGTGGTCAGGCTTTCCGGCTGCTGCAAGATCAGCGGTGTTCCATTGACAGACGCCTGGTAAGTCAGTTCAGGCGCGGGCGTAAAAATCACAGCGATGTTGTGTTTTAACTGCTCCTGCACCTGGCTCCAGGAAAGCTGCACCCCAGATCGATACCGGTTGACCAAAACCGCAGTGATTTTTGCTTCTCCAATACCATTGGCGGATAATTCATCCATCAGTAAACGCGTTTGGTCGATTGAATGTGGCACAGGTTCGACGACAACAATGACTTCATCGCATAAAGGAGTAACTTTCTCAGTCAGAGGGGTGAAGGAAGGGCCGAGATCGAGGACCACATGGCGTGCAAGGGTCGGTAGCTGGCGAGCAATCGCCTCGTAGTGAGTCACCGCTGTGACGAACTTCGAGTCACTGGGGCGGTGAGAAGATAATAGCAGCCTGATCCCGGATGAATGAGATACTAACTGCGTTTCGATTTCCTGGGCGTTAATTTCGTTCGGTTTTTTCTCCAAGAGGCGATTTAATCCTTCGGCCTTCTGGAATCCCAAATCTAAACCAATGCTACCCTGACCTGGTCGGAAATCGGCGACAATGACATCCTTCTTATGATCTTCTCGGATTGCGACCCCCAGGTTTAAGGCAATGGTGGATACCCCTAATCCCCCCTTCCCGCTAATTACTGCAACCATGTATCCGTGTTCGGATGCCTGGGTAGCAGCGGTAACCGCGGGTGTTCTCCCCTTGCTGGTGCGCGCCAGAACTGCCTTAATATGCGCTAATAACTCACGCGGTTGGGTGGGTTTGGTAAGGTAATCATCTGCGCCAGCCTCAAAGCCCGCAACTTTGTCGTCCAGCTGAGCTTTGGCGGTGAACATGATGATAGGGATATCTGCTGTAGAAGATTCGGCCCTGAGGCGGCGTGCTATCTCGTATCCATCCATCTCCGGCATCATGATATCCAAGAGGATAAGATCGGGGATTTCGTTCTGAAGGATGGATAATGCCTGTGTGCCGGAGCTTGCTACTCGGACTTCATATCCTTGCCGCTGGATGATCAACCCTACCAGTTTGAGGGTATCGACGTCGTCATCCACGACGAGTATTTTTTCTGCCATGTCTGCTCCTCGGATAGTTTGCCCACATTAGTCCAGTCTAGCACAAAGCGTTTATCCGGGCAAGCGATATTTTTGTTAGTATTGGTTGGTTGTACAGTGGGAGGTTCACACAGCTGCTCGACATTTTTACGCTATAATTTTTGTCATGCTCGAGAATATTTCCCATATTTTACAACAGATTTGTTTTCTGGATCGCGATAAACCTGTAGTTGTGGGAGTTTCCGGAGGACCGGACAGCCTGTGTCTGTTCGATCTTCTCCGGCGATGTGAATATAAAACCATTGTAGCACATATGAATCATGGGCTGCGCCCAACTGCCGATGAAGAAGAGCTGCGTTTAAAATCAACTGTCAGCATGCTGGGAATCCCATTTGTTTCTCAAAAGATCGATGTTAAGAAATTTGCCATGGAGAACAGGATGTCGATCGAAGAAGGGGCACGTGAAGCGCGCTACCGGTTCCTTTTCGAGCAAGCCAAGGCACTGCATGCACAAGCGGTGGCGGTGGGGCATAATGCGAATGATCAGGTGGAAACTGTCCTGATGCATTTACTTCGTGGTGCAGGGCTGGCAGGGCTGCGCGGCATGGAACTCCGGCTGTGTCCCAATACCTGGTCGGATGAGATACCCCTGGTAAGACCTCTGCTCAATTATTGGCGCGAGGACATCCTGGCTTACCTGTCTGATCGTGGGTTATTCTTTGAAACAGATGAGAGCAATGTCGATACAAGCTACTACCGGAACCGCCTGAGATACGAATTAATCCCGTATTTGGCAGGTTATAATCCAGAGATTTCACGGGCTATCCTACGCATGGCGGAGCTGCTGCGAGGCGAATATACAGTGATCGAAAATGCGGTCGAAGCCGCCAGCAAAGAATGCAGCTTCCGGCAAGAGGCCGGTTACGTAGCTTTGTCGGCTAGCGCCTGGAAGAGTCAATCGATCGCTGTCCAGCGCTCCCTCCTGCGGAAAGCAATGGCTGTATTAAAACCGGGGCTGAGAGATCTGGATTATGCCGCGATCGAACGGGCAATAATATTTCTCAACTCTCGCTACACCGGAAAATGCGATTTGTCGGGTGGGATTACCCTTTCGCTCGAACGAGATGATATTTTCCTCTTACGGGATGACGCGGAACTACCGGCGGACAATTGGCCTCAGATCCCAGAAGACTTGGTATTCAAATTGGAGATACCGGGTGAGTGCCGATTTCGAAATGGTTGGGTGCTAAGGTCTCATATTGTTGTGGATGTAGAACGGATTTTCCAGATCGTGGTTGAAAACGAAGATCGGTATCGGGTATGGATGGATCTGGATCAACTTTCCGTGCCGCTGATTATTCGCCCCCGAGCACCAGGTGACCGCATACAAGTGCTTGGAATGAGAGATCAGTCTACCAAACTGTCCGATTTAATGATCAATGCCAAACTCCCACAGCGTGCACGCCGGTTTTGGCCTGTCATTTTGTCCGGTAATCATGTTGTCTGGGTGCCCGGACTGCGGATGAATGAACGATATCGAGTTATAGCGGAAACCCATCGCGCAGCCTGCCTGGAGCTTACGCAGGATGAGCCAACCTAATGTTGTATGGGTGCATCTCTGAAAAATGCATAGATTTACCCCGCCAGTGGCAAAGCGGTATAGTTGGTGGTTTCAATAGGTTGCGCAGTGCTCGATAAAGCCATTACCTGCGTATTGCCCAAACGGATTGT
>Ga0209253_10002419_pt1 | contig 16536 bp, 12 predicted proteins | sample FrelakmetBRP12BR_FD_187145 | JGI IMG/M metagenome (GOLD analysis project Ga0209253, IMG submission 187145) | Freshwater lake sediment microbial communities from the University of Notre Dame, USA, for methane emissions studies - BRP12 BR (SPAdes)... | ecosystem: Environmental > Aquatic >...
TCGCTTCCCGGCCTCGATTTTACGGACGTTCGCCGGGAAGCTCAGACAACTTCGCCGGCCGGCTTCTTCCGAGCCGGCTGCCCTCGAAGGAGGGCTTGGGAAGGCTAAACCCTCCATGGTCGCTTCGGCTGTCTCCGGATCGCTTCCTTTTCCTACGCACACAAAATCGAACAGAACCTTCTTAGATTTTTCTTCGGTGCTTGAACGCCTCCAGCGTGTTCTTCATCAGCATGGCGATCGTCAAGAGCCCGACGCCGCCCGGGACGGGGGTTAGATAGCCCGCTTTGTCGATGACGCGGGGGTCGACGTCCCCGACAAGGGTATAGCCTTTTTCCAGGAGGTCTTTCTGCCGCTTCGGGTCCGGGCCGAACAATTCTTCGACCCTGGCTCTGTCCGAGACCGAATTGATCCCGACGTCAACGACGGCGGCCCCGGGCTTGACGAATTCCGGCCCGACGAAGGCGGTTTTGCCCATGGCCGCCACGAGAATGTCCGCCCTGGCCGCGACCTGCGGCAGATCCTTGGTTTTGCTGTGACAGACGGTGACCGTGCCGTTTTCATTGGTCAACATGGCGGCCAGCGGCTTTCCGACGATCAGGCTTCGGCCGATGACCACGACATCCTTTCCGGCGATGGGGATCTGGTTGAACTTAAGAAGCTCGATGACTCCCTGCGGCGTGCAGGTCCGAAGCCCCGGCTGGTTCTCAAGCAGCAGCCCCAGGCTGTACGGATGAATCCCGTCGACGTCTTTTTCCGGGTGGATCCAGGAGATGACCTCGTGGGAATTCAGCCCCGGGGGAAGGGGGAGTTGGACCAAAATTCCATCCACCCGATCATTTTCGTTCAGCTCATCAATCTTGGCCCGCAGTTCGGAGGCGGGCAGACCGGCGGGGAAGGTCAGGATTTGAGACCAGAGTCCAAGATTCTGGCAGGCCTTTTCCTTGGACTTCAAATAGACTTGGGAGGAGCGGTTGTCCCCGACAAGGATCCCGACCAAGCCGGGCACGGCGTCCTTGGTTTTTTTAAGAAAAGCGACTTCCTCGCGGACTTCTTCTTTGATCTTCTCAGCCAGGGTTTTTCCCTCGAGCCAGGTGCCCATGACGTCCTCCTCTCAAAATCCGGGGTCATTATACAAGCGTCAGGGCATTTAGACAAGTTCGACCAGGCCGATGATTGGTATGAATATTGCTATTCATAGAGCGCCGGGTGCTCGGCTTGACGAACGGGACAAAAAGAGTTAATTTTATGGATGGCCGGCGGGATGAATAAAAAATTCGTTTCTTTCCACCTTCTGATCGCCTTCCTGGCGTTCTTTCTGTCGGCTTGTTCCTCCACGTCCGTTATCGACCAGGTCAAGTTCGGCGTCTGGGCCTCGGAAAAAAACCTTTGGGATGAAGCCGTTTTCCGTTGGAAAAAAGCCCTCCTGGCCAATCCCAATTCCGTCGCCGCCCACAACAACCTGGCCGTCGCCTTCGAAAAAAAGGGCCTGGTCGATGACGCCCTCAAGGAATACGAGGCCGCCCTGAAGCTCGAGCCCGATAATTCTTATGTAAAATCTAATTATCAAAACTGTAAAGAAAATAGCCAACCGCCTAAGAAAGAAAAAGAAGGCAAGAAAGACAACAATGAAAAAAAATAGCGGGCTGCTGATCCTCCTCGTCTCGCTGCTCGCGGCGTGCTCCATCGAAACAACCCGGAAGGTGAAGATCGAAATGCCCAGCGTCCCGGAAATCCGCCTGGACCGGAGCCAGGAGATCATCGTGACCAATTTTTGGCAGGACAAGGAGATCCAGGATTTCGGGCTGAACCAAGATCTGGTCCAATATTTCCAGGATGAGTTGAAGCGGCCTTTCAAAGGGAAGCTCTCCACGAAGACGATTTCCTGGGACAACGCCGACCTGCCGAAAAATAAGGACTTCTGGAAACAGGCGGCCGGAGATGCCAAGAACACGCTTTTCCTGACCGGCAAGGTCCAGTTTGGCCAGGAATTGCGCAAAGCGCTTTTGGCCAACGAAAAACGAGCCGTTGATGACGGCCCTTTTGCCAAAGAGAGGGCCTGGGCGGAACGCCGCAATTATTCGCTCAAGATCGAGATTTTTTTGATCCAATCGGACACCGGAGACGTCCTTTTCCAGAGAGAGTACCAGGAACAAATGAACTACGCCAACATCAAGCAGAGCGCGGAGTTCGCTTTCTTCGACCTCATCCAGAGGATCAAGCCGAAGTTGTTCCGGGCCCTCTTCGGAACGGACAAGGTCCAGGAACGGTACCTCCTGTCGAAATAAAAGGAGCTCTCATGAAACCCTTGAAGATCATTTCGCTCGTCTTTTTCCTGATGATATCAGTCGCCTCCTCCGGCCTGGCTCAGGGGTTTATGTCCATCCCGTATTACGGAAAAAACAAAGTCCTCTATTCAAAGTTCAACTGGAAGACTTATTCCACCGAGCACTTCCAGATCTATTTTTACGTCGAGAAGGACGAGCTCCTGAAAAGCCTGGCCGAAACCGCCGAAAGCGCCTATAAAAAGATCAGCTCAGAGCTCAAGCACCAGCTCGCCGAGCCGGTCCCGCTGATCTACTACACGACGTACACGGATTTCGAACAGACCAACCTCTTCGAAATCTCCGAAGGCGTCCTGGGCGTTTCGGAGCCCGTCCTCCACAGGATCGGCGTCCACGGCGATATGCCGCTCGACGAGCTCCAGAACCTCGTCCTCCATGAGCTGAGCCATATCTTTGAGTTCGACATCCTGTGGGGCAGTCAGGGCGGCGCTCTCTATGCCATCAGCCAGCCCCCCCTCTGGACGTTCGAAGGCCTGTCCGAGTATTTAACCGGAGAATGGTCGTCCTGGTCGACCCTGATCGTCCGCGACGCGGTCCTCAACGACCGGATCCCCGAGTTCACGGAATCCGGGGACATCCTCGCCCAGTACCCGCTGCCGAGGGACCCCGCCTATGATTTCGGCCATGCCATCTACGAATTCATGGAATCCAAGTTCGGCAGAAACTCGATCCCCGAATTTTGGCAGTCCTTGAAAGGGTCTCCCCTGATCGGAAAAAGGGACCCGCTGAAAAAGAACTTCAACCTGAAAACCCGCGAGTTCGGCTTCGAATTCAAAAAATATCTCCGGAACCGGTTCAAGGATTACTATCTGAGGGAAAATCCGGAGGATTACAGCGTTCCCTTGGGCCCGGAATTTCCGATAAACCCGTACTACATGGCCATCACCCACGCGGTTTCTCCCTCGGGCGATATCGTGGCCACGATCTCCTTCAACGTCAGGGACTACGACATCGACATCGTCCTGTTATCGACGAAAGACGGCACCATTCTCAAAAATATCACCAAGGGGTTCACCTCGAAATACGAATACATCCGATACGACGTCGACCCCTCGCTGGGCAAAAACCTGGCCTGGTCGCCGGACGGCGACCGCCTCGCCTTTTTTGCCCGGGACGGGGAAAAATATTCCCTGTTCATCGTCGACGCCCTCGAGGGGACGACGCTCCGGAAAATCAAGACGACCGTCGATCAGCCGACCTGTCCGTCTTTTTATCCCGACGGACAAAGGCTTATGTTCGCGGGCTTCGATAAGGGCGTTCACGACATCTTTGCCCTTGACCTGGCCTCGGGAAAAATCTCGAACTTGACCAACGACGATGCTTTCGAGAAAGCCCCGGCCATCTCCTCGGATGGAAAGCTCGTCGCCTACTCGATCCGGCTGGGCACTTACGATAAGCTGTTTCTCTCTCCCATCGACGATTTCAAAAGAAAAAAACAGCTTACCTTCGGGACCGGGAACACCTCTTGTCCCCAGTTTAGTCCGGATTCCAAGACGATCTTATTCTCGGGAGACGCAAGGGGAGCTTTCAATATGTACTCTCTCAACCTGGACTCGGGCGAGCTGCGCCGCTACAGCGATGTCCGGACCGGCAATTTCTTCCCGGCCTCTTTGCCCAATGACCCCAAAAAGATCGTCTTCTCCTCGTTCAATAAAGGAGCCTTCCAGCTGTTCAAGAGCGAAATGGAGGGGGTCCTCGAACAGACGCTGAATTTTGCCGATCTAGGACCCGAGGAGGCCTTCAAAAAGTTCGAGCCCATCGTCACCCTGGAAATTCAGAAAGATAAGATCCAGGCCCATAAGGGCATGGGCAAGCTGTACGTGACCTCGCGGCCTCCGGTCGATGCCATCGTTTCGACGGACGGGTCCTTCTATGGAGGGTCGGCCGTCGCCTTTTCGGACATCCTCGGCGACCGGACTTTCTCCGTCATGGCCTACCAGGTCCGGGATTTCCGGTCCTACTTTTTCACCTACCTCAACCAACAACACAGATTCCAGTATATGTTCAACGCTTATCAATATTCGATCTACTATTATCCGGACCTTTACTACTACAATCCCTCGGATGTCCTGTGGCAAAATCTCACCTACCGTGACGCGATCGCCGTCCGGAGGATCTCCGGGCTGAGCTTCGCGGGATATTATCCTTTCAGCCGCTACTTTCGTTTCGAAGCCGGGCTGGGCTTCGCCCACTATGAAGAAGACAACCTGGATCCTTCTTATGTCGGCATGTACTCCATGGGGGGTTATGGCTATTTCATAAACGGGAATATCCTGTCCGCCTCGATCTCTCTCACGGGAGAAACAACCCATTTCAAACAGTACGGGCCGGCCGCAGGAAACACCTTCCGGCTTTCCCTGAGCCAGGCCATCCCGGCCACCCCAGAATTCCTGCGGAACACGTCGATCGATGCCGACATCCGCCAGTACCTGTATCTCGGCATGGACAGCCTCCTCGCCTTCAGGTTCCAGGGATTCCTGTGCCGGGGCCGCAATCTCTTTGTTTTTTATTATGGAGGGAACAACCAGGTCCGCTCGTCCTACTTCTATAATATCATCGCCACAGAGGGCTGGTTCGCCAACGCCGAGCTGCGCTTTCCCCTGGCCAATTCCGTGTCTACTCTCATCGGCAACCTGGGCCCCTTCCGGGGCGTCCTTTTCCTCGATATCACCCGGAGCAAGCTCGGCGATTATCCGGCCAAATTCTATCGATACAATCCCGACACCAGCAGTGAGCTCTTCGCCGCTTACGACGAATTCGACGCGATCGGCTCCTACGGCTACGGCTTCGAGTTCTTCATCTGGGGCCTGCCGATCCATATCGAATTTTCCAAGCGACTCGAGTGGCCAACCATCTCCAAGCCCTTCAATGTCAGCGCCTACGGCAGTTTTATGACGAAATTCTGGGTCGGCTTCGACTTTTAATATGCGAGCGGTATGCCGGCGACCTTTTATCCCCTCCCCTTAATTCTCTAAGGGGCGAGGGGCGACATGTTTGACGCGCCCCCTTGATTGCCCAAGGGGGGAGCGGGATTGCCTGGAAAATGGCCCCTCGCGACACATCTGTTTTATCGTTCGCAGTTGGCCTTTCGGTCCATGCTTAATTAATAACTTGTTCCTCCTTTATTTTATGTGGGGCGAAAATGAAAACGATCCGGATACGGCTGAAGCGACCATGGATGGCCTAGCCTTCCCGAGCCCTCATTTATTAATTTTTATCATAAAAACTCTTGAAATCGCCGGTTGAGAGTGCTATGATGAGGCAGCCTTTTTCCCCGGATTCAGCAGGCAAGGCAAACTTTTCCACAGTTGTGGAAATTTCTGTGGAAAAATAACTCGTCGGGGCGCAAATGGAAGAAAAGACAAACCCTTGGGTTCAAATCATCCAGGACCTTCAAAAGAAGGTCGACCAAAACAGCTACGAGACCTGGTTTGAGCCCACGACTTACATCGGCCAGGAGAAAGGCTGCCTTTATATCAAGGTCCCGAATTCTTATTTCAAGGACTGGCTTTCCTTTCATTATTCTGCCTTGATCAGCGAGAGCGCTCAAAAGTTGTTCGGCAAGGTCTACGATGTCAAATATATTTTTGACGACGCCTCTTTTTCCTTCATGCGGAGGTCTCCTGAAGAGCGCCGCTCGAAGTATGGAATGCTTCTCAACCCCAACCTGAACCCCAACTACACGTTCGAGAATTTCGTCGTCGGCTCCTGCAACCAGTTCGCCCATGCCGCCTCGATGGCCGTGGCCAAAAGCCCGGCCAAATCCTACAACCCGCTCTATATCTTCGGCGGGTCGGGCCTCGGCAAGACCCATCTCATGAATGCCATCGGCCATTTCAGCCTCCATAACGACGCCCGACTGAAGATCCTCTACGTCACGACGGAAAAATTCATGAACGATCTCATCAATCATCTCCAGTACGGTAAAATCCTGGATTTCCGTCAAAAATACAGGAGTATCGACGTCCTCCTCATGGACGACATCCACAACCTCTCCGGAAAAGACCGGACCAAGGAAGAATTTTTCCACACCTTCAACCACCTTTATGACAACCAGAAGCAGATCATCATTTCAAGCGACTGCCAGCCCAAGGAGATCCTCGGGCTGGAAGAACGGTTTCGATCTCGCTTTGAATGGGGGCTGATCGCCGACCTCAAAGCGCCGGACATTGAAACCCGCATCGCCATCTTGAAAAAGAAGGCTGAACTCGAGGGCGTCGACCTGCCCGAAGACGTTGCCCTTTTTATCGCCGACAAGGTCCATTCCAACATTCGGGAGCTCGAAGGATACCTCCGCCGCGTCGTCGCCTTCTCTTCCCTGAAGGGCGAAAAAATCGAAATGGACCTGGCCAAAGAATCCTTGAAAGACCTTTTAGACACGACGACTAACATCGTGACTGTGGAAAAAATCCAGAAACTCATCTGTCATAAATACAAAATGAAGCCGTCCCAGTTGAAATCAAAGAACAATTCTCCCAAAGTCGCCTTTCCCCGCCAGATCGCCATGTATCTGTCCAAGGAATTGACGAAATCCTCACTTCCGGAAATCGGCAAGAAATTCGGTGGAAAACACCATACTACCGTCATCCACAGCATCCGGAAAATCGAGAAATTACGCGGTGAAAATTCCGAATTCAACAAAGAAATAAACAGCCTGATCAGCTTTATTCAGTAATGGAATCAGCCCTTTGAAAGAGATATTCACATTTTATTTGCTTTTATTTCTCTTATTTATTAATCTTATTTCTTTAAGAATAGGATAAGATAAGAATAAGAATAGAGCGTTCTTTCAGGAAGGTGAAAAAATGAAATTCGCAATCCAAAAAGAGAACATACTGGAAGAACTCCAGCTTCTTCAGGGCATCGTTGAAAAAAGAAATACCATGCCCATCCTGGCCAATATCCTCATCCATGCCTCAAAGAACAAAATCGAACTGACCGGGACGGACCTTGAAGTCGGGCTGAAAACGCATTTTGAGGGACAGGTCGAGGAAGACGGCGCCATCACGGTTTCAGGGAAAAAAATCTTCGAGATCGTCAAGTCCCTGCCGAATGGAAAAATGATCACCTTCAATGAGCGAAAGGACTTGATGATGGAGGTGACGTCCGGGGAAAGCGAATTCAAGGTCCTCTGCCTGGCCAAAGAGGATTATCCCCAGGTCCCGGAGCCGAAATTCGAGAAAAACATCGTTTTTCCCGTCAATGTCTTCAAAGAAATGATCGAACGGGTCTATTTTGCCATCGCCCAGGAACAAAGATACTATCTCAACGGCGCTTTGATGTTGATCAAGAATAAATCTTTGGAGCTAGTCAGCACCGATGGCCACCGCTTGTCGTATACGGCCAAAGGCCTGGAGGGGCTGAGCTTGGCCGAAGAAATCCGGGTTATTGTCGCTAAAAAAACGCTGGGCGAGGTGAGAAAGTTCGCCGACGGCGATGTTGAATTCGACCTGGACGAGAACAACCTTTTCTTCAAGGTCGGCAACCGGATCCTGATCAGCCGGATCATCGAGAGCAAATTCCCCAATTTTGAGGCCGTCATCCCGAAGGACAACCCCAATGCCGTCGGCCTGCCGCGCCAAGAATTCACGGACGCCATCCGCAGGGTCTCGCTTCTCTCGGCCGAGCGCTCGCGAGGAATCAAATTCTATCTGGAGAAAGGAACGCTCCGGCTCTTCTCCTCAAACCCGGAAATCGGAGAAGCCAGGGACAGGCTGGATATCGATTACATAGGCCCGGATATCGAGATCGGGTTCAATTCCCAGTATATTCTCGATTACCTAACGACCGTCGGGTCGGAAAAGATCCGGCTTGAGCTGAAGGACGAGAACAGCGCCGCCCTGATGCGGCCGGAGACAGACGAAAACATCAAGAGCCTGTATGTACTCATGCCGATGAAGATCTAGCCGCCCGCCGGCTAGAGAATGTACAGAATCACGAAATAGATCGCCATCATCACCAAGCCCATGGGAAGGCCGATCACGGCCCATTCTTTCATGCTGATTTTGAGCCTCCCGGCAGCGACAATGTTGGGTATGTTTCCGGGAATGAGCATCCCCCCGGCAATGGACAGGCCCATGATGATCCCGGTAATCTGGGGAAGAGACATGGCCGGACCGATCTCAATCGCCGTCAGGGTGGCATTATCGAGAATGGCCGAGATGGTGTTGAACCAGTAAAGAATCCCGGGTGAAATTTTGGCAAAATACCAGACGATCAACGGCCGAAAGCCGTCCCCAAGCAGGACTAGAGCCGCTACGAAGGCAAAAACCTTGACGGCCCTGAGGATGACGGTCTTGATTGTTTCATTGTATTCCGTGACCACCGTCCCGGTTTTCAAGGAGATCTTCGGGCCAAGCCAGAGGGCCGCGAAAAGCGCTGTGGCCATGACGCCCGGGATCATATAGAGACCGAAGACTTTCAGGGGGAAGAAAAAACCGGCAAAATAAGGGGGCCCGGTGAGCTTGGCGACGAGGATTGTGGACAGCGGCTCCCCCAGCGGCGTCAGCACGGCGCCCAGGGCGATGCCAAAACAGGACACGACGACCAATTTTATCTTATCCTTTCTGGCAAAGGGGAGGGCGGCGGTGATTTCGGCCAAAAGGCAGGCCGTCAGGATGACAGAGACAACGCTGGATAAAAGGCCGAATACCGTTATCAGCAGAAAAATGAACAAGCCAGGGCCGAGCTTCTTGGCCAGGCTCAGGATCGCGTTGCAGAAAGGCACGTTAAAAAAATGGATGAGAAGGCCGACGACGAGGACAACCTGGAAAATCCCGATCGGAAGCGATCCGATCATGACGGGAGCCTTCAGCGCCTCCACGACGAGCTTCCAGCTCCAGAGCCCGGAAATCGTCACGACCGCAGCGCCCATGACCAGGAAGAACGGCTCGAGGTTTTCTTCGATCTTTTTCACCTTAAAAGGAAGGATCAGGACCATCAGGGCTGCAGCCGACAAGCCAAAAACGATGGTGAGAACGGGCTCTGGCGGGATAGGAGACATGCGTTTTACCTCCAAGAATCAGGTTTGTTCAGACTCATCATGGTTTTCCGGCGATCCAGCGCAGCCAAGCCTCCGGCGTTCTTGGTTGTATATATCACGACTCCCATGAGGGGTCAAATAGCCCGATGGTCAATTTGGAGAGGAAAACCCCTTCCACCGGACGCAAAATTTCTTATTGATTTTTAATCCTCGTTGTAGGATATATGGAGTGCACGAACGACACGAGAAGGGACATTGTCTATGGCCATTGAAATCAAGCAAGTCAAAACCCGCAAGGACATAAAGGCGTTCATTTTCCTCCCCGAAAAAATCCACGCCGGCCGGGCCAACTGGGTTCCTCCGATCTACATGGATGAACGGAAATACTTCGACCCGAAGAAGAACAAGGCCTTCGGCTATTGCGAGACCGTCCTGCTGCTCGCTTTCCGGGGAAATGACCTTGTCGGCCGCGTCATGGGAATTATCAACAACCGTTTCAATGAGTACCGCAAGGTCAGGATCGCCCGGTTCGGCGACTTAGAAGCCAGGGAAGACCCGGAAGTGGTCCATGCCCTCCTCGATCGGGTCGAGGAATGGGCCCGGGGGAAAGGAATGAATCGGGTTATCGGGCCCTACGGATTTTCCGACCAGGACCCGGAAGGCTTTATCATCCAAGGGTTTGAAAACCGGGCGACCATCGCCACCTATTACAATTATGAATGGATGCCGCGGCTGGTGGAAAACGAAGGGTATTCCAAGGATATCGACTACTTTGTCTACAGGCTGGCAGTCCCCAAAGTGATCCCGGAGTTCTATAAAAAGATCTACGAACGAATTCAGCGCAAGGGTGGGTATACACTCCACGAATTCAAGAAGAGAAAAGAGCTGAAGCCCTGGATTCGGCCTATCCTCAGCCTCATGAATGAATGCTACACGAACACCAACATCTACGGGTTTGCGCCCCTCGATGAGAAGGAGCAGGACGACCTGGCCAAACGCTACCTTCCCGTCGTCGACCCGAGGTTTGTCAAGGCCGTGACGAAGGACGGCGAGGCCGTCGCTTTTATCATCGGCATCCCGGATATGACCGAAGGAATCCAGAAGGCCCGCGGCCGGCTGCTGCCGTTTGGCTTTATCAAAGTCCTCCGGGCCGCCAAAAAGACCAAGCAGCTCGACCTCCTCCTCGGCGGCATCAAGGAAAAATACCGGGGGCTCGGCCTGGACGTCATGATGGGCTTCAAGATGATTCAGGCGGCCCAGGCGGCCGGGTTTGAGATCATGGATACCCACCACGAGATGGAGGCCAACGTCAAGGTCCGGGCGGAGATGGAACGGATGGGCGGGGTCGTCTACAAGAAATTTCGCGTCTACCAGAAGAATCTATAAGAGACGAGACGCCCTCGGGAGAAAAGAGAGATTACAGCCTGACCAGGCTTCCCAGGTAGACGAGGCTGAGGCCGACCAGCAGGAGGACCGTCATCCAGGAGATGACATTATAGATCCGCCCGTTCGTGTATTCGCCCATTAATTTCTTGTTGTTGATCAGGAGCAGCATGAAGACCAGGATGACGGGCAGGACGATGCCGTTAATGACTTGGGAGATATACATGACCGGGAAGAGGGGAATTCCCGGAAGCAGGATGATCCCTGCCCCGATAAAGATAAGCATCGAATAGAGCCCGTAAAACTGCGGCGCTTCGGAAAACTTTTTATTGACCCCGGCCTCCCATCCCATGCCCTCGCAGACGACGAAGGCCGTGGACAGGGGAAGGATGGAGGCGGCAAACAGAGAGGCGTTGAGGAGGCCGAAGGCGAAGAGGGCCGAGCAGTATTTCCCGGCCAGGGGGGCCAGGGCCAGGGCGGCGTCGGCGCCGGTCTCGACCCGGATGCCGGCCTTAAAAAGCGTGGCCCCGCAAGTGAGCACGATGAACCCGGCTACGATCGTGACCACGAAGCTGCCGACCATGACGTCCAGCCGGGAATGTTTATAATCCCTAACGGCGATATTCTTTTCCACGACGGCCGCCTGGAGATAGAACTGCATCCAAGGGGCGATGGTGGTCCCGACGAGCCCGATGAGCATGCCCATGCGCGCCGAGGTGAAATCAAAGGTCGGCGTGATCAAGCTTTTTCCGATGATTCCCCAGTCCGGCTTGGCCAGCAGGCCGGCGATGATGTAGGTGACGTAAAAAAGACAGGCATAGAGGAAGATCTTCTCGACCGACCGGTAGGTCCCTTTGACGACGAGCAGCCAAACAAGCACGGCGGCGCCGGGGACGGAGATGAATTTAGAGACATGGAAGATCTCGAGGCTGGAGGCGACCCCGGCAAACTCGGCGATCACGTTGCCGAAATTGGTCAAGACGACGGCCACGAGAAGATAGACCGTGATCTTGACGCCGAACCGCTCGCGGATCAGGTCCGACAGCCCCTTGCCGGTGACGACGCCCATCCGGGCGCTCATCTCCTGGATGATGATCAGGGCGACCATGATCGGGATGAGCGACCAGAGCAGGCTGTAGCCGAAGCGGGCGCCGGCCATGGAATACGTGGCGATGCCGCCGGCGTCGTTATCGACGTTTGACGTGATGATTCCCGGCCCGGCCACGGCCATAAAAAGGAGGATGGTTTTCCAGTGGATCTTCAGAGATATTTTTTTCATCGCTCGTCCATCACTTCATGTCATTCCTAGAGTTGCGATTGCATGATGTCTTGTATAGTAATGATCCCTTTGAGCACGTCCTCTTTGTCCACCACGGGCAAGGCCATGAACTTATATTTTTTGAACAGCGAGGCAACGGTGTTGACATTGTCTTCGGGTTCCACTTTGACCAGATGAGTGTTCATGAGTTTGCCGAGCGTCGCGTCTTTCTCGCAGGTGATGAGATGTCGGAGGGTCGATACGCCGACCAGGCGGTTGTCCTGGTCCGTGACGTAGATATAGGAGATGGATTCCAGCGGATAGACGGTTTTCCGGAACTCTTCGACGGCGTCGCCGATCGTCTTGTCCTTCCGAACGGAGAGAAAGTCCTTGGTCATGATGCTCCCCGCCGTCCCCTCCTTGAACTTGAGGAGCTCTTCGACCGCCTCCCGGGACGGCTTTTCCATGGTCCGGATCAGCTTCTGCTGCTTTTCCTCCGGCAGGTCGGCCAGGAGGTCGGTGGCCTCATCGGGGGCCATCTCTTCCAAGATGTCGGAGACAAGCTCGACGGGGGCGGATTCGATCAGCCTCAACTGGAGCTTGGGGTCGACTTCTTCCAGGGTGAGAGCGGCCGTCTGGAGGTCGAGCGAGCGGAACACGGTCGACCGGCTGATCTGATCGAGCTCTTCGATGATGTCGGCCAGGTCCGATGGGTGAATTTCGTGGATTTTTCTCGAGGTCACGTTGAGCTTGAGGTTCTGCTTGGCCGGGCCGCTCGGAAGAGGCTGGATGTATTTCCAGGAAATCATCTTTTCCTCGAATTGATAGGCAAAAAGCCAGTTGGTTAAAAAATCAATCGCCTTCAGCCAGCCGAGACGGCGGAGGATCCCCCGGATTCCGTAATCCACGTGGACGATGCGCAGGTCCCGGTTGACGATGAGAAGATGGATGTCGTTGACCCGCTCGATCTTGGCTCCGAACGTGTCCACGACCTGCTTGTCGAGAAGCTCGTCCCGGAGAAGGATTTCCTGGGGATTGACTTCCAGGGGCCGGAATTTTTTGCAGGCCCCCGGGTTCAGCCGGATCATGGTCGTGTTGAGGCTTTGGACTTCCTGCCAGTCCAGCTCGAGGAGCTTTTTTTCCCTCCTCTTCTTGACCACCAGCGTGGCGACCGTTGGGAAAAGCTCTCCCAATCGCAATTTCAAATCGGCCAACTTTCCGACGACGGTGCCATCCTCGTCCACGACAAAGCGGCCCTGGATTTCTGAAAAAAACAGGAACGTGTTGATGTTCGTTGCCTGCAGGTCTTTGAAGGGAGCCTCAAGCTTCTGCATGTCCGGACCTCTCGATGTTCCTGAGAAAAAGCTTATAGCACATTAAAATAGGAGACACAATACCGGACCGCTCTTTTTTGACTACTTCGTCGCGGCCCAGCTGTCGCCCCAGCCCAGGCGGACCTTGAGGGGAACGCTCAGCGGAAAGACATGCTCCATTTTTTCGCGGACGATGGCGTCCATCTTCGTTTTTTCTTTTTCCGGGACCTCGAAGACGAGCTCATCGTGGACCTGAAGGATCATCCGGGAGCGGAGCCTGGAGTTGCCCATCTCTCTCCAGATGTCGATCATCGCCTTTTTCATGAGATCTGCGGCGGTCCCTTGGATGGGCATGTTGAGAGCGATGCGCCGGCCGGCCTGCCAGACCGCTTTATCCGATTGCCGGAGTTCCGGCACTGGGCGCCTCCTCCCGAACAGGGTCTCGGAGAAACCCAGGGTTTGGGCCGATCCGACGAGCCGATCCAGGAATTCCTTCACTTTCGGGTGGTTTTCATAATAGCGGTTGATGAAATCCTGGGCTTCCGAGTTCGAGGTCTGCAGCTCTTTAGCTAAGGAAAAGGCGGAGGTGCCGTAGATGATCGAGAAATTGATGATCTTGGCCTTCCTGCGCTGATCGTCCTTGAACAGAGATGAGGCTGGGCCGAAGACGCTGAGGGCCGTTTCCTCGTGGATGTCGCGATCGGCCATGAAGGATTCGCACAGCGCCGGGTCCCCGGCCATATGGGCCAGCACCCGAAGCTCGATCTGAGAATAATCGGCGGAAAGGAACAGGTGCCCTTTTTCCGGGACAAAAGCCCGGCGGAAACGCGTTCCCATCTCTCCCCTCGCCGGTATGTTCTGGAGGTTGGGGTCGGAACTGGACAGCCGGCCCGTCGAGGCGACGGTCTGGTTGTAGGAGGTATGAATTCGTCCGGTCTCAGGGTTGATGAGCGCCGGCAGGGCGTCGGCATAGGTGGACTTGAGCTTGGCCATTTGACGGTATTCCAGGGCATGCCGGGCCAAGGGATGGAGCGGCGCCAGATCCTGCAGGATGTCCATGGAGGTGGAAAATCCTTTGGTGATTTTTGTCTTGCGCGCGGCCGGCAGATTGAGCTTATGGAAAAGGATGTGAGCCAACTGCTGTGGCGAATTGATGTTGAATTCCGTTCCGCCGAGCTCGAAGATTTTTTTCTCCAGGCGAGAGAGCTCGGCTTGAAGCTCGACCGATAACTGTCCCAGGGCATCGGCGTCGAGCTTCACGCCGGCCATCTCCATACCGGCCAGGACCTCGATCATGGGCTGCTCGATCTCCCGGTAGAGTCCGTCCAGCTTGGCCGCTTCGACCTTCGGCCAGAGGATCCGGCTGAGGGCCAGGGCAAAGTCCGCATCCTGGCAGGCGTAGGGCGTGACCCGGTCCACCGCGACTTTGTTCATCGTCAGTTTATTTTTGCCCTTTCCGACAACATCGTTGTAGGCGATGGTTTTGGCCTGGAGATAGGTCAGGGCCAGCTTGTCGAGGTTGTGCTTTCCCCAGTTAGGCTCCAAGAGATAGGACAGGACCATCGTGTCCAGATCGATGCCGGAGAGACGAATCCCCTCCCGCTCGAGGACGATGAAATCGTACTTGATGTTCTGTCCGATTTTTTTAATCTGCCGGCTTTCAAGCACGCCGCGGAGGAGGCCGAGGGCGACCTCCTTGGCCAGTTGGGCCGGTGCGCCCGGATAATCATGCCCGAGAGGAAGGTAGTAGGCGCGCTCCGGCTCGAGGGAAAATGACATGCCCACCAGCCGGGCGCGCGTGGGAGAGACATTGTCGGTTTCCGTGTCCAGCGAAACGGAGCCGGCCTTTTTGATCGCGGAGACAAGTCCGCGAAGCTCGTTCTCGGTCGTTATGGCCGCGTAGATTTTTTCCGATTTTTGGAGCGGTTTCAAATAGTCGTAGACCAGCGAGGTGAACCCCAGATCCTGGAAAATCCTGGCCAGTTCCGCGGTATCGGGCTCGGAGACTTTAAATTTTTCGGGATCGAAGGCAATGTCCAGGTTTCTTTCGATCGTCACCAGCTCCCGGCTCAGCTCGAGCTTGTCCAGGTTCTGCTCGATTTTTTCCCTGAGCCGCGGGTTTTTCATTTTGCCAAGGTTCTTTTTAAGATTGTCCAGAGAACCGTATTCGCCGATCAGGGACTTGGCCGTTTTTTCGCCGATGCCAGGTACGCCGGGGACGTTGTCCGAGGCGTCGCCCCAGAGGGAAAGGACATCGACAATCTGGAGGGGAAGGACGCCGAAGATATCCTTGACCTTGGCTTCGTCCAGGGAAATCTCTTTGGCGGGATTATAAACCACGGTCGCCGCGTCCACCAGTTGGAGGAGGTCCTTGTCGGTCGAGACGACGACGGTGAAGAATTTATTGGCCGCGGCACGCTTGGCCAGGCTGCCCAGGACGTCGTCGGCCTCGTAGTTTTCGTCCTCAAAAACCGGGATGCGAAGGGCGCGGATGATCTCCCTGAGCCGGGGAATCTGCTTGGCCAAGTCGTCCGGCATGGGCTTTCGATGGGCCTTGTAATCTTTAAAGACTTCATGGCGCAGCTTGGGTCCGGGAGTATCGAAGACGATGCCAAGATAGGCCGGCTTCTCCCGGTCGAGGATCTTTCGGAGGGTGATGATGAAGCCGTAGATCGCGTTCGTCGGGAAGCCCTGGGGGCTTGAGAGCCGCTGGATGGCGTAAAAGGCACGGTAGAGAAGGGAGTTCCCGTCGATCAGGACGAGCTTCTTCTCGCTCATGCTTTGAGCTTGAGGAGCTGGTGGTCGAGCTTGCCTCCGATGATATCGTTCAGAACAGCCTGATGCACGTCCTTGAGGAGGTGCGCCACTTTTTCCTTGAAACCCGGTTGATTCAGATACTGGGTGTAGGGGGCTTTCTGGGAATAGACGATTTTCCCGGAGAGGTAGACCAGGGTTTCCGCGTACTGGGCCGCCAGCCCCTTGTCCTGGGTCTGGACGAGAAGGTCCAGGCCTTGATACTTGATCTCCGAGCTGTAGCCGATCATGTTGATTTATTATTAATCCCTTTAGCGAAATTAATCAAGAGGGAAGGCTCGGATATAAGCGGCACTATCTTTTAGAAATAATGTAAAAAGATTTGGTTCTCTTCCATTTCGTATAGGGAAAATTGTATGGGAAACGATCCGGAAACGGCCTCGCTCCCCATCCGGGTTTTTCACGCCGTTCCCGAGCCCCCCTTCTCGGCGGCGAAGAACTCGC
>Ga0209253_10002420_pt1 | contig 16535 bp, 11 predicted proteins | sample FrelakmetBRP12BR_FD_187145 | JGI IMG/M metagenome (GOLD analysis project Ga0209253, IMG submission 187145) | Freshwater lake sediment microbial communities from the University of Notre Dame, USA, for methane emissions studies - BRP12 BR (SPAdes)... | ecosystem: Environmental > Aquatic >...
ATTAGTCATATCACCTCCGGCAAAGCCGGAGGCTTGAAACCCTTAGAGCCCCTCAAAGGGGCTAAAAAAACAAAAACAAGCCAACTCGGAATACTTTGACAATTCTATGAACCACGAAGATGGCAATCTGCCATCAACAAAACATTAGTGCTTTAAATGCTATGCAAAGGCGGCTCGGTATGCGAGCATGCCCCATTTGTCACTTACCCTTCAAACACTGTTATTGAGCTTTTCAGTCCCACTTAACCTCCCTTGTTTAGCGGGGCTGGGCGAGGGGGAATACAATACTCCCGAAAATGTCAAACTTTGGGAGTCCCCCGGCAAAGCCGGGGGTTTACCCTTGATTATTATAAGCCCCTTAACGTGCAATATTCAGTGCCCTGTTTATCACTAAATAAATATTTTACGCCTTAAGTACCTAGCCGAACAGAGAATCTCTAAAGTTGAACTCCTCTCAGCCAGACCAGTGGCGTTCATGTTTATCCAAATATAAATTTTGGCTTAAATAGTACTACAAAGCTGGTTACTAAAAAGAGTGCACCGATCATATTTAAGAAGAGAATAACCGCCAGGAAAAGACCCATCATCGCCTGAAACATGAGCGGTGAAACAATCCAGAAAAAAATCCCGATGGTCAAGGTGGTAGCAATATAAATAACTGCCTTACCTGTGGTCATCATCGCCGTGACGATAGCAGTATCTAAATCTCTGGAAATCTCATACTCATCCTTGATCCGACTCAGCAAATACACTCCAAAATCTACCCCCAACCCTATCCCTACCGCAGAAACTGGCAGGGTGCTGGTAGTAATGGTAATGGGGGTGGGCACCATACCCAGCAACCCTGTCGCCATCAAGGCAAAGGCAATAATGTTAGATACTATCAGAGGTATAATCAAAATAAATCCCGCAAAGAAACTGCGGAAAAAGATGGCACAGAAGAGAAAGATAGCCAGCAGTGACCATCCCAGTGTTCTTATCTGATACTGCTCGATGACTTCATTAATAGCTGCCTGTACTCCAAAGGGACCTCCCGCGAGTTTATACCTCATAGGTGGTTTAAGTTGTGAGTACTTCTCAAGATACTCTTTCACCCGCCTCATCACGGTCTTGATAGTAGGGGTGGTCTTATCCCGGCAGTAGACGATGATGTTGGCTGAGGTTTCTTCATTGACATCGACGAGCATATCGCAGCTTCCCGGTACACCCATGTGAGTAACTTGATCGTAGCTCCAATTAATCGACCTATCATTGGTGGGGAAGAAATACCAATTAGGGTCACCTTCATTAAGGAGCCAGCTTGAACCTGGGAAAGTGGTAATAATAGATTGGGTAAACAAGATTACCATCCCCGGCGTATCTTGCATAAATTTCTCAAAACGATACATCTCCACAAAGTTATCACCACACTGCGCTCTTGGTTTTCCTGGGCAGGAGAGCAAATCATCCACCTGCTCCCCCTCAATCACTATATAGAGTGGACTCAAGATAGGCATGCTGAAGGCAATCCTGAAACCATCTCGATTGAACCTGTGCCAGGGCCAGAGCAGGGATGAACCAGGCACTGCATCCCCCACCTGAATGGTTCTCGCGAGATAGGTACCGCCTACAAGCAGCACTACATAGATTACCAGAATTACATAGCAGCCGCCCTTCGGCACCCAACTTCCAAATCTCCCAAGTGCCCTGTCTAACCAGTCTTTCCTCCCCAACGCCTCAACTGACCCCTTAGGAAAGGGAAGATAGGAGAGCACACAGGGTACAAAGAACATGGCAATCACCACCGTCGCAATAGACCAGAAGGTACAGGTGATGGTAATCTTCTGAAGAAGCTGGATAGGAGTAAGTGCAATCAGTATGATTCCTATAGCATCAGTAATGATACTGACAAATCCAGGGATGAACAGATACTCAATAATTTTCTTGCTCGCAGTTTTACTATCCCCACACCTTGCGCACTCTTCCACATATCGCTTCATAACCTGTACCGAGTGACAGGCTGCCATAGCAGCAACCAGGAAAGGAAACACCATCACCAGGGGATCCAGATTGTAGCCCAGCAAGACCATGAATCCCAGCCCCCATATCCCACTGATAAGGGATGCCACAATAGGAAGAAGCATTCCTCGAAGAGAACGGAAAAACCCGAGGAACAGGAGCAGCATCACCACAATCGTAATCGCCATGATCCCTATCACGGTCCATTTGTAGCTGTCAATATACCCTAGATGTAATGGCTCACCTGCTATGGAGAGAATATGGTTTTTATCTTCATACTTCTTTTGTATCCTGAGCAATTCTTTAAAGACTATCGAGTAGTCAATCTCATCTTCAAAAAAGTCTGCGGTAATAAGGGTTTTTTTGCTATCAAACCAAACAAAATTGCCGTAAAAAACACTGGAGTAAACTCTCTCTCGTAAGTTTACTATTCCTTTTTGTGTCTGAGGTACCACAGGCCACATCAAGGGAGCGATAATGTAACCTCCTGATGTTGCCATCATATCTGATGCCACCTTCTCCGAGAGGGAAAGAATCTTGAAGCGGTCTACACCAGGTATAAAATACAATTCATCGGTAATATCTTTTATCTTTTGAAGGGTGGTTTGATTAAAGATGTCACCTTCCCGCACTTGGAGAACCATGACTACCGTATTTGCACCACCGAACCTAGCCCGAATATCGTTATGTACCTTAATATATTCATGTCCTTGAGGAAGCAAGTCAGCGAATCTGGTATATATCTTTAAATCTTTTATTTTATAAATGAAGAAGAAGGTGATTAACGCGATGATAATAAGAACCCAGGTCCTCTTTTCAATTATAAATTCTGATAGTTTTTTCATGACTACTATCACTACTCGTAACAGTCTTATTGCATGTCTTCAAAAAATTGTGGGCATATTTGATAAAAAGTAAGAGACAGTTTTAGCAGTTCCACCTTACTACTTTTTCACTCTTCATGCAAGTCTCAAAGAGCATTTTGTACCTGGTGTAGCTGAACAGTGGTCTCTTTTATATTATCTCACCTTTGCTTTGTCCCTGATAGTAAAAATTTTTCCCTGAAATGGAAAGATACAACATAGATGTACCAATGAAAAAAGGCAGAGCCATCAACCCTGCCTTTTTAGAAAACCTGCTACAACATCAAATAATCTATTCTGCTTCTTTAATCAATGCTAACACCCCATCAATGATTTGTTTTACTTCTTTCCTAAACCCTTCATCATCTTCCATCATCTCAACAATTACAGGACTTAACTCATAGTACAGTTTGATTAATTCCTGACCTTCGGGGGTTGTACTTAATACATTATCACGGAAATTTCTCAGCAGCTCTGTTTGTTCTGTATGCTCACCATACAGCCTTTCTGTGGGGCATAATGACAAACACTGTCCCCCTCGTACCGCCCGAACGTAGAAGGTGGGGCCGTCGTACTTATAGTCAAAGCTCATGCCGCCATAGAGGAAACCGACTTTCCATGCGTAGACCGGAGCATCAACGTAAGTAGTAGACGACCAATAGTAGGACGACACCGTGTTGGGGAAGTAGGTTATATCTATGGCCGGCTTGAGTCGAGTATAATCTATGACTGATTGGAGTTCACTGCTGTTTGGCAGACGCCAATCGCTATACCCTGCCAGTGTAAGATTGTCACAGTAGGAGAGCGCCTGCTGCCAGTTGTAGGTACTGTCCGGGTCAATATCTTTTTGCCACATCAGGCCTGTATCAGTATTGGTAACAGTACCGTCCCCATTATCAATAAAATTATCAAATGGTCCACACTGTCCGCCGCGCACCGCCCGCACGTAGCCGTCGGAGCCTGCATTAATGTAGTAGCCCAAGTAGCCACCGTCGAAAAGGACGTACCAGACGTAGTACGGATCGTCGACGAGAGTAGTAGACGACCAATAGCTGGACGACACGGTGTTGGGGAAAAAGGTTGTGTTAATAGAGGGACCATACCTGTCCCTATCAACCAGAAAAGAGAGCTCAATAACCGTTGGCAAACGCCAATCAGCATATCCCCCAAACTGTGCCGAATTGAGGGCAGCGATGAACACATCCTGAGCATCTTGCCACTTATAGGTATTATCTTTGTCATGAATTGAATTGTCATCTGTTTTGTTTTCCCATATTAACCCAGTTACCTTATCCCTCACCATCACCCACTCAGTTGCGTTGTCAGGCAGGTCATCTCCGTTAGAATCCAGCTTAGTATATGATTGTGGATTACATGGATACTGAGCATCCTGACCATAGAAATCTCCTCCTGGCGATGGGCAGGTAATCTCGCTGTCATTATCATAGCACTTTGCCTGCCCTGTATCAGGGAGCAAACCTGCCAGTCCCCTACTCGGCAGAAGCATTAAAAAAGATACCGCTATTATTAACATTCCTTTTTTCATCCCCTTCTCCTTTGTGAGAGATATAGACTTAGGTAAGTTACTCTCATTCTCTCCCGATTGATAGCAAAACCCCGTCAATCATTCCCTTCAGCTCTTCTTTAAATGCATCATCTTCTTCCATTGCCTTCGCTATGGATGGACTTAATTCATAGTAGAGCTTTATGAGTTCCTGACCTTCAGGGGTTTGGCTGAGTGCGTTATCTCGGAGATATCTTAATAGCTCTGCCTCTTCTGAGTGCTCACCATACAGCGTTTCTGTGGGGCAAGGTTGAACAGTGGTGGTAGTTGAACCAGCAATGGTAGTTGTGGTCGAAGTATCAGATGACCCACACTGTCCCGCACGAACCGCCCGCACGTAGCCGTAGCCCGACTTACCGCGGCCGTACACATAGCCATCGTAGAAACCGACGTACCAGGCGCCACTCGGATAGTCGGCGTTAGTAGTAGACGACCAATAGTAGGACGACTGCGTGTTGGGGAAATAGGTTGTGTTAATGGTAGGGCCATACCTCTCGTAATCTACAAGTGACTGTAGCTCATTTACATTTGGTAGACGCCAGTCATCATATCCAGCAAGTGTAAGGTTTTCACAATAAGAGAGCGCATCCTGCCATTCATATGTATCTGGGTCAGTATCTTTTTGCCACATCAAACCTGTATCAGTATTGGTAACAGTACCGTTCCCATTATCGATAAAATTATCAAATGGTCCACACTGTCCCGAACGAACCGCCCGCACGTAGGAGATGCCCGACTTAAAGAAGCCGTACACATGGCCACTGCTGAAACCGACGTGCCAGGCGCCGTGGGGAGGGCCGGCGAGAGGAGTAGATGACCAATAGCTGGACGACTGCGTGTTGGGGAAAGAGGTTGTGTTAATAGAGGGATAATGCCTGTCCTTATCAACTAGAAAAGAGAGCTCAATAACCGTTGGCAATCTCCAGTCTGAATATTCCCCGAAATGGTCATTGTTGAGTGCGGCGATAAACACATCCTGAGCATCTTGCCATTTATAGGTATTATCTTTGTCATGAATTGAATTGTCATCTGTTTTATTTTCCCATACCAGACCAGTTACATTGTCTTGCACCATGACCCCGCCGGCAAGGCTAGTATATGATTGCGGATTACAGATATACTGCGCATCCTGACCATAGAAAGATTGCCCTGGATTGGGACAGGTAATCTCTTGGGTGTTATTGTAGCATTTAGTCTGCCCTGTATCGGGGAGTGGACAATCTACAGCTAAGACAAGTGTTGATAACGAAAATAGTACAAAGAACATAGTGAGTAAATTAATCTTCTTACCCATGAAAAACCTCCTTTTGAAAATAGAAAACCCCACGTGGTGATAGAGTCGCTTTTTGATGGGGCAAGTATAGGAAAGCCCCTCTTGTAAGTCAATAATAATTTGAATCAGCACCATATCTGGTAGTATCTGCAATGAAAAAAGAGTCAAATTTTTCTTTGATGGTGGGATTATTGCTGATGCGCATTGTTACCCATATCCTGCCGTGAAAGCCCCGCCCCACTCAGGCGGGATAGGCAGAGAGTTTCACAATAAAAACTCCATTACCGGTGTTATTGCCCCCAATAACTTTCTGGCAGCATCTTTAATCATCGGGCTCTTCTCAAAAATCGCGATCAGTGCAGCGCCGTATCTTTTGTACAATTCAATTATCTCCCGGCCTGCTGAACTTTTCGCCAGGAGTTCATCGCGAACTTTTCTGACAGTGTTTACCCGCGGGTCTTCTTTTCCCAGAAGATACGTTACCGGACATATGTTCTTATTAAACTGTATCAGAAAATCTGCTTATTGCAGCCTTTTATTTCCCGAATTCTTCCAGTGTAAAAAATCAAACTCCCCGCATCAACGATAAAGTTCTTCGGCGTGTGGCAGTGGCACACTTAGAAGTCCCAAACATCCCCATAGTGGAGGTCGTTATTGGCCAGCATCTCGGGTATCAGTGCCTCAATCTCAGCGTCAGAATGCCCCTTCAAACTCACCAAGCGCGGGGACCAGCTGAGGGTAGCCTTATAGAGGCCAGACTCACGGCATTTTTCCACGTAGCGCAGGAGACTCGTTTCACCGGTATCACCATCCCGCACCGCGGCAGCAGCGGCCTCACCGGCGTGACGGCCAGAGACAATCCCGTGGGTAATGCTGGTGAACCCGGCGGCGTCTCCCACCAGTATCAGGTTGGACTTAACAGGCCTCTCCAGTTTGATGCTGGCAGCAGAGCCCACCATGTTGCCGAAGATCTGCACAGGGCGTGCGTCCTTGAATTTACGCCCGGCGAAGGAGTCGCTGCTTAAGAGCTGATGGTACCCCTTCATACTCCCGAATCCCATGAGCCCCGAATGCTGATTTTTAGTCCAGAGGACACTGATGCCCATCTCGAAAGCTGCCCCAAGGTAGGTCTCGATCACGCCGGGATCGAGGTCGCGAATGCCCACCAGATCCACCAGGATACCGCCGAAAGCGGTTTCACCGGGCCGGGTGAGCCCTTCCTGCCTGGGGATCCCAGAAAGCCGGCCCTTCGTGCCTGAAGCGGCGATCACCACCTGGCCGTGCACCACCGGCATATCGCCTGAGGCCGTGGTCACGCCCCGGATGCGGTCCTGCTCTTTATAGAGGCCGGTAACCCGTGTATTCAAAACTATTTCGGCTCCGGCCAGTGCTGCCTGCCGCGCGAGCTCCCGGTCAAACTCGTCGCGCTGTACCTGGTAGACGTTGCCGGGCGGCAGCGCTGTCTCCTTGACTACCCTGCCGGAGGGAGAGAAATAGCGGCGGCTCCGGTATTCGCAGACGATGACCCGCGGGTCCAGGCCGTCGAGGATTTCCCGCGTGAAGCTTGAGCTGTGGAGCCTGCCGGGGCAGTGTCGTGGGGCTCCGATGATCGGATGTTCCTCGATCATTATAACCCTGGCACCTTGCCGGCATGCTGCTTTGGCCGCGGCGCAGCCCGCTGGCCCGGCACCGACCACGATAACGTCATATTCTTTCATTCCTACACCCATTCTGGTTATATACCCCTTATTCCCAATCGATAATTATAAATATTGAGTAGTTAGTCAGCCGAAATTCAGTATGGACTTTATTTGCAAAGCATATTTAATCTAATTTTCTTCCGTCAGCCTGTAAGGCTGCAACTGCTTTTTTAATGTCTTCTTCTGCACCACCCCTGATTTTAGGTTTTGCATAGCATCGAAGGGAGATATGAACATCCCCCGGATCTTCAATTACATCTGCTGTAACAATATGCATGGAAATTGCTTTTCCATTATATTTTTTTGTCCCAATAAAATAGGTATTATAATAGGTTTTTTTTCCTTCTTTAAATTCAATGTCATTCTGTTTTGCCCAGTCATTTAATAATGAGGCTGCTTTGTCAAGATTTGCCTTAACACGCAAACGGGTAAAATAGCATCTTTTATCGCTTTGTGTATTTGTCCATGGCCTTATTGATAATTTGTCCTTATTTTTATCAGTAAGATTTCCGGGCTGTAATGACTCCCAGAAGCTTCGATATTTTTTTACCTCTTCTGCTTGTAGCGGCGAGAGAGAGAGGATCTTGGTACGTATGTCATTTGCAAATGCCTCTACCCTTTCTGGAATAAGTGATTCCCACATGTCAAGCCCCGTCCATCCCACTTTATCTGCCGGCATGGTTTTCCCAAGGATCCATATCAGCCTTGCATCCTTTGGATTGAGATAACGGTTTACCTGGCGCCCGCCAAATGCCCCCAAGGTTACCGGTTTTAAGGTGGGGAATTTTTCAAGTGTATCAAAGAAATAACTTCGCCCGCTCGAAAGGTGAGGCGGTTTCCCAGGCATGTATATGATTATGGTTTCATCAATTTCACCGCAGGTAAGAAAGTATGCAATTTCCTTTCTTGTAAGTTCATCATGGAACCTTTCAATAAATTTATATGTTGATTTATGCGGTTTTTCCCATCTTGTGTATCCGCCGATTACTATATAGTCATAGGGCTCTACAGTTAAAACTTGATTGTATGTTTTTACATCCACATGATTTTCAAAGCCGATCAGAGCTTTTAACCAGTATGCAACATCAGCTGCTGAGCCGTATTGGGTTTTATAAGCTATTAGTCCTTTTTTTTCTACCATGTTACTCCTCCTTGTTTTATATCAATGTTGTGGTTATTTAAGGAGTTGCAAACAATAAAACTACAGCAAAGAATTGACAGAAATTCGCTTTTGGATGAAGGACATATAGATTCTTACCTATGCAAATCTGAGAATTTCAGTGACATATACGAGCTTAACAAAAGCTTTTCAATGCTCACTCAGCCCTTCGATAAACTCAGGGCGGTGAGCCTGTCGAATCGCACTAAGTCCTGAGTCAGTAAATTCGTCATCGAATTTATGAATCGAAGGACTTAGCTCATCAATGAGCTGTCTCCACCTGTAAATGTTGCAATAATAATCATGTCCGCCCTGGTGACGAGGGCACATATCACTGTCTTTTTATTTTTCATCTCCCCTCCTTTTTGCTGAATGAGGGATTGATAATTGAAAAAGTTTGCAGGGTGAGCAATGGGCACCAGAGGGTATTATTGATCATTCATTCCCCACCATTGACAGTTACCGGCATTTTGTGAAGTTCCCCGCCTCTCCCGCTGAACGAGACAGGCGCTTGGGAGGCATGAAACCGGTCAAGACGCGCCCCCTCATTATCCGCAAACCGAAGAAAACGGCTGATGACCGGTCATTCCTGAAATGAGCAGTTTATGATTATAATGCAGGGCAAGATAACTACATGAAGCTATGCTTCAATTTCTCTGACGGTATTAAATCCCCCCCACACTGCTTCCATAATACTGCCGGGCTGTATGCAGTCACCGATGCTTATAACATGCGGCGTGTTTGCAAGCGCCTTGCTCAGCCCGTTGTGCGGAAACAGGCGCCCGGCAAAAACCAGGCTGTCCGCTGGAATTTTCTTCTCCACTCCCAGTTGATCAGCTACAACGCCGTCTCTGTCGAGCCGTAGAGGGATCGTACCGCGCAGCACCGTGATGTTTTTTTCTTCGCATATCATCCTCAAAAGCATTTCACGGTTATGGATGTCCACGATGTCCGTATCCAGTTCAGGGGAATCCTGGCGCGCACAAAGGGTAACCTGCCTGCCCTGCCTGGCCAGGTACAGTGCGGTTTCGCATCCGATAACACCGGCACCCATGATAAGAATTTTTTCTCCCCGCGCTTCCATGCCGTTCAGCAGTTGAATCGTTGACAGTACAGTATTTCCATCAATCGGGGGAGGCTCCATGTCCGCGCCGGTGGCAAGGATGACATAATCCGCACCGAAGCTTTGGATATCCCCGGCAGTTGCCCTCCGGTTAAGTACAACATTGATTGGCAGCCGTCCTGCAAGTCCCTTTAGATAGGTAAGATAGTCTGCTATATCCCTCTTGAAATCAGGTTTTGAAGCAGGCCAGAGATTACCGCCCAGCCGGTCAGAGGCTTCCCACAGGGTAACATCAAAACCTCGCTGCACGCCTACCCTCGCTGCTTCAATGCCGGCCGGCCCGCCGCCAACCACCAGCAGAGATTTTTTCTGTTTCAGCGGAACCAGCACCCGATCGGTTTCATGTCCACAGACAGGGTTAAGCGAGCAGCTGGTCGGCTCTCCTGCAATCATCTGCCACAGGCAGCCCTCATGGCAGCCGATACACGGCCTGATCTCAGCAATCCTGTTGCCTTTAACTTTATTTACCCACTCCGGCTCTGCCAGCAGCCCTCTGCCGATGACGATAAAGTCAGCCTTGCCCTCCCCCAACACTTTTTCCGCTACCTCCGGGTATTGCAAACGTCCTACTGTAAGGATCGGAAGCGCGCTGACCTTTTTGACCTTTTCGGCCAGGTCAACCATGCAGCCAGGAGGCTGATACTGGGGTGGATGCGGCCACCAGCCTGTCTCGTAGCATCCGGCGTCAACGTGCAGCGCGGCAACCCCCATCTTCTCCAGCTCTCCGGCAATCCACAGGCCCTCTTCCTCTTCCCTTCCGCCCTCAAGGTAGTGGGTAATACCAAAACGGTAAATAATAGGAAAATCTTCACCGGCATCGCGCTTGATTGCTGCAATCGCTTCCCGGGCAAAGGTGAGCCGCTTCTCCCGGGACCCGCCGTAGCGGTCATCGCGCCGGTTCCAGAGGCCGGTCATAAACTGGTCCATGAAATATCCTTCATGACCGTGCAGCTCAACACAGTCAGCTCCTGCCTCGCGGCAGCGCATTGCTGCAAAGCCGAACGACCGGGCCAGCGCCTCTGCTTCCTCCGTGGTTATCGCCCGGCTGTTCAAATCAGGATAATCCGGGACATAAAAATTCGTGTTTTCCGAGGCCGAGACCGGCTTCACACCATCAGGCACGATGAAGGCAGGTACAACGCGGCCGAAACCGGCAGTCAGCTGAATGCTCAGCCTACAGTCATAGGCATGAAGCCTGTCCGCAAGCTTGCACATTGCTGCAACATGGTTGTCATTGGCCATGCTGAGCAGTTCTTTTGCGCAGGGCTCCAGAGCCTGGGTAACGAATACCATCTCGGTCGTAATCATGCCGACACCGCCGGCAGCGCGGGCTCCGTAGTATGCCCGTACACGCTCACCCCAGTACTCCTCTGTAGCAGGATCACAGGTCCCGCGCATGCCCATCGGTGCCATAATGATACGGTTTTTGATCTCAAGGTTTCCGATATGACCAGGTTCTAACAGTTTCATTCTGAAGTCTCCTCATCTGATGTATAATATTTCAAGTTTTTAGGAAGCTTCACTATAGAAATAACTTTATCTGGTTATAAATTTTGGCTTTAATACCACTACAAAGCTGGTTACCAATAGGAGTGCACCAACCATATTTAAGAAGAGAATAATCGCCAGAAACAATCCCATCATCGCCTGAAACATAAGAGGAGAGGTAATCCAGAAGAAGATTCCGACAGAAAGGGTGATGGACACGTAAACGATTGCCTTTCCAGTGGTGGACAGGGCGGTAGTAATGGCAGCGTTTAAATCGCGAGCAATCTTATACTCGTCGATGATTCGGCTCAGCAGATATATCCCGAAATCCACCCCCAAACCTATACCCACCGCAGAAACTGGCAGAGTGCTGGTGGTAATGGTGATGGGTGTGGGAACCATACCCAAAAGACCTGTTGCCATAAAGGCGAAGGCGATAATATTAGATACAATGAGGGGGATAACCAGGATAACTCCTGCCAGGAAACTACGGAAGAACATCACACAGAAAAGATAGATCGCCAGAAGAGACCATCCCAGAGTTCTAATTTGATATTTCTCAATCACCTCATTAATGGCCGCCTGAACCCCCAAGGGACCTCCTGCTAATCTATATCTCATAGGAAGCTGAAGCTTTGAGTGCTTATCGATATACTCCTTGACCCTGGCCATCACGATCTTGATAGTAGGGGTTGTCTTGTCCCTACAGTAAATCACTATGTTGGCATCACGTTCTGTCCCATACACTACGTACATGTCTGTGCTTCCTGGAATACCTGTCAATGTAACTCGCTGGTACATGCCATTAATTTCCCTATCCATTGTGGGAAAGAAATACCAGTGAGGGTCTCCCTCATGCATCATCCAGTTGGAACCGGGGAAGGTGGTAATAATCGAACTGGTAAACATAACCAACCTTCCTGGCGTTTCTCGCATAAACTTCTCAAACCGATACATCTCTGCAAAATTTTCACCACATACCTCTCTTTTTCCAGGGCATGATACTAAATCATATTGCTTTTCACCACTCATTAATACATACAGTGGGCTTAAGATAGGCATGCTGAAGGAAATTCTGAAACCATCTCGATTAAACCTGTGCCAGGGCCAGAGCAGGGAAGAACCAGGAACGGCATCACCCACCGTAACGTGTGACGTATAGTAAGCACCCCAGGACAGTAATAACCCATAGATGAGCAGAATAACCACGTACCCTCCTTTTGGTATTAATCTCCCACAGGAAATGAAAAACCTATCCAACAAGCTCTTTCTCTCCAAATCCGCAACTGACTTGTAAGGAAAGGGAAGATAGGAGAGGACACAGGGTACGAAGAACATAGCAATGATGATGGTAATAATTGACCAGAAGGTGCAGGCGATGGTTATCTTCTGAAGAATCTGAATCGGGGTGAGGGCAATGAGCATGATTCCCGTAGCATCGGTGATGATGCTGGTAAAACCAGGTATAAACATGACCTCAATGACTCTCTTGATCGCGGCCTTGCTATCTTTATACACCGCACACTCTTCCACATAGCGTTTGATAATCTGCACCGAGTGGCAGGCTGCCATGGCAGCGACCAAGAAGGGAAAGACCATTACCAGGGGATCTAAATTGTAGCCTAATAAAACCATAAATCCCATCCCCCAGATCCCGCTGATAAGGGATGCCACAATAGGAAGAAGCATTCCTCGAAGAGAGCGGAAATACCAGAGGAACAGTGCCAGCATCACCACAACCGTTATTCCCATAATCCCTATCACCTTCCACTTGTAGCTATCTATATATCCCAGATGTAATGGCTCACCGGCTATAGAGAGAATATGTTTTTCATCTTCATATTTCTTTTGTATCCTGATTAGTTCCTTGAAGACTACCGAGTAGTCGACCTCGTCTTCAAAAAAGTCTGCCCTGATTAAGGTCTTTTTGCAATCAAACCAGACAAAGCTCCCATAGAAGATGCTACTGTAAATCCTCTGTCGTAAATTTTCACACTCCTCCTGGGTCTTGGGCACTTCAGGAAACATCAATGGTACAAAATCAAACGCACCCGAGGTTACTACCATATCGATCAAAAGATTCGTGGCAATAGACATAATCTTAAAACGATCGACTGCAGGAATAAAATAGAGCTCATCAGTGATATTCCGTATCTTCTGAAGGGTAGTAGGATTGAAGATATCTCCTTCCCTCACCTGGAGAACCATAATTACTGTGTTGGCACCACCAAAACTGGAACGGATATCGTTATGCACCTTAATATATTCATGCCCTTGAGGAAGTAGGTCAGCAAATTTGGTATATATCTTTAAACCTCTTACTTCATAAACAAAGAAGAGAGTGATTAAAGCAATGACCATAAGAATCCATATCCTCTTTTCAATTATGAACTCTGATAGTTTTTTCACGGCTGATGGTACCTCCTCTGACATGTAGTTAATGTAACATTTTTTCAGGCTACAAAAGGAAATGAACCAATCCCTTCCTCTTTAATACTTTTTATTACTTTTTGTATATGATTGTCAAGTTTAATGGCACTCATCTTAAGATACTAACACACCATAGAGGGGCATCCGTAAAGCGCAAAAGTGTTTACATTGTTGCCGCAGTCAACGGCCGCTTTAAGAGGTTTACTACTATCAATAATTTCGGCACTGATCCCCCGTTCACCATAACTTATACCTGCAACCTTCACTACCATTTAACATGACCTCCCCTTAAGAAAATGATTGACTCAAACCCCACTTTCCATTATGAACAATAATATTATGAATTAATAATTGCTTTCTGAATTCCTGCTTCCTCTATTTCTCCTGCAGTTCTCCCTTATATTTTCCTCCGAGCTTCTTTAAAAATTTTATAATGAAATACCGATGACAGTCTTTTCCTCGTGCTCCGCATGTGCACACCAAGATCATTCTGTCCCTGTTTAACAGAGTATCCCAGATATGCCGATGGTCAATGTAACTTTGTTCTAGATATTCAAAATATCCCTTTTGAAACAATTCTTTAGTGATATTCCCAAACTTATAGTCAAACAGCAACTGCCTTGGAGGGACTAGGATGGACTGTCCACCATAGGTTGACACATCAATGCGATCCTCTCCCTCATACGACTCAGGTGCTATATAAACATGCACTTTATATTTTCCCTTTGCCCTCCCAAAAAATTCCTTCTCAATGTGAAGTGGAATGCCCCCTGCTCCCATACCTAACTCCTAAAATATTTTAGCTTATCCATTGACAATTAATAATATAAAACAGAATAAAAAAACATGATTTAAATCATAAAATAAACTCATAAGTTATATCTTGACTGTCATGCAATCAAATGTTATTGAAATACCTTCGGTTATAAGTAAAAAACATACGATGCAGGATGCATGATGCAGTATAAAGGAATCCAGTATACAGAAGTTTAAAGCCAGCATAAAAACGAGCCTACTGTTTTGAGTGCTGACTACTGAATGCTTATTTCCATGGATCATGCATCCTTTTATCACGCATGGTGTATCATAGGTAAACAAGTGGCTTCGCAAGAGGAGAAACAGAATTGAAAAAACTTAAGATTGGTATTCCCAAGGGCAGTCTTGAAAATGCCACCATAGAGCTATTCAAAAAATCAGGCTGGAAAATATCAATAAGCTCTCGAAACTATTTCCCTGACATCGACGATGAAACGCTCTCCTGCACCTTAATCAGGGCACAGGAGATGTCCCGCTATGTAGAGAATGGAACACTGGATGTAGGGCTCACTGGTAAAGACTGGATCAAGGAAAACAGCTCTGATATAGTGGTGGTGCAAGACCTCATCTATTCCAAGGTCAGCCAGGGGCCTGCCCGCTGGGTACTGGCAGTTCCGGAAAACTCCCCCATCAAAAAATTAGAAGATTTACGCGGAAAGAAGATCGCAACCGAGCTGGTAAACTTTACCAAGGAATATTTTGCTGAGAGAAAAATTGAGGTTGAGGTAGAATTTTCCTGGGGGGCGACTGAAGCAAAGGTGGTAGAGGGTCTGACCGATGCCATTGTTGAAGTTACTGAAACCGGAAGTACCATTAGAGCCCATGGCCTCAGAATAGTCCATGACCTCATGGAGACCAACACCCAGCTCATTGCTAACAAGAAATCCTGGCAAGACCCCTGGAAGAGGGAAAAGACTGAACAGATCTCCCTTCTCTTACAAGGTGCGCTTAAGGCAGATGGGATGGTGGGCTTGAAGATGAATGTGCCAAAGGATAAACTGGAGGAGGTAGTTAAACTTCTCCCCTGTATTACCGCACCTACGATTTCTAACCTTTATCAAAAAGACTGGTTTTCAGTTGAAACGGTGATTTCAGAAGTAACGGTGAGGGAATTAATACCCAAGCTCAGGAAGAGCGGAGCAGAAGGGATTATCGAATACAGCTTAAATAAGGTGATTTAACTTTGACGACTTCGTACAAAGTCCATCTGCTGCGTTGCGCTGCATCCTCAGTCATTGCGGCGTACATGCACGTACGCCTCATTCCTTCGTATTCGCGCGCCTTGCATCTGAAGCTTTTTACTTTGTCGTCTGATTTTTTTTACGACTTCATCAACTTTCTTTTTGCCTCTTCTGGTGTGCAACCAGCTACCATTACTCTTTTTACCCGTGCCTTATGTCCTCCGATCACTTCAATCCCACTCTTTTTAACACCCATGATGTGAGATAGGAACTCGCATAGTTTTTCGTTTGCCCTATCTTCAATGGGTGGAGAGGTTACCTTAATTTTTAAGCAATCGCCCTGAATCCCTACCAATTCATTTTTGGATGCCCGAGGCTGGACCAGAACTTTAAGGATCACCCCTCCCTCTTTATCCTCAAGCCACAAGGCTACACCCCTCTTTTAAAACTCACTCTTTCTTTACCATTTCAGCACTCAACAAGCGAAGGTGAGACTCGAGCATTGATTTGAGCGCAAGTTCACACTCCATTTTTCTGCTCTTAAGGTTGTTATATTCCTGCCTCATCTTCTCTAGTTCGATCCGGCTATTAGTAAGTATCTTTTCTGCCTGCAGCTTCGCATCATTGATAATCTTCTCTGCGGTCACTTTCGCTTCAGTAATAATAAGCTCTGACTCTCTCTGGGCATTGCGCTTGAGATCATCAGACACCCTCTGGGTAGTCATGATAGTCTGCTGGATAGAGCGTTCGTTTTCCCGATACTCCGCAAGTTGTGCTTCACATTTTTGCATCTCTGCCCTGAGCACATTATACTCTCTCATGAGCGACTCTGTATCCCCAGAGACCAGATCCAGAAACGTCTCCACCTCTTGCGCATCGTAACCGCGCCACTTCACCCGAAACTTCTGTTGCTGAATATCAAGGGGCGTAAGTCTCATGT
>Ga0209253_10002421_pt1 | contig 16534 bp, 13 predicted proteins | sample FrelakmetBRP12BR_FD_187145 | JGI IMG/M metagenome (GOLD analysis project Ga0209253, IMG submission 187145) | Freshwater lake sediment microbial communities from the University of Notre Dame, USA, for methane emissions studies - BRP12 BR (SPAdes)... | ecosystem: Environmental > Aquatic >...
TCCCGGTTAAAGCGCAGCAGGAGTTGGTGGTTCTTTATAAGGGTAAACCACTTGAAAAAACTTACATTGCCGACTATGTCGCTTATGAAAAAATAATCATCGAGATCAAGAATTTGGAGCAACTTGGTTCGCGTGAAGAAGCTCAATTACTCAACTATCTGAAAGCTACATCACTACCCCTTGGTCTTCTTATAAATTTTGGCGCTCTCGCCGATCTTGAATGGAAGCGCATGGTCTCAACCGAGAATCGGTTGAGAATTCATCGTTTTCCAAGAACTATTCGTGAAGATTAGCGAAGATTAGTGGATAAATAAGGAATTCTATGGACTACTCATCTTCCGAACTGATGATCATCAATGCCGCCCGTCTCTTAAAGGATGGTGACGTGGTCTTCGTGGGTGTCGGGCAGCCCAACCTGGCCTGCAACCTCGCCAAGCGGACGCATGCCCCGAGCCTGGTGATGATTTATGAAGCCGGTGTGATCGGGGCAGAACCGAACCGCCTGCCGCTCTCCATCGGCGATCCCACCCTGGTCAGTGGGGCGCTATCGGTGGTCGGCATGTATGATATTTTTGCCAATTATCTCCAGCGCGGTAACGTGGATGTGGGTTTCCTGGGGGGCGCGCAGATTGATCGATTCGGCAACATCAACGCAACTTTTATCGGCCATGACTATACGCATCCAAAAACCCGGCTGCCTGGGTCCGGCGGGGCTCAGGAGATCGCCGCCTGGGCCAACCGCTGTTACATCATGACCCCCCACCAGAAACGACGCTTCCCTGAAAAGGTGGACTTCCTGACCTCCGCCGGTTTCCTGGATGGCCAGGACGGAAGGCGAAAAGCCGGTTTGCGTGGCAAGGGACCACTCGGCGTGGTGACCGATCTCGGGATCATGGAACCCGACGAAACCGGCGAACTGGTGTTGACAGCCCTGCATCCCGGTAAGACTGCCCGGGAAGCAATTGAAAACACCGGCTGGGAGCTGAAAGTGGCCGGGAACCTGCGCATCACTGCTCCCGTAAGTGAAAAAGAACTTGTCATCCTTCGGGAAGAGCTGGACCCGACCGGTATCTATATTAAAAGCGCATAAATCTTCTTCGAAATGTAAAACCGCCATGCTCCTTCTTCGTATGTAAGGATAACTCTTGCTTACGGAGAAGATCTTATGAATGCGACCACCCTTAAAAATCCCTTGCGCCGCTCCCGCCATGACCATATCATTGCCGGCGTGTGTGGCGGCCTGGCGGAGTTCTTCGGAATCAGTGCCGTCTGGTTCAGGCTGGCTTTCCTGATCGCCTTGATACCGGGCGGCGTGCCTGGTCTGGGACTCTACCTGCTGGCTTGGCTGATCATCCCCAGAGCCCGTAATTGAACGGATCATTCTTTCTACCGTACATGACCCCGTTTTGCACGTTATAATTCAGCCAACATGTCAAACCCACCCACCGCATTAAGGGTCATCCTTTTTGATCTCGGTTCCACCTTGATCTATTCGAAGGACCCTTGGTTGCCAATTTTCAAGCAGGCTGACCAGGCACTTGTAGAAAGACTGCGACAGGCTGGCATTCAGCTTGATCTGGAGGCTTTCTCCAGCGAATTCGAGACTTTTCTAGATTCTTATTACGCCGGGCGTGGTGTAGATTTAATCGAGAAAACAACCTTTTCCCTTCTAAGCAAATTGTTGGAGCAAAAGGGATTTATAGATGTCCCGGTTGCGGTTGTGCGCGCTGGTCTGGATGCCATGTATTCCATCACCCAGAAGAATTGGTACCTCGAAGCTGACGCCATTCCGACCCTCCATAAACTCCGGGAAGCAGGCTATCGCCTGGGGATGGTCTCGAATACTTCTGACGACTGGAATGTCCAGCAATTGGTGGATCGCTGGGGCTTGCGGCCTTTTTTTGAAATCATCATCACCTCTGCCGGTTGCGGCTTTCGCAAACCTGACAAGCGTATTTTCCAACTTGCTTTGGATCATTTCATCCTTCTGCCGCACCAGGTTGCCATGCTAGGCGACACGCTCGAAGCGGACATTCTTGGAGCGAACCAGGCAGGCATTTATAGTATCTGGATTACGCGCCGTGCCCAGGTGTTGGAAGAAGGCGAATTAACGATCCAGCCGCAGGCTGTCATTCCAGCGCTTGAGCGGCTCCCGGACCTGCTGGTTGAGCTTGAAAAAAATGGCTCGTCAAGTACTTAATCAGATCCTGGAGATTGTCAAGATGGGTGGATAAATCGAACATATTGGGCGGCTCTTACATTACCTGCAGAGTACTGCGTAAAAAACCGAACCAAAATTCTGTGATTTTCGAGAACTTCGGTACAGGAAAATTCGTTTCTTTATGCAAGAAGCAGTAATAATACCTGACGATTCACTAATACCTATACTTTTCATCCATCATATTAATGAGCCTTGTATGGGGGCCGTTTTTTTTATATACTGGAAGTACTGCGTTATTGATCATCATGGAGGCTTCCATGTACCTTCAAGAAATTCTCGAGGTTGCTGTCGGCCTGGTTTTCGTATGGCTGGTTATCAGCATCGCTACAATGTCCTTCCAGGAATGGATCAGTTCTATCGTTAATCTGCGCGCAAAGAACTTGAAAACGGCCATTGTTCAGATATTGGGCAGTAAAAACCTGACCCGTCTGTTTTATGAATACCCTCTCATCACAAATCTTTATGTTCGCACTAACAAACGCAGTAAAAAGATCCGCCTTCCATCCTATATCCCCGCTGATAAATTCGCTGCGGCACTGTTCGAACTCGTTGTACAGGCCGGCACGGACAGTAACCCCGTGCAGGAAATCACGAAACAGCTTGAAAAACAACTTGCCACCATCGAGAGCCCGGAAGGACGGGACCGTGCCAGGGAAGATTGGGCTTCCATTTTGAAAACTGCCAGGAACGTCACATCTTCGGGTCTCGGAATTGCCGCCTTGGATACCCTAAAGCTCCAATTACAGACTTATGGGGAGAAATATCCGGAGATCAAGCCCACAATTGATATATTGCTCCTGCAAGTAGACGAATATTATGGGCAATTTGCTGAAAAGCAACCCACAGGATCCCTCTCAGAACCCGGTGCCGGGCTGGCCTTGCGCCAATTCAATCTCGGCAGGTTGGCATTGGAAAAAACCAATCCACGGCTTGGCGAGTCCATCACCGCCATCGCCAGGCAGTCTGAAGGGTATGGGCTGACTGGAGAGCAGGCCGTCGCCGCCACCCGGCTCAACCTGGAGAGCTGGTTTAATGATGCGATGGATCGACTCTCCAGCGACTATAAACGCCACGCCCAATTGGTTTCTTTCATTATTGGCATCATTTTGGCCCTTTTCTTCAACGTGGATACGATCCATGTGGCAACCAGCCTCTGGCGTGAACCAATCTTGCGCCAGGCCATCATTGCCCAGGTGGAGAGCTATACGCCACCGGCCTCGTCGCAGGAAGGCTCGGTTCTGCCGCCTCTCGAGAGCATCCCGGCTTTGCAGATCCAATTGCAGGCATTAAATATTCCCTTCGGTTGGACAACTGCTTCATTCGATACTGACGGACGAACATGCTCACTCTTGCCTTTCCAACCAGGCAAGGCATGGGGAATTCCCAGCCAGGATGGCCAGGGCCAGGCAATATGCATGAAACTGGACAATCTGCCAATTGATGTATATGGTTGGTTGGGTAAAGTACTGGGTTTGCTGATGACTGGAGCAGCAGCTGCCCAGGGTGCACCTTTCTGGTTCGATCTTCTGAAAAGATTGCTGAGCGTGCGCAGCACCGTTGCCAATCCGATCGAACAAACACCCGTTGGATAGTTAAATTGACCGATCGTGACAGGGCTGCCTTTGGCAGCCCCGCTTTTTATTAAGTAAGTTCACCTTACCGCGCTAGCTGTTGCAACGAATGACTGTTGCCGCTTTCTTTTCGCATGGATTGGCCGCTCCTATATTTACTGATATTTCTCCGAGTCAGCCTCTTTTGAAAATGGATTTTGTTTCATGTGTTCATCAATTATAATTTCAACATCTCATGGAAAGGAACGGTTCACCAGGAACTCCTGCGATAGAGGAAAAGAAAGTAGAACGCCTCCATCATTATTCCATCGCAAAACGTTCCAACAAGGACCAGGGTATCAAGGTATGACCAGTAAAGTATATTTCGGTTCAGCGCGCCAATCTCTCCTGGAAGCGAAAGAAACGCTGCCGGCGAAGCTCGATTTAATTCTTGAGAGACTCCATCTACGCGAGCGGGTGAAGGGTGAACAGGTGGTCATCAAAATGCACACTTCCAACAATATTGGTTACGCCACCATCCACCCGGTGTTTGTCCGCAAGGTTGTCCAAGCCATCAAGGACGGCGGCGGTAAACCTTTCATTACCGACGTTCCCTGGGATACCGCTGGCGCTGAATTGCGTGGTTACTCATCAGAAACCCTGGGCTGCCCGGTCTATCCCGCCGCCGGGCCGGATGAGAAATACTACTACGAACACAAACGACCTTATAAGAACATTCAAACCTGGAAAGTGGCCGGGCTTATCCAGGATGCGACCTTCTTGGTCAATTTCGCCCATGTCAAGGGCCATCCGACCAATGCTTTTGGAGCGGCCATTAAGAACCTCGCCCTGGGCTGTTTGGCTGGTGAGACACGCGGGCAGATGCATGATGCCATGCACTTCGACCAGTACTGGTTCCCGGAAAATTGTCCAGACCCGGCGAAAACCATCCCGAAGATCGCAGCTGCCTGTCCTTTTGAAGCTATCGTGGAAGACAAAAAGGTTCCCGGCACCATGCACCTGCATATTGAACAGTGCAACCAGTGCGGTCGCTGCCTGTTGGTGGCTCCTCCGGGCAGCTTGAAGATCGCCGAGGCCAATTTCCGGACTTTCATGGAAGCCTGTGCAATTTCGGTAAGTGAAACAATGTCGACCTTCCAACCCGGAAAAGCCATTCATATCAATCTTGCCACGCAAATGACTCCCGTTTGTGACTGCTTCGGGTTCACCAGCATGTCCATCCTGCCGGATGTGGGCATCTTCGGTTCAGACGATATTGTTGCCGTGGAACAGGCCACGCTGGACGCCATCGCCCGGACCAAACTGATCGAAGAGAACATCCCGCTGTCCATGGAAGTCCATTCCCGGGAAGGGCATCCCTTCCGGCAATTGCACGGCCCGCTGAAGGACCCATATGGAACCACCGAGTATGCCGAGAAATATGGTCTCGGCAGCCGCGCCTACAAACTCGTCGATGTTTATCCTCTGAAAAAAGTCAAGCGGGCAGCCTTGCCTTACACTCCTGCCAAATAATGAGACAAATCAATAAAAATATCCCTGGCAGTTCACATTCCTGCCAGGGATATTTTTTATTCCCTTTTCTGTAACGCAAGGGTCAATTCAGGCGCTTTGATTTCAGTTGTCTGGTTCCAACATATCGATTGTTTTTAACTCCTGCGGATATGTTTGGCTCGGGACTTTTCGGAAGTATTCCCAATTGGTGTGCCTTGGCGATCGCGGCTGCGCGCGTCCTCACCCCCAGCCGGAGATAGGATCCGGACAACAGGTTCCTCATGGTGGAACCAGTGATGCCCAGCCTGCGTGCCAGTACAATGGTATCCCCATCCGGAGCAGAGTCACATAATGACAGCGCCTCCAATTGGCGAGGCGTGAGGATGGGTCCGGTGGTTTCTTCTCCCGGCTCCAGGTAAGCCCCCGCGCTGAAATAGATCCCGTCGTTGCTGATGCTTCTCACTATTTTATCCAGCTGCTGAATCGATGCCTGGTCATCCTTAAAAATGTAACCACTGATCCCGATATTAACCAGGGCCTCGATCAAGGAATGTTGTGTAAACATGGAAATGACCAGGATATTCAGTCTCGGGTATTGCTCCAAAAGGCGGGGAATTACATGGATGATCGGATATTGATTATGGTCCGTTGGAGAATTGGGAACACTGACATCCAGGAGTAAAACATCCACTTCATTTTCCGAGAGCATGTCCTCAAGATCTTCCCCATAGGTTGCCGTGCCTGTTATCTGTATATCAGGATCCATGCTGAGACGGTAGGTAAAACCATCGATGATGCTTTGATGATCATCCAAAATGGCTACACGGATTCTTGATGACATCGTCTGACCTCGCTGATAAACTATTATTCCCGGGATGGTAGGCTTATATCAATAGGCTGGGAAAAGGACGGTGCGGGCGGTCGTATGGCCTCGCCGCGTATCCCGCCTGTACCCCGAGGGCTTAGGGATACGCATAAGGTACTGAGCCGCCCGCATTTCCCATGCTCCCCATCCCCCAGCAGAATGAAAATATCAAGGCTATTATAGTGGCCGATCAGGCCATTTTCAGCTCGTACCATACAAATGCCTATTTCCTTTTGGAAGATACCCAGGGTACGGTGGCGATTAACATCGCTCCCTGCTCTTTTCGTGAATGGATCGCCAGATTGCCACCTATAAGGGATAACCGCTCCCGGATGCCAAGCAACCCCAGACCACTTGATTCGGCAGTATCTTCCATCCCGCGCCCATTATCAGAAACGGAGATTGAGATTTCTCTTTTTTTGTACTGCATTCGAACTTTTACTTCGCTTGCCATGGCATGCTTCAAAATATTGGTTATGGCTTCCTGTACAAAACGATACAGGCTGATGCCTATCTCATCCGGTAATCCGGTAATTTCCACTCCCTGGTAATAAATCGGGAGCTTCGTTCTGTTGGAAGTCTCCTGGCAATAGTCCTGTAAACTAAGATTGATCCCACCGATATCCAGAACCGGAGGCCGCAGGCTGTGAGCCAGGCCACGGATTTGTACCGTGGTTTGATCGATGACTTTCATCGAGTCCGATAATCGTTGTCTGGTCGCTTTCTTTGATATGGGCAGTTCATTCTCGATCGCGGCAAGAGAATATTTCAAAGTGATCAACGCCTGGCCCGCTTCATCGTGTAGCTCCCGCGCGATCACTCGCCGTTCTTCTTCCTGGGCAAAGATGGTCTGGGCGGTCAGAAAACGTAATTTCTCCTGACTCGACGATAATTCACTCGTCCGTTCCGCCACACGTTCTTCCAAAAGATCCCGGGCTTGCTGCAATGCAATTTCAGACCGTTTCCGTTCAGTAATGTCGCGTGAAACCCCTAACAGGGAGGTGACTTCTCCTGAAGCATCCTTGAGTGGAATTAGCATGGAAAGAAACCAGACTGTCCCGGTTGCGAACTTGATGTCAGTTTCTTTGGAAATAGTTTCCCCAGTTTTGAAGACAAGCAGGATATTCTCACCCAGGCTTTCCTTTGTGTTAGGAGGGGAGAATTCCCACCACGGCCGCCCCACCAATTGCTGGGCTTTACGCCCCTGGTAATTCGCCCCAAATGAATTTATATATAACAGGCGATCGTCCCGGCCGATGATGAATATGACATCCCGGGAAGCCTCCGCCAGGATCCGGTATTGTTCCTCACTTGCGCGTAAAGCCTCCGTCATCCGTCTTTGCTCGGTAATGTCACGTGCAAAAACAACAATACTCACTACTTTTCCAGAGACATCCAGAATCGGATAGAAGCTATTCTCGAACCAGGTTCCTTCGCGAAAATCCTGAAAAGTGATTGGTTTACCTGAGTTGATAACCTGGTCAAGATGTGCCTTTCTTGCTTTGTACACATCTTCAGGAAAGAGGTCGGGTAAAAAAGTTCCCAAGATAGTATCTGCACTCTTCCCCATTCTTTCAACAAATTTATCGTTCGTTGAGATGAGTACCCTATTCGTGTCTATCATAAATACCAGCGCGTCAATAGAATTTAAGATTGTTTGCTGTATTTTCGCACTTTCCTGCAATTCAGCATGCGCTTTCCTGACTTCTGTTACATTAATACCCGTTATCATTATCGCCGGTTTCCCCTCCATGATAATGGGCGAAGCCCTCACTTCCAGCCAGATGTATTCACCGTTTTTTCTAAGGACTCGGATGAGAGTTCTCTCTTGAGTCGGGGCATCCTTGATGGAGTGAAGCAGCTTCTCCCGGAAAATCCGATGGTCATCCGGGTGGATTCGGCTCAAGATCTCAGACGTTTTCAGATTTTTTAACTCAGCTTCTGTATAACCCAGCGCATCCAATACAGTTTGATTGGTATACACGATCTGCATTTCCCGGAATACAATCACCCCTTGCATGGAGTTATCAAGCAGCTCACGGTAACGCTGCTCGCTTTCGCGCAGATCCTGCTCAATCCGTTTTCGTTCCCGGATATCCCGGACTATCGCCCACATGCCGGATGGATGGCCGTTCTCATCCCGCATGAGTACCGGCCGCAATTCCACCGGAATGACCGTGCCATCCTTCCGGATGTATTCTTTTTCGTAAGTGTCCGAGAAGCCTCTGGGGAGTATTTGCTTTTGTACAATATCTTGCTCGAAGGCATGCCATTTTTCCGGGGTCAAATCCTGGTAGGTCAGCTGATTGAGTTCCTCGGAGGCATAGCCCAGCATGCGAAGGAATGCCCAGTTATACCTTTGTATCCGGCCATCCATATCTACATTGACATATGCATCCATCATGCTTTCGTACAAACTGTGATACCTGTCTTCGGTAAAACTGAGAGTGGCTTGATTTTTCTTGAGTTCAGTAATATCCGACCATGAACCAATGAAATCCGAAGGATTGCCATGCTCGTCCCGTAGCAATACCATTTCTTCCCGCAACCAGCGATAGGTTCCTTCTTTATGTAAGAAGCGATAATCTACTCCGTACCTTTCGGTATCGCGTAAAGATTCCATCTGTGAAGTAACACGTTCTTGATCTTCCGGGTGGATACAGGCATCCCAGAAATTCTCATTCTGGATGAAATTGATTGCTTCATAACCTAAAAGGTTAGCCACATTTTCACTCATATAGATTATGGCATGGTCCGAAGCCCGGTAACTAAGAATCACGGTTGGACCTCGCTTAACCAATTCTTCAAACCTGCTGGTAGTCTGTTGTAGTAGATAAGTGGTTTTAACCACTTTCTCTTCAAGCTTCTCTTTCGTTTCCCGGAGAAGCCTTTCCATCTCCTTGCGGGCGCTGATGTCTTTACCAATGGTAATGATCCCCTGAGGCTCGCCAGTTTCCTCCCGTACTAGTGCGGCGTTGAATTCCAAATGGAAAGTCTCCTTATTTTTCTTTAGCCCCCGGCATTCAAAATCTTCAGGTTTATCTTCTTGCAGCGCCCTTTGTACGGTTTCTACTACCCGGGAACGATCCTCCGGAAAAATGAAAACCTCCATATTCTTTCCAATCATTTCTTCCTGGCGCTCGTATCCAAATAATTCCAAGCCTCGCTGGTTTGCCATGAGAATATTTCCGTTCAAGTCGAGCAGTACAACCAGACCTGGGGAGGTTTCGACCAGAGTCCGGTAACGCGCTTCACTCATCCGCAATGATCTAATTGACTGCTCAAGCTGCCCGGCCTGCAAGGTGGTTTTTGCCAGGTTTTCCTCCAACCCGCGTACCACCATTGTCAGGGAATAAATCAGGAGAAACCCCATCAGTAGGAAAATCATTCCCCCGAAAACCCAGAGTAGAAGATCCGATTGGGATAAACTCATCAATGACTCTATTTCTTCGGTTATATATACAAACCCAAATATGAAAATTGTGATGGAAGATAGCACAAAGGTGGCCAGCCCGCCTGGTAGATCCAAAAGTAAAATCGCCATCGCGATGAAGGTGACGAAGTACAAACCCGAATTCACTTTGAAACCGCCCTCAACGAGGCTCATGGTTCCCAAAATATAGCCAATAGCTAGCCAGCAAATCGCCCTCAAGCGATAAGGCATACGGGGCAAAAATGTGATCAAGATGATCGAAATGTATATGGCTGTGTAAATCAATATCGTTGAATATAATTTCTGTTGAACAGCTTGGATCAATGCGAATCCATAAATAACTGTTCCTACCAGGCAGGAACAGAAGAGCATCGTTTTCAGCAGCTGCTCACGGATTTTTATCAAGAATATACTCTTCCCCGGTTCATGAAAAAGTCCATAAAAGAATTTTCTCATCGGTTATCCCTTATTGAGGCTGGCTGATAAATTCACTTCTTGATAAATGGTCTTTATCTAGAGGGTTCGTCGATCATTCTCGCTTTATGGATTTATCTCTCTTTTCCCGTTCGATCTCTACCCCCACCGACTTGGAAAAGCGCACCGCACCCGGTTTTTCCACCCGCACCTGCACCTTTTCGACATGCGCCTCTTCCAGGCATAAATTCGCCAGGTCAGCCGCCAGTGCTTCAACGGTCAACCGGTTGGCGGTTTCGGCATGTGCCAGAATCTTCTTTACCACTGCACGGTAATCAACGCTATCATGTAAATCGTCGCTTTCCCCAGCTTGATGCAGATCGGTAAACAGCACGATATTGATCAGGATTTCTTGTGGGTTATGGCGTTCCCATTCATTCAATCCAATAATTCCGCGCGCCACTAGATCCACGATGAATACTTTATCCATTTTCATCCCTTTCAAGGGTACATGGCATCCTTATTTGGCTGAAATCCTTATCCGCGTTCTTCGGGAAGGATTATAACTTGTTCGAGATAGCCTGGGCAGCTCTTGTTTTCGATTACAATCGCCGTATGGCCATTTTCATTGACCGGCTGGTGCGTACACCTCGCAAAACAGTTGCCATTATCCTAGAACGCGACGGCAGCCTGACGGTGCGCGCCCCGCTACGGATGGCCGAGTCGAGAATACATGCCTTTGTTGAAAGCCACACCGATTGGATCATAAAAAATCGAGTCAGGTTGAGCCTCTTGGCACCTCCGCCTCCCAGGCGCTTTGTGGAAGGGGAGAAATTCCTTTTCCTTGGAAAGGCCTACCCTCTCGTCATTGTTTCTCATCAGCGTCCCGCCCTGACCTTTGACGGTATCACCTTCCAGTTGTCTACATCCGCCCAGCCGAAAGCGGAAAATGTCTTCGTACGCTGGTATAAGGAACAGGCCGTCCAGCTGATTTCTGGACGCGTCCTCACCCTGGCCGGAAAATACGGCTTTCAATATCATAAGGTTCGCATCTCTTCCGCCCGCACACGCTGGGGCTCTTGCAGTTCGCTCGGCACGCTCAGCTTCACCTACCGGCTGATGATGGCCCCGCCGGAGGTGCTGGATTATGTGATCCTGCATGAATTGGTCCATACCCAGGTCAGGAACCATTCCAGGAGGTTTTGGAACCAGCTTGGGAAACTCGTGCCGGAATATAAAAAACACATCAGCTGGCTGAAAAAGAATGGAAGTTCGCTGATTTAATGCCATTACGAAATCGGGTGCGACACCCCTGAGAGGCGACCGGGTATATGGGATGAGCATCCATCCCCACGGGAACATTGTGTGAATTTCATGCGTCATGTCAGTATATGACCGTTGAAGGAGGCAAATCATGAACATTTCCCGCCGTGATTTTATGAAACTGGTTGGCGTTTCGGTGGCCAGCCTGGCTCTGACGCGTTGCCGGTTTGCTCCATTCGCCACGTGTTACGCACCCATGCCGCCCACTCCAACCGTTCTCCCTTCGGCCATGGAGCGCTTGCGTCTTTGCTGGCTTAGTTTTGGGGAATTGGCCCAGGCAACCGTCGATGAATTCAAACAGGTCCTCCCGCCTTCAATCGAATCCATCCCGCAAACTGTAATCGAGGGTGTCGAGCCTACGGCCGCACCGAAAACAAATCCCGAAAACGCATTCGGCCAACAATTGATTGCCAGACACCGCCAGGCGCTGGATGAAATCGTCACAGCCGGGGAACTCACCCGACCAGTGGCTGACCTGGTTCAGGAAGCCTATGATGCGGCGGTCTACCACGTTTGGCGCTCAAACGCACCGATAACTTGTTATGCGCCGGTGATCGTGAATTATGCCCCGGTCAGCGCTGATACTTTGGTCAGGCAATCCGAGCTTGTAAACGAGCTGGCGTCGCAGGGCAATATAAACCCTCAGACCCTGGCAAATGCCCAGGCAGCCATCCAGCACGATATGGCATTCTACGCCCTGACCGATGCGGAAGTAAGCAGCCTGTACGACCGCCTCATCGCCGAGAGTCAGTCCCAGGCGCAGGCTGTTCCATCCTTTGAGAACGTAGAACTGGAGGCCAGCCCGGATGCCAGGGCTGCCGCCCGGTTCATCATCAATTTGTTGACCAGTCAATGACGCTTATCCGCCCGCGCCTCCAATCGCTCATCTTCGAAGTCACTCAGCACTGCAACCATGCCTGCCTTCATTGCTATAACGTCTGGCAGGCTGCTGGCAGTTACCCGCGTGGAGAACTTGATACCAGCCGCACCCTTGAATTGCTTGCCAGGGCGCTTGATGAGACGGATTGCCGGCATGTCACTCTGACGGGGGGTGAACCGCTTTTGCGTTGTGATCTGGTCTCCATACTTGAATTTCTCCAGCGTCGACGTGTTCAGGTAACCATCATTAGCAATGGGCGCTTACTGAGTGAATCAACCGCCGCCAGTTTGATCCAGCTAGGCGTCGGCCTTTTCGAATTGCCCCTGCTAAGCGCCTCGCCGCAGGTCCATGATGACCTTTCCGGCGCGCCCGGTGCCTGGCAGGCGGTTCTGGATGCAATGGTAAATGTCCGCAAGGCGCATGGACAGGTCGTTTCTGCCTTTGTGGCTACGCGCAGGAATATTACTGATTTGTACGAGACCATCCGCTTGGCATTTGCATTCGGAGCACGCGGGCTCATGCTCAACCGCTTCAACCCGGGCGGGAGAGGTCGTGAACATCTCGTAGAATTATTGCCATCCGCTGAACAGGTCAGCCTGGCTCTCTCCATTGCTGAAGCAGCTTCGGTGGAATATAACCTGCCAATTTCATGCTCCATCCCCATCCAGCCCTGCCTGATCGATATCGGCCGTTTCCCGCACCTGGGCTTCGGCTTTTGTTCTGCTGGTAGCGTACGCGCCTACTACACCCTCGACCCGCTCGGTAACCTGCGTCCCTGCAACCATTCGGATATCATCTTGGGAAACTTGTTTGAGACATCCTTTGCGGACCTCATCTCCTCTCGACAGATGCAAACCTTCACTTGTGCTATACCCCCCTTCTGCGTAGACTGTTCCCGCCGGGACGAATGCCAGGGCGGTTGTAAAGCCTCCGCTCAGGTTTGTTATGGCTCACTGGAAGCCGAAGAACCGTTTTTATACTTCAACCAGCCGTTAGCAAGACGATAAATAAATCTATACGAAACTCTCAAAATCCCCGAAACCTGCAGCTACAGAGTACTGCGTAAAAAACCGAACCAAAATTCTGTTATTTTCGAGAACTTCGGTACAGGAAAATTCGTTTCTTTATGCAAGAAGCAGTAAATCCTATTTTACTGCTTTTCTTTTCTCTTTCTTGCCTTCGTGTTCTTCGTGGTAATCTTTTTTTTCCTCAACTTATTGAAATATCGATCCCCAGTAATCCAGCATATCACTCTTCTCGTTCCCGCTGCGCGTAAAAACCGACCACCTGCTCCGCAAAATCGACCAGGCTCTTGCGCAGCGGTTCCGGCTCCAGAACTTCCACAGCCCTTCCCAGCCCCAGCAGACGTGTCCGGGCAGTGAAGAATGACTCGAATGGCAGGTCCACCGTCACCCATCCGTCTGCATCTGGAGCAGAGTTGATGGTGAGTGAATGATGGGCACGTTCCTCCAGGTAATAGTGCAAGGTCGGCAGGACCTTCGGCGAGAGGCGCACACGCACTACATAGGGCGCCTGATTCTCGTACAAAACGCACCATTCCTCCCAGAAAGTCGCCAGGTCAAAATCTCCCGGCCGGGTGAAGGTCTCGGGTAGGATATCGGCCCTGACCACTTGCGAGAGTCGCGTCACCTGGACGTTCCCGCCGCGCCCATACACCAGGTACCAGACACTGGCTTTCGCCACCAGGCCGTAGGGTTCAGCTATATGTTCAAATTGCGTGTTGAAGAAATCCCAACGCACTTGCAGTCGCAGCCGGCAATTCTCCCAGAGCGCCTGCTTAATTTTCTGCAGGCAGGGTACGTCTTCTCCGGACTGGAACCACCAGGCCGAGTCCAGCAGGATGCGCTGGCGGGCCTGGCTTTCCTCCACCCGGCGGGATTCCGGCAGGGAGGCCGAGAGCTTGAGCAGAGCCGCCTTGAAATCCTGTCCAACCCCCAGTTGAGTCAGAGGTGCCGGAACGCTCATCATAAACAGGGCGCGCACTTCATCGGGGCTCAGACCGGTCAGCGTGGTGCGATATTCCTCGACCAGCCTCACCCCTCCCCCGGGTCCGCGCTCTGTATAGACCGGCACGCCCGCCGCGCAGAGGGCCGTCAGGTCTCGGTAGATGGTCCGCTCGGTTACTTCCAGTTCAGCTGACAGGTCCCTGGCGGTCATCCTGCCGTGCGTCTGCAGCAGCATTAATAGAGAGAGCAGTCTGTCGGCACGCATGGTTATTCCTTTGGAATCTTAAAAATGAAGACGGGTGACATACGTTAATTCGGTTCTTTTCTTGCCGCTATTTCTAATGCTATCATCAGCCGAAAAGGAACCCACTTTAGTGGGTTTTATTACTGAGCCGGGGGTTTTAACCCCCTGCGGATTCGGCCTATAAGTTTTTCAGTTTGCCCGCAGTGTATCATAAATCCTGACAATAGATGTCAGGTAATCTGTGCTATCATGCCATCATCTCCGGAGACTTTTATCCTGCTTATCATCAGAAAAGGAGCGCCATGAAACAACTGGAAGTCCGTATCATCACACTGCCCCCCATAAGGGTGGCGTGCGTCAATGGCTTCGGCGAAGGTCCTGAAAACCAGGCGTTTGACAAGATGAAGGCATGGGCGAAAGCACACAACCTGCTCGGTAAACCTTACCGCCTGTTTGGCTACAACAACCCCGATCCCTCTCCCGGCTCCCCGAACTACGGTTACGACATCTGGATCACGCTGGACGAGTCGGTTGAGGCGGAAGGCGAGGCTCGCATCATCGATTTCCCCGGTGGATTGTACGCCGTGACCCGCTGCGAGGTAAGGAAACCCTGGGAAGACATCCCCGGCACCTGGCAAAAACTGGTCGAATGGATGCAGGCGAGCAAGTACCATCACGCACAGCACCAATGGCTGGAGGAACATCTCTATCCGCTGGAAGAAATGGATGGCAGCCAACCCTTCATCCTCGATCTGTACCTGCCGATCAGCAAATAATTAATCCCACTAAAAATGGATCCTCCCGGTTTCCCGGGAGGATCTTCGTATTATTCCAACTTGAATTTCCCTTTCAGCCGTATGTCGCGGCTCGAGCTGCCCACCAACACCTCAAACCTGCCTGGCTCGGCCACCCAGCTGTGCTTGAACGGGTCGTAATACGATAAGGCGCGTTCATCCAAGCTGAAAGTGACCGTCTCTGTCTGATCCGGTTCGAGAGCGATCTTGGTAAAACCCTTCAATTCTTTTGGGGGGCGCGGCAGGCTTGATTTGAGGTCACTTACGTACAGTTGCACCACTTCCTTCCCGGCCACCTTACCAGTGTTGGTAACGGCCAGGCTGACTTCCACTTTCTGCCCGGCTTTCACCTTGCTCGAAATCTTTAAATGGTTGTAGGCAAAGGTGGTATATGATAATCCATGCCCGAATGGGAAGAGCGGGGTCACATCCTTTTTATCGTAATAACGGTAGCCAACAAAGATACCTTCTCCGTAATTGACCTCCCGGCAACCCGGGTAGGAGGCATTGATAAATGCCGGGCTGTCCTCCAGCCGGACGGGGAAAGTCACCGGCAGCTTTCCAGATGGATTGACCTTGCCCAGCAGCACCGACGTTACCGCGTTACCGTTTTCCATGCCAGGATAATAAGCCAGCAGGATCCCTGCCACTTGGTCCACCCAGGGCATTGTCACCGGGGCGCCCACGTTCAATATCACCACGGTGCGCGGATTGGCAGCCGCCACGGCCTCGATCAGTTCATTCTGTCTCCCCATCAATTCAATCGATGGTCGATCGGTGCCTTCACTCTCAAAGGCATCCGGATAACCCGCAAAGACCAGGGCTACATCACAACGTCTTGCCAGTTCCACTGCCCGGACCTGACGTTCATCCTTGCCCGGCTCGAAGGTCGGGCCGATACCCAGACCATAATTGACAACCTCCTGCTCAGGATACCTGACGTAATCCATCCGGATTTCATGCGACTTGCCTGCCCTTAGCTTAATCATGGCAGCTCCTAGGCCGGATGAATGTGTCTTCCCGGCAAGCGTGCAATCACTTTCCAGGATGGATTCGTCGTCCAGGTAGATTTTTACCTTGCCAAGATGATTCACGGCGATTTTATAAGTCCCATCCTCCGGCACCGTCAGGCTGCCTGTCCATCGCACTGCCATGGGTTTGATCTGCAAGGGTGTCCAGGCAATATGCCACCAGAAATCCGGACCAAAACCATCCCGTTGCTCGATCGGATCACCGCTGAAATCATCTGCCTCGTAGAAGGCTCCATGCAAGCCACCCTTCAACCAGGTGGTTGGGATGGTGAACGGCTCATCGACGTTATCGCAGCCGCT
>Ga0209253_10002422_pt1 | contig 16531 bp, 17 predicted proteins | sample FrelakmetBRP12BR_FD_187145 | JGI IMG/M metagenome (GOLD analysis project Ga0209253, IMG submission 187145) | Freshwater lake sediment microbial communities from the University of Notre Dame, USA, for methane emissions studies - BRP12 BR (SPAdes)... | ecosystem: Environmental > Aquatic >...
GGTTCACCGCCGTCGCGTGCCGTGCGGACGGCGCGGCCGTGGCGAGAGCCTGGGACACGGGCTCCATGGAGCGCCGAGAACGCCGGCGGCGTCAAGCGCGACGCGCCGGGTAGCGCGTTCGCGGGGTGCGTGCTATCGCGCCGCCGCATGTCGGCGCCGGTCGTGGACGATGCACTTGCCCGCCAGCTGCGCGAGCTGGCTGCCGTCCACGACACGCTGCGCGCGCTGGTTTCGACCCTCGATCTGCGCGACGTGCTCCGCGCGGTCCTCGACCGCATCAAGGCGCTCAGCGCCGCCGAGGGCCTCTCGCTGCTGCTCTGGGACGCCGATCGCCGCGAGCTGGTCTTCGCGGCGACGGAAACCCTGCGCGAGAACGCCCAGATGTGCCCCGGCGCGCCCACGCCGCCGGTGACCAGCGCGGTGGTCGAGCCACGACGGCTGCTCGTGCCGCTCCGCCGCGACGGGCGGGTGCTGGGCACCCTCGAGCTGCGGGAGCGATGGGACGGGCGCCCCTTCGACGAGGCCGACCGCGCCCGCGCCGCCCAGCTGGCCGAGCGCCTGGCGCCGCGCATCGACCCCGAGACGCTAGCGCACGACGCCTCGGCGCTGCACGCGCTGTTCGCGGAGATCGCGGCGGCCGTGCCGACGCAATGCGCCGCGCTCCTGTGCTGGGACCCGCAGGGCCGCGAGCTGGCCTTCCGCGCCTCGCGCGGCCTGCAGACCGGCGTGATCGACGGGCTCCGCCTCCGCCCGGGCCAGGGCATCGCGGGCTGGGTCGCCGAGCACCGCACGCCCCTCCTGCTGGAGGACGCAAGCCGCGATCCCCGCCACGATCCGGAGCTGGCGAGGCTCGCCGGCCTGGTGCCGCGCAGCATGATCTGCGTGCCGCTCGTCCGCGGCGAGCGCCTGCTCGGCGTGCTGCAGCTGATCAACCGCCTCGACGGGGGCAGCTTCTCGCCCGACGAGCTCCGTGCGGTGCAGGCCCTGGCCGACGCCTCGGCGATCGCCCTCGAGAACGCCTCGCTCTACCGCCGGGTCGAGCTGGCGTCCCTCACCGACGACCTCACCGGGCTGGCGAACACGCGCCACTTCGACCGGGCGCTGCCGGATGTGGTGGCGCGCGACGAGACCGTGTCGCTGCTCATGCTCGACCTGGACGGCCTGAAGGCCGTGGTCGACCGTCACGGGCATCTGGTCGGCAGCCGGGCCATCGCGACGGTGGGGCGGCTCGTGCGCGAGCGGCTCCGTCCGGGCGATCTGGGGGCACGCTTCGGCGGCGACGAGTTCGTGGTGCTGCTACCGGCGACGACCACGGCCGATGCGGTAGCCATCGCCGAGGACATCCGCGCGGCCGTCGAGGCGCTGCGGACGCCGGATGGCATGGACGTCGACCTCTCGCAGCTGACGGCCAGCGTCGGCGTGGCCACCTACCCGGAGCACGCGGCCGATGCGGCGGGCCTGTTCCGGGTGGCCGACGCGGCCATGTACGTCGTCAAGCGCGGTCGCAAGAACGGCGTGGCCGTCGCGCCGCCGCGGCCCGCCTGACGCGCCGTGGCGGCGCCGCCGGGGCCCGGCGCGAGATCACCCCCCTGCGAGCCGGGTGCGGGTGCCGGCGCCTCGACACGCGCCGGGCGGCGTGCCACCGTCCTCGGCCTCGATGCTCAATCTCGCCGCGCCGACCGACCCGGCCTGGCTCCCGCGGGCCCTCGCGCACCTCGACCAGATCCTCGTCGACCATGCGCACTGCGAGAAGAAGGCGGCCTCGACCGCCGTGTCGCTGCTCTTCCGCTACCCCGAGCGGGTGGAGCTGGCGGTCCCGCTCGCCCGTCTCGCGCGCGAGGAGCTGGCCCACTTCGAGGAGGTGCTCGGCCACGTGCGGGCTCGCGGGATTGCCTTCGGGCACCAGCAGCCCGGGCCCTATGGTGCCGAGCTGATGGCCGCGGTGCGTCGGGGCGAGCCGGATCGCCTGCTCGACACGCTGCTCTGCATGGCGCTGATCGAGGCGCGGAGCTGCGAGCGCATGAAGCTGCTGGCCGAGGCGCTCGCCGACGCCGAGCTGGCCGCCCTCTACCGGGGGCTCCTCGCCAGCGAGGCGCGCCACCACCAGACCTGCCTCGAGCTGGCCGCCACGGTGGCGCCGCCGGCCGACGTGCGCGCGCGGCTGGCTGAGCTGGCGCGCCACGAGGCCGCCGTGGTGGCCCGGATGCCGCCGCTGGCGCGCATCCATGCGTGAGGGCAGGGCACGTCACGTGCGCCCGGCCCGCCGGACGGGGCCGCCATCCGGCCGGACGCGACCGTCGCAACCGGTGGTGGGATGCGCTATGCACATCGCTCCGGGTCCGTCGAGTCCCGGCCCGAGGAGCCAGCATGACGACCGCCGCCACCAGCCGAACCCCGTCGTCCGAGCCGCATCCACGCGCGGGGCAGCAGATGAGCGGGGCCGAGATGCTCGTCCAGGTCCTGGCCGACGAGGGCGTGGACACGATCTTCGGGTACAGCGGCGGGGCCATCCTGCCCACCTATGACGCGGTGTTCCGCTACAACGCCGAGCACGCCCAGCGGGAGATGCGGCTGGTCGTCCCAGCCACCGAGCAGGGCGCGGGGTTCATGGCGGCGGGCTACGCGCGCTCGAGCGGGCGCGTCGGCGTCTTCCTGGTGACCAGCGGCCCGGGGGCGACCAACTCGGTCACGCCCATCCGCGACTGCCAGGCCGACTCGGTGCCGGTGGTGCTGATCTGCGGCCAGGTGCCGCGCGCGGCGATCGGCACCGACGCGTTCCAGGAGGCCCCCGTCTTCAACATCATGGCGTCCTGCGCCAAGCACGTCTTCCTGCTCACCGACGAGACGAAGATCGAGGAGACCGTGCGCACGGCCTTCGACATTGCCCGTTCCGGCCGGCCCGGGCCCGTGGTCATCGACGTCCCGAAGGACGTCCAGAACCACGTCGGCACCTTCCGCGGGCGCGGCGCGCTCGCGCTCCACGGTTGGAAGGAGCGCCTCGAGCGCATCGAGAACGCCGCCATCTCGGCGGCGGACGGCGAGGCCTTCTTCCGGCTCCTCGGCCGCGCCGAGCGGCCGCTCATCTACGCCGGCGGCGGTGTCATCAATGGCGACGGGGCGCTCGCGCTGCGGGCCTTTGCGCAGCGCTTCGGCATCCCGGTGGTGACCACGCTCATGGGCATCGGCGCCGTCGACACCACGAGCGACCTCGCCCTGCAGATGCTCGGCATGCACGGCGTGGCGTACGCCAACTACGCCGTCGAGGACTGCGACTTCCTCTTCGCCGTCGGCTCGCGCTTCGACGACCGGGTCGCAGGCAAGGTGAAGGAGTTCGCCTCGGGCGCCACGGTGGCGCACCTCGACATCGACTCCTCCGAGATCGGTAAGGTGAAGAACGTCGACTGGGCGCACGTGTGCGACTGCCAGCCCGGCCTCGAGCAGTTGCTCGAGTTCGGCGCCGGCTTCAAGAAGAGCTTCGCCGGCTGGCGCCAGCACGTCCAGGAGCTCAAGCGCCGCCACGCGCTCGACTACAACCGCGGCGCCGAGCTGATCCAGGCCGAGTACGTGATGGAGCAGCTGAACCTCATCACGCACGGCGAGGCCATCATCACGACCGGGGTCGGCCAGCATCAGATGTGGGCGGCGCAGTACCTGGACTTCAAGCACCCGCGCACGTGGCTCACCTCGGGGAGCATGGGGACCATGGGCTTCGGCCTGCCGGCGGCCATCGGCGCGCAGCTCGCGAACCCGGGCAAGCTGGTCATCGACGTCGACGGGGACGGGTCGATCCGCATGAATCTCGGCGAGCTGGAGACGCTCACCACCTACGACATCCCGGTCAAGGTGCTGCTGCTGAACAACCTCGGCGACGGCATGGTCCGCCAGTGGCAGGACCTGTTCTTCGAGAACCGCTACTCGGGGACGGACAAGACGCTGCACAAGAAGGACTTCATCAAGGCCGCCGAGGCCGACGGCTTCGGCTTCGCCCGCCGCGTCGACGACATCGGGCAGGTGCGGGAGGCGCTCGAGGCCTTCGTCGGCTTCCCGGGCCCGGCGTTCATCGAGGTCATGATCGACCCGCACGAGCACGTCTACCCGATGGTCGGGCCGGGCATGGGCTACAAGGACATGATCACGGGGAAGTGGATCCCGGCACGCGAGAAGACCGTTCCGCCGCCCGACGGAGGCCCCGACCCGACGAGCATGTTCTAGGGCCGCGGCCGGGCGTCCAGCCGCGCGGTGAGCCACTCGCGCACGAGCGTCACCTCGTCGCCGGCGATGCCGTGTGCCACGGGGAACTCGCGGTAGGTGAAGTCGCGGGAGAGCGAGGCGAAGAGCTCGCGCATACGGCGGCCGTGCGCGACGGGCAGCAGGTCGTCGTGGACGCCGTGCGCGACCAGCAGCGGCACGCGAGCGACGGCGTCGGCCGGGGCCTCGGGCTCGAAGAGGCCGTCCGGCGCGCGGCCGCTCAGCGCCACCACGCCCGCGAGCCGCGCGGGCGCGCGCCGGAGCAGCCCGACGCTCATCATCGCCCCCTGGCTGAAGCCGAGCAGGAAGGTGCGCTCGGGGTCGGTGCCGAAGCGGGCGGGGGCGGCCGCGAGCCAGCGCTCGAGCTCGACCAGGGCGGCATGCGCCTGCGCGACGTCCGGTTGCACCGTGCCGTCCGGCAGCCAGTCGATGTGGAACCAGGCACGCCCCGGACCGTAGGGCCGCGGCGCCCGCAGGCTCACCACCGTGAAGCGCGGGTCGAGCAGCGACGCGAGCGGGAAGAGGTCGTCCTCGTCGGCGCCGATGCCGTGCAGGAGCACGAGCAACGGTGGGCGGCCGGCGGGGTCTGGCCGGCGCGCCCGGGCGAGGCGGTGGGGCCAGTCGGGAGCGGTCATGGTGGTCGGTCCTCCGGAGCCGCAGGCGGCGGCGACGAGCAGCGTGGCGAGCCCGGCCGCCGTCCAGAACGCAGGCACGTGGTCAGGTTCCCAGGACGACGCGCCGCGCGCCATGCGCGGCGAGCCACTGCGCGGCACGCGGCGCCAGGTTGCCCTGCACCACCACGGCCTCGCCCTCGACGGTGGCGCCGCAGCCGAGCGCGCGCTTGAGGGCTCGGGCCACGGGCTCGCGGAGGCCGGGCGCGAGGCCGCTCACGACCGTGGCGGTCTTGCCGCCGCGGCCCTTGCGCTCCTTGCGCAGCACGAGCTTGCCGCAGGATGCGAGGTCGATGTCCCCGTCCCCCGCGGCCGGTGCGATCGCCGCAGACGGCGCGGGCGACGCGGCCGGCCGCTCGTCCGACACCTGGAGGCCGGCCCGGGCGAGCAGGTCCGCAAGCATGCCGCGGGTCGCCATGCGCTCGCAGAGCCTAGCGTCCGAAGAGCCAGTGGTCCACCCACGCCAGCGCCGCGGCCTGACCGTCGTCCCCGGCCGGCAGGGCGAGGTACTGCACCCGGTCCGCTGCGCCCCCCGGCGCATAGGTGCCGGCAAGCGCCCGCGCGCTGGACTCGACGCACGACGCGGGCACGAGCGGGTCGTCGCGCCGGCTGGCCAGCAGCACCGGGGCCGGGATCAGGCGGCGTGGGTCGGCCAGTGGCGACTCGGCGCGCAGCCAGGCCGCGTACCCGGGGTCGAGCGCCAGCGGTGCGCCGCGCCCGCCGCTGGGCGAGTCGCGCAGCAGCGCTGCGAAATCGCCGCAGGCGAAGAGCGCCGCCACCGCCGCGACGCGCTCGTCGTGCGCGGCGGCGGTGAGGACCACGAAACCCTCCTCGCCGATACCGACGAGCGCGATGCGTTCGGGGTCCACCTCCGGCAGCGTCTCGAGCCAGTCGAGGACCCGCGGCAGGATGGCGTTCGCGGCGATGGCGATGCGGTGGAAGAAGGGCTCGCCGAGCACGGCGGCCGACTCGGCAGCGAGCGGCGGCTGGCCGGCGGTGGGGTTCTCGGGTACGTCGAGCGAGGGCGCGGCCCCGAGCCGCGACCAGTCGATGGCATACGAGACCGCCACCCCGCCCGCATGGATCACCCGCCGCCCGAGCGCCGGTGGGCCTACCACCGCGGCCTTCGGGCCGCTCGGCTCGAGCGGCGCGAGCAACTCGACGGCGATGAGCCCGCCTTCCAGGCTGACCTGCCGGGCGGCCGTGCGCGGCGCATCGGCTGGCGACACGTCCAGCGCCGACGTCTCTCCAGCCGTCCCTTCGGCCTGCCGGGCGTCGAGCGGAGCGTGCACGCGAGCGCCGCAGCCGGCGAGCGCGGCGCCGATCGCCAGCGCCACGGTTGCCGAGAGCGGGAGGATGACACCGCTGGGAGGGCGGGGAGAGCACGCGCGCGGGAGGCGGGACACCGCGGCCGCTAACCTACGCGAGCGGCACCGCATCCCGCCAGCGGCGGCGCTCGGGCTCGCCGCCGTCCTCGGCTGCGCGGTGCTCGGGTGCGCCGCCCGCTCACCGCTCGAGCGGGCGATCGCAGCCCGCGGCGGACCCCTGCCGGCGCTCGCCCGCAGCGTCGAGGCCCGGGTCGAGCAGGGGTTCCCGGGTCTCTGGCGCTGGCGCACGGTCTACCGGGTCCCGGATCGGTACGCCTGGACCATCGAGACGACGCGTGACCCCGATCACTACCTCTTCGACGGGCTCACCGTGCGGGCCTTCGTCGGTGGGCGGGAGGTGTCGGCCGACACCAGCCCCGGCGCCGCGCTACGCTCGCACGCCAGGTTCATGGCCGTGATCGGCCTCGATGCGCTCCGCGCCGCGGGCGTGACGGTCACACCGCTTGCCCCGAGCGATCTCCCCGCCGGCGTGGTCGCCGGCCTCGAGGTGCGCTTCGACGACGGGACGCGGTACCTGCTGGGCATGGACGGGCGGGGCATGATCACGCGGGCCGTGGGACCCGTCGCGCTGCCGCCCTTCGGCGCGGGCGAGGTGACGGTCGAGTTCGACGACTTCCGGCCGACCGAGGGATGGCTGCTGCCGTATCGTGCGCGCTGGCAGCTCGGCGGGGCGCCGCTCGCGGTCGAGCGGGTGCTGGCCGCGTGTCCCGACCCGCCCGGGCTGGAGGCGGCCGACTTCGCGACCCCCGCTGGGCTGCCCGCCTGTCCGCCGCGGTAGCGCCGGACGGCCACGCGCAGCAGGCCCCCGCCAGGACGTGCGGGCTCCTCCTGGTGGAGCTAGGAGGCGTCGACGGTCAGCAGCGGGATCCCGAGCTGCTGGATCCGCCGCGCGTTCTCGCCCTCCTCGTAGCGCGGCAGGCGGCCCTCGGTGCGCCACAGGCGGTAGGCGAGGGCCGCGGACAGGACGCGGATCGGATAGTCGCGCGGCAGGTGCTGGAGGTACGGCTGGATGGTGACGAAATCGCGCGCCCCGTACTGCCGCATGATGCTCTCGAGCCCGCCGTTGCGCGGGCCGATGTTGTAGGCGAGCAGGCCGAGGAAGGGATCGCCGTGCATCTGCGCGAGGTACATCCGCAGCGTGGCGGCTGCGACGAAGGCGTTGTGCCGCTGGTTGAGCGGATCGAGCGCCGTGACGCGGAGCCGGGAGCGCGCCTGCTCGACGGCCTGCTGCGGCGGTGTCGTGATCTGGAAGAGCCCACGGCCACCATCGTGGCTGTCGCGCGGGTGGAAGGACGACTCCGTCGAGGCGACGCCCATCAGGACCTCCGGGTCGACGCCGAAGGCGCTCGCTGCCTCGTGCACGGTCGGCTCGAACACGCGCGCCCGCTCCAGGATCCTTTCCATGCCGGCGAGGTCCGCTCGGCGGTAGGCGGCGTACACCTGGTGGGCGAGCGTGAGCCGGTGCGCCTCGGCGGGGCCGCCGGTGAGACGGCGGAGGCTGTCCACCTGCGCGCCGAATTCGGGTCGCACCGCCGCGGCCAGCGCGACGGACCCCAGAGCGACGCCGATGAGCGGCGGCAGCCACAGGGCACGTGCCGCCAGCCACGGCCGCAGCACGAACCAGCCGCGCAGGGCGCCCGCGGCCGCGAGCCCGAGGGCGAGCACGGTGGCGGCGAAGGGGACCAGGTGCGACCAGAGGCCGGGGCCCGCGAGCTGCTCGGCGACGAGGCCGAGGGCCGCGACCACCGCGACCACCGCGAGCGTGAGCAGTCCGGAGGCCTCGACGACGGCGCGACCGACGGCCGCGCGCCGTGCGCCGGGCGGGCGCTCCGGGGGGCGGCGTGCGCCGGGCGGGCGCTCCGGGGCGCGGCGTGCGCGCGGGCGGGACGGCGAGGGCGCCGGCCGAGGCCGTGGCCCGGGGCTCCGGCCGCCCGAGGTGCGGGGCGCGCCCGGCATGGTCGCCGTCCTCCTAGACGCGGAACACGATCTGGTCAACCGCGCTGCCGACGCGCTCCGAGCCATGGGCCGCTCGAGCCGGCGTTCGGCGACCTCGGGCCCCGGCGCCGGTCGCCCGGGTTGACGTGCCGGCCGGGGCGAGGCTACGCGAAGGCGATGGGCACCGACGAGCGCGAGGAGGACTTTGCGGCGCTGCTCGCCGAACAGGATGCGTCGGACGCCGCCCGGCGTCAGGTACGCGCGGGCGAGCGGGTCGAGGCGCGCGTCGTGACGACCGGCCCGGTCACGACCTTCCTCGACATCGGCGCGAAGGCCGAAGCAGTGATCGACACCGCCGAGCTGCGCGACCCCGAGACGCAGGAGCTGACCGTCGCGGTCGGCGACACGATCGAGGTGACGGTCAGCGACGACGGCCGGGAGACGGGCAGCATCGTCTGCCGTCGCGTGGGTCGCGGCGGCCAGACTGCGGACGAGCTGGCCGACGCGTTCGCGCTCGGGCTGCCGGTCGAGGGCGTGGTGAGCGGCCAGAAGAAGGGCGGCTTCGAGGTGCAGATCGGCAGCCTCCGCGCCTTCTGTCCCGGCTCGCAGATCGATCTCCGCCACGGCGACCCGGCGCAGTACGTGGGACAGCGGCTGCAGTTCAAGGTCACGAAGCTCGAGCAGGGCGGGCGCAACATCGTGGTGGGCCGTCGGGCGATGCTCGAGGCCGAGTCGGCCCAGCGCCGGGAGGAGACCCTGGCCCGGCTCGAGGTCGGCGCCGTGGTGACCGGGCGGGTGAGCTCGCTGCGCGATTTCGGCGCCTTCGTCGACCTCGGCGGCATCGAGGGGCTGATCCACGTGAGCGAGCTGGGCTGGGATCGGGGCGCCAAGGTCGATGCCGTGCTCGAGCCGGGACAGGAGGTCACGGCGCAGGTCGTGAAGCGGGAAACCGACCCGAAGACCGGCGCGCCGCGCATCGGGCTGTCGATGCGGGCGTTGGCGCCGGACCCGTGGACCGAGGCGGTCGAGCGCTTCCCCCCGGGGACGACCGTTCGTGGCCGCGTCCGGAAGGTGGAGAGCTTCGGTGCGTTCGTCGAGCTCGCGCCGGGCGTGGACGGCCTCGTGCACGTCTCGAGGCTGGCCGTGGGCCGCCGCGTGTCGCACCCGCGCCAGGTGGTCGACGAGGGCCAGGAGGTCGAGGTCACCGTGGTGACGATCGATCCGGCCCAGAAACGGATCGGACTGTCGATGATCGAGGAGGCGAAGCGCGTGGCGGAGGCGGCCGAGCAGGACCAGCGTCGAGACACCGAGGCGGCGATGGCCCGCTCGCGCGAGCAGTCCCGCTTCGGGACGCTGGGCGACCTGCTCGCCGCCTCGCGCCAGAAGCGCCGTTAACCCTCGTACTTGAAGCTCAGCTTCACCTTGGCGCGGTAGGCGCTGATCTTGCCGTCCTCCAGCGCCATGTCGAGCTGGACGATCTCGGCCACTCGGAGGTCGCGCAGGGTCTGCGACGCCCGGGTGACCGCGACGGCGGCCGCCTTCTCCCACGACTCGGTGCTGGTCCCTACCAGCTCGATGAACTTGTAGATGCTTTCGGCCATCGAAACGATCCTCCTCCTTGGACGCTCGTCTGCTGAGCGGCAGCGAATGTGTCCGTCCTCTGTGCACCGAATCGAGGCCTGGGAAAAGGGGGGGCCGGGTGGCCGCATTGCCGGCCGCGGCCCGGGACGCTAGGCACGGGGGGCGATGTGCGGACGCATCGTGCGCTCGAGCCCGGCCGAGGTGCTGCGGGAGGAGTTCGGCGCAGAGCCCCCGGCCGACCTGCGCCCGCGCTGGAACGTCTGCCCCGGCGCCGACCTGCTCGCGGTCGTGCGCGCCGAGGATGGCACGCGGCGGATGGGCTGGCTGCGCTGGGGGCTCGTGCCGTGGTTCGCGAAGGACCCGAAGGACGCACATCGCGCGATCAACGCGCGCGCCGAGTCGCTGGCCGAGCGCCCCACGTTCCGCCAGGCCTTCCGCCGCCGCCGCTGCCTCGTGGTCGCGGACGGCTTCTACGAGTGGCGCCGCGAGGGGGGGACGAAGACGCCCTTCTTCGTGCGGCTGCGCGGCGGACGCCCCATGGCGCTGGCCGGGCTGTGGGAGCGCTGGCAGCCGCGGGCGGCTGCGGGGGAGCCCGACGCGCTGGCGCCGCCGCTGCTGACGTGCGCCATCGTCACCTGCGCTGCCAACGCGCTGGTGGCGCCGATCCACGATCGCATGCCGGTGATCCTCGGCCGCGAGGCGCGGGAGCGGTGGCTCGACCCGGTGTGCGAGGAGCCTGGCGCGGCGCTCGTGCCGTGCCCGCCCGGATGGCTCGAGGCCTGGCCGGTGTCGACGCGGGTCAACTCGCCGCGCAACGACGGGCCCGAGCTCATCGCGCCGTCGCGTGCCGCGAGCGACCGTTTCGGGTGAGCGTGATCGCCCGGGGCCCGGCGTCAGTCCTCGCGGCCGCGCAGCTGGATCAGCTCGATCCTGTAGCCGTCCGGATCCTCGATGAAGGCGATGTGCGAGCCGCCGTGCTTCATCGGGCCCGGCTCGCGGGTGATCGTGGCGCCCTTCGCGCGCAGCTGCTCGCACGCCGCGTACACGTCGTCCACGCCCAGCGCGACGTGGCCGAAGCCGGTGCCGGGGTCGTAGCGGTCGGTGTCCCAGTTGTGCGTGAGCTCGAGCACGGTGTGATCACGCTCGTCGCCGTAGCCGACGAAAGCCAGCGTGAAACGGCCGCTCGGGTAGTCCGTGCGGCGGAGCAGCCGCATCCCGAGCACGGTGCAGTAGAAGTCGATGGAGCGCTCGAGGTTCCCCACCCGGATCATCGTGTGCAGCATCCGCATGCGGTCGGGGCTAGCAGAGGGCGCCCGGGCGGTCGAGGCCGGCTCCCAGGGCCAGGCGCCACGGGCGGCCGGGAGCAGTGCGGACGGTCTTGTCGCCCCGACCCCGTTTCGGGGTACAGTGCTGCTGCGATGGGGGAGCTGCACGAGCCGTCGGCCGCGTCGCAGGACCCCGAGCTCGCAGGTCGGCTGTGGGCCGAGTGCCTCCGGCTCGCCGGACTCGCGGAGGACGTTGCGGGCTAGTCCCGCCCCGGCGTCGGCTGGTGCCCGTCCGCCGCTTCCCGGATCCCCGCTCGGCGAACCCGGACGGTATCGTCGCCGTCGGCGGCGACCTGCATCCGGAGACCCTGAAGCTGGCCTATCGCCAGGGCATCTTTCCCTGGCCGGTGGAGGGGCTGCCGCTGCTGTGGTTCTCCCCGCCAGAGCGCGGCGTGCTCGACTTCGTGGACCTGCACCTCCCCCGCAGCCTCCAGCGTGCGCGCCGGCGCTGCGGCTACCGGCTCACCATCGACGCGGCCTTCCCCGCGGTGATCCGCGCCTGCGCCGGTACGCCGCGCCCAGGGCAGGCGGGCACGTGGATCACCCCATCCATCATCGCGGCGTACGAGGGGCTGCATCGCCTCGGCATCGCGCACAGCGCCGAAGCCTGGGCGGGTGATCGCCTCGTGGGCGGCATCTACGGGGTGGACGCGGGCGGTGCCTTCGCCGGCGAGAGCATGTTCCACCGCGTGCCGGACGCTTCGAAGCTGGCGCTCGTGCACCTGGTCGAGCACCTCGCCGCGCGTGGGCTCGACTGGCTCGACATCCAGGTATTGACGCCGCACATGGCACGGCTCGGGGCGCGTGCCGTGCCGCGCAAGGAGTTCCTCGCGCGCCTCGCCGAGACGCGGGCGCGCTCGCTCCGCTTGTTCGGGCCCCCCTGAGGCGGCCGTGCCGCCAGACGTGCCGAGGCGTCCCGCGGGCGGGCAGGGCTGGGTCGGCCCGTCAGGGCGCGACGAGGTGGCCCAGCACGTCGCCCGCGTGCGTGGCGGGGACGACCGTCCCGTACACCTGCTTCACCTTCCCGTCCGGGCCGACGAGGTACGAGATGCGCCGGGCGACGCTGGCATCCGTCGACCCGGCCGCGCCGACGGCGACGGCGAGCGACCGGTCCCGGTCCGAGAGCAGCGAGAACGGGAACTGCTCAGTCTTCTTGAACTCTGCGTTGGCCTCCGGGGGATCGAAGGACACGCCGAAGACCTCCACCCGCATCCTCTGGAAATCGACCCAGCGGTCGCGCAGGCCCTGCCCCTCTGCTGTGCAGCCGGGGGTCATGGCCTTCGGGTAGAACCACAGCAGGTAGGTCTTGCCCTGCAGGCTGGCCGAGCCGATCGTCCTGCCGTCCTGATCGCTGAGCGTCCACGCCGGGAACGGATCGCCGGGCGCGAGCAGATCCGCGGCGTGCGCCGCCGTCGCGAGGAGGACGAGGAGCGCCGGGAGGAGCGACCGCATGCGTCCGACCTTCCGCTCGCCACCCCTCCAGTCAAGCGGGCGTCCCCGCGCGTCGCGCCGGGGGCGGGCGGGCGACGAGCGCGGCTCGGCGCACGCCGCTCGGGCGGTGGCTGGCCTAGGCCAGTCTAGCAGAGGTCTGGTGATCCGTGCGCGCCGCGGGTCATCCGACCAGACGTCCCGGAAGGTTGACGCCCTCACCTCTCTTCGCGGAGTTCGATGGCTCACGCGACACGCGTGACCGGCGTGTACGTCTCGTCGAGGACGTCCACCTGCCGCCCCGCGACGCCGGTCGTCGTCAAGCCGGGCAGCACCAAGTCGCCCTTGCCATGCCCGGTTCCGTCCGGGACGCCACCGAACACCCTGAGCTTACCGGCCAGTTCTGAGTGCCCGCCGTACTTGGACGACGCAGGCTTTCCGCCGGGTTCGAAGACCGGACTCCGCGAACAGACGCTGCGTACGGCTCTGCGGGATCGGCCGGTACGCCCCGCGGCGGCCTCGCATGCACCTCGTCCTTCTCGTGCGCCACTCGTTGCCCTTGATGGAGTTGCGCTGGGGGTGAGGAGAGGGGGAGGGATCTTGTCGACTCAGGCGGTGCCGAACTTGACGTCGACCTCGACGCCGAGCCCGCGGAGGAGCTTGCCCGGCAGATCGCCGCCGATCATGACGTAGACCCTGTCGGCGGTGACGCTCGTGTGGCCGCCGTCCGCTTCGATGTCCACGCGACGAGGCTCGATGCGCAGCACGCTCGACCGCCAGAGCACCGTCAGCAGACCGATCCGCTGCAGCTCCTCGACGCGGTCGCGGTTCGACGGTATCGCCCGTCCAAACGCACCTCCCCGGTAGGAGAGGACGACGGTGTTCGCCAGAGCGGGGTTGGCAAGCTCGGCAGCGGCCTCGAGAGCGCTGTTGCCGCCACCGACGACGAGGACGGTCTTCCCACGCACCTCTGAGGTCTCGCCGAGGGAGTAGGCAACGTTGGGCGACTCCTCCCCGGGAACGCCCAGCTTCCGCGGCGAGCCCCGGCGGCCGATCGCGAGGATGAGGTACGCGGCGCGGTGCCGCCCCTGGGAGGTTTCGAGAACGAAGCGACCGCCGGCGCGCTCGATCCCCGTCACGCGTTCGCGCTCACGGATCTCGACCCCGGTCGTGCGGATGACGTCGTGCCAGAGCCGCAGCAGCTCCTCCTTTCGGATCTCGCGCGCCTCGATGCGGCCGTAGCCCGGGAGGTCGACGGGTCGCGTGATGACCATCTTTTCCCGCGGGTAGTGATAGACGGTCCCGCCGATCGCGTCCTGCTCGAGGGTGATCGAACGGATGCCGGCCTGCTTCGCGGCCAGCGTCGCGGCGAGTCCCGCCGGACCGGCGCCGACGATGGCGACGTCGTACTCGCAGTCGTGCTTGCCGCGCACCGCGAGGGCCCTGGCGACCGACCCCAGGGCCTGGGCGCCTTGTGAGATCGCGTTGCGCACGAGCCCCATGCCACCCAGCTCGCCGGCGATGTAGAGGCCCCCGACGTTGCTCTCGAAATCGCTCTTGACGTGCGGGATCTCGACGCCCCGGCGCGCCGTACCGAAGACGAGCTGGATCGCGCCGGTCGGGCACGCCGCGTAGCAGGCACCGTGACCGATACAGCGCGCCGGCTCGATCAGCGCCGCGCGACCGTTCACGATTCCGAGGATACCGCCCTCGGGGCAGGCGGCGACGCACGCGGCGGTCCCGATGCAGCGGTTCGGGTCGATGACCGGGTGGAGCGACGGCGGCTCGCTCAGTCCCTGCGCCACGGCACGATCGAGCGTGGCGCGATCGCGTCGCTCCCTTCGTCGACCGAGCAACCACGACACCGAGATCGAAACCGCCGCGATGAGAGCGAACAGGAGCGCGGCCAGCAGCTTCATCGGGCTCAATCGTCGTGAGCGGATCGTGATCCGCCGGCACGCTCGGCTGCGTCCTCGGCCGCGCTGCGGTGACAGCGCACACAGTCCTTGAAGTCCGTGATGCCTTCCTCGCGGTGCTCGCGGGCGATGCCCTGCGGCGTGTGCTCGTGGCAACCGTAGCAGGTGTAGCGTTCGAGCGAGGTGGGATGGCAGGTCGTACACTTCTCAGGGGGATGGTGGCGGTCGAAGCGGAAGTACTTCGCGTGGTCGAACGTCGCGGGCTTCCACGCCCTCGTACCGTGACAGCTCGCACAACCGTCCCCGGCCTGGCGGTGGAGTAGATCGCCCGGTCGGACGTCGGCGTGGCAGGTCACGCACGCGGTCCGCTTCTCCGCGCCGAGGGCGGCATGGTCGAAGGTTGCGGGCGTCCATGCTGCGAAGCCGTGGCAGCTACCGCACGTGCTCGGAGCCGCGCGGTGGAGCGCGTCGTCGGGCGTTCGGTCCGCGTGACAACCGACGCACGCCTCGCGAACTTCCTGGCGGAGCAGCGCATGCGTGAAGACCGCGTTCGCGCCCGGGCGGCCCGCCCCGATGTGATCGCTGTGACACCCGGTGCACGAGGGCTCCAGCAGGGCTTGATGGAACGTCGGCTTTCGCGGCGAGCGTACGATCGGAGCATCCGTCGTGAACCGGAGGCCGATCGCCGCGACCTCGTGACAGGAGATGCACTTCTCTGGCGGCGTCCCGCGAAACGCGGTGTGGCAACGGAAGCACTGGTCGGCGATCGACTCGTGGCCCGCGATCATGTCACCGGGGCTCACCGTGACCTCGGGAAGCGCGACCACCAGTGCACCGTACGCAGCCAGGAGAGCGAGGACGTGAAGCAGGTGCCGGCCCACGCATCTCACCAGAAGACGAGGGCCGTCGCGATGTGCAGGAGCGCGAGCGCGCCGAAGTTCACGGCGATCGGCAGGTGGACCCTACGCCAGGTTTCCATGCCACGGACGACGAGGGAATCAGACTGGAGCCGTTTCTCGATCTCGGCCTCGCCGAGGCCCGATGCGAGCAGATCGCGTCCCCGCTCACCGAGACGCTCGCGCGCGGTCGCCAGGAGGAACTCGCCGACGAGACCGCTCGCCACCGCGACCAGCATCGCTACGATGGCGAGCCACGGCAGGAGCGCGTGGAAGTGGACGCCGGCATGGACCAGGACGAGCAGGGCGCCGGTCCAGGCGAGGGCCTCGTGAGCGCGGAGGAAAGCACGCGGCGCGCCGGCCTCGATCCAGCCGCGCTTGCGGTAGGAATAAACGAACGAGGCGACGATGAGGGCCGTACCGATTGGCCCGAGCCACAGGCCCACCCACACGAGCGCCAGAGCGTGCAGCAGCCCGTCGAGTGCGAGCGCGGCCACCACCAGCGCGGCCCACAGCAGGAACAGCAGCACCCCACGACGCGGGATCAGCCCCACGAGCGTGGCTCCTGCATCCGTAGCTCGCTCAGCGCCGGCAGGTGAGCTGCGTGCGCTGACCGTTAAACGCGCAATCGAGCGCGGTGAACGCCGACTCGGTGCGCAGCCCGGCGTAGGCTGCGGCGTGGTCGCCGAGCGTCACGGCGACGTTCGCCGGCAGATTGATGTCGGAGAAGGGGAACGTACCCTTCTTCCCGCTGACGGTCAGCTTGACTTCGCCGCCCGGCTGGTTCGGGTACCGATCGGTCGCGCGCACCACCAGCCGGCTGATGCCACCCGGTGGCGAGTCCGTCCGGTCGCGATAGGTCCAGCTCTTGCCGCTTGCCGTCTGCATCCAGCCGCGCCGGGTGGCGCTCGAGTAGACCTCGTTCGGCAGGGCGACGTCGGTGCGGGCGACGCCGAGACCGTCCTCCAGCACCACGCGCGCCACGCTGCCGGCCGGGACGTAGCTCGCGCTGACCGGGCTCAGCTTGACCGCGAACGGGACGGCGGTGTCGCTGCTGAGCGTCACCATGCCTAGGCCTGCTCTAGGCCTGCGCGAGCAGCGTGCGCGCGATCTGGCTCACCTGGATCTCGTCCGTGCCGGCGT
>Ga0209253_10002423_pt1 | contig 16530 bp, 20 predicted proteins | sample FrelakmetBRP12BR_FD_187145 | JGI IMG/M metagenome (GOLD analysis project Ga0209253, IMG submission 187145) | Freshwater lake sediment microbial communities from the University of Notre Dame, USA, for methane emissions studies - BRP12 BR (SPAdes)... | ecosystem: Environmental > Aquatic >...
TCCAACAGGCACGCAGTCGCACAGACGACACGCAACCAAGCGCACTCAAGGCGATCCCCGTCCGCGCAGGCGGAGAACCGACTGTAAGTATCCCCCGGCAAAGCCGGGGGCTTTAGTTTGTGAGCCGCTCGAAGCGGCAGAGGGGGTCGCTGAGGCGACCCCACATTACGTGAGCCACCTTGCGGTGGCGCCCTATCGCCAAAGCCCCAACTGCTCCAACCGCTCGTCCTCTTTCTCCTGATGGCGGATGTACTCGCGGATGACCTGCTCGTCGCGCCCCACCGTGGAGACGAAATAGCCCCTGGCCCAGAAGTGCTGACCGACGAAGTTGCGCTTGCGCTCTCCGTACACCCGCGCCAGATGAATCGCGCTCTTGCCCTTGATGAACCCGATGACCTGCGACACCGCGTACTTCGGCGGTATCGAGATCATCATGTGCACATGATCGGGCATCAGATGCCCTTCCTCGATCTTGCTTTCCTTCTGCTCGGCCAGCTTGCGAAACACCTCGCCCAGATGCCGGCGCAGCTCCGAGTACAGCGTCCGGCGTCGGCACTTCGGTATGAACACCACGTGGTATTTGCACGTCCATGCCGTGTGACTCAAACTCCCAAACTCGTCCATCGTGATTCTTCCTTTCGTGCGCTTGGCGGCTCACGATCAGAAGTCTCCGCGATGGACACCCCTTCAAACGTCAAACTTCTACTGCCTCCCCGGCAGAGCCGGGGGGCCTCCCGTGGTAGCTAGTTTCGGAGGAGCACCCCATGCCGAAGGCCGTCAGTCCGAGATTCCCCTTGGTCGTACTTGCAGGCTTGGTGCTGCTTGCCGGCTGTGCAACCCCGGCGAGCGTGAGCGTGGGAGAAACAACGACGGAGGTCGCGGCGCGCTTCCCGAAGCCCGACGCCCGCGTGAAGCTCGCCGACGGCGGGGAGCGCTGGCAGTATCCCAGCGCGCCCATGGGCGTCGATGCCTATATGATCGACTTCGGACCGGACGGTCGGGTGCGAAGCGTGACCCAGGCGCTGACGCCTGAAAACTTCTACAAGAACCTGCAGCCCGGCCTGACGAAAGACCAGGTTCGGACGCTCCTTGGCAAGCCAGGCGTCGAGAGTTGGTATCCCCGTCTGCAGCAGGACGTCATGACGTGGCGCTACTACGACATCGGTGAGATCAATCCCTTCCGCCAGCTCGACGTTTTCTTCAGCATGGCGGACGGCCGGCTCCTCTACTACACGATGACCCCGGACAAGGCGTTCGACCCGGGCGGTGGCGGCGAGCGCCCCTGAGCGTTCATTCGCCCCGTGTCGCGTTCAGCGCATGAGCTGAACAGCGCCCAGCACGCTCCCGGAAGTCGTCATCGAGGGGCGGCTCCTTCTTGCGCCTTGTAGCAATTGCATTCTCGCGCGCCTGCGTTAGTTGTCTGCGTCGGTGCGCTTCAGGAGTCGAGGAGCTTGCGGCGCTCCTAGCTCGACTCATGAGGTCTTCGCGACGGTGCCTGAGGCTCGGCCGAAGAAATGCGCGCAGGGCCACAAAGTTCGACCGCCAGTCGCCCGGAGACGAGGGCGTCTCTTCACGACGCTGCGAATGACGCCCGGGCATCGCGGCGAGACAGGCGGCGGAGCAAGTGATCCACCTCCGCCCGTGCCGCATCCGACAGCGTTGTCCCAGGCTTGCGCTGGGCCGCCGAGGCGAGGATGCCGCGACGCATCAACACGTACTTGCGCACTGCCAGTCCGATGCCGGGCTGCTGCTCATAGCGGATGAGTGGCAGATGCGCATCGAACAGGTCATGAGCTTCCTCGCGCCGGCCCGACGCCGAGAGCCGAACGACGTCACACAGCATGTCGGGAAAGCAGTAGCCCGTGTTCGCGCCGTCCGCACCACGCTCCATCTCGTAATCGAGGAACAAGCCGCCGTTGCCGCACAGGATCGAGATGTGCCGCATCGACCCGTCGCGCTCGAAGCCACGCAAAGTGGAAATCTTCTCCAGCCCCGGCCAGTCCTCGTGCTTGAGCATCACGCATGAGGCGTTCTCGGTGACGATGCGGCGGATCACACCCGGCGTCATCTGGACGGAGAAGGTCAGCGGGTAGTCCTGCACCACGAAGGGCACGTCGGTGCCGATCGCCTCGGCCGCCTGCCGGTAGTAGCCGACGATCTGGTCGTCGGTGCGCAGCGTGTTGGGCGGCGCGATCATCACGCCCGCCGCGCCACGGTCCATCACCGCGCGCGTCAACGCCCGCATGGCGGCAAAGCCGGGCGCCGAGACACCGACGATCACGGGCAGCTTGCCCGCGCGGCGGATGACCTGCGTCGCAATCGCGATCCCTTCCTCGTGCTCGAGCTTGGGTGCCTCGCCGAGTTGGCCGAGCACGGTGACGCCGGTGGCGCCGCAGCCGACGTAGAAGTCGATCATGCGATCGATCGAGTTCGAGTGGACCGATCCGTCGTCCAGGAACGGGGTCGGAGCGATGGGATAGACGCCTCGGGCGTCAACGGTGAGCAACATGGACGAGTTCCTGTGGCGAGGGGTCAGGTCTTGCTCCGGATCCAGGCGTCATAGCGGGCCTTGTTCTCTTCGTTCGGCGGATACAGTCCCGGGAGCGGCACGCCAGCGTCGACCTGGCTCATGATCCAGCCCTCGAGCCGCTCCTGCTCGACGGCGGCGGTGATCACCTCGTCCAGCAGCGCAACCGGGATCAGCACCGCTCCGTCCGGGTCGACGATCACGACGTCGTTCGGAAACACTGCGACACCGCCGCAGCCTATCGGCTCCTGCCAGCCCACGAAAGTGAGCCCGGCTACCGACGCCGGTGCCGCGGTGCCCTGGCACCAAACGGGCAGTTGCGTGCCCAGCACGCCCGCCAGGTCGCGGATCACGCCGTCGGTGACGAGCCCGCGGACGCCGCGCTTCTTCATCCGCGCGCACAGAATGTCGCCGAAGATGCCGGCGTCGGTGACACCCATGGCGTCGACTACGGCAATGCAACCCGCAGGCATCGCCTCGATCGCAGCCCGCGTGGAGATCGGTGAGGCCCAGGAGGCCGGTGTGGCGAGGTCTTCGCGCGCCGGCACGAAGCGTAGCGTAAAGGCCCGCCCGACGAGGCGAGGCGGGTCCGGGCGAAGGGGCCGCGCACCGCGCATCCACACGTTGCGCAGTCCCTTCTTCAGCAGCACGGTAGTGATGGTCGCGGTCGATACGACGGACAGTGCCGCGACGACGCTGGCGTCGAGCGGCAACGGATCGATGCCCATGGATTCTCCTCGGTTCAGATGCGTTCCAAGATTCGCCGCTCGATGTCATTGCGGGAGGCGCGCCTCGCCAAAGAGCTCGAGCATCATGAAATCCTCGAGCCCAGCGTTGTCGCGTGGGCGCGCGGACAGCGTGATCTCGCGGCCCAGGCGCCGCGATACCCACAGAAAGTCCCCGGACTCGTGCTCGCGAATGATCGCGATCATCCTGCGGATCACCGCGATACGGATATCGCTGTTGTCGCCCTTACGAACCTCGATCAATTGCTTCGTGCTTCGGCGGATATCCTTGTTCCAGCCGAAGAAGATGAACTCGGCGTCGTCGTAGCCCATGCGCTGGATGCGGAAGATGCCGCCGCCGCTTCTCGGGTCGTAGCCGAAGGTCGGCGTGCGCTGCAATCCGAGGTTGGCGGCGATGATGCGATCGCGGCGCGCCTCGTCGTCTTCCACCGGCGGCGTGTCCGATAGGCTGCCCCGGGACGCTGCGGCTTCCGATTCAGCACGTGCCCGGCGCTTCGCCTCGATATAGGACGTCAGATCGCCTTCGGCGGGCGGGGCCGGCGGTGCGGCGGCCGATGGAGCGGTCGGTGGCGTCGACGGAATATTGGGCACCGGCTGCGTGCGCGCGATCACGGCCGGCTTGGACGGCGGGCGCGCCGCCGCCTTCGGCGGCGCTGCCTGGCGCGGTGCCGGACGTGTTTGCAGGGCTGCCGAGGGCGGTGGCGCCTGCGGGGAACTGATCGGCGGGCTTGGGCGAGGCGCCATCTGCACCGCCAGTGAACCTCTCGCCTCACCGCGCTCGGCGTTCTCGAGCGACACGGGGCGCATCTGCGGCTCCCACGTCCACAGAGCCGCGAGGTGGAGCAGCAGCGACAGCGCGAACGCCCCCCAGAGGACGAGCTCTTTCGCGCCGTCGTACCTGCTGGGCAGTTCGCGGATCCGGTCACTCATGGGTTACTTGAAGCCCGCCGCGCTCCTCCGGGGACGGCGATCCAAGGGGCGAGGTGGGCCGTCGAAGTGATGAGGTCGGCTGTCGAAGTGATTTGTCCGGGGAAATATACACGGCCCCTCGCCCCCTCGACAGGCGCTCGCCGACCGCCGTCAGGGTCGGTCACAACACGTAACTGCAGAGACATCGTCATCAGCAACCTGACGGGTCTGTTTGCTCCCTGATTGGCAGTGTTCCTGGAGGTGGCACGGCGCCATACATAGCGGGCCTTACCGCACGCTCGCTCCGCGAGCAGCACGATCGGGCAAATCCCGTTTCAACGCCTGCGGACCAGGGGGGTGCCCACGAGCGCGACAAATGCGAGCGCGACCACGACCGCGAGCCCGACCTGCCATGGCAGCGCCGCAATGCCGAGCACCAGTGCGCCGCCGCAGGCGCGGAAGTTTTCCCGACGCGCGAAGCCGCCGAGCGCGAGCGCAACGCCAAGCGCGCCGAGGCCGGCCGCCGCGCCGCGGAGATACTGATCGACGTTGCGATTTGGCGGCGGGGGAGGCCGGGCGGGCAAGGATGCGTTGTCGCCTCGCATCGCCTCGCGGGCACGTTCGAACAACGACTTCGCCTTGTCTCCGAGGACTTGCTCGATCGGTGCCGGTTTCTCGAATGGACCCGCCGACTGATGAACGGCCGTGAGGATCAATGCACTCGCCCCGACCACGAGCGCCGCGCCAGCGATCCAGGGACGCCGGGGCCGACCCTCGATGACGACGTTCGAGTTCGAAGGTGAACTACCGAGCAAATTTTCGCTCCTGAGCGGCGAAGGGTCGCGCTTGGCCGTCAGGCGTCACCTTCCGCAGTGCCGCCAAAGATGGTCACTCCCGACGGGCTGGCTTGAGGAAAAAAGAGCTTGAATGTGGTGCCACGCCCGACTTCGCTGAAGACGGCGACGTACCCGCCCGATTGCTTGGTGAAACCGTACACCATGCTGAGGCCGAGGCCGCTTCCCTGCCCAATCTTCTTGGTCGTAAAGAACGGCTCAAAAATTCGGCTCAGCACCGCCGGCGGCATACCGGCTCCGGTGTCGGAGACGGCGAGCATCACGTACCGCCCTGCGGTGACCTCCGGGTGCTGCTCCACATAGTCGTCATCAAGGACGGCATTGCGTGTCTGCAGCGTAAGGGTGCCGCCGTCCGGCATGGCGTCACGGGCATTGATAGCGAGGTTGACAAGGGCTCGTTCCAGTTCGCCAACGTCAACCTGGACGTTCTCGATATCGGGCGCAAGATCCTCTTCGATTTGGATTGCGGCGCCGAGCGTCCGACGCAGCAGCTCGGTCAGTCCGCGAACGACATCCGTCAGGTTGATGACAGTCGGCCGGAGCGGCTGCAGCCGTGCGAACGCCAGCAGCCGGTGCGTCAGCTCGCCACCGCGCCGCGCCGCCCAGACCGCATCGGCGATGAAACGCTGCTGCGTTGCGTTGTCGCCGAGGCTCTCTCCGAGGAGCTGGAGATTGCCAACAATGATCGTAAGCAGATTATTGAAGTCGTGGGCAATGCCGCCTGTGAGCTGACCGATCGCCTGCATCTTCTGCGATTGGCGCAGTTGCTCCTCGACGGCACGCCGTTCCGTTATGTCCTCTTTGACGGCGACGAAGTTGATGATGTTGCCGGTTTCGTCCTTGACCGGCGCGATCGACGCCAGCTCCCAAAACAGATCGCCGTTCTTCTTGCGGTTGTGAAACTCACCGTTCCAGACCTGCCCGCCAAGGATTGTCGTCCACAGTTTCTTATAGTGTTCAGGGGGTGCGTCTCCCGATTTGAGGACGCGTGGATTCTTGCCGATCACCTCCTCTTGGGAGTAGCCGGTGACTTCCGAGAACTTCGGATTCACATAGGCGATATCACCCTTTGGGTCCGTGATGACGACGGACGCGGGGCTTTGCTGGATCGCCTGGTAGAGCCGGCGAAGCTCATGCTCCACCCGTTTTCGTTGGGTGATCTCCCGTGCATAAACCGCAACCTCGGACACAGGTTCGTTCGAGCGCAAGACGGGGTAGAACCAGAATTCAAACCAGCGGGCTCGAATCGGCACGTCCAGGTGCGCAAGATGGCCGGTCGCCGCGATATCGCGAACGGTGGCCAGTCGCGCCTCGGCAAGATCGTGCGGCAGAAGCTGGCACAGATGGGCGCCCACAGGCGTGATCCCGGCGATTCTGTGCACCAGCCTGCGCTCAGCGGCTTTGTTGATGGCCAGAACGCGCCCTTCGGTGGACAACAGCAGGATCTCGTCCTGGCTCGCATCGAGCAGGGCGCGCATTCGGGACTCACTCTCGTGCAACGACTGTTCGGTGCGCTTACGCGCGCTGATGTCCTCGACGATGGAGATGCAATAGAGCGGCGTTCCGGCGTCGTCGCGTTGCAACGCCACGGTGAGGCGGATCCAGACGACATCACCGCCCTTGCGGATGTACCTCTTGTCCATGCCGTAGCTGGTGATCTCACCATGCTTAAGCCGGGCGAACCGATCGAGGTCGGTCGCCAAGTCGTCCGGGTGCGTGATGTCCTGGAACGTCTTCGTCAGCAGCTCTTGCCGGCTGTAGCCGACGATTTCGCACAGGCGCTGGTTGACGCGAAGCCATGAGCCATCCATGCCGACATGCGCGAAGCCAACGGCAGCGTTCTCGAACGTCGCGCGGAACCGGGCCTCGCTCTCCCGCAGCGCGTCCTCGGCGCGTTTGCGCTCCGAGACGTCATCAAACAGCGAGACGATCTCTCCACCAGGCAGCTTGTAGACGTAGTTTTCGCGCCACCCTTCAATCCGCTCATCGCGGTAATAGTAGGCAGGGAGGCTCATGGGCTTGCCGCTTTGCCACACCTGCTTCAGCACCTCGCGTAGACCGGGCCCTTGCAGACCGGGGAACGCCTCGGTCAGCCGCCTGCCGATGACCTGTCCCCGCTCAACGCGTTGAATCTGCTCACCCTTACGGTTGATGTCCGTGAAGACAAAATCCTCGCCGGTGCGGACCGCCTCATACACGGCAGCGCCGCCGCTCATGTTCTCGAACAGCCCGCGAAACCTCGCCTCGCTGTCGCGAAGCCGCCGGATCATCGGTTCAGTGATGGCAAAGAACAGCGCGGCTGCACCAAGAACCGTAACGCACGCAATGAACGCCAACGGCCAGACAGACTCGGTGAAGCGCCCGCGGATCTCCGCGAGATCCATCTTGGCGACAAGCCCCATGTTCAGACTGCCGACCGGCTCGTGAGCCGCCAGCACGGTGTGCCCCGCATAGTCCTTTCCGATCAGCGTTCCGGATTGACCGGACAGGGCAGCGCGTGCGGGTTCGGCGAGCCCGGAGGCAGACGGAACCGTTGCAGGTTGATCGATTTCGGCGTGGCGATGTCGGAACAGGAAGACGATGTCATCGCCTTCGCGGCGGGACAGCGTGATCTCGCCGGTTTCGCCGAGGCCGCGACGCGTGAACTTACGGTGGCCCTCGATGAACTGCAGAATGGCTCCTGCCTCCGGGCCCGCTGGGTAGGTTGAATAGGACCGATCAAAGTCGGCGATGACTTCCAGGAGCCTGGCCTGGCTCTGGACGATATCCTGCAGACGAATCCGCTCCCGCTCGATTCCGCCCTGATACATCAGGTAGATCGCGCTCGCGCCGATGATCAGGGCAACACTCGTCATGACGGCGATCAGTAAAATGAGCCGCTTGTAGTCTTGCATGCTGCTCATCGAAGAGTCCTCGGCCAAGCGTTTGCTGCGCTGATGAAGGCAGTTCGGGCTAGGCTGCCGTCAATGCAGCGCGCAACTCTTCGATACCGAAGGGTTTGCGGACGGTCATCGCCGGACCGAGTCCCTTGTACTCGGCCAGAATCTTGGCATGATCAGCGTATTCGGGATGATATCCAGTCATGATGATCAGCCGGGCGGCGCAACCTCGCTTCGCCAGCCAGGCAATGACTTCATTACCATCAACGCCCGGCATCACCATGTCGAGAAGGATCGTCGTCGGCCTGAAGTCGTCATAGACGTCCATCAGCTTTTCGCCGCTCGTCGTTATCCAGACGTCGTAGCCGAGCGACTCTGCGACATTCTCGACGAAGCGCCCAACCGCAGGCTCGTCATCGCAGACCAAGAGCCTTTTCTCCGACATGATTGGTTCTCCCAGTACGGATACGCTGATGATGTGCCACCTTCGTCCCCGCGACGTCTGCCACGGCGATCGGGTGCCGAGGATCCGAACACCGTTCTCATACCTTTCCCGCCGCAGGTGCAACAGCGGGGACGCGCTATCCATGAAGGCGCAGCGCGTCGCCTGCATCCGCAAACCCGGCGCTATTGCTATTGCCCGGGACGCGCGGCTTGCGCACCTGGTGTCATCATCCGACACGTGTGGCGCCGTGATCTGACGCTGGGGTGTCATTCTTAGACAGGCTTTTCAGCACCGCTTGCGCCAGTGGCCCCTGCTCGAGCGCGAGGGATGCGGCTGCGCAGGTTCTCGCCTCCTCGCGATTGCCCTCTGCCCAGGCGCGCACGGCGAGGCCGACGAGGTGCCGCGCGTTCGCCTCAGCGCGGCGCACCAACGTGAGATCGCAGCCGCAGCGCGGGCACGCCGGGCCCTCCGCCAAGCGGGCGCGGCAGCCCGGGCAGCGTTCCATACTCACGATTCCAGGTAGTAGAGCAGATCCGCCAGGGTGTCCATCGCCGCCTGCAGCGGCGCATCGTCGCCGCCCAAGGTGTCCTTGACCGACTCGATCGCATCCACCAGGTCTTCGGCGTCCTCTGCGCCGGCCTTCTCCAGCAGGCGCTCGGCCTTTTCCACCAAGGCACGCGCTTCGACTTGCAGGCGGCGGCTGTCGCGTTCGGTCTCGCCTTCAAGTGCGCCGGCCTGCTGGCCCTCGCCGAACAGCGCCTGCACGCGGCTGCGCGCTTCGTCGAGCTTGTCCTGCTCGAAGCGGGAGATGGCGTTGTCGATGGTAATGGAGTACTCGAGCCCGGTCTGCTTCTCGCGCGCCGCCACCTGGAGTATGCCGTTGAGGTCGAGCGCAAAGCTGAGCACGACCGGGTTGCCCGCCGGGGCATTGCGCAGACCCTCGACGGTGAAACGGCCGATCTCGATGTTGTTGAGCGCGTCCGGGTCCTCGCCCTGGTAGACAGTCACGTCCACCTTTTCCTGGCCGTCGAACACGGTATAGAAGACCTCGCTCTTGGATACCGGGATCGGCGTGTTCTTGCGAATCAGGGGAACAAAGCAATAAGGATAGGTCTCCCCGTTGAGCTCGCCCAGTGCACCGGTGCCGAAGGTGTAGGGCGTCACGTCGATCAGGACGGTGTGCGTCTGGGCGCCGGCGATGAGCGCCGCCTGGATGGCCGCGCCCATGGCCACGCACAAGTCGGGGTCCACTTCACCGCGCGGCTGCAGACCCAGCTCTTCTTCCAGCCGGCGCGCCACCAGCGGCGTGCGCGTTGCCCCGCCCACGAGGAGGATCTCATCGATGTCGGATACGGTGAGCCGGGCGCCGCTCAAGGCCACGTGCACCGCGTCCAGGGTCTCGTCGATATAAGGCTCGATCATCGCCTCGTAGTCGTGGCGGGAAATTTCCAGCGACAGGTGCACCGGCACACCGTCGCGCTCGAGCAGGTATTCCTCGGCCAGGGTGGCGTAGGGCCGGTCCGACAACGTGATCTTGGCCGCTTCCGCGGCGCGCTGCAGCCGCGCCATGACGGCAGGCAATTCGCTGGCGTCGAGGCCGTGCGCCTGCTTGAGGTGGTCGAGTGCGAGATCGACGATCTTGCGGTCGAAGTCGTCGCCGCCCAGCTGATTGTTGCCGTGGCTGGCGAGCACTTCCACTACATCGCTTTCCAGGTTGACCACCGAGACATCGAACGTGCCGCCGCCCAGGTCATATACCAGCGCCTTGCGCGCACCCTTGTGGCGGCTCTCGTAGGCAAGCGCCGCGGCCGTCGGCTCGTTGACGATGCGCGCCACTTCGAGACCGGCGATCTCACCCGCTTCCCGGGTGGCCTGGCGCTGGGCGTCGGAGAAGAACGCCGGCACGGTGATCACGGCCTTGCTCACGCCATGCCCGAGGTGCGCTTCCGCGAGGGTCTTCAGGCGGCGCAGGATCATGGCGGAGATCTCCTGCGGCGTGTAGTCCTTGTCGCCCATCGCCACGCGCGTGGCCTCCCCCATGCGCCGCTTGATCGAGCGCACGGTGCGTTCCGGGTGCAGGACGTACTGGTTCTTTGCTGCCTCGCCCACCAGCAGGGCACCGTCGTCGGCGATGCCCACCACCGAAGGCAGGATGCGCACGTCGCCGGCGACGGGGATGACCTCCACGCGCCCGTCGCGCACCACGGCGACCTCGGAGTTGGTGGTGCCCAGATCGATACCGACGATCACATCGCTCATGATTGCGTTGCCTTCTTGTTGACGATGACCTCAGCGGCGCGCAGCAGCTCGCCGCCAAGAAGAAAGCCGCGTCGCGCCTCGCGCAGCACCATGCCGTCGGGCGCCTCTGGCACCGCCTCGACGCCGACCGCGCGCATGCGTTGCGGGTCGAGCGGCTGCCCGAGTGCATCGATGGGACGCACCCGGTGGGTGACCAGCAGCTCGTCCAGCCGCTGCAGCGTCAGCGTCAAACCCTCGCTCAAGGCCCGAGCGAAGCGCGTCTCGCCGGGCGCCAGGCGGGCGAGCACTGAGGGTCGACGCGCCGCAGCGGCGTCCGCCCCCGCCTGCAGCCGGTCGCGCAGATCGAGCATGCCCAGCAGCAGCCGGCGCTCGACCTGACGCTGTGCCTCGGCGGCCTGCTCGCGCGCACGTTCCAAGTCCCGCACGAGCCGCTCGTTGTGCGCGCGCAGCGCCTCGCCGAAGCTCTTCAGCTCTTCCAGCGCACCCTTGAACTGGCGCGATTCCAGGCGCACCTCATTTTTCAGCGCGGCCATCTCGCCGAGCAGGGTACGCAGGTCCACGGGCTCGCTTGCGTCCTCGCCCTCCTCCTCCCATTGCTCCAGGCAGGCGCGGAACTCTTCGACCAGGCGCTGCTTTTGCGCGTCGTCGAGCCGCGTCATTTCCCGCCCAGGAGCCGGCGCAGACGCTGTTCGTCGGGACGCGCGGGGCGCCAGTCGGCGCTCAATAGCTCGATCACTTCCTGTGCCGTCGGCACGGCGGTGCCGAACAAGGCGTGGGCCAAGCGGTCGCGCTCGGTGGCGATGGATTCGTAGGCGGCGCGCACCTGCTCGAAGCGCTGGCGGTCGCGCTCCGGGGGGCAGGCGCGAATCGCCGCAAGGTAGGCGGCGCGGATCGCCTCGTCGTCCGCCGTTTCAGGCACACCGAGCAGGCGGTAGGGATCAGTCATCGAAGAAGTCCTTCTGTCCCGCCTGCGGCGGGCGGCGCTTACCGCGCGGCGACGCAGCCGGGGCCGGTTGCGCATCGGCACTCGCGCCGGGGCCGCCCGGACCCGAAGAAAGCGCCACGTCGACGAGCAGATCCATGAGCGCACGAGCAAACTGCTTCTTGTTGCCGCCGAGTGCCCGCCGCAGCTCGTCGAACACGTCCTTGCCGAGCTGCTTACGGGCGATGTCGAGGAAGCTGCCCTCGCCGCCGAGGGCCACCATCATCTCCAGCATCGCCCTTCCACCATCGCCTTCCAGCTCGTCCAGATCATCGAACCCTTCCTCGCTCGGAAGGGTGAAGTCTCCCATCGCCTCCGACAGCAAGTCGCGCAGGCGCATCGCGGTGCGCTGGTCGCCGTGGGCTTGCGCTTCTTCGAAGGCTTGCTCCAGCACCCGGAGCTCGCGCGGTGGTATCTGCCATGGGTTGGCCCCGTAAGCGGCTGCCGCTTTGAGATACACGAACACCGGTCGCGCCGGCCAACGCCGCACGGCGGCCTCGGCGTAGCGGCGCGCTAAATCGTGTTCGTTGCGCCGGTGCAGCGCTTCGCACACGAGCAGCTGATCGGGCTCGGCGAACTGCGCCGCGGCCGCGCGCCCGAGCGCCGCCCGCAAAGGATCCAGGGCCGCGCGCAAGGCCTTGTCCCCCTCGCGCGCTGCGTTGAGCGCATGCGCAAGCGCGACAACCTCTTCGGCCGCCGGCACGCCGCTGAGATCGACGCCGGCGCGGCGCAACAGCGCCTTGGGATCGCGTTTGGTACGCCAAGCCTCCAGCAGCAGATGGAAGCTTCCCACCAGCGGCCCCCCCAGCTCGGCGAGCCCTTCGCGAAGCAGCGCATCGCTTTCCTCGGCGCCCGCGTCGATGAGGCCGCGCAGCAGCTTGATCGAGCCGCGGTCTGCCGCCGCGCGCAGCCATTGCGCCGCTTCCTCCAACTCGCCTCGCGCCGCCGCTGCGTTGCCTCCGACGATCTGCTTGCGCGCATGGGACAGGTGGGCATGGCCGACCACGGCGCGCACGCGCGGATTGATGGGATCGAGTTCCAGCACGCGCTTGGCCAGCCCCGCCGCCTTCTTGAACGCCCCGCTCGCCAGCGCGGTTTCCACCGCCTCCAGCAACACCTCGGCATCCTTGGGGAAGCGCGCCAGAGCAGCATCGAGCCGCGCGCGCGCCTCCTTGAGGTCGGACCGGCGACGCAGGGCGCGTATCAGCTTGAGGTGGGTCGCCCGGTCCTCAGGGTCCAGCTCGAGGCTCTGTGCCCACCAGCTGAGGGCGTGCTCGCATGCCGCGCCATCCGGGCCGCGGTGTGCCGGGGCGTCGCATAGACGGCGCAGCACCAAGGCGGCACGCCGGCGCCCTGCCGGGTCCTCGCCGCGGTACTGGACGAATTGCAGCCAGTGGTCTTCCGCCTGTTCCGGGTGCTGCTTGAGCTCCGACGCCAGGGCGAGGATGCGTTCCTGCTCGGCGCCCGGTAACGGTCCGAAGCTCTCCGGGTAGGCTTTCAGCCGCTCCGGTGCATGGGGCAGGAGGCGCCGGCAAAGCTTCGCCGAGACACTCTCGGGCAGAGCGCGGCGGTAACGCGCAAGCAGATCGTAAAGCGCCGCCGCGGCCACCGAGCCCTCGCTCAGCTTGGCCAATTCAAGAAGCAGTCCCCGCCGCTCCACGGGGCAGCCCTTCAAATCGAAAACCAGCGCTCGGCCGTCCTCGTCCAGACTGCGCAGCGCGGCAACCCATTCCTGGCCGGGCAGCACGCACACGCGCAGCACCGCGGCCAGCGGCTCGAACGGGCCGTTGGCCGGGACGCGGGCTAAGGCCGCCGCGGCTTGTTCGACGTCCGTCGTATGCAGCGCCAGCGCCTTGAGGATTGCCCGCAGGTCCCGGTAAGGCGAGCGGAAGGGGATCGCCTGCAGGTGCTCCGCCAAGGCAGCGTCATCGCCTCGGGCGCAGGCAGCGAGCGCCGCCTGGGCCGTGGCCCGATGGCGCATCAGCGGGCTGTCCGCAGCCAACCCGGTGAGGGCACTGTCCGGCGCGACCAGAACGGCACCGGCGAGTTGTGTCTCCAGTTGCGCCTGCGTCTCGGGCGGCAGCTTCGAAGCGCCGGCCAACAGGCGCAGCGCCTGGTCGGTGTCTCCCGCGCGCAGCAGCCAGCCCACGTAAGGCCCTTCGAGCACCGGCGCGCCGCACATGTCTGCGCGAGTGCGCCACAGCGCCAGCGCTTCCTTGACCAAGCCCTTCGCCTCCAACTGCGCCGCCCGGCCGGCGTAGGCCGCTGCCAAGCCTTCGACCCAGGCGGGCCGGCGCTCGCGCTTGAGCAGCACCTTGTAATGCTCGATAGCCTCTTTATAGCGTGATGCGTGCAAGGCCTCGTCGGCATGGCCAGGAAGCGCAACGTTATTCGTGGCGGGATGCGTGGCGGAGACCTTCTGTTGTTTCCTCTTGCGCGACATGGGATCGAAAGCGTGGGCGAAGCAGTTGTAGGGCTCCGATAGTCATGGAGCCGATCCCCGGGCCGCGTGGAAGCGGCGGGGTTGAGTTAAGTTACGAGCCCACCCAGACGGGGCCGAGATGGAGTTTAGCGGGATTGGCTCGCACTCGCTTTAGGACCGGCTCGACGTCCTCGCCCTGCGGCGCGGAGACGGCGGTCAACAGGCGACCGGCCGAGTCGAGCGCACGGTAGGCATCGTCGCCCGAGAAGCTGTGTTGGTGCGCGCACTTGTTCCGGTGGTCGCGAAGCTCGCTGACCAGGCTGCGCTCGGCCGGGCCGAGCGTTCTGCGGAAGACCTCATTCCAGCCTTCCCACATGACGTTTGTTGATGAGGGCCGCAGCATCCCAGTCGGCGACAGGTTTCCTGCCGTTGAGGCGAGCAACCGCGTCGCCTCGGCCTGCGCCTTGGCCTGGTAGACGTTCTTGATCTCCCGCTCGAAGAACGGCGCCAGCCCTGCCTTCAGCAGCTCGAGCGCCTTGCCGACGCGTTCGTGGTTGGTGATGGCCATGCGTCCTCAATCCACCCCGACCGCGGGCTTCAGTTGCGCCAGCAACGTCGGCAGTGCGAGTTGCACCGTGTCCCAAAGAATGTCGCGGTTGATGTCGAAGTACGCGTGAATCAGTCGATTGCGCATCCCGATCATCTGAGCCCAAGCCACTGCGGGCAGCTCAGTGCGGCCCACCTCGCTCACCTTCGCCGCGGCTTCCCCCACGACTTCCACAGCACGCGTCAGCGCCAGACGCAGCATCGCGTCGGTATCCAGATCCGCCCGTACGCGCCCCGCGACAAACGCCAACGCCTGCTCGGACGCTTCGATCATGTGGAAGATGCGCCAACGGTCATCCGGCGACATACTGCGGCTCCGCCGTGCGCACGACTTCATCTCGGAAGTAGCGGCTCAAATCCTGCGCGGTGCGCAGATCGACCTTGCGCCCGCCCAGCAGTTGTGAGAGCTCGATTTCGATCTGCGCCATGTCCAGCAGCGTCGGCCGCGCTTCGGGAAAGAACTCCACCAGCAAGTCGACATCGCTATCGGGCCGTGCCGTCCCTTTCAACACCGAACCAAAGAGGGAGAGCTTCCGGATGCGGTGCCGACGACAGAGCGGTCCCAACACGTCCCCGGTCAGTGGAAGTCGATCGCCCATCTCACGTGCTCCTGTTACTCCGCCGCGGCCAGAGGACCAGGTGCGTCGTCGGGTAAGTCGTCGCGCTCAAACACCCTCGCCCTCGTGCGCAGCGCGGTACGCGAGCGAATTGGGCAGCGTTCGCTGCGTCTCGAAGGCCGCACGGCTCATCACGACGACGTCGGCCGGCACCAGCCGACGCCCGAGCAGCGTCGACAGGCGCACCGTTTCGGCTGAGCGGTCGATCACCTCCGGCTCGATGACGAGGAGATCGATGTCACTGTCCGTCCGGGCATCCCCGCGAGCACGCGAGCCGAACACGATCAGTTGCGAGCCGGCCGGCAACGCCTGACGCAGGCAGCCTAGTGTTTCCTCGATCCAGGATTTTGTGTTCGCGGTCGCCATCGCGACTGCCCGCCTCACCGGTTTTCTTCAAGCCACGCAATCGGCGTAACGCCCCCGGCGCGGCGCAGGAGATCCTCGTCCCACGTCACGATCGTGCCGCCGATTCGCGCGGCGAGCGCGGCATACACGGCATCTGCCGCGCGCAGGAACGCGCGCGTGCCCTCGACGACGGCGGTGTCGACGAGCGCCGCATCCATGGCATGAAGCGTAATGAGCGGCGAGCGCAACATGACTTCAGTCAGCTGGCGCGCCCGCTCGCCATCGCGCAGCCGTCGAGCGAGCGCGCAAGCCACTTCGACCCGCGCGAGCGCGGGTATTTCGATCGCGAGACTCCTCGCGGCCAACTCGGCAAGGAACCCGCGGCTGGACACGCTGAACGTGTCGCTCGCATCTGCGGCGCCGACCCAGACACTCGCATCCACGACGAGCGCCGTCACCGGCGCTCCAGGCGGTTCCGATCAGCGTCGAGTTCTTCGCGCGCCGAGGGGCCCGGCGGGGCGATCTTCATCGCCTCGTCCGCGAGGGCGAGCCAGGCTCGTAGCCAATCCTCGGGCGATTCCCGGGCGCCTGGAGACGACCCCTCGGCAAGCCAGCGCTCATAAAGCTCCACAGTGACCTCGCGGACCGGCCGGCCGAGCAGAGCGCTCTTTGCCTTAACCTTGCGGTACAGCTCGTCGGGAACGTCGATCGTGGCCTTCATGAAAAGATGTTAGCTGTATTCCTGTGTTTCCGTCAAAGCCATGCGGCGCATGAGGTCGGAAACGCCGACGGTGTGCACGCGAGCGTACACCCCAATGGCCATGCGAGAAGCCATCCTACAATATGTCGAGCGCGAGGAAAAACGACAGACGTTTCGTCAGAACGCCATTGACGCGTGGAACGAGTACCAAGCTACGGGCCGGCACGTATCGAAGGAAA
>Ga0209253_10002424_pt1 | contig 16530 bp, 10 predicted proteins | sample FrelakmetBRP12BR_FD_187145 | JGI IMG/M metagenome (GOLD analysis project Ga0209253, IMG submission 187145) | Freshwater lake sediment microbial communities from the University of Notre Dame, USA, for methane emissions studies - BRP12 BR (SPAdes)... | ecosystem: Environmental > Aquatic >...
AAATGTCTCGGGCGAGTTGCGGCCGGGATGAGAGCGGTTTCGACTGGCCAGAGAGGGTAGTTGCCATGGCCAATGCGGCCGCAATCGCCCCAAGAAGCCTAATTCGGTCGAATCGGGATATTCGAGCTTTGTTCATCGGGTCCTCTCCTTTCCGGGAGTGCGCGAATGAATTATATGGCTCTTGACCTCCATAGGCAACGAGAAAACTCTGAGAAGCCAAGGCTAAACGACGGGGTCAAAGCTACTTTTTACGCAGCCCTGCAACAGGGTGTGAGCTTATCAAAAAGCATATCTTAAAACAAAATTTTCTTTCTTGATTAAAATCGCCGTCGAATTTTTCTCTACGGTCAATGGAATGATAAGATCGGGGCTGCCGGTTCCGAAATCCAATTTCTCCGCCGGCAGCTTTGATAGATTCGTCACCAGGCATCCGTGCTCCGGATCAAACGGCCTCAATTTCTCAAGGTTCCCTTCAGAGATAGTGCCTTCCAGTTCCCCAAGATAATTGATATATGTCTCTCTTGACACTTGAGGCATGGATTTTCTGATATCCACGGCCATTTCTTTTGCCTGAGAATTTTCGATATGCTCCCTTTTGAGGGTGAGGGTATGGAACATTAAGCCATTCCCAACAAAGCCGCGGCCATATTCTTTAACCAGCCGTCGAACGTCGATGGGCATGGTCAGGCTCACCTCCGCCCCCCAAGATTCGCCTTGTCTGCCGACTAATTTTTTAAGGGCCATGGCCGAGAGGATATCATTCGTCGAAACACGGAGATTATCGGAGGATGCGATTTCTTCGATAACCGATTGCACTTCTGTCCGGGGAATTTCATCAAATTCTACAGTGAATTTGTCAACGGGGAGAAGCGGTTTCATGCCCACTTCCTTGAAGGAAAAATCTTTGAGGATTGTTCTGTTGTGATGGGGTTTTAAAAATATGCCAAACAAAGATGATTTAAATGGGACCAGAGTGAGCCGCGATAACGCGGCCAGGAGCGATAAAAAGTAAAAATAGCTGTATCCGTCTCCGGCCAAATGATTCAATTTGGGGATCAAGGCCATCCCGTTCGTCCATCGCATGACTTTCAAAAAGAATAGCCGCTTAAGATCCGGCTGACGAAAGCCGGAATAAGCTTCGAACCCGTTTTCTTTGATCTCCGCCATGTTGAGCTCTTGAGGAAAGACCTGTTCATCATAGCAACTCTCTTCGCGATATTTGTCAAAAAAGATGAGGCCGTCTTTGTATTCTCCGAACATCGGCCAAAAGAAGGACGAGAGCCCTCGTAAAACACGCCTCAGTTTCTCCGTCTTGAATCCTTCTTTGTAATAAAAAAGAAATTCTATCGGGTAGATCCCGTTAGAGAAGAGAACATCAACTTGCGAAATGCAGACTTCTTTCATGATGGCTCTTTAACAATTTACCACTTCGCCCGCCCAAAAGAAAGCCGCTGTGTTCGCGACTTCTGAAGCGCCATTAAGCCAGATAACGAACGTTTCATCAAATCGGATTTTTTATGACGACGAGCCAGGCGCGCCGTTGACAGCGGTTTGAGACAAAGAGTACCATTGCCTTTGGAGTGTCAGCTTATGTCATTGAATCGCCAAAAGGAAAGAATGATTCTTACGGTGAAGAAAATTCTTTTCCTCTGCGGCAGACAACACCTTTTGGTTTCGGGCCAAATTCGTTATTTCGTTTCATGATCCTTAGAAAAGGAGGGGCATTCATGTTTTTTCGCCTTAAAACGACCCATTCCTTAGCTGTTCTTGCCTTCCTGTTTCTTTTTATTTTATTTCTTTGCCCGGCGTATACACAGAATGGATGTTCATGGTGCGAAAGGCGGGCTATCATGGGAGACGCCGATGCGGGCAATACGGGAGTGCAATTGAAGGAGGCACTTTTTTATAGGCTCGTCGAAGCTTTGACTAGCCCATGTTTTCACCTGCTTGGCGATCCTCGCATTTCCAAGGATGAGATGCCAAATCTCGGTTCGAGATACCATCCGCCTGAATATGTCTTCACCGGGAAATTCGAAGCAGACATTAACACTCCTCAGGAAGGGGGGAAGAAAGGATCGTCTCGGTTGACGATCAATCTTTATTACAATGGCCAGCCGCAGGAGCTTGTCCATACATGGTCCGTCGACAGCACGACCTACACGTTCACTTCCTGTACGAATCGCATGTTCAAGAACGACAATGCCGTTATGAAGCAGGCGCGCCCCATCGAAAACATCCTCTGGGATTTCGAACGGGCGCCAAAAAGCTGCAAGATCGAATTCCGGCTCAAGGTCACTGAGCTCGGCCGCGGGCAAAAATGGGATATCGATTTAAGCGAGTTCAAGGACGAAAAGGGCCGCGATTCAAAACATTTCAATCGTATCGTCGTCAAAGCGAAAGAAGGAGAAATCCTGAATGGCGAGACCTGCGAGGATGACTCAAAGGCCAAAGCCTTTAAGGTCGGCGACGGATATCCGGAGATCAAATACAAAGCTCCCGAAAAGAAAGGGATTACCGAGGACACGATCACGGTCTACAATTCATGCGAGATCTGCCCCGAGGGCGCTTGGCCGATGTCCAAGACGCCCAAGAAGGACAAGATAGGCGAGAAGACGATCAAGATCTATGGCGGCGATTACAACGTGAATATTAAGATCACGAGGACATGGAATTTTAGCACCGGCAGTGTGTCGCGCGAGGGCGAATTCCGGATGACCATCTCCGGCGCGCTGAAGAAGATGCCGGAATCGCGCTATCCTTTGCCGACGTTCGAGCCGATGGGCATGACGGCCAGCTGGAGTTTCAAGTCGAAGGATACGGATAACGATCCTCCGAAAAACTGCCCAAAGTTGATGTGCGAATATTCGGGTTCGGGGAACTTCTCTCCGGAGAGATCCTCCAACTCAATGCTTTATGTCCATTATTTCAAGAACCTGGGGACTGTCGGCGAGCGGGCCGCCGAAATGGGGATGATCGATTACTACGAGCTCGTTCTGGCCCAGCCGCCCTCCTCCGGGAAGATGGAAATGCCCGGAAAATTGCGCGGCAAGAAGGGATCCTGCCAGACCTACGGAGAGGATACGCTCACCAAAGACTCTTTCGTGCTCAACTTGAGATTCAAGATGTCCAAGGATACGGACCTTTCGGGTAGCCAATCCTGGTCATCAAATAGTGATTCAAATTCCCTCAGCTGCTCGGACCTTGGCGAGGGCAAGCCGTTCAGAGCCAAGCCCTTCAAGCCGTCGCAAAGTGGGGATCATTATCACTATACCGTCACATGGAGCATTACGAAAAGCGGAGATTAGGATCTGGGCAAGGGGAACAAGGGCTATGAAATGCCCCAAGTGCCATTTTGACAATCCGCAAGATACTTATTCTATGGTAAGTGTACCATTCCTCTTTATTCTTCCGACCAAGCTAAATTATCTCAGATGCAAATCCGAGTGTTCGTAAAAGGAGGACGATGATGAAGCGGCGTGATTTCCTAAGGACGGGAGCGGCATTGGCCGTCGGAAGCTTTGCGGGTGCGGCGAAACCCATTTCCGGTGCCGCGGCCTCAATAACGATGTCCCGCCTCACGGCAGCCCCTGCGGCTCGAGCCGTTTCCCTTCCCACCGTGCGCCTTGGGACACTCGAAGTATCGCGGCTCATCCTCGGCTCAAATCCCTTTTGGGGATACTCCCATAAGTCGCCCCAGCTCGACGAGGAGATGAAGCGCCACCACACCGACGAGCGGATCATTCAGATTCTCGACGAGGCGGCCGAATGCGGCTTGACCGCATTGGCCAGTCCGCCCGATGAACGCTGGATTAAACTCTGGGCCCGTTACCTGGAGAAGGGCGGCCGGCTCAAGATTTGGATCTCGCAGTGCCATGGCAGACCTGAGCAGATGTTTGAAGAGATCGACCGCTCAATCAAGGCCGGGGCCAAAGCGATCTTCATCCAGGGCGCTCGGGTCGAGGAGCAGTTCGGCCGGGGCAATTTCAACGTTCTCCAATCCTGGATCGAACGTATCAAGGAGGCCGGCCTGCCCGCGGGCGCGGCGGCCCATTGGCCCGAGATCCATCCGGAGCTGGAGCGGCGAAAATTCTCTACGGATTTCTATTATCAGTGCATGTACAACGCGTCTAAAACGAGCGGCTACAGCGCCGCCGAGCGCGAGAAGGCCGTGGCGACGATCGGGCGGCTGGAAAAGCCGGTCATCGCCTACAAAATCCTGGGAGCCGGCAGGCTCACCGCCAGCGAGGGGTTCGAATATGCATTCAATCACATCAAACGCAAAGACGGCGTGTGTGTCGGCATCTACGCCCAAAAGGCCATTGACCAGATCCGCCAGAACGCCACGTACACCGAGATGCTCACCACGACGTAAGATGAGCTAGGCCGACGCCCTTTATCACTTTATTTCAATTTGCACTTCGCACCCGCCCTGGCAATTGAAATTGTCAGTCTCTTCATACTTGTCAATCATGCGCACGCTGTCATGTCTGCCCCAGCGGATTTTTATCTTGGTTGTTTCGTTATCGACGTGCTCGAGGTTGCGCGTCCGGGTTCGAGTTTCGTTGATAGGGATCCACAAAACAGTCCAGGTAAATTCTTGTCTCCAGTCGTTGATGTCGTTGTCCCAGTACCAGAGCTTTTCGACTTTGATCTCCTTCCAATTGGTTTTATTGGTGATCTTAATCTTCACATTTTTGCAGGTTTGTCCCGAAGCTCCAGCGTTTGTCGCCCCGATCAGCAGGCAGCAAACGAAAGCAAAAACAGCCGCCAGCCTCATTTTTGGAAACATTTGACCTCCTTTAGATTTCCTCGAATTGAAGCAACGGATTTAATACGGACTCCGTTTTTCATATTTGCCGTTCTTTGACCTTCATTAGGAAGAGGCAAAATTCGCCGAAATTCTCTCACTCTTAAGAATAATGATGTTTTGGGCTGAGCCGCGCATTTGACTCTTCTCTGATGAATAGAAAACACCAGTAAACTCCAGGCTTTAGCCCGGGGAGTCTTCATATACGAAGCGTAACTCCAGGGTATTATTTTTTTAGATATTTAGCGAAAAATTTCTTCGTTATCTCCGGGACGACGGGGTCTTTGAAATTGCCGTGTCCGCCGCCCTTCACGGTGTAAAATGTTGTCGGGATGCCCGCCTTTTCCAGGGCGGCAGCCAAGAGCTCGCTCTGATGATGCGGGACGAGCGGATCCGAATCGCCATGAACGATCAGAAATGGCGGGTCGTCTTTGGTGATGTAGGTGATCGGATTCGCCCTGGCGACCTTCTCTTTGTTCTCTTGAAGCGGGACGCCGATCAACTGGGATTCCGGAGAATCGGGTGTGTTGTGGACCTGGCCGTTCGGGAGGCGATGGTCGTCCATTTGGAGGAAATCGGTCGGACCGAAATAATCCGCCACAACCTGGACGCGGCTGGAGACGGCGAGGTTCTCGCCGACATCGAACTCCTTCACATCGCCCGTTGCGCCGAGCATGGCGACCAAGTGCCCGCCCGCGGACGCTCCCCAGGCCCCGAAACGATTGGGGTCGAGATTGAACTTTGTCGCATTCGCGCGCAGCCAGCGGACGGCCGCCTTGCAGTCTTCGATTTGGGCGGGAAAGATCGCCTGCTGGCTCAAGCGATAATTGAGGCTTGCCACAGCATAGCCGTCGGCGAGATAAGCCAGCGGGGCTCCAACGTTTTTGCTGCCCATGCGAAAGGCGCCTCCGTGCACCCAAATGATGAGCGGCAGGTCCTTGCCTTCTTTCGGCAGATACAGGTCGAGTTTATGCCGTTCGTGCCCGTTGGTGACGTAGGGCAGGTCGCGATGGACGATGGCACCTTCGGGCAGCTGGGAGGGGAGCGGGGGGGACTGCTTCGGTTGTTGGCCGGAGGCAATGCTCGATATCATAGCGAGCATCATCGAGGCGAAGATCGTTGTTGGTTTCATTTGAAAACTCCTTGTTCTGAACCAATATGATCCCTCAGATACGGTCCGACCGTCAATAAAGCGAACGAGTTCACCTGTTGATAATCCTGATGATACTTTTTTCTGTGGCAAGCGCGGGATCTAGCTGACTTCTTATGCGGCCATTCCAGTTTCTGCGACCATAGCCATCACGACGCCGCAAGCCGAACTAACTCAAGGTGCGGCTGTTAACGGGGTCAAACCTCAACATTCAACAACAATGGCGAGACTCAAGATTTGACCCCGCTCTTCATTCCATTATACTATCAAGATATGGCCAAGCTGGTGGGAAGCCTGAGGTCCTTATTCTGGGACACCGACCTTGAAAAAATAGATATCCAGCAGAATAAGGGCTATATTATCGAAAGAATCCTTGAATTCGGGAATAAACCGGCCGTGAAATGGCTCTTGGCGACGTATTCGCTGTCTGATATCAAGAGCGTTCTCGAGGGAAGCCGCAGCATTTCAAAAAAAAGCAGAAATTTTTGGGAAATCGTGCTGGACGATCAGAGCCATGTTTGATTCGGTTTTAGAAACAGGCAGCCAAAAAAGCGTAGCGATCCTCTCCGCTCTCCCGTTTCTCCAACAGTTTTATCTTGCAGGAGGCTCAGGCTGCGCTCTTCACCTCGGGCATAGGATTTCTCAAGACCTAGATTTTTTCTCCAGAACAGAATTTTCCCATATTGAGATCCAGGAGTCCTTAAAGAATCACGGAGATTTTATTGCCGATTATTCAGATGCCCGGACCTTGGCCGGGAGGTTGGACACGACGAAAATCAGCTTTTTTTATTATAGCTATCCTTTGATCCGGGACCTGCAGATCTATCAAGGCTTGAAGCTGGCATCACTCGAGGATATCGGCTGTATGAAAATAGACACAATTTCTTCCCGTGGGAAAAAGAGAGACTTTGTGGACCTCCATTTCATCCTGAAACACAAGGGCGAGAGTTTGAAAGAATATTTCACCTTTTTCGACGCCAAGTATCGCTCCGAGAGCTACAACCTGTACTATGTTCTCAAGAGCCTGGTGTATTTCGAGGATGCCGAGAAAGACCCCGATTTGCGAATGCTCGTCGAATTCTCATGGAAAGATTTAAAAAGACTTTTTCCGACAGCAAGTCAAGAATTTTGATATTCTTGGCTGAGCCGCGCATTTGACTCCTCTCTGAATAATTGATATCCTTTTGGCAAGCAAGAATAGGGAACAGGGAAAATGAAATGTACCAAGTGTCATTTCGATAATCCTTCCGACACCAAGTTTTGCGGCAATTGCGCTGCTCGGCTGCATCCCCCAGAAGAAATCCTTGTCTCACAAACCGAGACCCTCCAAGCACCTGTTCAAGGGCTGACCACGGGATCGACCTTTGCCGGACGCTATCAGATCATCGAAGAATTAGGCAAGGGGGGCATGGGCAAGGTTTATAAGGCCTTCGACCAGGAAATCCAGGCCAAGATCGCCCTCAAGCTCATCAAGCCCGAGGTCTCGGCCGATAAAAACACGATCGAGCGCTTCCGAAACGAGCTCAAAATCGCAAGGGATATTTCCCATAAGAATATCTGCCGGATGTACGACTTGGGCAAAGAAGCGGGAAATTATTTCATTACTATGGAGTACGTGTCCGGAGAAGACCTCAAAAGCTTTATTAGGAGATCACGGCAGTTGGTCGTGGGAACGGCCATATTCATTGCCAAGCAGGTTTGTGAAGGGCTGGCCGAAGCACACCGGATGGGAGTCGTCCATCGGGATTTGAAGCCGGGCAATATCATGATCGACAGTGAAGGCAATGCCAAGATCATGGATTTTGGAATTGCCCGGTCTATATCTGTCAAAGGGATCACGGGTGCCGGAGTCATGATCGGGACGCCGGAGTACATGAGTCCCGAGCAGGTGGAGGGGAAAGAGGTTGACCGGCGGTCGGATATCTATTCTTTGGGCATCATCCTCTATGAAATGCTGACCGGTCAAGTGCCTTTTGAAGGAGACACGCCGTTCACCATCGGTGTCAAGCACAAGAGTGAGATTCCCAAGGATCCGAGGGATCTCAACGCCCAGATTCCGCAGGATTTGAGCCACCTGATCCTCAAATGCTTGGCGAAAGACAAGGAGAAGCGCTGTCAGAGCGCGGAAGATCTAAGAACGGAGCTAGAAAAGATTGAAAAGGGCGTCTCAACCGCGGAACGGCCCCTCCCGAAACGTAAGACAGTTACATCAAAACCGATCACCGTGACCTTGACTCCGAAAAAACTGCTCATTCCGTCGCTGGTCATTACCTTGGCCGGCCTTGCGGCCGTCATCTGGTTTGTCTTCTTCAAGAAGGAGGCGCCTCTCCTGCCCGAACAAAAACGCCCCATCGCCGTGATCAGCTTCAAGAACAATACGGGAGATAAAGTCTATGAGTACCTGGGCGAGGTTATTCAGGACTCCCTGATTACGAACTTGGAGCAATCAGGATATTTTTATGTGACGACACGCGAAAGACTCCACGACCTTCTCAAACAGATGGGGAAAGGAGATCTTGAGTTTATTGACTCGGATCTTGGCTTTGAGCTCTGTAAGATGGATGGGGTTAATGGCATCGTACTTGGGACTTTTGCTAAGGCGGGAAACGTTTTTGTCACCAATGCGCAGGTTTTTGAAGTCGGGACAAAAAATCTACTTGGCACGGCAGGCTCGAGGGGAGAGGGCCCGCACAGTATCCTAACTAAGCAGATCGATGAACTGAGCAGGCAGATCGTCAAGGCGGCAGGTTTTTCAGAACGAAAGATAGAAGCCGCCAAAATGCAGGCCCGCGATGTGACGACGAGTTCGGCAGAGGCCTATAAATATTTTCTCAAGGGAAAAGAGGAACTCTATGTAAAATATCATTGGGAAGAGGCCCGAAAGTTTTTTGAGAAAGCCGTCGAGCAAGATCCATCCTTCGCTTCGGCTTACCGTCTGCTTACTTTTGCATATTACTATTGTAATGATACCCAGAAGCGAGATGAAGCCATAAAGAAAGCTTGGAATCTTTCCAATAAAGTTACAGAACGCGAGAGGCTCTGGATTCAAGTCTTTTATGCTGGGTGGATAGAAAAAAATCCGAAGAAACAGCGTTCCATCCTCAACGAAATTGCAGAGAAATATCCTAAAGATAAAGAAGCGCACTTCTGGCTGGCCATGAATCAAACGGATACAGATAGAAAGAAGGCTATCGAGGAGTTTAATAAAGCGCTCGCTCTCGATCCCAACTATGGCGATGCCCTGAATTTACTTGCTTATAGCTATCTCTCCTGGGGGGATTATAAAAAGGCGGTTGAATATTTTAAAAAATATGTATCTGCATGGCCCGGAGAAGCCAACCCCCTCGATTCGCTGGCTTACAGCTATTTTCGGCTCGGAGAACTTGAAACGGCCGAAGCGAATTACAAGAAAGCTTTAGAGATCCAGCCTGATTTATATATGTCAATATTTGGACTCCATTACATTTATGCTTTTAAGGAAGATTATTTTGAGGCCTCAAAATGGTTGGATAAATATATAGAAGTTGCGTCATCCCCAGGCGTTAAGGCCGGAGGCTATTTTTGGAAAGGATTCTACGGCGCATGGCTCGGCAGCCTGGAAAAGTCGCTAAGCTTGCTTCGGAGAGCAGAAGACCTGGCAGATGCCATAGTAAATAAGGAATGGAAAGCTTCTATAAGCAGGCTCAAATCATGGATCTATTATGACAGGCACGAGTTTGAATTGAGCCGGAAATATAATGCGGCCTGGCTTGAGGTTTTTATTGAATCTTGGCCGCCGGATAAGCTCAATTATGAGGCTTCCCATAAATTCGCTCTTGGATTGATAGAATTAAGAGAGGGGAAGCTCGATTTAGCCAGGGCCAGAATGGAAGAGATAAAATCTGTTTTGCCCAAGCTGCCGAGGCAGCAGGAAGAAATAAAAAAACAACTCGCCTTATTTCATAATTTGCTTAATTCAGAGATTTCGCTTGCCCAGGGATTTCCCGAAAAAGCTATAAATACTTACCGGGAAACGGTCCCCTTTTCGCCGGCTAGTATTTCCTATCCACTTTGGTTTAACAGCTATTGTAACTTTTATAACGCCCCATTTCTTAAAGACGTCGTCGCTAGAGCTTATGTAAAGAAGGGGGATTTGGACAGCGCCATCGCCGAGTATGAGCGGCTGATCACCTTTGATCCAAAGAGCGAGGGACGATTCCTCATCCATCCAAAATATCATTACCGACTGGCCAAGTTGTATGAGCAGAGAGGTATGAAGGATAAGGCCAAGACGCAATACCAGCGTTTCCTCGATTTCTGGAAGGACGCCGACCCCGGTCAGCCCGAAGTCGAGGATGCCCGCAAGTGCCTCGCGGGGCTGAAGAGCAATTGATTTAGGAGACATCCTTCCATCCTTGACTTCGCCCATACCGCCGAATTATAAATATCCTAACGCCTATTAGGAAATAAAGTAGGTCAAATGCCAGTAGCCGGCCAGACGCTTCTTCATTACAGGATCCTCGAGAAAATCGGTGAAGGAGGCATGGGCGTCGTCTACAAGGCGCTCGATTCGCACCTTGACCGTCACGTGGCCGTCAAGGTCTTGCCGCCGGATAAAGTCGCTGATGAGGAACGCCGGCAGCGGTTTGCCCAAGAGGCCAAGGCCGCGTCCGCACTCAATCATCCCAATATCGTTGTCGTCCATGACATCACCGAGGACCGCGGCGTGAATTTCATCGTCATGGAATATGTGGAGGGCAAAACCCTTGACCAACTGGTCGGCCGCAAAGGATTAAAGCTCAACGAAGCGCTCGGCTATGCCGTCCAGGTCGCCGACGGGCTGGCCAAAGCTCATTCCGCCGGAATCGTCCACCGGGACCTCAAGCCGACGAACATCATGGTCACGAGTGACGGCCGGATCAAGATCCTTGATTTCGGCCTGGCCAAGCTGATGGAAGAAGGCGGGGCTGATGAATTCGGCCCAACGCGCACCTTGGGCCGCCCTGAAAGACCGCGCACCGAAGAGGGCTTTATCGTCGGCACGGCGGCCTACATGTCGCCGGAGCAGGCGGAAGGCAAAAAAGTGGACGCCCGCACCGACATTTTTTCGTTCGGCGTCGTGCTCTACGAAATGCTCACCGGTCAAAAGGCCTTCAGCCGGGAGACAAAAATCGCGACACTGGCGGCCATCCTTCGCGAAGATCCAAAGCCGGCCGGCCAGATCAACGAGACGCTTCCGCCGGACATCGAACAGATCTTGACGCGCTGCCTGCGCAAAGATCCGCAGCGGCGGTGGCAGAATATGTCCGACCTCAAAGTCGTTCTCCAGGACCTCAAGGAGGATTCGGAATCTGGAAAGCTCCGCGCGTCCCAGGCGGCCGCCGCCCGGCCTCGAAGACGGCCATTCGTCTGGATAGGCTTGGCAACGTTAGTACTTGCCGCGGCGATCCTCCTCTGGATTTTCTTCCCGAGAAAAGCAGGACCGCCGGAGTACGAGATCACCCGATTGACCTTTGATTCAGGCATGACCTGGTCTCCTTCTTTTTCCCCGGACGGGAGAATGTTTGCCTACGCGTCAGACCGGAGCGGCGACGGCAACCTGGATCTTTGGATTCAACAGACCGCTGGAGGACCGCCTTTGCAGTTGACGACCGACCCCGCCGATGATCGTTCCCCGACCTTTTCCCCTGACGGCTCCAAGATTGTATTCTATTCCGAGCGCGAAGGGGGCGGGCTCTATGAGGTCCGCACCTTAGGTGGCCAAGAGCGCCGCATCGCGGACCGCGGAAATCATCCCCGTTATTCCCCGGACGGCCTGTGGATCTCTTGTATCGAGGTCCCGGCCTCCCTGGAAACTGCTCTGACTAAAATGTTCCTGGTTCCGGCCCGGGGAGGGACTCCGATCCCCTTTCAGCCGGAGTTTTGCGTAGTCGATTTGGCTGCTGGTTCGGCTCCGGTCTGGTCACCAGATGGAAAATACATAATTTTCAACGGCCGGCGGGCGGACGATTCGGCCAGTCTCGATTGGTGGGTCGCGCCAGTCGTGGGAGGCCCGGCCGTCCGCACGGGCGCTCATCGCAGCCTCTCGCTGCCTCCGGTCTGGCGATGTCCCCAATCTTGGGCGGGGTCGCATATTTATTACTCGACCGGAACGACAGTTGAAGGAGTCAATATTTTTCGTGCGCAGATCGATAGAAAAAATTGGCAGGTCAGCGGACCAGCCGAGAGGATCACGTCCGGGGCGGGAATGCAATACCAAACATCGGTTCTGCAGGACGGCCGGCTTGCCTATGCCAATCTCAATTGGATCGCCAATATCTGGACCCTTGAAGCCAAGCCAAATCTTGGCCAAGTCAGCGCGAAACCGGTTCCTGTCGCCCAGGACCTCCTGGCCAAGTTCAATCCCAGCCTCAGCCGAGACGGGTCCAAGATGGTGTACCACGCGTTTGGCGGTTTTAAAACAGGCAGAAGCGAAGTGCGGTTGAAGGACCTGGCGACCGGAGAAGAAAAAGTATTCCCCTTGAGCGCCAACCGATTGGACCAGATACCCCGGATAAGCCCCGACGGGAGCGTCTTTTCTTACCGCGATCTCGTGGAAGGCAAGCTCCGGACATTCTTAGTGACGGGAGGGGCTTCCGTCGGCCGAGACGTCTGCAACGCTTGCCTCATTCTTGGGTTCTTTGCGGATCCGAATTTCGCCCTTATCCTGGAAAACGGCCGGCAGCTCCTGAAATACAATATTGCCACGGGAGAAAAGGTGCCCATCCTGGACGCCGGCGCGGGCAAGATTAGAGAACCCGCAATATCGCCCGATGGCCACTGGGTTGCTTTCATCCTCGATGAACCGGATGGAAAGGCAGCCGTATATATCTCCCCCCTAGCCGGAAACCCGGTTCCCCAAAAAGACTGGATCTTCCTCTTTGAGGAAGATCATTATCTGGGTTCCCCGGCTTGGTCTTCCGACGGTTACCGGCTCTATTATCTTTCGGAAAGAGAAGGCTCTTGCTCGGTCTGGACCCAGAAACTCGATCCCCGGTCGAAAAAGCCGGACGGGAAAACACTGGCCGTTTATAAGCCCTCGTCCAGCCGCTTCCAATTGAATTTTCCGCGGGGCAACGGTACTCTGGCCGTCGCTGACGACAAGCTGGTCATCTGGGCGGGCGAGGCGACGGGCAATATTTACATGGCGACGCCTAAAAAGCAAAAATAGTGGCAACGCAAAACGAGAACGGGGTCAAAGCTACTTTTTACGCAGGTCCCCCCAGGAAAACGATGCGTAAAAAGTAGCTTTGACCCCGATCTTTCTCCTATGCAGCGTGTTGAAACAAAAGCTCTGCCCTCCCCCTTTCATCCACATCCCGAGTTGACTCTTTCCCAGCAAATGAATATTCTAAAGTCATCCCGCGGAGGGGCGGGAGTGGAGTTGAATCATGGCTGATAAATTCGGCCAGTCGAAAATAATCGACGTACCTAAACTCGTTCAAGAAATCAAAGAAAAATGGGTCGTTCATCGAAAGGAGGGTTGAGAATATGGAAGAATGGATTGTCAAAGATATTTTTTTGAAAGCCAAGAAATCTCTGGAAAAAATGAACGAGTCGCTTCGTCTGTTTAAAGAATTTGTCGAAGAAGGCAAGACTCAGGACCTAAAAAAATATTATCTGGCCCGGACATTTCTCAAAGAGGGACAGAAGTTTTGCGAAGAAGTGATCAAAGACGCAAAAAAATTTCTTGGCCCTCTGCCGGCCTATCTCTCGAAGGAAATTGTCGAGGCCAGAACTCAACTTCTTAAAGCGACAAAAGTCGTGGCTTTGAGTCAAGATTATGAGGGATTGGTCGCTGAACTTGTGGGCGATGAATTCATGAAATCGTTCATGAGTTCCGAAGAAATAAAAAACTTCCTCAAAGAGAACTTCCAAATACAGCAATTAGGAAAGCGAAAGCTCCCGAATATTAAGGCCAGAATGGTTATCGATAAGCTTAAAAGAGTGGAGCGTCAAGGATTGGCGGGACAGAAGAGGGCCTCCGAAGAAGCTCAGAAATTAGCCTGATTCCTTGGATACAGGAATAGATTATAGACATCGTCTCCTTCCGCTCTTTCCGCCGAAGTTGAAATTGATATTGTTTTCCCAATAACAAAAATCCGGGGTCAAAGCTACTTTTTACGCATCGTTTTCTAGGGGAGGCCTGCGTAAAAAGTAGCTTTGACCCCGATCTTTTCTTGGCCCATCAATAATGATAATCTTGAATATGGTTCATCCCAATCGGATTCAAAAAAGGAGAGTCCCATGCGTCAATTCATAAAACGTTTCTCATCGCGGATTTTATTCCTTTTGCCGGCCATTTTTTTATCTGCGTCGGTTTGGCTTGAGGGGTCTCGGCCAGGCCCTCTTCCTATGAACTGGGGGATGCGCAAGGCCCTTACCTTCGAGACCCTCAGGAGGGATTTCCTTAACCCGGACATGATCTATGCGCCTTTTATTTTTTGGTTCTGGGACGAGCCTCTCGACTCTGCCAAAATGGCGGAGATATCCCGCGTCCTGTCCAGCCAGGGCTTCAGCCCCGGCTATGCTCATGCCCGCAAGTCCATGGTCAAAACTCCCGACCTTCCGGACGAAGAATGGCTGGGAGATAAATGGTTTACCGCATTCAGGGCGGCTCTGAGAGAGGCTGAAGCGCGGAAGAACTACCTCGGCTACTGCGATGAATATTGGTGGCCCAGCTTGCAGGCCAACGGCCGAGTGCTGAAGGCGCACCCCGAGCTGCGGGCCGAGTCGCTCCGCTGGGAGATCCTGGATGTGCTGGGCGAGACCGAAGTTCAGGTGCCGGCTTCGTTCTTCGCCGTCGCGGCGGAGTTGGATTCGCCCCTTCCCCCCATCGGGGCCGGCGAGAAAAGGCCGCCAGCCCTGATCCGAAGCCGGACGCTGCAGGTCATCGGCAGTGGCGCCCCCTTCACTTGGAAGTCTCCTGCGGAAGGAGCGTGGCGCGTTTATACGTTCAACAAGTATAACCATAACGGGGTCGACGGCGGGCAGGTCAACTACATCGATACGCGTCTTGCCCCTGCCTTCATCGAGATCGCCTTGGAACCCTACGCCCGGCGCCTCGGCAGCCGGCTCGGTAAGTCGATTCCCGGCGACTTCATCGACAACGAAGGCGACTACGGCTGGCAATTGGCATGGTCCGACACGCTTGAGCAGCGCTGCAAAGAACGTTACGGACGCGATATCAGGCTCTGGATGCCTCTGGCTCTTGATCCGGATAGTGAAGGCCTCTTTGCGAAGGCCCGCTGGGAATGGTTCGACCTTGTCTCGGACATTTACGCGGAGACGTTCCGGGCGCTGACCGACTGGCACGAGCAGCGCGGCATGTACACGACTGCCCACTTCTGGGAGGAAGGAATTCAACCTCAGGTGAGCGGGGTCGGAGACCACATGAAGATGCTGCGCACGCGGACGATGCCGGGGCAGGACTGCCTTGGGCAGAAACCGCTTCGCGTCCATGACTTCAAGGAGATCGAATCGGTCGCGGAGTTCCAGAACGCGCGCGCCGCGACGGAGCTGATGGGCGCCGGCGGCTTCGAGGGGACGCCCTGGGGGACATTCAACCCGCCCTTCCTCAAGCAGGCCGTCAACGCCGTGACCGCGTGGGGGATGAGCCACATCATCCCGCACGGCGTCTTCACGACGCGCAAGCTGACTGGCAATCCCTGGCCGCCTGACTGGTACTCGGAGAACCCGATGTTTCCGTATTTGCACCTATGGACCGATTTCGCCCGGCGGGCCAGCTTTGTCAATTCGATGGGCCGCGCCGTTCCCGACGTCCTGCTCTATAACCCGATCGAATCGGCTTGGATTCATGCCGACGTGGACCTCCTTGACGTCGAAATGTGGTCGTTCTCCGAAAACAATCCCCAAGGAAAACGGATGAATGAGATCGACCGGGTCTATGCAAAGGCGATCGACGAATTGACGGCGGCTCGGGTCGAATTTCTGATCGGCGACCGCTATTATCTCAAGCAAATGGAAGTGAGAACGGCGAATCTCGTCCGCGGCGAATTCACCTTCAGGACGCTAGTCCTGCCGGCTCTGGACATCCTTTCGCTCGAGACGGCCCGGAAGATCGTCGATTTCGCAAAAGCCGGCGGACGCGTTTATACGCTGGCCGAGCTTCCGACGGCATCGGCTGAAAAGGGAATGGGCGATGCCGAAATGAAAGACTTGATGGACACATTGAAGACTCAGCCGACATTCGTGGCCTGTCCGGAAGGCGGACTGAAGCCGTTGTTGGACCAGCCGGCGCCGGGCCTCGAAAGCCCGGTCCGGTTCATGACGGGCGCCTTCCCGATGCTGCAGCACCGCCGGCGTATTGACGGCCGGGAATTCTTCTGGCTCGCCAATAACACAGACCAGTGGCAAACGTGCGAGATCGCCCTTCGCGATGTCCACGGCGCTTCGTCGATCTGGGCTTGCGAAACAGGGGGAATTCGCTCCATAGCCTCCAACGACCTGAGTAATGGGAGCAAGCTCACCTTGGTCTTTAAGCCCTACGAAGCCTACTGGCTCGTTTTTGATCCGAAGAAAGCGGCGACGCGCG
>Ga0209253_10002425_pt1 | contig 16529 bp, 20 predicted proteins | sample FrelakmetBRP12BR_FD_187145 | JGI IMG/M metagenome (GOLD analysis project Ga0209253, IMG submission 187145) | Freshwater lake sediment microbial communities from the University of Notre Dame, USA, for methane emissions studies - BRP12 BR (SPAdes)... | ecosystem: Environmental > Aquatic >...
GCCTGCGTGGCGCTGCTGCTCGGCGCGATCGACCTGCCGTTCGAGTGGTACCGGCAGTTCCGCATCGAGGAGCGGTTCGGCTTCAACCGGATGACGCCGAGGCTGTTCCTGCTGGACCTGCTGAAGACGCTGCTGGTCGCCTGCGCGCTCGGCCTGCCGCTGCTGGCATCGGTGCTGTGGCTGATGGATGCGGCCGGCACCTACTGGTGGCTGTACGCGTGGGCGGTGTGGGTCGGCTTCAATGCGCTGGTGCTCGTGCTGTATCCGACGGTGATCGCGCCGCTGTTCAACAAGTTTGAGCCATTGGCCGACGGCGACCTGGCCGGCCGGATCGGCGCATTGCTTGCGCGCACCGGGTTTTCCTGCCGTGGCGTTTTCGTGATGGACGGCTCACGCCGCTCGGCGCACGGCAACGCCTATTTCACCGGGCTGGGCCGGGCCAAGCGCATCGTCTTCTTCGACACGCTGCTGCAGCGGCTGCAGCCTGCCGAGATCGAGGCTGTGCTGGCGCACGAGCTGGGCCACTTCAAGCGGCGCCACATCGCCAAGCGGCTGGCGGTCTCGGTCCTTTCCAGCCTCGTCTTCCTCGCCCTGCTGGGTTGGCTCGCCGGGCGAAGCTGGTTCTATCAGGGTCTCGGCGTGACGCCGGCTCTCGACGGCGCGCACAACGGCATCGCGCTGGTGCTGTTCATGCTGGTGGTGCCGGTGTTCACGTTCGTACTGGTGCCGATCGCCAGCCGGATCTCGCGCAAGCACGAGTTCGAGGCCGATGCGTTCGCGGTGGCGCACACCGCTGGCGCCGACCTGGCCAGCGCGCTGGTCAAGCTGTACGAGGACAACGCGGCCACGCTGACGCCCGACCCGGTGCACTCGGCGTTCTACGACTCGCATCCGCCGGCAGCGATCCGCATCGCGCGCCTGCAGGCGGCCACGACCTGATGCCGCTGATGCGCTCGTTGGCCGAACTGCTGGCCGCGCACTGCCGACCGCTCGCAGGCCACGCGGCGCTGACCATGACGCAGTCCGAAGCCCAGCTTGCGGTGCTGCCCGACGGGCGGCTGGTGGACGGCGCAATCCGTCGCACCTATCGCTTCGCTGACTATTACGACACGATCGCCCTCGTCAACGCGCTCGCCCACATGGTCCACCGCGAGGACCATCACCCGGAACGCGTCGTCGGCTACGATCGCTGCGAGGTGCGCTTCGACACCCGCTCCGTGCGCGGTGTCTCGGAGAACGACTTCATCTGCGCGGCGAAGGCCGACGCGATCTTCGACCAGCGCTACGGCGATGCGGCCGCATGAGTGACACCGCCCGCGCGCCCGCCCTGTTCGAGGCGCGCGTGGTCGCCGGCTACGGCCGGCATTTCCTGATCGAGGACATTGCGGGCAGCCTTCACGAGGCGCAGCGGCGCGGCAAGCGCGGCGACGTGGTGATCGGCGACCGGGTGTCCTGCGTTCCTGCCGGTGCCGCGCAAGCGGCGATCGAGGCAATCCTGCCGCGCAGGAGCCTGCTGATGCGCGCCGACGGCGCGCGCACCAAGGCGCTGGCGGCCAACGTCGACCGCGTGGTGGTGGTCTTTGCGCCGCGGCCGGCGTTCAACGAGCGCTTCATATGGCGCGCCGTGTTCGCTGCCGACGCAGCCGCCATCGCGCCGCTGATCGTGCTGAACAAGACCGATCTCGATGCGGACGGCACGGGCATGCAGGCACTGGCACAGTTGGCGAAGCTCGGCTACGCGACGACTGCAATTTCGGCGAAAACAGCGCCGGAGCACGCGCGCGCGGCGATGCGCGCCGCGCTCGGCTCGGTTTCGAACCTCGTGGTCGGGCAGTCAGGCATGGGCAAGTCGACGCTGATCAACCTGCTCGCGCCGCAGGCCAACGCGCGCACTCAGGAGTACTCGACGCGGCTGAACGTGGGCCGCCAGACGACGACTGCCTCGCGACTGTTTGCGCTCGATGGCGGCGGCGACATCATCGATACCCCGGGCTTCCATGCCTTCGGGCTCGCCCATCTCGACCTGCAGCAGCTCGCCGCGACGATGCCGGAATTCGCACCACGCCTGGGGCATTGCCGCTTCAACGACTGCCGCCACCTGAACGAGCCCGATTGCGCGATCCGCGCGGCGATCGCTGACGGCGAGATCGACGCTGCGCGCTACGCGTTCTATGTCGAGCTGGCCGCGGAAATGGGTGCGCTGCGCACGCGCCACCGGACGATGTGATGAAGCTGCTGATGCGCTGTGAACACGCGATTGCCGCCGCCCACTACGCGGGCGCGCTGCGTGCGGCGGGGATCGACTGCGAGGTTCGCAACACGGTGCTGTCTGGCGCGCTCGGCGAGATTCCTTTCCTGGAGTGTGCGCCGCAGGTCTGGATCCGCCACGCGCTCGATGAGGCGCGGGCGCGCGAGCTGATCACACAGCTGCGCTCGCCGGTGGTCGGCGATCCATGGACCTGCGAACAGTGCGGCGAAGTGCTCGAGCCGCAGTTCTCGCAGTGCTGGCACTGCGGTGCCGGACGCCCGCAGGCGAGCCGCTAGGTCAGCCGGCCGGCCAGCGAGATCAGCAGCAGCAGCGCCAGCCACAGCAACAGCGCGCGCCACACGAGGCCGACGGCCGCGTTCAGCATGCCGGCGCCCGGCTCGGCAAGACCCGCGCCTTCCAGACCCGCTTCGTCGAAATGCTGTGCGGTTTCGGCGCTGCTCAGCACGCGGCTGCCGAGCGCGCCGCCGGCGGCGGCGAGGATCAGCGTGCGCGAATCGGGCTGCGGCAAGCCGGCGGCGATTGACGGCTTCCGTGCCACCCTGCGCCAGCAGTACGCGGCACCCTCGAAGTCGCCGACGATGGCAAAGCCGAGCGCCGTGAGTCGCGCCGGCAGCCAGTCGATCCAGGCAAAGGCCCGCCGGGCAAACTCGCCGAAGCGGTCGGCCGGCAGCGCGCCGGCCGGCGGCCGGTTCCAGCGCCGCGCCAGGTACTCGGACAGGCGAAACAGGATCGGCCCCATCGGCCCCGGCAGCAGCACGAACCAGAAGAACACGCCGAAGACATGCTTGTGCGCCAGTTGCAGCCCGTGCTCGCAAGACTGCCGCACGACCTCATCGGCATCGATCTCCGCCGCCGCCGGTGCCTCCTCGATACCCGCCTTCCACTGCGCGAGTTCGTTGCGTGCCGCCGGCAGGTCGCCGTTGGCCAGCGCGATCTGAATCTCGGTCAGGCGGTGGCTGAACTGGCGAAAGCCCATCGTGAAGTACAGCACGACGACGTTCACCAGCAGCGCCAGCCACCAGGAGATGCTCAGCGCGAACGCGTAGGCCGCGGCCGCGGCCACCAGCACGCCTCCGACCAGCAGCAGCCAGGCGTACATGCCATGGCGGCGACGTCCTGCGTTCATGCCGTCCTGCGTCGCGTCGGCCACCGTCGCCGCGACCGCATACACCGGGTTGCGCAGCGGCAGCGGGCGCACCTGCTCAAGCAACAGGGTCAGCACGAGCGCAATCCAGCCCACGGACATCCACCTCGCTCAGGACACAGGCGCAAAGCCGAGCATCTCACGCCCGCAGCAGGTGGTACAGGTTGCGCAGCATGGCCGCCGTCGCGCCCCAGATGAAGTAGCGCCGCCCGGCTTCGTACGGCATCGCGTAGAACGTGCGGCGAATCCCGTCGAAATCGACCAGACGACGTTCGTGGTGTGCGGGGTTCATCAGGAACGCCAGCGGCGGCTCGAACACCTCCTCGACCTCGAAGGTGTCGATCGCGAGCGCGAAGCCCGGCGCCACCAGGCCGACCACCGGCGTGACCAAGTAGCCGGTCGCCGTCGAGTAGCGCGGCAGGCTGCCGAGGACCTCGACCGATTCGGCGCGCAACCCCACTTCCTCCTCGGTCTCGCGCAGCGCGGCGGCCACCGCGCTTTCGTCGTGGTGCTCCATGCCGCCGCCGGGGAAGCTGATCTGCCCCGCGTGATCGTGCAGGTGCGCGGTGCGGCGCGTGAGCAGCACCGTCGGCCCGGCGTCGTGCATCACCAGCGGGATCAGAACCGCGGCCTCGCGCAACGGCTCGCGCGCCTGCGCGATGCGTGCATCGGCAACGATTTCCGGCTGCCAGGCAGGCGGCGAAGCGAACCGCCGGCGCAGGGCCGCGGCAGTCAGCTGCTCGGCCATCACCGGATCGCCGCGCACATGCATCGGCGCGAAGGCAGGATCGTGACCAACCAGCTCCGGATCGAAGCTCGGCCGCCGGCGGGGCACAGGTCCGTTCGCGGCGCGGTCAGTCATTGCCGCACGGGCGCGACCGGCGATTGCCGTCGCGCAGGGGCATTTCAGTTGCCGCCGCGCTTGTGCGCCAGCTTCTCCTTGATGCGCGCCGACTTGCCGGAGCGCTCGCGCAGGTAGTAGAGCTTGGCACGGCGCACGTCACCCTTGCGCTTGACCTCGATCGAAGCGATGGTGGGCGAGTAGAGCTGGAAGGTCCGCTCGACGCCCTCGCCGCTGGAGATCTTGCGCACGATGAACGAGGAGTTCAAGCCGCGGTTGCGGCGTGCGATCACCACGCCTTCATAGGCCTGGGTGCGCTTGCGCGTGCCCTCGACGACATTGACGCTGACCACAACGGTGTCGCCGGGGGCGAAGTCCGGAATGGCCTTGCCTTCCGTCAAGCGGGCGACCTCTTCCTTTTCGAGTTGCTCAATGACGTTCATCAGTTTCTCCAAGAGCCATCGTGCTGCGACCTGTTCTAGACGGAATGCTCCGCGGTTCTCGCCGCTGCAGAGGATGGGTTCAACACGGCCGGCGGACTCGCGCCGCCGGCACCCTGCGCAATCTCGCGCAGAAACTTCTCATCGCGCTCGTCGAGCCGGCCGCCGGCGCGCGCCGCGGCGATCAGGTCGGGCCGCTCGCGCGCCGTCCTCGCCAGCGCCTGTTCGCGCCGCCAGCGCTCGATCTGCGCATGATGCCCCGACAGCAGCGTCGTCGGCACGCCACGCTCGCGCCAGACTTCCGGCCGTGTGAAGTGCGATGCGTCGAGCAGGCCGGTGGCGAACGATTCGTCAGCCACCGACTCGATCTTCAGCGCACCCGGCAGATGGCGCACGACCGCGTCGATCACCGCCATCGCCGCAATCTCGCCGCCCGAAAGCACGAAGTCGCCGATCGATATCTCCTCGTCGACGCAGGCATCGAGGAAGCGCTGGTCGATGCCCTCGTAGCGGCCACAGACCAGCACGGTCGCGCCGCCCTGCTCCGCCCAGGCACGCACACGCTCGTCCGTCAGCGGGCGAGCGCCCGATGAGAGCGCCACGACCCGCCCGGAGCCGAAACCGGCCGCACGCTGGGCCGCATGCGCAGCCTCGACGGCAGTCGCCAGCGGCTCGGCCATCAGCACCATGCCGGGCCCGCCGCCGAACGGGCGGTCGTCGACGGTGCGGTGCCGGTCGCTCGTGAAGTCACGCGGGTTCCAGGTAGACAGCTGCCACAGGCCGAGTTCGCGCGCACGTCGCGTGATGCCGTGCTCGGTGATCGCCGCGAACATCTCCGGAAACAGCGTGACGACATCGAATCTCATCTACTCCGCCCGCAACTCACCAATCCGCTTCCCAGTCCACCACCACCAGGCGCTGCGCCGGGTCAATTTCATCTACGTAACGCTCGACCATCGGCACCAGCAGCACCCGCTCACCGTGCCGCACTTCCAGCAGTTCCTGTGCGCCGCTGCTCAGCACTTCGCTGACGGTGCCCAGTTCGACCCCGCTGCGATTGACCACGCGGGCGCCGATCAGGTCGATCCAGTACACCTCACGGTCGCCGGCGGGCGGAAACGCCGCCCGTGAAACTCCGACTCGCGCGCCGCGCAGCCTGTCTGCCTGCTCCGGTGTCTCGCAATCCACCAGCTTCGCCACCAAGGCCGCGCTGTGACGTCGCACAGCGGCGACTTCGACACTGCGGGGCGCATCGCCGAGCAGCCACCAGCGGCGACACGCCCTTAGTGCGTCGGCCTGGGCCGAATGAGGCTGGACCCGTATCCACCCTTTCACGCCATAGGCGCCGCGCAGGACCCCTAGTTCGATCAGATCAGCCGGTACCGGCGACGCCGGCCCCGCCTCAGGCGGCAGGCTTGCCAAACTCCTTGACCAGGCGCGCGACCGTCGGCGAAAGCTGGGCGCCGACGCCCTGCCAGTAGGTCAGCCGATCGGCCTCGACGCGGAACCGGGTTTCACCTCCGGCCGCAACCGGGTTGTAGAAGCCGACGCGCTCGATGAAGCGACCATCGCGCGGATTGCGCGAGTCGGTGGCAACGATATTGAAGAACGGACGCTTCTTGGCGCCTCCGCGGGCCAGTCGGATGACGACCATGTGCAGTCTTCCTCTTGAAAATCCGGTGCTTGCGTTTCGGAAAAGCTGGTGATTTTAGCCGAGGCTCCTCCCGCGGGCAAACCGGCGGATCGCGGGTTGCCCGCCGCGCGCCAGGCGCCCCCGGCCGCGGCGCCTGCCCGACTGATATCGTCGGTCCGTTTCGCTCCGTGCAGGCACCGACGTGGCCTTCCGCCGCAAGTCACTCGCCGCGCTGCTCGCTTTCCTGCTCGGCGCCCTGGGCGCCCATCGAATCTATCTGGGCCGGCCGCGCTGGTGGCTGCCGCTGGCGGTGACCGCGTTGACCCTGCCCCTTCTGATCGGCGTTCGCAACTGGTACCAAACACCCGCCTTCTTCGTCCTGATGGTGCCGGTAGTCGCCGGCTTCATCGAGGCGCTGGCCATCGCGCTGATGCCGGACGAGAAGTTCGATGCCCGCTTCAATGCGGGCGACGAACGCCGCAATACAAGCGGCTGGGACGCGGTGCTGGTGGCAATCGTCACGCTGATGGTCGGCACGACGGTATTGATCACGGCGATCGTGCTGCTGTTCCAGACGATCTTCGAGGGCACAGTGCGCTGATCAGAACAGGTCCAGCTGCGACCCAGGAGACGGCGGCTGGAACAGGTCGTCGCGCAGGTCGAAGCGGGCGCGGCCCAGGCCCAGGCGCGCGCAGGCCTTGTCGAAGCGCTGCCGAATCAGATCGGCCCACAAGCCGGTTCCCTTCATCCGGCTGGCGAAGTCGGCGTCGTAATCACGTCCACCGCGCATCTCGCGCACCCGGTTCATCACGCGTTCGGCGCGTTGCGGCAGATGCACCTGCAGCCACTGCCTGAACAGCGGCGCCACTTCCCACGGCAGTCGAAGCAAAGTGTAGAAAGCGCCGCGCGCGCCGGCCGCAGAAGCCGCCTCAAGGATGCGCTCGATCTCCGGCTCGTTGACGAACGGAATCACCGGCGCGACGTTGACGCAGACCGGCACGCCGGCGCGAGCCAGCGTTTCGATCGTGCGCAGCCGCCGGGTCGGGCTCGCGGCGCGCGGCTCGAGCGTCCGCGACAGTTCGTGGTCGAGCGTGGTCACGCTGATGAACGCGGCGGTGATCTGCTGCTGTGCCATCCGCGCCAGCACGCCGAGATCACGCTCGATCAGGCTTGACTTGGTGACGATCGCCACCGGGTGCCGGGTCTCCGCAAGAACCTCCAGGACCCCGCGCGTGATCAGCAGATCTCGTTCGACCGGCTGGTAAGCGTCGGTCGCCGAACCGAGGTTGGCCACCGCGGCGCGATAACCGGGTGCCGCCAGTTCGCGCCTCAGGACCGCCGCCGCGTTTGTCTTGGCGACCAGCCGGGTCTCGAAATCGAGCCCCGGGGACAGACCGAGATAGCTGTGCGTCGGCCGCGCGTAACAGTAGACGCAACCGTGCTCGCAGCCGCGATACGGGTTGATCGAGCGGTCGAAGTAGATGTCGGGCGAATCGTTGTAGGCGAGCAAGCTCTTCACCTGCTCGTGCCGGACCTCAGTGGCCAGCGGGGGATTTGGCAGTTCGCCGTCGGCGAGCAGGGCGTCGATGGTGTCGCCGTCGACACTGCGCTGCACCGACTCGAAGCGGTGCGTGATGTTGCTGATCGCGCCGCGACCCTTTCGCGCAGATACAAACGGCGCAGCCGCCGGACCGGCGGCTGCGCCGTTATCGGGTCCGCCGTCGGCGCGACGCTTCAGGCGAAGTCCTTGACCAGCGCTGTCTGCACGTTCGGCGCCACTTCGTCGACGCGCACGTGGTAGTTGGCGTGGTCGATGCCGACCGCCAGCGCCGCGCCCTGCTTCAGTGCGCCGATCATCGGTGCAGTGAACTCGAAGCGCAGGAAATGCACCGACGAGGTCTTCTCGTCGTTCTCTCGCTCAAGGTCCTCGTCGGCGATCGCGTGGACCTTGTCGAAACCGTCGACCTGCAGGTAGACCTCGTCTTCGATGCCGATGAGCCTGGCCAGCTCGCGCTTGCGCTCGACCGGGTCGTCGTACTCGATCATCATGGTCGCCTTCAGGTTGCTGCCTTCCGGCACCAGCGGGTTGTAGGCATCGAGTTCGTCCTGGATGCCCTCCTCTTCGAACGTCTTCTCGATGCGCAGCATCTCCTGGATCTGGTAGCGGATCGTCAGTTCGTCCTCGAAGATCAGCGTGACGTGCCCGCCCAGGCTCAGCATGCGGTGCTTCTTGTGCGCGATAACCCTGGCGCGGAAGTCCTTGCGGCTCTTCGCATAAGCCTCCAGTGAAAGCAGGCTGTCACGGGAGATTGCGGTCATGTTCAACTCGAGACTCCTTCCGTATCAGATGCCGTACGCCTTGCGCACGAGCGTGATGGGGTGTGCAACTTCCGGCTTCTTGCCACCGAGCGCCTCGGCGGCGTGGCGCTCGATGCCCTGCTCGATGTGATGAGCGGCAAGTTGGCAGTCCGAGCTGATGTAATCGGGCTGGGCGCCCGCCATGCTCCGGAACACCGGTTTGCCGATCTTCATCGCCATGGCATGGAATTCCTTGCGCGTGCCCCAGATGCCCGAGTGGCCCGAGCAGCGCTCGACCGTGTTGACCTTGGTCTGCGGCAGCAGCTTCAGCAGCTCCTCGGTCTTGCGGCCGATGTTCTGCACCCGGCCATGGCACGGGATGTGATACGAGACAGTGCCGAGCGGCTTGCTGAAGTCCGTCTTCAGCAGGCCGTCCTTGTGGCGCGCGACCAGGTACTCGAACGGATCCCACATTGCCTGCTTGACCGCCTGCACGTCGGCATCGTCGGGAAACATCAGCGGCAACTCCTGCTTGAACATCAGCGTGCAAGATGGAATTGACGTCACGATGGCGTAGCCGTCGCGCGCCAGCCGGGCCAGCTGCGGAATGTTGATGTTCTTCAGGTGCTCGACCGATTCGAGATCGCCGATCTCGAGCTTCGGCATCCCGCAGCACGCCTCCTTCTCGATCAGCATGTACGGGATCTCGTTGTGCTCGAGGATCGCGATCAGGTCGTGCCCGATTCCCGGTTCGTTGTAGTTGACGTAGCAGGTCGCGAAGACCGCGACCCGCCCGGGAGTGCGTTCGCCATCGTTCACCGGCCGCTTCGGGTTGGAGCGGGCTTCCGAGCGGAACTTCCTCGGCGAGAACTCCGGGCGCCAGGCGGTGCGCTCGATGCCGAGCACGTTCTCCATTGCCGCCCGCGCGGGTGCGCTGCGATTCACCGCGTTGATCGTCTGCGTGACGATCGGGATGCCCGCGAACATGCCGACCTTGTCGGTCGACGTCATGAACCTGTCGGCAGCCCTGGCGCCATGCTTGCGGAAGTGCACCGCCTTGCCGCGCAGCATCAGGTGTGGAAAATCGAGATTCCACGGATGCGGCGGCACGTACGGGCACTTGCTCATGTAGCACATGTCGCACAGGTAGCACTGGTCAACGACGTCCTTGTACCTCTCCTTCGGAACACCATCGACTTCCCCGGTCGGTCCCTCGTCGACGAGGTTGAACAGCGTGGGGAACGAGCCGCACAGGCTGATACAGCGGCGGCAGCCGTGACAGATCTCGAAGACGCGCTCAAGTTCCTTGTCGAGCGCCGCCTCGTCCCAGTAGGCCTCGGTCTTCCAGTCGATTGGGTGACGGGTGGGCGCCTCTAAGCTGCCTTCTCTGACGGTCATGGAAATTTCCTGAGGGATGGCGGTTGCCGGCTTTTCACAGCGCGCCGCAGCTTGAGCGGTGCACTGTGAAAAACCGGGCCGCGCAGTGCGCGGCCCGATGCGGCGCGAGCGCGCCCGCCAGCAGGTGACGGAGGCGCAGGCGCCAGTGCCGCTTCAGTCGGCGATCGCGTCGAGCGTCTTCTGGAACTTGTTGGCGTGCGAGCGCTCGGCCTTGGCCAGCGTCTCGAACCAGTCGGCGATCTCGTCGAAGCCTTCCTCGCGGGCGGTCTTCGCCATACCCGGGTACATGTCGGTGTACTCGTGCGTCTCGCCAGCGATGGCGGCCTTCAGGTTGGAGCGCGTCGGCCCGATCGGCAGCCCAGTGGCCGGGTCGCCGACCTGCTCCAGATACTCCAGGTGCCCGTGCGCGTGGCCCGTCTCGCCTTCGGCGGTCGAACGGAACACGGCGGCGACATCGTTGTAGCCCTCGACGTCGGCCTTGGAAGCGAAATACAGGTAGCGGCGATTTGCCTGCGATTCGCCGGCAAACGCATCCTTCAGGTTGTGTTCGGTTTTCGAGCCTTTCAGCTGTGCCATACGGAAGTCTCCTGATTCGAATCAGACAGAGGAAACCCGGCGCGTCGCTCAAGACGACTGCGCCAAGCGGGACGAACGATAAGTGCCGGCGGATGCTGTAACAAATGAATTGTGCCAATTCCGCCAATAGCCATCGCCTATGGCTGCGGGGCACGTCACATGGTCAAGCTAGCGCCGCACGCAGCCACGGGCGCTGATCGCGGTCAGACTTCGCGCGAATAACCGGCGGCTCGCCTGCCGGCGGACCAATTCAGAACCGCTCAGTGGGCAGCGCCAGCACACCCGCCGCCACCTGGCTCATGAAGCGCGCGTTTTCATCGAGAACTGGGGCGACCGTCTCGTCGGTCGCATCCTCGCAGCCGGGCAGCTGCTGGATCTCGCCGAGCCCGGCCAGCTCGCGCATCACGAACAGAGCGTTTCCTTAGGCGGCGCCGAGTTGCTCACGTCGCTTCCGTCCAACGTGATTCGGGGCGCAGGCGCGGCCAAAGCCGCGACTCTGTGCCCCGAGCGGAACCGGAAACCTCAACCGAGCTCTTTGACCAGTTGCGGCACTGCTTCGAACAGGTCGGCCACCAGGCCGTAGTCGGCCACCGAGAAAATCGGCGCCTCGGGATCCTTGTTGATGGCAACGATCACCTTGCTGTCCTTCATGCCGGCCAGGTGCTGGATTGCGCCCGAGATGCCCACAGCGATGTAGAGCTGCGGCGCGACGACTTTGCCGGTCTGTCCGACCTGCCAGTCGTTGGGCGCGAAGCCGGCATCGACCGCTGCACGAGAGGCGCCCAGCGCCGCGCCGAGCTTGTCGGCCAGCGGCTCGAGCAGCTTGAAGTTCTCCGCCGAGCCCATGCCGCGGCCGCCGGAGACCACGACCTTGGCTCCCTGAAGTTCGGGCCGGTCGCTCTTGGCGATCTCGCGGCCGACGAACTTTGACAGCCCGGAGTCGGCGACCGGCGCCAGCGCCTCGATCGCTGCGGCGCCGCCCTCGCCGGCGGCCTCGAAGTTCGTGGGCCGTACGCTGACGACCTTGATCGGATCAGTCGACTGCACGGTGGCGATCGCATTGCCGGCGTAAATCGGCCGCGTGAAAGTGTCGGGCGATTCGACGCTGATGATGTCGGAGACCTGGGCGCAGTCGAGCAGCGCCGCCAGGCGCGGCAGGACGTTCTTGCCGAAGGACGTGGCCGGCGCGAACACGTGCGAATAGTTCTTCGCCACCGCCAGCGCCTGCGCTGCGACGTTCTCGGCCAGTTCGTCGGCCAGCTGCGGCGCATCGGCGTGCAGCACCTTCGCCACGCCGCTCACCTTGGCCGCCTGCTCGGCTACAGCTTTGCAGTCGCTTCCCGCGACCAGTATGTGGACCTCGCCGCCGGCCTTCGCCGCAGCGGTGACGGTATTCAGGGTCGACGCCCGGAGCTGACGGTTGTCGTGCTCGGCAATGACAAGTGCGGCCATGCGGATTCTCCAGAAACTTGGGTCCCGCCAGCGCGGGAACGATGTGACCGTTCGCGCGAACGCTCAGATCACCTTGGCTTCGCTCTTCAGCTTGGCCACCAGCGCGGCAACATCGGGCACCTTGATGCCGGCCTTGCGCGAAGGCGGCTCGACGACCTTCAGGGTCTTGATGCGCGGCGCGGCGTCGACGCCGAGATCGGCCGGCTTGATGTTCTCCAGAGGCTTCTTCTTCGCCTTCATGATGTTGGGCAGCGTGACGTAGCGCGGCTCGTTCATGCGCAGGTCAACCGACACCACCGCCGGCAGCTTCACCGACAGGGTCTCCAGTCCGCCATCGACCTCGCGCGTAACCTGCGCGGCCCCGCTTTCCACCGTCATCTTCGAAGCGAACGTGGCCTGCGGCAGTCCGGCCAGCGCCGCCAGCATCTGCGCGGTCTGGTTGGCATCATCGTCGATCGCCTGCTTGCCCAGCAGAATCAGCTGCGGCTTTTCCTTGTCGATCAGCGCCTTCAGGATCTTGGCCACCGCCAGCGGCTGCAACTCGGTGTCAGCCTCGACCAGGATCGCGCGGTCAGCGCCGATGGCCATCGCCGTGCGCAAGGTTTCCTGACACTGCGCCACACCGCAGGAAACCGCCACGACCTCAGTGGCCTTGCCCGCCTCCTTCAGCCGCACGGCCTCCTCGACGGCGATCTCGTCGAAGGGATTCATCGACATCTTCACGTTGGCGATGTCCACGCCGCTGCCATCGGACTTGACGCGGACCTTCACGTTGTAATCGACGACGCGCTTGACCGAAACAAGAATTTTCATGGTGCAGGGTCTCCCGGAACAGCGGCAATTATACGAAGCGGACCTGCGACCACCGCGGACGCGGCCCGCTCTGGAGCGCTGGCTCTACCGGAAAAACAGCGGCAGCACGACTGCCTCGATCCACGTCCAGCCACCGGCCACCAGCGCATAGCGGAGCAGCTTGCCGCCTGCCAGAAGCAGCAGCGAGAAGTACGGATTCAAGCGCAGCCAGCCGGCGCCCACGCACAGCGCGTCGCCGAACAGAGGAACCCAGGAGAACAGCAGCGCCCAGTAGCCGTAGCGATGCAGCCAGATGACAGCGCGGCTGTCGGCGCGGTCGGGAATCATCCTGCCGAGCAGGTACGAAGTCATGCCGCCGAGGGTGTTGCCGGCGGTGGCCACCGCAACGGCCTGCAACAGCATGTCGGGGTGTCTGTGGATCACCGCGACCAGCACCACCTCCGAGCTACCGGGCAGGACGGTGGCCGAGACTAAGCTCGCGATGAACAGACCGATCAAGCCGGCTTCGGCGGAAAAATCGAACATGGGGCGCGGGCCACGCGCTCTGGTGCCACGATCTGGCGAGCGGCGATTGTATGGGCCCTGCGCGCGCTTCCCGCCGTACCGATCCGCCAGACAACGCCACTGAAGCCGTCGTCGGCGCCGCGCCTCAGGCGAGATCGCGGATGATCTCGACCGCTGCGTTGTGACCCGGCGCGCCGGTCACGCCGCCGCCCGGATGGGCACCCGACCCACAGTGGTACACGCCGGCGATCGGCCCGCGATAGCACGCATGGCCGAAGAGCGGCCGCAGCGAGAACAGCTGGTCCAGCGAGAGCTGGCCGTGAAAGATGTCGCCGCCGACGAGGCCGAACTCGCGCTCCAGATCGAGCGGCGACAGCGCGCGGAAACCGAGCAGTGAGCGGCGGAAGTTCGGGCAGTACGACTGCACCACGTCGAAGATCGCTTCGACCGCCTGCGGCTTGAGTTGCTCCCAGTCGGCGTGCGGCCGGAACTGCTGGCAGAACAGGCTGGCCACGTGCGCGCCCTTCGGCGCCAGCGTGTCGTCGACGATGCTGGGAATCAGCATCTCGACGATCGGCGCGGCGGCAAGACCCTGCGCCTCGGCATCCCGCCAGGCGCGGTCCATGTAGGCGAGCGACGGCGCGAATACGATGCCGCTGGCGTGGTGCGCCTGCGCCCGCGTGCCGGGCAGGCAGCTGAAATCCGGCAGTTCAGCCAGCGCCACGTTGATGCGCAACACACCGGAGCCGCAGCGGTAGCGGTCGATCGCGGCGCTGAAATCCGCCGTCAGATCCGCGCGATCGATCAACCGCTGGTACAGCAGCTTCGGGTCGACGTTGGCGGCCAGCGCGCGCGCGCGAATCTCCTCGCCACTGGACAGCCGCACGCCGACCGTGCGCCCGCCCTCGACCAGCACCTGCGCCACTTCGGCATCGACATCGATTCGTACGCCCCGCGCGCGTGCCTCGTCGGCCATCAGTTCGCTGATGCGACCCATGCCGCCGATCGCATGGCCCCACCTGCCCGGCTTGCCATTGACCTCGCCGATGCAGTGATGCAGCAGCCCGTACGCCGAGCCGGCCGCGTACGGGCTGGCGTAGTTGCCGACCACCGAATCCCAACCGAGCACGGCCTTCAGCGGCTCCGACTCGAAGATCGCATCGAGCCAGTGTCCGGCGCTCTTGGTGAAGAAGTCGAGGAGATCGCGCTGGCCCTCGCGCGGCAGCCGGCCGTAGTGCCAGAGCAGGCGCGCGGCCGAAAGCAGATCGCGCCAGCCTTGCACGATGAACGGCCCGCCGAGATTGGGCGGCGCTTGCAGTACCCACTGCTTCAGTTGCGCCGCAACTCGATCGAACTGCGCGAAGTACGCCGGCAGCCGTTGCGCGTCGCGATCCGAGAACTTGGAGACTTCCTCGCGGGTGGCCTGCGGCTCGCCACCGAACTTGAGGTAGCGACCGTCAGCCAGCGGCACGAAGTTGGAAAACGGCCGCTCGACGATGCGCAAGCCCCTCTCGAGGAGCCTCAGGTCGCGAATGACCTTCGGATTGAGCAGGCTGACCGTGTAGCTGGCGGTCGAGTTGCGAAAGCCCGGGACGAACTCTTCGGTCACCGCTGCCCCGCCAACCACGCATCGGCGCTCCAGCACGCGCACCTTCAGACCGGCCGCAGCAAGATAGGCGGCACAGGTCAGTCCGTTGTGGCCCGCACCGACGATCAGTACGTCGATCTTGTCCATTCGCGCCCGGTTCGCCGGAACGCATCATCCCAGAATGCGCATCCGGCCGGCGCGACAGGCGGCGTCAGCGGTAGCCGACGCGGTCGAGGATGCGCTGCGCGGCGATCTGACCCTTGCCGATCGAAGAAACAGACACGTTCTCGGCCTTGAACGGGCCGAGGGACACCAGCGCCGGGTTGTTCATTTCAGCGCCCTTGACCACCGGCCACTCGTTGTTGCCGTCGGCGAAGTACGCCTGCGCCTGCGCACTGGCCAGGTATTCGAGGAAGCGGACCGCGTTCGCGCGATTCGGCGCATGACGGGCCACGCCACCGCCCGAGATGTTGATGTGGGCGCCGGAAGTCGCCTGGTTGGGCCAGAGGAAGGCCACCTTGTCGACGACCTCCTTGTCCTTGGGATCGGTGGAGCGCACCAGTCGTACCCAGTAGTAGGTGTTCGTCAGCGCGACCCCACACTCGCCACTGGCCACGGCACGAATCTGGTCGGTGTCGCCGCCGCGGGGCGGACGTGCCATGTTGGCCACCATGCCACGCGCCCAGGCCTCGGCGGCCGCCTCACCACTGCGCTCGACCATGGCGCCGAGCAGGGACAACATGTATGGGTGCGAGCCCGAGCGTGTGCATACCCGCCCCTTGTTGGCCGGATCGGCGAGCTTTTCGTAAGTATCGACGTCCTGCGGTTTCACCTTCGCCTTGTCGTAGACGATCGCGCGCGCCCGCGTCGAGAAGCCGAACCAGCTGCCGTCGTTCCCGCGCAGGTTGGCGGGGATACGCTCGCTGAGGACCTTCGAATCGACCGACTGGAACAGCCCATCGATCTGCGCCCGCCACAGGCGTGCGGCATCGACCAGCAGAACCACGTCGGCAGGGCTGTTGGCGCCTTCGCCTTTCAGGCGCTGCAGCAGCGGCTCATCGCCGAGCTCGATGCGGTTGAGCTTGATGCCCGTCTGCTTGGTGAAGTTGGCGTACAGGGCTTCGTCCGTCTGGTAGTGGCGCGCCGAGTACAGGTTGAGAACTGCCTGCTGCGCCGGTACCGGATCGGGCCAGACCGCGCTCGTGAGCGCAGCCGCCGCCAGCGCCACCCAGACGATCGGCTTGGGGGCGAGCTTCGCCCATGCTGCCATACCCCGCCTTTTCATTTCCCACCCTCCCACGTTGCTCACGGCGCCTCGCCAAAGACCGAAGCAGCACCAGACGGATGCGCAACGAGGAGCTTAACGCGAACGATTATTATTTGCAAACCATTGTTATTTAGGCTAGTCGAGATCCCGGTTGGCCGCCGGGCGGCGGCGCGATTCAGGGCTTGAGCGCGCCGAACGGATCGCGCAGGTCCGCCGAGTCCCTGTCCTGCGCAGCGGCGAACGCGTCCGCCATCGCCTCGGTCTCCAACGGCTCCAGCCGTCGGGCGCCGTTGAAGCGCGCCCGCC
>Ga0209253_10002426_pt1 | contig 16527 bp, 16 predicted proteins | sample FrelakmetBRP12BR_FD_187145 | JGI IMG/M metagenome (GOLD analysis project Ga0209253, IMG submission 187145) | Freshwater lake sediment microbial communities from the University of Notre Dame, USA, for methane emissions studies - BRP12 BR (SPAdes)... | ecosystem: Environmental > Aquatic >...
CCAGTCCACTCCTCTCTTTCAATTGGTGGCGGGAAATACTGCTGGCTGTTTAGGAGAAACTTCTGCCATCGCCATTCTGCTTGGGGCCTTCTACCTGCTCTACAAGGGAACCATTACCTGGCACATCCCCTGCTCTTTTATAGGAACGGTCGTCCTGGTATCTCTTCTGCTCGGGAAAGACCCCATCTTCAATGTCTTCGCGGGGGGCCTGCTTTTGGGTGCCTTCTTTATGGCAACCGATGTAGTTACAAGCCCGGTGACCAAGTGGGGAAGGATTGTGTTTGGGGTGGGTGCAGGGGTGATTACAACGATTATTCGTATCTATGGGGCGTATCCCGAAGGGGTGTGCTATGCCATCCTCCTTATGAATTCCTTAACCCCCTTAATCGACAGATACGCCGCTCGCACTTACCGGCCTTCTGACGAGAACCTCGGGGCATAGGGCAAGATGCACTTCTCTTTTGGGCAGGCTCATGCCCTCCCTGCATACTCTCCGGTGCGGGTGTCAACCTTAATGGCGGCTCCTTGGTTTAAAAAAAGTGGCACCTGAATTATCGCTCCTGTTTCAAGGGTGGCCGGCTTGGTGCCTCCGCTCACCGTGTCTCCCTTCTCGCCCGGTTCGGTGTGGGAAATGGTCAGCTCCACAAACATGGGCAGCTCAACCGCAATTGGTTGGCTGTTGTGTAACAGCACGGTAATAATGTTGTTCTCTTTAAGGAACTCCTTGTTTCTTCCTAGTTGCTCTTCTGTTAAAAAGGTCTGTTCGTAGGTTTCCACGTCCATGAAAAAGAACTGTTCGCCCGAACCATAGAGATACTGCATCTTCTTCTCCTGAAGGTCTGGCCTGTTAAGCTTATCTCCAGATCTAAAGGTTCTCTCAATAACCGTTCCTCTGGAAAGGCTCTTCAGTTTCGTCCTGATAAATGCCCTCCAGTTTCCTGGGTTCACGTGGAGGAAGTCAACTACCACATAGACCTCTCCCTCAAGCTCTATCTTTAAACCTTTCCTAATTTCTGAGGTATCATACATTTTCCTCGCCTCCCACTAAATGCACATTAACTCCTTGGGAACGCAACTCAATGGTTCACCGCCCTGCCTAGTTACCACCACCAGGTCTTCAATCCTCACCCCTCCCCAGTGGGGGATATATACTCCTGGCTCTATGGTGAACACCATTCCTTCCTCAACCATATATTTTTGTTGTTGGGTGATGCGCGGCTCTTCGTGCACCGACAACCCGACTCCGTGTCCTGTTCCATGAATAAAATATTTACCCAGTCCTTCCCTTTCGATCACCCCTCTTGCTATGGAATCTATTGCGCTTGTCTTGGTGCCCGGCTTCGTCCTGCGTATCGCCTTGTCGTGAGCCTCCTTCACCACCTGATATACCCGGTTTTGCCTCGCCGTGGGCCTGCCCACAACAATAGTGCACGTCTCGTCAGAGCAATACCCCCGATATACCGCGCCAAAATCTATGGTGACCAACTCTCCCCTCCTGATTTTTTTGCTTGTTGCCACCCCGTGGGGGAGCGCCCCTCTGGTTCCCGAAGCCACGATGAAAGGAAAGGGAATGGATTCCGCACCATTTTTTCTTATGCGGTTTTCTAATTGTAGCGCGAGGTCTCTTTCTCTGTCTCCTGCTTTTATCCCCCTCACCATCTCCAAAAAACTTTTAGAGGCGATGGTCGCAGATTCCTTTATTAGCTTTATCTCCACGGGGTCTTTTGTGGAACGCATTTCCTCGCATCGGTTGCTAAGCGGTACCAGAACTGCACCGCATGTCTTCTTTAGTTGATCATGTTGAGAGAAGGAGAGGTGCTGGGGTTCAAATCCGAGCCTTCTCGCCCCCAACTTTTCAGCCCGTTGTGCGACCCCCGCGATCTTATCCTTGGTTTCTATAACGGTAAGCCTTTTGCACTCATCGTGCGCTTGGGTTGTGTATCGCGAATCAACAAAAAGATAGTCGACCCCCTTGGTCACCAGCAGAAGCGCCTCGCCACCGGTAAACCCGCTCAAATATCTGATGTTCTCGGGGGTACTAATAAGGGCTGCCCCAACACCTTCTTTTTTTAATCCTCGCCATGCCCGCTCTCGCCTCTCTAGTCTCATGACAGTCTCTGGTAGGATGTTTCAGCCGCCCTCGGGAAACGTCTGTGAACGAATCACCCCAACGGGAAGGAAGGGCTCAGGAGGGAAGGAGCCGCACAAAGGTTACATAACATGCGGTAATCACGGCGGTGGTAATTACTCCTGCTATACATGGTCCCATAGCATAGTGGAGAATGAAGACGGTGGGGTCAACTTCCTGTGCACACTTGTGCGCCACCTTGGCGGTGGTGGGCACACAACTCACCCCTGCAATTCCAAGCAGGGGATTAATGCGGCCCCTGCTCACCTTGTAGGCTATAAGCCCCCCCAACAGCCCACCCACTCCTGATAAAAAGAGTGCGGTAAAACCCAGGATGATTAACTTAAGCATCTTGGTATCCATAACAATGTTGGCGCTCAACAGACACCCCAGGGTGAACCCCAAAAACAGGGTGGACCCACTCAAAATAACATCATCAGAAACCTTAACGAACCTGCTCACGCCAGATTCTCTAATCGCGGTGCCCAGAAAAAAACAGACAAAGAGCGGTGCCGCAACGGGAAAAAGAAGGCAGAGTAGGGTGCCCGCAATGATACTAAAGGCCAGCTTCTCTCCTGGTGATACATTGCTCACCTTTACGTCCCTCATCGGCAGTCCTCTTAACCGCCTGGGCACCAACGCTTTAATTAAAAATGGGTAGCCCGCATATACTATGCTCAAATAAATATAGGCGACAATGGTTATGGGAATAAAAAGGTTTTTGGCCATCTGGAGAGAGGCAAAAAGCACCATTGGTCCGTCTGCCCCCCCTATAATGGCAATGGCCGCCGCCTCCCCCGTGTTAAAACCCATCGCCTTGGCAATGGGGAAGGTTAATATTGATCCTAGCTCGGCGGGGATGGCCAAAAGAATGCTTAACCTGGGATTTGAAATAAAAAATTCCAAATCAGTAATCGCGCCGATTCCCAAAAAAACCAGACAGGCAATTAGTCCATTAGAAAAGGAGAGGGCGTAGATGGGCTGTAAGAAGTATATTTGAAGGGCATCAATATGTTCTGGTGCAGTTTTCACAAGGGGATTTAAAAACATGGTGCCAAGCTCGCTTCCCGCCCCCGGCTCAAGAGAGGGCATAAGGAGAATGCCCGCATTAACCATGCTTACCCCCATGCCCATGGGGATCATAAGCATCGGTTCTAAAATATTTTTATATCCTAAATATACAAGGGCGAAGCCAAGAAAGATAAGGGTGATGCGAACCAGAGAAGGTCCGAGCCCCATGACCACAAACGATTTAATCCCAGGAAAAAACTGTAGAAATTGCGCCAACACCCCTTCCATTACTAGTCCCTTTTGTTTAGGTTTATGAATCTTCTCAGCAACACAACAACTTCCATTACCATAATCAAAATAATAGTAGAAAAAAAATAAATTTTAAAAGCAAAAAAAAGATTTTTTATAAACAACACCATGTGGTTTTCCTGGCTTTTGATTGTCAGAATTTTGTCATTCAAAAACTACCAGCACATCCCCCTGGGAAACCGTTGCGCCCTCGGTTGCCCTGACCTCTTTTACTATTCCTTCCGCGGGCGAAACTATTTCATTCTCCATTTTCATAGCTTCTATGACCAGCAACACGTCTCCTTTTTTCACCCCATCCCCCGTTTTACAACTTACCTTTACTATCTTGGCGGGCATTGGTGATAAAACCCTCTTCCCCTCTCCGGTGGGGGCCTCTCGTTTCCCGTGGTATTCCTTATCCTTGGTTGCCAGCCTTCTCTCCTTTGTCCCCTCCTCCGTTTTTTTTACTCTCTCTGCCTCTTCGCAGCCCTCTACCTCAACACTATACTCTTTTCCTTCCAGCCTTATCTTAAATCTTTTTATCATTTTACCAACCTCTCCTCTCTGGCCATATATCTAATTCTTCCTGCTGTTTTCCACCAAGAAATTTTATGCTCTCTGCCTACCCTAATAGTTCTTTCCTTTCTCTTTTCCGTCTCTTTATAGGCAGCAACTGCCGCGGTGATTACTGGGACCAGGTTATTTATAACATCTTCTCCCTTTTTGTTCTCGCCCGCTTCTTCTGTGGGTTCTCCTTTTTTCTTTTTTAACACTTTTTCACTACACCACAAAATTATCCACAAAAACAACAATATGCTGGCTAAAAACATTATTAATATTATAATCTCCCCCATTTTTATCCCTCACTATAAAATCATAGGCATTATTACTGCTATAGTACATTCTTTACCCTTTTCTTTTATTAAAACCGGTGTTTTTCCGTCTAATATCTCCATCTCAACTTCTTCCCCTTCTATGGTGTTGAGCACATCCAATATATATTTACTATTTAAACCAAACTCTATCTCCTCTCCTATATACTCTGTGGGCCTCTCCTCTCTCGCATCTCCCAACCCTATACTTTTTGCGGAAATGGTAATAATTCCTGACCCAATAGTAAATCTTACTGATTTTGTCTCTTCTTCTGCAAGGAGCGCAACCCTTCGCAATGACTCTTCTAATTCTCTGGTTTTCATTACCACGTGGTTCTTGTTGTTTGTTGGTATTACTTTTTTATAGTTTGGAAACTCTCCTTCTATTAATCTTATCACAATAGTCTCTTCCTCCCCTTTTATTACTAAACTTTTATCACCAACACCAATCTTTACGCTCTCTTCTTTTTCCTTTTCCTCTATTAGTCTTTTTATTTCCCTTGCCCCCCTCTTAGGAATGATGACACTTTTTTGTATTACTTGCTCTTCATCCATTAAAAAAACTCTATCTGCAAGTGCGAGCCTATGACCATCTGTTGCCACCATTCTAATGCCCTTCTTTTGTTTCTCAACTAATATACCCCTTAAGGAGTCTCTGGTTTTGTCTTCTGAGGTAGCATAGATAGTGCCCTTTATTAATTCAAAAACATTTTTGGCGTTGATATTAAGGAGTTTTATTTTTTCTTCTGTCTCTATGGGTGGAAATTCTTCCTCTGATAACCCGGGAACATTAAACACTATTTTGTGGTTGTGGCTTATTTCTATCCACCCCGTATCTTTTTTATTTAAACAAATATCACCTTCTGGCATCTCTTTTATAATCTCATATACCTTTCGCGAGTCTATAACTATTTTTCCCTCCCTTTCTACTTTTGCTTTTTGTTCTATAATCAATCCTACTTCAAAGTTGGTTGCACTAATTATAAGAGAATTTTTTTTTGCCTCAATTTGTACACACGATGCAATAGGAATAATTGGATTTTTTTCGGTTATTTCTTGTATTTTTCTTAGTTCATTAAGGAAGGGTTTTTTCTCGATAATAAACTCCATTTTTATACTCCTATTATTTAAATAGGTTTCTAGTAGTAATAGTAGGGTTGTTATTTCTGTTGATAACACACCAAATATTTAATTTAAAAAAGAAACTGCGTTTAAAAATAAAAGATACAGTAGTGAATAGGTTGGGGTGCTATAGATTATTAAGAAGATATAAACAGGTTATTCACACCACTACTGATTTAATTTGTTTATTAGACTATTAATAGTGACCTTAATTTGTTGGTCATGTTCTAATAATTGTTCTATTTTATTAAATGCATAAATGATGGTGCTATGATCTTTTCCGCCAAAGTGGGCGGCGATTTCAGGGAAAGACATTTTAGTTAATTTTCTCGCGAGATACATACCAATCTGTCGCGGAAACACAAAACCCCTTTGCTTCTTTTTTGATTTTAAATCTGACAGGGTTATATTAAAAAAACTAGAAATTTCCTTTTGTATAATTCCAATAGTAATCTCTTTTTCCTGGTGTTTAATTATATCTTTTAAAACTTCTTTTGCAAGACCAATATTAATTTCACAATTATTAAGGGATGAATATGCGACGACCCTATTTAATAGACCCTCTAATTCTCTTATATTAGAGGAGACGTTGGACGCAAGAAAAAAGGCAACATCATTTGGAAGCGAAACCTTAAGGGCCTGCACCTTTTGTTTTAGAATAGCAACTCTTGTTTCTATCTCCGGTGTTTGAATATCAGCAATAAGACCCCACCCAAAGCGAGAACGAAGCCGCTCTTCAATAAAGTGCATATCTTTAGGAAAGGTATCACTCGTAATCACGATCTGCTGGTGTGATTCATAGAGGGAATTAAATGTGTGAAAAAACTCTTCTTGGGTACGCTCCTTACCAGCCATAAATTGGATATCATCAAGAAGCAACACCCCCAAATTTCTAAACCGATCCCTAAAAGCAGACATCTTGTCATAACGAATAGAGTTGATTAGCTCATTAGTAAACCGTTCAGAGGTAATATAACAAACCCCCTTACAGACGTTGTTTTTTAGAATGTGATGGCCGATGGCGTTTAAAAGGTGGGTCTTACCTAACCCCACACCACCGAAGATAAAGAGCGGGTTATAACCATGGGCGGGATTGTTGGCAACCGCACAACAGGCAGCGTGTGCAAACTGGTTGCTTGCCCCCACAACAAAGCTTTCAAAGGTATACCTGTTGCTTATGTTGGCAGCCGACAAGGGTGCGGGACCCACATGCCGGGTCTGTGTTTTCTCTGATTTGGCGGGAGGAACATCTTTAACCACAACCTGAAGCACCACCTCTTTTTCTGACAAATCACGCGCGGCAGCCTCTATGGTCGACTTATAGTGTGCCTCAAACCACTCCTTAAAAAAGGTGTTTGGCACCTCCACAACCAACCCCTCCCCGCCAAACCTCACAAAGGAGACAGGCTTAATCCACGCGTCAAATGCTTGCGGCGCGATCTTGCCGCGAAGCGAAGAGAGCAGCGTATCCCAAAATTTTTCCACAAATCCATCCCTCCACGACATTGCAACACCCATGTGTTTATAGCAATAAACATAAATTTTCAAGTAAAAAATAACGCAGCGGCTTTAAAACATAAGCCTTCGCATCTTAATGTTTATCAGGAGGCCAACAATCACCCAGGTTGATATGAGCGATGACCCGCCGTAGCTAATAAAGGGCAACGGAACGCCCACAATGGGTAGCAACCCAGTTACCATAGAAAGGTTAATACTAACCTGCCAAAACAAAATCAAAAACAAACCAATAGCGATGAACGAACCAAGCCTGTCTCTCGCCTGGACGGCAAATTTAAGCGCCTTGGAGAGCACAAGGAAGAAGAGCACCATCAGCACCATTGCCCCCACAAAACCCCACTCCTCTGCCCACATGGAGAAGACAAAATCTGTGTGTTGTTCGGGAAGGAAGCGGAGCTGGCTTTGGGTTCCATTTAAAAAACCTTTTCCAAAGAGCATTCCCGAGCCGATTGCAATCTTAGACTGGATTGCGTGGTAGCCTGCCTCGAGGGAGGCCTTGCCAGGATTTAAGAATGCGAGCACCCGCCTCTTCTGGTAGTCTTCTAGGAAGAACCACGCGCAGGGGAGCAACACCACCCCAGAGAGGAAGAGCTGGACGATGTGTTTGAAAACGAGCCGGACGAGAAAGACAAAGGAGAAGAATATCAAAAACAGAAGGCCAGCCGTTCCAAGGTCGGGTTCAAGAAAAACAAGGAAGAAGGTGAGAAGGGTGGCAAGCAGGGGGACACAGAAGTCGCGAAGCGTGTAGTACTTAGATACGGTTACCTCTGAGAAGTAGCGAGAGAGCAAGAGCACTAAGGTAATTTTAGAGAGCTCGGAAGGCTGAAAGGAAAAGCCGCCAAGCTGAAGCCAGCGCTGGGTTCCTGCGGTTGGCTTTCCTACAACGAGCGCAGCCAAGAGCAGGAAGAGCGATACGCCATGGAGAAGGTAGGCGCGTTGGGAGAGCACCTGATAATCGACCGAGATGACGACGAACGAAACAAAGACAGAGATTACTAACCAATAGAGCTGTTTTAAATAGTAGGGATTGGAGGTGTGGGCGAGAGAAAAGTAGCAGGCACTGTAGAGGTTTAGTATCCCCAGGATAGACATGCCTAAGGCGGTGGCAAAGAGCACCCAATCAAAATTTGAAATTAACCTTCGATCAAACATACCCGCCCCCCTCAAGCTCGCAGAACCTTGAGATAATCTTTTTGGCGACCGGAGCTGCTGCAGACCCGCCGTGACCGCCGTGTTCTACGAGGACCACCACAGCGATGCGCGCCTCATTTTTAGGAGCAAAGGCAACGAACCATGCGTGGTCTTTAAAAACAGTTGATTGACGCAATGCCTTCCCAATGCCCACCACCTGCGCCGTACCAGTCTTGCCCGCAACCTCTATGTGCGAAAGCCGAGCCCTCCCGCCCGTTCCGGAAGGTGAATTAACAACCCCCGAGAGCGCCTCTATAAGAAGCCCCCTGTTTTTATTAGAAAGAGGGAGCTGCCCCCGCGGGATAGGGACAAAACGTTTTGTGGGTTCGCCCTCGGCAGAAGCAATCTTTTCTACGTAGAAGGGTGTATACAGGGTGCCACCGTTTGCCAGCGCGGCATAGGCCATCAAAAGCTGAAGGGGGGTAATCTGATTTGCGCCCTGACCAATAGCGACCGAAAGCGTATCCCCAGATTGCCAAGGTATGCCGAACCGTGCCCTATACCACCCAGAGGTGGGAACAAGACCGGGCTTTTCATCCTCTAATTCAATTTTAGTGGGGGCGCCAAACCCAAAACCTTTCGCATAGGTAGCAATGCGGTCTGGACCCAACAGGGAACCCAGGTTGTAAAAGTAGACGTCACATGATTCCACGACGCCTTTCATCAGACTGACCATCCCGTGACCCCCCTCTTTCCAGCACCGATAGGACCTTCTGCCGCACCGAAAGGAGCCATTGCAAAAGAAGCTAGTGTGCGGCGTAACCACCCCCTCCTCCAACGCGGCTGCCGCAGTGATGAGTTTGTAGGTAGAACCAGGTGGGTGGAGACTTTGGGTGCAGCGGTTCATAAGAGGATGCTGGGGATCGTTAATGAGCAACTCCCAGTCTGGGGACGAGATGTTCCGGGAGAAAAGGTTGGGGTCAAAAGCAGGGCTGCTTGCCATGGCGAGAATGCGGCCATCTCTGGGGTCGATTGCAATAACCGCCCCCGGCCTGTCACCCAGCGCCTCCTCTGCAGTTTTTTGAAGCTCAAGGCTAATGGTGAGGGTGATAGTGTGGGCGGGAACGGGATCCACCCTTCCCATGGTGTTTATTTTGTATCCTACCGCATCGACCTCAGCTTGATATTGCCCATCGATCCCCTTCAGGTGGCGCTCCATAGTCTGCTCCACCCCGGACTTACCTACAAAGTCACCCATGGCATAGAGGGAAAAGTCATCGCGAGCGAGCTCTCGCAGGCTTATTTCTCCAAGGTGTCCCAGAAGGTGGCAGGCAAGGGTTCCGTGGGGGTAGTATCGTACAGGGATGGCCTCAATCACCACGCCGGGGAGATCAAGCCGGTGGGTGAGCACCAGACCGAGGTTGTCTCGGGAGACGTCTGTTTTAAGTTTTATGGCTTCAAAGGGGGGTCGCCCCCTTGACTTTTCCATCCTTTGTTTGAGGTAGGGCGGTTCTAGGCTCAGCAAACCTGCGAGGCGTGTAGTTACGAGCCCCAGCTCCCGAGCATCTTGAGGTACCAGGCAGATATCGAAGGAAGGACGGTTGCCTGCGAGAACCTGACCATTAGTGTCGAGGATGAGGCCGCGGGGGGCCTTAATTTTTTGTATCCTAATATAGTTGTGTTCCGAAAGTTTGCGATACTTTGCGCCCTCGGCCATTTGAAGGAACCAGAGCCTTAAGCCGAGCAGGCCGAAGACAAGCACTACAGCGAAGTAGGCGACGCCAAGCCTCGTGTGGAGTTGTTTATCATAGAAGGAGTCAAACTCTGATCTCATAACGTCGCTGACCCTTAGACAGACTGTTTCAGAGCCACCCTTTGAGCGCACGCCTTCTTGTTCAGGGAGGCAAGGAGGGGGGTGCTCAAAAACGCAAGGAGCAAATCGCGGAGAAGAACGCGTTGTAAAACCACACCCAAAGGATAAAGGGGTGGCACGTGGGTAGTTGCCAAGAAAAGGAGATCAGCCAGGAAGCCCAGGAAAAATACCAGAAAAGCCTGAGAGAGCACCCCATCAAACAGAACAACCCTGCTCAGCACCCTGATGATGAAAAAGGTAGCGAGATACTGGAGGGGCAGGAGACCCCCGGACATCCCCGAGAGCACCTCGAGCGCATAGCCCACCAGAAAGACAAGAAACCAACTGTCCATGGTAGGGCGGTAGAGTGCGAGAACTACCACAAACACCAACGAGAGGTTTAAAGTGCCGGCATGGGGAGTTAAGTAACCCCAAGGTATGGCCTGGAAGAAAACGAGCGCCAACCCACAAAGCAAAAGGAGGAAGAAGTGTTTCATGGAAGTGCTGGTATCAACAAATCAAAATGGGGTGAGCGGGCCGGCTATTGTTGGTCGCCAAGGAGAACGCTCACCTCTTCTAGTTTATTAAGGCTCGCAGAGGGAACCAGCTCTATATACCGGAAGAGACCAAAAGGGTCTTTCTCGACCTGACCCACCCTCCCGACGGCCAACCCCTTGGGAAAGATGCCGCAGAGACCGGAAGTAATCACCAGATCTCCTCGCTGCACATCATCTGAACTTGCGAAGTACTGAAGTTCGCACAGGTGAGATGCCCTCCCACCCACGATTCCTCGCGCGCGCGTTCTCTGCACCAGCGCGTCGATAGAGCTGTTGGTGTCGGTTATCAACAGCACCTTAGAACAATCAGAAGCAACCTCAAGGGTTCGCCCCACCACGCCCTGGTGGGTAGTAACCGCCAGGTTCTTCTTAACACCATCGTTTTGCCCCTTGTTGATCAGTACCGCCTTAAACCACTCCAAGGGATCTCGCCCAATGATTTCTGCCGAGATGGTCCTCATGGGCAGGCGTTCTTTGAGGGAGAGTAGTCTTCGAAGTCGATCGTTTTCTGCACGCACCTCTTGTAAACTCATAGTTTGTTCTCTCAGCAGATCGACGATTTTTTGTAATTCACGGTTTTTCTTTTGGGTTTCAATGAGAAGGATATAGTTGTCCCACACATACCGTATCTTCTTAACCACAAAGGTGATGGCCACCAAGGGAGGCGAATAGGCGGTTAAGACGAGCCTTCTAAAAAAAGGGGTAGTGTCGGTAGCTGCGTGCCGGGAAGAGTATACAGACAGCGCGAGGCCGACAAGAAAAGAGGCGATGATGAGGGTCTGATATTTCCTGAGCAACGAGAACATCGTATCTTAGGATAAGAGAAGCATTAGAAATCAATCGCAACCTCTTTTAAGAGAGAAAGTGAGTCAAGGGCCATTCCTGACCCCATTACCACCGCCGTGAGGGCGTTTTCCGCGACCACGATGGGAAGCCCCGTTTCCTCTCTGAGCAACAGATCGAGATTTCTGAGGAGCCCCCCTCCTCCAGCCAGGACAATACCCCGGTCTACGATATCAGCAGCAAGTTCGGGCGGGGTTCTCTCAAGGGTAGATTTGACGCACTCAACAATTGCATTCACTGGACCAGAGATGGCTGCGCGCACCTCCTCGCAAGTGATTTCAATGGTTTTGGGAACGCCCGTTACCAAGTCTCTTCCTTTGACATCCACACTCCTCATCTCCTTTTCTTGATAGGCGGTCCCAATGGTGGTTTTTATCAACTCGGCAGTTCTTTCACCCACCAGGAGGTTATACTTCCGTTTAATATATTGAACAATGGCCTCATCCATTTTATCTCCGGCAACCCGCACCGTCTTGCTCAGGACAATACCGGAGAGGGAAATAACCGCAACCTCAGTGGTACCACCGCCAATATCAACGATCATGTTCCCCGAAGGCTCGCTCACAGGCAGCCCCGCGCCAATAGCTGCGGCCATGGGCTCTTCGATGAGATAGATTTCCCTCGCACCTGCTGATTCAGCCGATTCTTTCACCGCCCTTTTTTCAACCGGAGTGATCCCCGAGGGGACCGAAATAATAATGCGAGGCCTAATAAAACTTCCCCGATTGTGTACCTTGTTGATGAAATATCTAAGCATGCTCTCGGTGACTTCAAAGTCAGCAATAACCCCATCTTTCATGGGCCTAATGGCCACGATGTTGGCGGGGGTTCTCCCCAACATCTTCTTGGCCTCGTTACCAACGGCGAGAATCTTTTTGCCTCCCCGAGAATCCTTGCGGATTGCAACAACAGAAGGCTCATTGGAGACAATACCCTTGCCCTTCACATACACTAGGGTGGTGGCAGTTCCTAGGTCTATAGCCAAATCGTTTGAGAAAAGCCCCAAGAGACTATCGAAGATCATTTCTTTACCCCCTGATTAGTGCAGGAGAAATACGGTGGCGATAACGCTCTACCACCCATCCCCTATAAATGATTAGAAAAATTCGATAATAGCAGAATAAATTTTTATTGCAAGAAAATAATATTACAAAAAGCCTTGCTTTTTAGCTATCTTTTGGTAACATTCTAACCCAAAAAGCGAGCCATCGTTGGTGGCAGCATAACGGGAGAGCAAAGGAGACAAACAATGCTGGGATGGATGAGAAAGCAAACGAGATCATGGTTTGTGTACATTGCCTTTGGGATTATCATTGTGGTATTCGTGTTCTTCTATGGGTGGGGGGGCAAGGGCGCGCGCGAGCAGACCATAGCGGCCGAGGTGAATGGTCAAGAGATTACCCGCGCCCAGTATGATGAGTCATATCAAAATTTATGGACCCTCTCCAAAAACCTTTATAAGAGGGAGTTGTCCGGAGAGGAGGCAAAGCAGTTGCGGCAGAGGGCGCTGGACGATCTCGTTGAGAGAACGCTCATACTTCAAGAGGCGAAACGGTGGGGGTTGTCGGCAACCCTTGATGAAGTTAAGGAACAGATCGCCCACACCCCCGCCTTTCAGATGGGCGGGAAGTTTAACAAGGAGCTCTACCTTCAGCAGCTTGCGGCAAACCGCATGATGCCTGGTGAATTTGAGAGGATGATGAGAGCGAACATGCAGCTCTCAAAGCTCATAGATGTCTTACAGGCCACCGCCAAACTTTCCGAGCAAGAGCTTTTTGAACTCTACCGGCGTGAGAATGAAAAAGTGAATCTAAGGTTTTTTAAGTTAGACGCCCTTGATTTTGAGAAGAGAATAGAAGTTCTGCCAGAGGCGATACAAGAGCACTATGAGAGCACCAAGGAGAGCTATAGGGTGCCAGCCAAGGTGAAAGTTAAGTACCTCTCCTTCGATCTCCCGCGATTCAGGGAGGAGGTGAAGATTGCGCCAGAAGAGATAGCGGAGTTTTACAAGGCGAACCAAGGACGGTTTATGCACAGAAAGAGGGTGAAAGCGAGGCAGATCTTGATGGAGGCCAAGAAGGAGGGGGGTAGCAAGGGAGAAGAAGAGGCTCGACAGAAGGCAGAAGAGATTAGAAAACGGATTGAAAAGGGTGAAGATTTTGTACAGCTCGCAAAAAAGTTTTCCCAGGACAACGCAACGGCCGCCAAAGGCGGTGATTTGGGTTATGTTGAGAGCGGACAGGTGGGGGAGGGGTTCGACGAGGTGGCCTTTTCTCTTAAGCCAGGGGAGGTGAGCCCCGTGGTAAAAACCCCTCGAGGTTTTAGTATTATTAAGGCGGAGGAGGTGCAGGAGGAGGGTGTTGAACCACTTGAAAAGGTGAGGGGTACCATTGAGGAAGAGCTTAGGGAGGAGAGGGCCTATGAGATCACCAAAGAAGAGGCACAACGTGCGATGAGCAAAATCTACCGAGGAGATGATGTAGTAAGCTATGCCGAGAAAAAAGGTTTAGAGGTCTACGAAACTGATTTTTTCTCGGAGGGAGAATTCATCACAGGCATAGGAAAGAATAAGGATTTTAATGAGGCGGCATTTTTGCTTAAGCCGGGAGGGGCAAGCCCCCTCATCGGTGCTGAAAAGAAGTTTTATATACTTCAGTTGGTAGAGAAAAGGGAATCCTATCTGCCAGGGCTAGAAGAGGTTAAGGAAAAAGTGATAAAGTCACTCAAGAAGGAAAGATCGCAAGGGACCGCAAAGGAGAAGGCAGAGCAATTGTTGAAGGAGCTTATTTCCGGCACGCCCATGGACCAGATGGCCGCAAGGGAAAACTTGACCGCAGAGGAGACAGGCCTGTTTAACCGACAGAGTGGTTTTATAAATAAGATCGGATTCTCTGAGGACCTTGCCAGAGATGCATTTTATTTAACTTATAAGAGCCCCACCCCTCAGAAGGTTTATGGGATGGGCAATCGCTATTTTATCGTTCAGCTTAAAGAACGGAGAGAGGGAGAAGAGGAGGCATTTCAATCACAAAAGGATGCGTTGCGGGAGAGATTTCTTACCCAGAAAAGAGAGGGGAGGCTTACCTCTTGGCTCAAGGGATTAAAGGATAAAGCAAAAATAAAAACCTTCCTGACTGTGTAAGCAAGGGGTGTGGGTAAGAGGCATGCAGGAGATGCGAGGCACAGAGAAATGAACAAAGATGACATCCCGCCCTGCCATATCCGCATAGACAAAGAAGGCGTGTGGTACTATCAGGGCCTTCCTATCATTCACCAGGAGATTTACCGATACCTCAATCAATGCCTGAAGAAAGATTCCTCGGGGAGATACGTTCTCCAAATGAATGGGGAGAGATGCTATCTTGAGGTGGAGGATACCCCCTATGTCATCAGAGAGGTGACTTTAAAATCTCCCCCCGGAGGTACCCCTGCGCTCTTTATTAAACTCAACGAGGGAACCGAAGAAGAGCTAAGGGCAGAAACCCTGTGGATGGAGAAGGGTAACGTGTTACACTGCAGGGTTAAGGACGAAGACTACGATGCGCGCTTTTTGAGATCAAGCTACTACCAGCTGGCAAAATTTTTACACCACGACGGGGAAAAGTACTATCTGGTAGTGGGGGAGAAAAAAACCTACCTTCCTCAACTGGAAGGTGTCGGAGCTACGCCTGATGAAGAAAAGGGTGGCGGGTAGCCTTTCGCTCACCACGGCATATATTCATTTAGATTCCTTTTCGCGTGTCCCTCTCCACTTTTGCAAACGACTCTTTATGATCTTTTCAAACCCCCGATCGCTGGGGCGATAGTAAACCCTTCCCTGTAACTTTTCTGGAAGATACACCTGCTCACTATAGGCATTGGGATAGTGGTGAGCATAACGGTAACCTTTTCCATAGCCAAGCTCTTCCATCAGTCTGGTGGGGGCATTTCTTATGGGGAGGGGAACGGGCAGTGCCCCTTCTCGCTTTACATCTTCTAACGCAGACCCATAGGCAGAATAGAGGGCATTGCTCTTGGGAGCGGTGGCAAGATACGCTGCCGCCTGGGCGAGTGCGAGCGTCCCCTCCGGAAGACCCATGAAGTGGAAGGCCTCCATGGCAGCGAGCGCAACCTGCAGGGCCTGAGGGTCAGCGTTGCCTATGTCTTCCGATGCGAAGCGCACCATCCTGCGAGCAAGGTAGAGAGGGTCCTCACCTGCCTCAATCATTCTCGCCAACCAATAGAGTGCCGCATCCGGGTCGCTTCCCCGCATGCTTTTGTGGAGCGCCGAGATGAGGTTGTAGTGCTCCTCACCACCTTTATCATAGAGTAGCGATCGTTTTTGCATAACCTCTTCGGCCTGAGCGAGCGTGGTGGTGCGGACCCCGTGGGCATTAGGGGTTGTAGCGTGGGCAAGGAGTTCGAGGGCATTGAGGGCCACACGGGCATCGCCATGAGAATACTGGGCGATGTGCAGGAGTGCCCGAGGATCTATTTCTATCCTAAATGATCCCAACCCCCGTGCCCTGTCGGTGAGCGCACGCTTTAAAATGGTGAGCAGATCATCGCTGCTCAGCGGCTCTAATACTACCACCTTAGCTCGAGAGAGGAGAGGAGAGACAACCTCAAAGGAGGGGTTTTCAGTAGTAGCGCCGATGAAGGTGATGGTACCTTTTTCTATATGGGGAAGGAAGGCATCTTGCTGGGCCTTGTTAAATCGGTGTAGTTCATCAATGAAGAGCAAGGTTTTTTGATGGGTGAGCGTGAGCTGGCGGGCTGCCGCCTGAATTACCTGCTTTATCTCCTTGATGCCTGAGGTAACAGCGCTGAAGGGAACGAAGATGAAGCGAGCACCCTGGGCAATGATGTGAGCCAGGGTGGTTTTGCCTGTTCCCGGGGGCCCCCAGAGGATGAGAGAACATAGCTCGCCACGGGCGATCGCGGCGTGGAGAATGCTCCCCGCGCCCAGAATGTGTTTTTGTCCTACGAACTCATCCAAGGTACAGGGTCTCATGCGATCGGCCAGGGGTGAAGTGCTCTGTGGTCGATGGGTGGCAGGTTCCTCGAAAAGCTGCATGGCAGATGGCGGTAAAGGTTAAACGAAGAAGATGTGTTTCAAAAGTCTAACCAAAGATATTTGAAATTTTACAGTTTTTTATTAGTGACCTGGGGGGATTTTCGACGCCACAACAATACAGTCATTGGCTCACGTTACGACCCCGTACC
>Ga0209253_10002427_pt1 | contig 16518 bp, 13 predicted proteins | sample FrelakmetBRP12BR_FD_187145 | JGI IMG/M metagenome (GOLD analysis project Ga0209253, IMG submission 187145) | Freshwater lake sediment microbial communities from the University of Notre Dame, USA, for methane emissions studies - BRP12 BR (SPAdes)... | ecosystem: Environmental > Aquatic >...
GTCGAGAGAATATCCTTTAACAGATAAATCGGCGTATCAGGAGTCCCAGCAGTCAAGGAGCCATCGAGAAGAACAATGCCTTCGTTCAGTGTTTTGGCAAGCATCAGTTGCAGCCATCTCTCAAGCAAACATGCGATGCGTGTAGGCATCTGTAGCAGACTTGGTGAGCTCCAATGATTCTTGCATAAAGGTGGGTCAAAATATGCTTTCTCAAGAGATCTGTAGACTTCATGCTTGTTCTCCTCAGTTATGTGGAAGATGAAGGGTCCAAGCCGCGTGTACCTGTAATTCCTGTTCTGTCTCCAAACTGTTGCACCTCTCACAGCCAGAAGTATGCCTGAACTAGTCTCACCTATCTTCATTGTGGAAGTGTCTACAGCCGCAACAGTGGTTTCTACAATTCGTGGCTTAAGCGAAATAGGCGGCATCCTGAATCTTGCAGCTTGCGTATGTGACTCTATATTGAAAGCTTGTTGAAAATCCTGTTGATTTAACTGAATAGTTTTCACTTGAGAGCATGTTAATGATTGAAGGCTTGTTTCAATAAACCGTCTGGGCAGTATTGTGTCCATGGTTGGTTGTGGAAAGTTATATTTTGGTGTTGTTGTAATACTGTGTTGTTGAATCACCAAGATTCACCAATAGCCAATAGTCTATGGAAGAAATATTTAAATGTTGCGCATGTGCAAGATGCGCAACACAATATGCAACAGGGTGAAAATTTGACGCAAAACGAGCCGAAGCCACCAATACATGTCAAAATGAAAATAGGAGAGTTGGAATTCGAAATCCAATGCCAAGAAGACCAACTCCAAGCCACCGTAGACAAGATACTTTCAACAGTAACAGACAAATTGAAAAACACGCAAATAATCTCAGAAAGAACCTCACCACAGCCAAGAGCAGAAACATGCAAAAACATAATACACAAACTCTGGGAAGAAGGCTGGTTCTCCACAGCAAGAGGACTAAACGACGTACACAATGAAATGGCGAGAAAAGGATACCATTACGACAGAACCGCCGTCGCACACGCACTTATGGATCTTGTAAAAGAAAACGTATTAACAAGAGAAGGTCCCCCAAGACGCTACCAATATGCACAGAAGAGACCTCCATCATAGCGATTCTTGACCACGCAGAGCGTCTTCACCTCAAGTTACAAACTCTTATATAGTGTGTTCAACCAGAACGCGACTGGTAAGAATATATTGTACAGGAAACTTTCAGCAATAATTCTTCTCTTCTGCCTCGGAACAGTCTCCGCAGGCATACTTCCATCATTGGCTGAACATCAGACTTCAGCTGATACTTCGGCACAGTTCTTCAAGTATCTCATCATAATACCCAACAACGAAGACTGGCTCAACACTATAGCGCCTCTCATAGAGTGGAAAACAAGAGAAGGTCTACATATTGATAGTGACTTTCCAGCTGACTGTCTGCCAGTAAAAGTGACAAACCTGACCGAAATTGCAAGTATCTACGGATCAGCAAACGCCGCCAACATAAGACGATACATAATTGACCTCTGGGACAACAGTTCCTACAGCACCGGCAAAAGCACACTAAGATACGTTCTGCTCGCTGGCGACGTCAACTACATCCCAACATACCCATACAGCGACACAATAGACGGTAAACCTTTGACATATGCAACAGACCAATACTACGCCGACTTCTACGACCCATCCATGAGCCTCATCAACCCTGCAATCGACAAAACAGACTGGAATCCGGAAGTCTATGTTGGACGATTTCCCGTCAACAATCTAGGCGAACTGGAGAGAGTAGTTAACAAGACAGTAACGTACGAGATGCACAGCGCCCCACTACAACAAGGCCCGCCCGGATGGCAGCGTAAAATGCTTTTCCTAGGAGCAGTATTGGACAACGGCTACACAATCCTTGGGGGTCGCGTCTGGAAAGACGGAGCCTACGTCGCTGAACTGATTAACCAGAACTGCTCCGGCTGGTGGATCGGTAACACGGGACCGATGCCCAGACCAACGACCCTCTACGACACAAATCACGACGTCACAATATGGCCGTCAGGGTACGAGTATCTGAATGACATTCACAACTTGACAACTGCAAACATTATTGATCAGATCAACAATGAAGGAGCTTCGGCGGTGTTAGTTGTCAGTCACGGCAACCTGAAATCAGTGCAGGGCAGAAACGATGCTACTCATGGCCAAAACGATTGGAATCCGCCATTCTTCGAGAACGAAGACGTGCTCTCTCTCAGAAACAACTATACGCTTCCATTCTGGTTCGTAGACGCATGCAACACTGGCGCGTTCCAAGCTGACCTGTCTGAATTTGGCAGCAAATGCTTGGGCGAAGAGTTGTTACTGGCAGATCCAGATACTTGCGGTGGAGCGGTAGGTTTTATCGGATGCTCAAACCTCAGCTGGTACAGATTCTACTATGACACTCCGCCAAACCGTCCTGAAGTCTTGGAAACGCTTTCAGACAGACTTGCAAACCTGACCTTCTGCCAACTCTACGACGCAAGCTCCCCAACAGAATATTCGCCCACAAAATGGAGCCTAGGCGCAGCTCTGTTCGAAGCAAAAAGACTGTACAACGAAACATCTTGGGGGATGGGTGCGCCAAACGAGATGCACTTGGCCACTTGTCTCGGCTTCAACCTTCTCGGTGATCCCAGCCTTCAGATATGGCCGGAAAAACCTCTTGATGCACCAGTGTTCTACGATATCAACGCACCATCAACAGTCAAGACCGGCGAAAAATTCACAGTGAACATCAAAATGACTGTGCTGCTTACAGGAGGCAGTTATCCATCTCTGGGCCCGAGAAGAGGTGCCAAAGTGTGCATTTCTAGCAACGTAGACGACAGCATTTGGTGCACAGTCAACTTGACAGACTCATCTGGCAACGTGACTTTCACGGCTTCAGCCGAACCCGGTATCTATAATCTTACGGTGGTTGACCATCCCTATCTTGTGCCTTACCTGTCTCGGATCACGGTCGTCTCCCCTGTCCACGATGTTGCCGTGGCCAACCTTACAACCTCTGAAGTCTCGATCAACCAAGGAACGGCTTTAGCTGTTAACGTGACCGCGGAAAACCAGGGAGAAGAAACTGAGTCCTTCAACGTGACATTGTACGCAAACCAGACGCTGATCCAAACAGAAAACGTGACTCTTCCTAGCAACAGCTCCACCATCATCAGTTTCATGTGGAACACCACAGGCTTCAATTTAGGCGACTATTTACTGAAGGTAGAAGCACAGCAAATTCCCGACGAAACAGACCTCTCAGACAACACCTACACCGCAGGTTACACGATTACAGTGATACCTGAATTTTCAGAAATCATCACTTTTCTGCTCATGATCCCACTTATTACAGCCGCGTTAGTGATTGCCAAACGAAAACAAGCCAGAACTCACCGCTTGAGACACTAATCAGAAAGATTTTTTACGTAAGTATATATGTGATAAAGACCTTTTCCAAACCTTGCAGCCAATATGAAAACAAGGACACGATTGCAATGAACGAAGACAAGCAATGCATCAAAGCAGTAACTTTCGACCTCTGGGAAACCTTACTTTTCGAGAAAGACGGAGCAAGCGCACAAAGAACGACGGCACGATGCAAAAACCTGGCGAACGCCTTCAATAAGTATGGATTCAAAGTTTCCACAGAACAAATAGCTCTGGCCATGGATAAGACAGTCTCCTCGCTACTGAGAGTCTGGGACAACAACAGAGACATCACGCATGCAGAGCAACTGAACCTCATAATTAAGAACACAGCAGGAGAATCCGTCAAACCAAAGCAAAAATGGATCGACGAACTGAGCAAAGCCTACATCTCACCAATCTCTGAAGTGCCACCCTACTTGAATCCTGACGCCGAGAAAGTACTCCATTGGCTCAGTAACCGAAACAGCCGAATTGGGCTCATCTGCAACACAGGATTGACGCCTGGAACAGAGTTGAGACGATTCCTGTCAAGAGAAGGGGTAGCCGACTATTTCGATGTCCTTGTCTTTTCCGATGAAGCGAAAATCCGCAAACCGGACCCCGAAATATTCCGCTTGGCAGCACAAAACCTTCGAACTAGACCAAGTGAAATAGTTCATGTGGGTGACAATTTGAAGAGCGATGTGTGGGGAGCCAAGAATGCAGGCTTCAGAGCGGTACACCTTGCTGGTGCAGAGGGCAGAGACAAGAGGGCTGAATCTGATCCCACATCTCTAGTATCTCTATCAAGAAACTTGGGACAACTCAAAAAGGAACAGATAGCTCCGGACAAGACAATAACTTCACTTGCAATGCTGATCGAAACCATCAAAGAAATGGAAGCCTCAAGCTAGACTCCGATCTTTGCTTTGATTCTTGCGAGTATTTCTTTTTGCAGTTGGAAAACGCCAAGCGAAGTGATTCTGTATTTCTCATCTGCTGTTTTAACAGCTGCTTCGGTTTTTATCAGCTCACCTAAACGTGTGCTCGCTATCTTTGCGCTTTTCCCAAGCTTGCTCTGCAACTCTTCTTTTGAAACAGTGCTCTCTTTCAGCTTTCCAAGATGAAAACCCATGTAACAAGCCAGGAGCCACAACGACAACGTCTCGTTATCCGTCAACTTTCCTCTCGGAACCAAGACATTTGGGCCTTCATCAGAAAAAGCGATGATGCCTTCACATTCTTTTGCCAGCTTTTGTAAATCAACCCTTAGCATGAGCCTGTTGGCGATCTCGAAAGAGGGAACAAGTTCATCGAAGAATTTCCGTGTTGACAACCAAACGTTCTCAACGTTTCCCGTGAAGGTCTGATCGACATCTTTGTACTTGATGTTAACAGTGATTATGTCTTCTCGACTGGTCAACCCATCTTACCTCTGAGCTTGGCCAGAACAGTGTCTTCGATCCACTTTTCGCCCTGCATCGTAAGCTTAAACTCAGGTTTGTTCATGTCAGGCTTGAAGACAAGGCCTTTCTTTGTCATCTCATTCAAACGTCCAGGGACCATGCACTTTATCCCGCTTGACTCCAGAAGCTTCGTAACCCGCGAGGCCGTATTTTTTCTATTCTCTGAAGCATACATGATTAGGCCTATGGCTTCATAATGAGTAAGATTATCACGTGACACAACGATAACCGGACCCTCTGGCGTGGACTCAACTATCCCTTTCAACTGAGCTCCAGACACTATCACACGGCTCGCAACAAAGTTAGACACTTTTTCCGTAAAATCCTCGGGAAAAGATGAAAGCAAATCAAGAATTTCTTGAGGGTTTTCTCCTTCTACTATGATTTCTCCGAAGGAAGTTTTTATCCGGGTTTCAACCTTCTTCATTCCGCTTCACCCTTCCTGCTTAGCGCTTCCTGTTCGGCCAGGATGTAGACGAAACCTGCATCCGTGTTCCACCTTCTAATTTTCCCTTTCTTGACAAGCCCCATGAGAACACCTGACAGCATGCGACCAGAATAAGCAAGTCCATTAGCCTGCAGCGCTTCTCTCAACTCGTCAAGCATTCGAGGTCTCCACTTTCCCCAATCAGTCTCCAGAATTCGCACAATAGCTTCTTCACAGTTTTCTGTAGCCTGTATTTTTGGATACTTTTGCGCTTGTGTCTCTTTCTTGGCGGGTTCGGTCTTGACCGTGAGTGTAGTTACAGTCTTCGGCTTCACACTCTCAAAGGCCTTATGCACATTGGTGATTAAGGTTGGCAGGTCTTCGACGGTCTTGAGGACTTCCTCTCTGGTTCCTCGGACTTCAACTTCATACTCGCCGAGTTTGACTCTGAAAGCAAAGCTCTTCTGCATTATCTCCATTCTCCCATATATTGAAATAACATACAGCGATATAGAATGGCAGCTACCCCTTTTAGGATTTACGTATCTCGATATATTCCGAAACGGGAATATCGTATTAAATATCAAGATACGCTATTCTCTATTGCTGAACGTTTTGAACACGCAAAAAGAGGGATGTTCATGGGCAGAAAAGGAGTCTCGGTATGGGTCTTCAGTTCGTTAACATTCATAGCTACAATGCACTTCATCGACGCAATTTCTGCGTTGATACTCGGCAACCCAATGAAGTTGCCACAACTCTACCCATTTGTGGGCGAGAAGCTTCAGGCAATCGCACCTATAACGTATTTCTGGGTCACTGCAGCTGCATCCCTCATACTGTGGGGAATAACCTGCGCAATAGCCTTCGAGAATCCTGTCGAGATTTTCCTGAACAAGATACTTTCAGACGCCAAATCGCAGAGCGCAGTTGAAAACCAGCTACTCGAACGCAAGAGCGAAGTTCTTGACGCGATGTTTGAAACTATGGAATCAAACGAAGAAACCTTGGCACACGTGCAAGACATGGTTACCAACGTTAGAACCGAAGTAAGAGACATTAAACTGGTGAAGGAAAGCGTCGAGAAAATAAAGACAGAGCTAGCAAGCTTAAAAAGAGAATTCAAAAAAATAGACGAAAAAGTCCCATATCAAACCGTCTGTCCGGGATGTGGAAAGCAACTGCTTCCAGAGTTCAACATGTGCCCCTATTGCGGCGAGAAAGCAAAGCTGCAGCCTCCTCTCATCAAACTCAAAGACTACAAGTGAAGCGTCTAGTGGTTCAGCCTTTCTCCATTTTTTCTTTCAACATTTTGCTGATTTGTGCAGCGTCAACTTTTCCTCTCAGATCCTTCATGATGTAGCCCATGATTATTCCAAAACTGGCTTCTCCACGTTCTTGAATCAGCTTCCTGTTCTCAGCCACAACTTTATCCACGAACGCATTCAGATCATCTTCAGATATCGCTTTCAGACCAAGGCTGCTTATCGCTTCCTGTATGCCCTTGCCTTCGTTCTTTGAAAGCCAAACTGCCACATCAGACATGGATTCCTTCATCAGTTTTCCTGATCCTACGCTCTTGAAGATCTCACGGATCAGACTGTCCGAAACCTTGTCCACTTGTACTCCATCGCGTTTCAGAGATTTCAGAGTCTCAGTTAAAAACACAGCCACCACAGTGGGAGAAACACTGCTTTCTTTGATCACAGTCTCGAACAGCTCACTGAAGGGTGAATCGAGAATCTGCTTCGCAAGCTTCTCATTAAGCTTACACTCCTTCACCAGCCGCTCAAGCTTCTGTTCAGGCAGTTCAGGCAAATGCGAACGGACTCTTCCTACCTGCTCTTTAGTTATTCGCATTTGAGGAATGTCAGTTTCAGGATACATTCTCGCAGCCCCAGGCCTCGGTCTCATATAACGTGTCGTACCATCTGGATTCGCCGTGCGTGTCTCTTCAGGCACACATTTCATGGCTTCGCGCGCTCTTTCCACGACTGCTTTTAACGCCTCTTTCGCGTTCTGCAGTTCATCTGCCACAAACACGACTGCATCATTCTCCTGAGCGCCGACAAACTTCCTCAATTGTTCTACTTCTTCTTCTGATATTCCGTAAGCAGGCATCTCGTCTGTGTGAAAGATTCCGCCAACTCTACCCCAGAATCGTGCTCTGTCAGCCATTTCGGTTCCTAAACGGAAGTTCGGCAGTAATTCCCACTTCAGGAAACCGCTAAACTTGGGAAGTCTTACAGCTAGTACCTTCTGATTTTTGTCTAGGGCTTTTCGGATGACCTTAGACTTTGTCTGTTTGAAAACTTCTGTAACGTCAAGGAATTCTTCCTCTAGATCTTCCTCTGTTATCCCAATCTTCCTCAGTTCTTCCCTTATTTTTAGAAGATTCAATTGCCGTTGAATTTCGTACTCTACAGCAAGCGGAACAATCTCGAGTTCCTGCACGCCTTTAATCTCTATAAGTGCGCCATCCGGAATTGAGATGTTGAGGTCTTGACGAATTGTACCTAATCCTCGTTTGACTTTACCTGTTGCACGCAATATGCTTCCTATTGCGAGCGCGACTTCTCCTGCTTCCTTTGGCGTTTTTATCACTGGCGCAGTTGTGACCTCTATCAGGGGTATGCCTAACCGGTCTATGCGATAGCGAATTGTATTGCCTTCTTCCTCACCCATTTTTCTCGCAGCATCTTCTTCCAAGCTTAAATGCTGAATGGGCACGTTTTTGCCTGCTACCTGCATTTGACCATTCATCGCTACTACACACGTCCTTTGAAAGCCTGTGGTGTTTGATCCGTCTATGACCGTTTTGCGCATAACGTGGATCTCGTCAACAGGCTTCGCGTTCACCATGAGAGCTATTGTCAAGCAGATGTCCACTGCTTCTCTGTTTAATGGATGCGGCGGTTCCTCGTCCATTTCAACAAGGCACGAAGTCTCACTGTTTGCCTCGTATTTGATCTTCACTCCCTTTTGGAACTCGAAATAGGCTGCTGGATCAGTCTGGCCAAGTTCGCTCTGCGTCGGTCGAAGCCTTCGTATGAAGGTGACTGGTGCTTCTTCTTTGAAGAGTTCAGGTTTGCAGCTGCAGAACAGCTTCGCAGATGTGTCTAGCTGCTGGTGAACTTCCAACCCGACTTTCAACCCGACCTTCTCATAATTCATTTCCAAGAAAACAACATCCTCCTAGTCAACACGGTTCAGACTCAGGCAAAGTCCTTGGTGAGAACTCACCTGCAATATTCGTCGTCAAAAGCCTCTTGGTTTCATCAACGCTTTGGATCTGTCCGAATATCCACATGAGCTTGACTAGCGCCGTCTCTGCGAGCATGTCCTCCAAAGGTATTACACCTAAAGACAGCAGATCGCGTCCTGAATCGTAAACGTTCATGTCTATTCGACCCCAAACACACTGCGAAGCCATGCCGACAACAACATCGTTCTTAACTGCATTCTTTAACGCGTCATACAGATGCTTGCCCACATGGCCCAAACCAGTCCCTTCAAGAACTATACCTTTGTATCTCTTCTCCACATGCCAATCTATTAATGACGAGTCGATGCCTGGATGAAACTTTATCAAAGCAACCTTATCATCAAAACTTGGCTTTAGTTCAAGCCTATTCGCTGAATCACGTTTTCTGTAGTCTGTAGTTAGCATTGTCACTTTTTGATCCTGCACCGTGGCCAGTGGCGAAGCATTCACAGATTTGAACGTGTCACGCCTGCTTGTGTGGCACTTTCTGACTTTCGTGCCTCTGTGAAGCGCTATTGTCGTGTCTGAAAGTGTTTCATGAAAGGCAACCGCAACTTCAGCAAGCGGCGCTTTTGCAGCCGCGGTGGCTGCTCCTATGAGGTTTGTCGCTGAATCAGAGCTTGGACGGTCTGCCGATCGCTGCGACCCGACAAGTATGACTGGAACAGGCAGGTTCTGCAACGCAAAACTGAGCGCCGCAGCCGTGTATCCCATAGTGTCTGTTCCATGAGCGATTACAACGCCGTCAGCTCCTTCGGCAATTTTCTGAGCTGCGGTTTCTGCGATTTTCTCCCAGTGCTTTGGAGTCATGTTTTCGCTCATGATGCTGAATAACACATGCGCGTCTATCTGGGCTATGTTCACGAGCTCCGGGACAACGCTGTACAGATCGCTTGCCGTTAATGCTGGTCTCACTGCGCCTGTCCGGTAGTCAACGCGGCTGGCTATTGTTCCACCTGTGCTAATTATCGCCACTTTAGGAAGCGTCTTGTCTTGCTTGGGGAGTTCAGATGTTGTGAACGCTGGTTTGGTTCCTTCTCCTGTTCTCTCAATCCTTGTGTTTTCAGTTATTCTCACGCCGATATTATAGCCGCTCTTCAGCTTGATGACGACGTGTTTTCCATCTGAATACTCTGATACAGGAATAAGAATGCCTTCGAAGACTTCATCTTCTCGCGTCAAGCGTATCTTGTCTCCGACCTCTACGTCCGCTTTCTTTAGAAGTTTCAGTGCTTCGTCTCTATAGCCTTCCGATTGCTCATTTTTTTTCATGTTCTAGTTCTCCAACGTTTTTGACATGTAAACTCCATCACACTTGTAGCCGAACCGCATATAGTACTGCTTAGTGCCAAGAGCACTTATGACCAGGATCTTTTTTAAACTATAATCCTCCTTCGTCACTTGTTCAGCCTTTTTCAGAAGGACAGTTCCATAGCCTTTATGTTGCCAAGCCTTGCCTAGATGCTTGCCTACCGGAACAAGAGGCCCATACACATGGAGCTCTCGAATAATCGAGCAAGGCTTCGCTTTGATTTCTTCTCTATGTGCCTTCTCTGACGGGATTCTCAGTCTCAAGTATCCGATCAAGATGTCATTCTCCGTGTCTTCCGCAGAAATGAAGATTTCTTCACCTTGCGACGCTTCGTATCGTTGAGTTAGGATCTGCATTTTTTCTGGATCTGGCTTCACTTTGTCAGTCATTAATCTGTGGCCTACTTCTCTGCATCGTATGCATCTACATCTCAACCCTTGATCTTTCAGTTTGCCTTGTGCTAGGCTGCGAAGGTCGCTCTTGTCCACGCCGGCAACGATCAGTGGCGCTGGGATGTCTCGTTGAACTCGCATTATGCGCATCCACGGCGGAATAATCTTCTTCACTTCAGCAACTAAGGTTGCTGCTTCCTCAGTTGTATAAGGCCTGTACAAACCTTTAAGAAACCAATCATAAACCTTCGTGCCTTTCAAAACCAAGCACGGGTAAATCTTAATCATGTCCGGCTTAAACTGTGACTGAGTGAAAATCCGCTTAAACATCTCAAAGTCGCTTTCAACGTTTGAGCCAGGCAAGCCGGGCATCAAATGGTACACTATTTTTAGTCCAGCGTCTTTCAGAATACGCGTAGCATCGACCACGTCTTCAACCGTGTGGGTTCTGCCGACTCGGCGATAAACCTCGTCAGAAGGGTTTTGAACACCCATTTCCACTCGAGTCACCCCCATGCCTAACATGCTATCTGCATGTGTTTCCTTAGCCCAGTCTGGCCGAGTCTCAACTGTTATCCCAACATTGCGTATTCTGCTCATTTCCGCGGTTCTTTTTGCTTCTTCAAGATTCACTGACTGTCTGCTCGTTATTGCGTCGAGACAACGCTGGATGAACCACGTTTGATAGTCAGGCGGCGTTGCTGGAAACGTTCCACCCATTATTATTAGCTCTATTTTGTCAACCTTGTGTCCTATTGCTTTGAGTTGCTCGACGCGGGTTATGACCTGCTGATAAGGATCGAACTCATTTTGGAGGCCTCTCATAGCGGCTGGCTCAAACCCCGTGTAGCTCTGAGGAACACCCAATGAGGGTCCGCCTGGGCAGTAAGCACACGGCAAAGGCTGCGGACACGGATACGGCTTCGTCATCACAGCTATAACAGTGACTCCTGAAATCGTGCGTGTGGCTTTTCTCCTCAAAAGCGGCAGAAGCTTCTGCTTTTCTTTAGGCTTGAGTATGCTTATTATTTCGGAGTTTGAAGGCACTTTGTCAAGTTTGTATTTTGCCGCCATCCTCATCTTTACCAAGCCAATGTCTCTGCTTGTAGGTTTTAGCGTTTGCAATAGTGTTTCAATGATCTCTCGCGCGGCGGCCTTTTTGCTCAATTGAGAGTCAACCAAGACAGATTCTGATGCATGCGTAGAAAATAAACTCCTCTGGTTTCAAGAAAGCATTTATCTATGTTAAGCTCTTTGCTAACGAATCCTAAAAATCGGTGAAAAGCCTTGCGTACCAGCTTCATGTCTCTCCAGTATATTCAGCGTGTTGGCATGCTTAGTCGTAACGCAAGGCTCTATATGGTGTCCACTGTTCTGCAAGGTTTCTCTTCCGGAATCTGGAGCGTCATATTCTATTTGTACCTGAAGCTTGGCGAAGTGGGATTTCGTGATGATTTCATAGGTAACATGTTCACTGTCAGTGCACTGGCAACAGGTTTCGTGGCTTTACCTGCTGGGCTGATCATAGAACGGCTGGGCACGAAGAAAGCAATGATAATCAGTGTGACGGCTAACCTCATCAACATTGTGCAGATAATCGTACTTCAATCGTCGATTCTTTTGCTCGCAAGCTTGGTCGCAGGTCTTATAGGTACAATTGGTTGGGTGGCTTCAGCGCCCTTTATGACTGAAAACAGCACTCGAGAGGAACGAACTTACCTTTTCAGCATTAGCTGGGCGACTATGATCGTGATGGGCATCTTGGGCAATCTTGCTGGAGGATTCATGCCTAGCATCTTTAACTCGTACTTAGGATCTGCGAGTGGAACTGTTTCAGCGTTTGGGTATCGTCTTGCCCTTTTGATCTCGATGGTTTTAGCGCTCGTTGCTGCGATTCCGCTGTTGTTGATGAAACAAGCCAAGAGAAAGGAGAGAACAATGAGCGAGATTCTTAACTTCAAAAACATAAAAAGCTCCAAGATCATGCTGAAATTAGCTTTGCCTGTGGGTTTGATAGGTTTTGGCGCCGGTTTCATTGTCCCTCTTCTGAACCTGTTTTTTGCGGGCAAATTTGCAGCCACAACAGAGGAGATAGGAATTTTGAATGCTCTGAGCAACGTGACCTTAGTAGTAGGCACTCTTTCAGCGCCAGTAATGTCGAGGAAACTTGGCAAAGTCAAAGCCATAGCCTTGTGCGAGTTTCTGTCCATGCCCTTCATCATGCTAATGACGTTGTCACCAGTGTTGCCGCTTGCAGGTTTTGCATTCATCACTAGGAATGCCTTGATGAACATGGCTGGTCCGGTAAGCGGTACGTTTCAGATGGAGATGGTGACTGAGACAGAGCGTGCCACAACAAATGGTCTACTAGTTACTGCTGACAATATTCCAAGAGCCATCACGGCCTCAGTATCAGGCGGAATGATGGCGTCAGGCGACTATTTCACGCCGTTTCTCGCGACAACTTGCTCATACTTGTTTGCAAGTTCCCTGTTCTACCTCTTCTTTAGGAACGCAGAGTCTCAGAAACCTGCTTCCCAAGCTTCAAACGTGTCCTAGCATAGACCACTTTTCCGTTAACAATTGTCGTTTCAACTCTTATTTTCTTGATGTTGTCCAGCGGGACATTGAACAGGTCATCTGACAAAATCGTCAAATCTGCAAACTTTCCAACTGCAATGGTTCCTCGCTTTTCCTCGTCGAACGAAGCATACGCCGCATTCAAAGTGAATGTTTTTAACGCTTCTTCAACGGTCAAACGCTCTTCAGCGAAATCTTTTCTGGAGCTGGCCGCCCAAATGCCCAGTATCGGGTTTATAGGTTCAACAGGGCAGTCTGAACCTGAAACCACCATCACGCTTTCGCGCATGAGCGTCTTAAAAGCGTAAACCCAGCGTGCACGCATTTTGCCTACACGATCAGTTACCCAGAAGTCGGATTCCACAAAGTGAGGCTGTACAGAAGCTATGAGGTCTAGCTTTTTCATTTTTTTGATGAGTTTTGGATTTAGCACCGAGCAGTGTTCAATGCGGTGCCTATGATTTTCACGTGAATGAGTCTTGAATGCTTTTTCATAAGCTTTTAGAACCGCTTCAACTGTACAGTCGCCAATTGCGTGAATCGCGAGTTGCAGTCCAGTTTTGTGCGTGTCCAAAACCATTTTGTTCAGCTTTTCCGTCGTGTACAGCATCATTCCACGTGTTTCAGGCTTGTCTGAATAAGGAGCTTTCAACGCTGCTGTGTGACCGCCAAGCGAACCATCCGCAAGAATCTTTACAAAACCCAGTTTCAGCATGTCATTGCCAAAGCCAGTCATCAAACCCAAGCTCGCTAACTCGTCAAGAAGCTCGACTGGAATCCCCAAATAGGCTCTCAGCGGTAGTCTTCCTTCAGCTTGGAGCTTCTGCAGGGCGCGCATTTCATTTGCCGAACCCACCAGCCAATGCACACACGTGAGCCCAGCCTCAACCGCTCTCACCGAAGCAAGAAGACATGACTCCTCTACATCTTCCAAAGTCGGTTTCGGTACAGTCTTCCAAACAAGGTCAAAAGCTTTTTCACGCAACACTCCATTCGGCTCACCCGTCTTCTCGTCCAGATCGACTTTTCCACCTTTAACAGTTGTTTTCTTTTTTATTCCAGCTAGCTGCAGCGCCTTTGTGTTTGCGATGCCTATGTGGCCGCACACTCGAAGCAGAAACACTGGCCTGTCTTGTACAACTTTGTCGAGATCCCAACGCGTTGGGTAACGTTTCTCTTTAAGACGTTCGTTGTCCAGACGTCCGCCTAAAATCCATTTCTTCCCAGGATTTTTCCTCGAGTATTCCGTCAGTTTTTTCTGGATTTCTCCGATTGATCCGACGTTTCTGAGGTCCAACGTTTGCAGAAACTGTCCGAATCCTGTCATGTGAACATGGCAATCAACAAGACCGGGGATCACTGTTTTTTTGTTGGCGTTTACGGTTTGTGTGCGTTTGCCTACATGTTTCTGGATTTCCTTGTTTGAGCCGACTGCAACGATCTTGTCATCATAGACGGCTATCGCTTGCGTCGTTGGTTGCTTTAGAGTTAATGTTCTGACGTTTGCGTTTAGAATGACAAGTGTAGCCTTCAACATGGCTTCCAATCTAGAACAAGAGAAATAAAAGCTTTAGAAAAAAAAGCTAGCTTAGACCCAGTTTTGGCCAGCTTTTCTCTGAAGCATTATTCGCTTCTCATAATTGCGCTTGTTTCTGGTCCTCGGAACAGGGCTTCTCTTCTTCGTGGCCTGAATCTTCGGAGTCTGTCCTCTGACTTTTCCAGCTTTCGAAAGCGAACCGTGCGTAGGCATAAATATTCACCAATTTTACTGATGACTGTACAGTAACTCTTAAACATTTCCACATAACATTCATATTGGCGCATGCGGGGGTCGCCAAGCCTGGTCAAAGGCGTAGAGTCGCGGCATGAAGCGACGCGAATGCTTCAGGAGCCTATCCTGCAGAGGTTCGTGGGTTCAAATCCCACCCCCCGCACTTTTCAACAGACCCTCATGCATTATGGGATGTGCGCGGGGGCGCTGTCTCGTGTTAGAAGTAGTCGATCGTGAGAAATTTTCAAAGCCGACTACTCCTAGCAGTCCAGTCTCACCAGGATGCTTCAGCATCGTGAGATGCTGAGAAATCCAAGGCGATTTTTCCCCAGCTTCTGAGCCAGAGCCTCTTGGACACCGAAAAAACCTAGAAAGCAAGCACGACTAAGGGGGAGTTGGCAGTCTTAAATGACAGTATAAACCTAATCTCCGTACCATCATGTTGAAAACTATTGAGCCCAGCCAGTTACTAGTCCCGCATTTTTCGCTTTCTGAATAGACCTCGCAACATGGTTTGGTGCGCGAATTTCGCCCACCTGCTGAGCACGAGCTTGATATTGCATTTCTGGAGAGGTCTTTCAATATCTGGTTATTAGGGTGATTTAGTTTTGTATCTGTTTTTCTCGGAGAAGAGAGTCATTACTCTGGATTTTGTCAGAAATTTCGCGTAATGTTTTGCCTGAGCAGGAATAACGTATTCATCACCTTTCTTGGAAATTCTTGTCTCACCATTGACGACTAGCTCCATTTTTCCCTCTATCATGAGACTCTATTGAGCATAATCATGACGATGCTCTGGCACCTGCGCAAAAGGCTCCATTTCAAAGAAGACCAACTGATGCTTCTCACTCTGTAATATCCAGGCTCTAATACCTTTAACTTGGATATCCGCTTCTGGAATTCGTGTTATGATTTCAGGATACCCTTGCGTCTGTTATGAAGAATTAGCGAAAGCAAAAACCTAACATTACTTTCCGTTAGGCACGATCACAATCTGCTATCTTTTTTGTGGCTTTGGTTGTTCCTGCTCGAAAATCCATGTTGCTCTCTTGATTATGTCTCTTATGGGCAATTGCTGAGGACAGAGTTCCTCGCATTTTCCACATGCTACGCATCTTTTTGCTTGGCTCTCTGGTGTTATATGTTCCCAATACTTGGCTTTGACCTCATCACTCATGCTTCTGATGTAGAACTCGTTATAGAGGGAGATTATTTCAGCTATGTTGACACCTTCAGGGCATGGTGAGCAGTATCTGCAGGCTGTGCAGCCGATGAAGCCTGTTTTCTTGTATTCCTTTGCAATTTGATCGATGAACGATAGCTCTTCTCTGGTGAGTTTGCCTGTGTCCGAGTGGCTGGCAGTTTCAACGTTTTCTTTCACCTGTTGCATAGTGCTCATGCCGCTAAGTGCGACGGATACTTCTGGGTGATTCCAGACCCAGAGGAGTGCCCATTCTGCCTGTGTCTTTCTGACTCGTGCCAGGTTCCACATGTCTTGTATTGGTTTTGGAGGTTTCATGGTTAGTCTTCCGCCGGCTATTGGTTCCATCACGACTAGTGCAAGTCCTTTTGAAGCCGCGTATCTGAGCCCTCTCGTGCCTGCTTGATATTCCGAGTCTGCATAGTTGTATTGGATCTGGCAGAGCGTCCAGTTTTCATAACTGTCTATGATGTTTTTGAAAGCGTCATATTCGTCGTGAAAACTGAAGCCTACGTGTCTGAATTTTCCCTCGCCTATCTTTTTCTCAGCCCACCCGGTCACGTCCAGCTTTTGAAGTTTTTGCCACCGTTCCTTGGTTAAGCCATGCAGAAGGTAAAAATCAATATCTGTCTTCAATCTTTGCAGTTGCTCTTCCAAGTACTTGTCC
>Ga0209253_10002428_pt1 | contig 16510 bp, 14 predicted proteins | sample FrelakmetBRP12BR_FD_187145 | JGI IMG/M metagenome (GOLD analysis project Ga0209253, IMG submission 187145) | Freshwater lake sediment microbial communities from the University of Notre Dame, USA, for methane emissions studies - BRP12 BR (SPAdes)... | ecosystem: Environmental > Aquatic >...
CACGACCAAACAGGTCAGGGCGTCGGGCCGCGTCACCCAGGGTGTGCGGCTCATCAACCTGGATCAAGGGGACAAAGTCTGCTCTCTGGCCAAAGCCCAAGAAAGCTGACCCTTCATTTTTCCCTTGACAGCCCTCCCCCTCAATTCTACAATGAGCGCACTTTGAATGGTGGAGGGAAAAATGCCTGAAACCCTGGCCCAGGTTCTGCTGGATACGGTCAAGAATTACCCTAAACCGGATTTTATGCTGTTCAAGAAGGAGGGCCGCTATCTTCCCATTTCAACGGAAGAATTCGGCCGACGCGTCAAGTATTTCTGCTTGGGGCTAAAGGAGATGGGTTTTGTAAAAGGGGATAAAATCGTTATCCTTTCCGAGAACAGGCCGGAGTGGGTGACCGCCGATATGGCCCACATGTGCCTGGGGGCGATCACCGTTCCTATTTACTGTTCTTTGGTGCCCGAGCAGATCAAGTATATCGTCGATGATTCGGATGCCAAAGCCGTTATCGTTTCCAACGAAGAGCATTGGCAGAAGATCGAAGCCGTCAAATCCACCCTCACCAAGGTCCGTCATTTCATCACCTTCGCGGATAGGGCGCCGGATGGAGTATACACCCTTAGCCAGGTCCAGGAGCTGGGACGCCGAATTGATGAGAAAAACCCCGGGCTTTTCGGGTCGCTCGCCCTGGCGGTCAAGCCGGATGACGAAGCTTCTCTAATCTATACTTCGGGCACCACCGGAGTTCCCAAGGGCGTCATTCTGACCCACAGCAACTTTTTGAGCAACGCCCAGAGTGTCGCGACCGTCATCGAATTTTCTGCTAAGGACACGGTCCTTTCCTTCCTGCCGCTTTCCCATGTCCTCGAAAGGATGGTCACCTTCACCTACATCTTCAAAGGATGCTCGATCGGCTATGCCGAGAGCATCGAGACCGTGGCCGAGAACCTGCTTGAGATCCGGCCGCAGATCATGGTGAGTGTGCCCCGCGTCTTCGAGAAGATTTATGCCCGGGTCATGGATACCGTCCTTTCCGGATCGGCCTTGAAAAAGAGGATTTTTTATTGGGCCCTGAAAGTGGGGAAGGAATACGGCCGGAAAAAGCTCAACAAGCAGCCGATCTCGGGCGGGCTGGAGAGGAAAAGGAACCTTGCCCACAAGCTGGTTTTCTCCAAGATCATCGAGAAGACGGGAGGACGGGTCCGCTTTTTTGTCTCAGGCGGGGCGCCCCTCTCCAAGGACATCGCCGAGTTTTTCTATGCTCTGGGGCTGGTGATCCTGGAAGGCTACGGCTTGACGGAAACATCGCCCGTCATTTCGGCAAACACCTTCGAAAACATCAAATTCGGAACAGTAGGCAAGGCTATTCCGGGGGTGGAGGTGAAGATTGCGGCGGACGGAGAGATCTTGACCCGGGGCCCTCATGTCATGAAGGGATACTACAAAAAGGAAGCCGAGACAAAAGAGGCCTTCGAGGGAGGCTGGTTTCATACCGGCGACATCGGCCTCCTGGATGAGGACGGCTTCCTGGTGATCACCGACCGGAAGAAGGATATTATCGTCACAGCGGGCGGCAAGAATGTCGCTCCGCAGCCCATCGAAAACATGCTTAAAACCAACCCTTATATCTCCAATGTCGTTGTCATTGGAGACAGGAGAAGATTCTGTTGCGCTCTCGTCGTGCCGAACTTTGAGAAGCTGGAGGAGTACGCCCGGTTCAGCAATATCGCCTTCAAGGACCGCGCCGAGCTCGTCAGGAACGGACAGGTGGTCAATTTTATCAAGGCCGAAATCGACCGGGCCACTCCCAACCTGGCATCCTATGAGAAGGTCAAGCGGATCGCGCTCCTGGACCGGGATTTTGAGATTGACAAGGGAGAGATAACCCCGACGCTCAAGGTCAAAAGGAATATTGTCGAGCAGCAATACAGGAGTCTTATCGACGCTCTTTACGAGGAAGAAAAGAACAACTCCTAGACCTGATCGGATTCAGCCTTTTTTCTTCGGCTGCAAGTAAAGGATCCGTCCGCAGTTTTCGCAGAGGATGAGTTTCCGCGTGTCCCGCAGTTCGTTGAGGACCTGCGGCCGGATGCGCACATGGCACATGGAGCAGAAATCGTCTGTGACCGGCGAGAGGGCCATCCCGGCCTTCTTCCGGAATATCTTGAGATAAAGGCCGACCTGCTCGGAAGGAATCTGGGGGAGCAGCGTTTCCTTTTCCTGGTTCAGCTTATCGGCCTTATCTTCCAACTCTTTCTTTTTCTGGAAGATCGTCTCTTTTTCCCGGGAAAATTTCTCTTGAGCCCGGGTGAAATTCTGGCCGGCCTCCTTGATCTCCTTCTGAATATCATCGGCCTGGAGCATCTCGGCGATGACGTCTTCCTCCAGGCGGTCGACCTTCTTCTGGGATTCCTCGATCTCTTTTAGGAGAGCCGTATATTCCTTGTTGGTTTTGACCTCGTTCAGCTGCCTTTTATACTTGGCGACGCGGTCCTTAATATCCTTGATCTCTGACTCCAGGTCTCTTCTTTTTTTTTGGCTTCCGGCCATCTTGCTCTGGGCAGAGGCGGCAACCTGGGAGCTTCGCTCGATTTTTTTATCGATCTTATCGATCAGAGGGGGCGTGCTTTCGAGGAAAAGGGTAATCTGCTTGATTTCCAAATCAAGTCGTTGAAGCTGGATTAACTTCTCGAACTCGATGTCCACATTTTTTCCTCAGGATCAATATGGGCCTACCAGGATTCGAACCTGGGACCTGCCGGTTATGAGCCGGTAGCTCTACCGCTGAGCTATAGGCCCTCGCCTCCTTATAGCAAATAATAGAAACCAAGTCAAACTTCGGCGGGTTTCCGAGCGGGCACCGGAGGAAGGCTCAGTAATTGTTCGTGAACGACCTGAGCTTCCGGCTCCGGCTGGGGTGCTTCAGCTTCCTTAAGGCCTTGGCCTCGATCTGCCTGATCCTTTCGCGGGTGACCTTGAATTGCTGGCCGACCTCTTCCAGGGTATGCTCATTTCCGTCACCCAGCCCGAATCGCATCTTCAGAACCTTCCCCTCTCTTTCGGTGAGAGATTTCAGGGCTTCCTCGATCTGCTCGCGGAGGTTGATGTGGATGACCGTATCGGGGGGTGACGGCATCAGCTTGTCTTCAATAAAATCCCCTAAATGGCTGTCCTCTTCCTCGCCGATGGGGGTTTCCAGGGAGATCGGTTCCTGGGCGATCTTGATGATCTTGCGGACCTTGCTCACCGGCATGTCCATCTTCTTGGCTATCTCTTCGCTGGAGGGCTCCCTTCCGATTTCCTGGACGAGGCTTCTGGAGATGCGGATCAGCTTGTTGATGGTCTCGATCATATGGACGGGAATCCGGATGGTTCTGGCCTGGTCGGCGATGGCCCGGGTGATGGCCTGCCTAATCCACCAGGTAGCGTAAGTGGAGAATTTGTAGCCGCGCCGGTATTCGAATTTATCCACGGCCTTCATCAACCCCATGTTCCCCTCCTGGATAAGGTCGAGGAACTGGAGGCCGCGGTTGCTGTATTTCTTGGCGATCGAAACGACGAGCCTCAGGTTGGCCGCCACGAGCTCCTTTTTCGCCTGGTCGCTGACCTTCTTTCCCGTCGTGATCGAGCGGATGATCTTTCTCAGGTTCTGGGCGTCGAGGCCGATTTCTTTATGGAAGATCTTCAGCTGCTTGCTGACCTCTTTGGCCTTTTCCTTAAGCGCCGCCTCGGTCTTTTTCGCTTTGGCGCGGTTTATGGCTATGGTCAATTCTTCTTTCGATTCTTCGAGGTCATTGATGACCTTGAGCTTTTCCCGGAGTGTTTCGATGATCTTTTCCCGTTCGCTCGAGCGGATATTAAGTTCGCGGATGAGGCGGCTCATCTTGACGATGATCCGGCCCCGCCTGAAATTGTATTTCCTGGCCGTAGGGATGCTGTCAAGCCTGCGGCAGACGTCCCTAATCTTCTTTATCTTGACCAGAACCTGCTTCTTTTTGTCCTCGATTTTATCCTCGGTGATTTCCTCATCGGTGAGGTCGAACATTTCTTGAAAAATCAGGGGATTCATCTTGATCTGATCTTCCAGCTGGAGGACGTAGTTAAGGACGAGCCGCGTCTTGGAGAGGGCCTTGATGATGGATTTCTCCCCGCGCTCAATTTCTCTGGCGATGGCAATCTCGCCCTCCCTGGTCAGGAGGGAGATGTTGCCCATCTCCCGGAGATAGAGCTTAACGGGATCGGTCGTCCGCTCCAGCCCGTGGACAGAGACAAGGTCGCTCTTCCTTCTCTTGGGGACAAGATTTCTCTGCTTGGAGTCGAGAATTTTGATGCCGTAGTCGGTCATGGAGCTGAGAAAATCATTGAAGTTTGCTTCCGACTCCATGTCTTCATGGAAGGTTTTGTCGACCTCTTCGAAGAGAAGATAGCCCTGTTTTCTTCCCTTGGAAAGCAGCTGGGTGATTTCGTCTTTTTGGAATTTATTATCAGCAGACAAGGCAAGCACCTCTTGGCAATAATGTTTTTTCTTTTCTATTATTAAATTCGTTTTCAACCATTTTGTTCCTTTACATCGCCATGATCTGCCTGGCCAAAGTCTGCTTTTGCGAAAGCAAGCGGGAGAGCTTGTCTTTCTCTCCGTTCCGCTCGCAGCGCACGATTTCTTTCTGGAGAACCTTCAGCTGAATCTTAAGCATGGTCTTGCGGAGTGTTTGGAGGCAGTCCATTGCCTCTTCGACCGTCCCCTTATCGGCTTGCTCCTGCATCATCTGGGAGAGGCTACGGGAAAGATCAGGCGATACGGTGCGGAAAAGCTCCGGGAAAACAACTTTTTTCCCTTTATTGTGGCTCTCCACCATGATTTTGAAAGCCGGCTCGCTTTTGAGCCCCTGAAAGTCCTCTTCTCTGGTTTCGATTAAAACCTGAGAGGCCACGGGTGGATTATCAAGAAGGATCTGAAGGAGCCTTTTTTCGGCAGGAAGAAAGAGACTCCTCTCCTCTCCTGTCGGCGCAGCGGAAGACGGTTTCTCGCTGATCTGGCGAAGCATAGATTCATCCATGGACAGGTAACCCGCCGCCTGGGAGAGATATTCGCTCCGGATAAAGGAATCGGGGATCTTGTTGAGCTCACTGACAACGCTTCTGACGATTCGGGCCTTTTCCTCGGGGACGTTCATTCTTCCGGTCTGGAGCGCTGTGTCGATGATGTACTTGAGCCCGGAGATGCTTTTTTTCGTGAGATCAAGATAAGAGTCCCGCCCTTTTTTGCCGATATAGGCATCCGGGTCCAGGCTTTCGGGCAGGACCAGGACGCTCGCCTGCAGGCCTTTTTCAAAGCAGATGGGGACGGCTCGAAAAGCGGCATTTTTTCCGGCGGAATCGCCGTCGTAGTTGATGATCATCCGGTCGGCGAATCGTCTCGCCAGAGCGACCTGATGCTCGGTCAGGCTGGTCCCCAGGGAGGCGGCAATATTTTTGATCCCGGCCTGATAAAGGGAGGCAAAATCCGTGTATCCTTCAACGAGGATGAGTTCCCGCGCTTGATTGACCGCGTCTTTGGTCCAGTTCAGGCCGTAGAGAACCTTGCCTTTGGAATAGACCAGAGTATCAGGGGAATTCAGGTATTTGGGGTCGGCGTCGATGACTGTCCGACCGCCAAAGGCCACCACTTTTCCGGTCAGGGTGAATATGGGAAATATCACCCGGCCCCTGAAGCGGTCGTAAAAATCGGGTTTTTTCTGTCCCGGAAGAACAAACCCGGCTTTTTCGAGAAGTGGAACTTCGACCCCTTGCCCCTGAAAATGGGAGAGCAGCGCGTTCCAGGAGTTCGGGGCATAGCCGACCTTCAGCGTTTCCAATGTTTCGCTCGAAAGATTCCTTTTCCGAAGATAGACCAGAACCCCCTCTCCTTCCTTGGTTTGGAACAGATTCCGCCGGAAGAAAGCGAGCGCCATCTCGTTGATCTTGAATATTTTTTCCTCGAGTTTGACCAGCTCCGGAGCAAGCTTGGTTTGGCGGGGCATGGGAATGTGATATTTCTCGGCGAGATATTTCAAAGCTTCGGGGAAACTAAGATTTTCCTTTTCCATGACCAGGGTAAAAACATCCCCGCCCACGCCGCAGCCAAAGCAGTGGAAGAGCTGCTTTTCTGAGTCGACTGTAAAGGACGGGCCCTTTTCCGAGTGAAAGGGGCAGAGCCCGACGTGCTTTTTCCCCCTCGTTCTTAGGGTTGTATAGAGAGAAGCGATTTCGACAATATTGGCAGCTTGCCTGATTTGATCGATGATTTCCATTCTTGGCGCGAAAATCGGCGGAAAACGGTCTATGTAAATATAGGGGGTGGACCACCGCTTGTCAAGTAAAACAGTCTTTTTTTTGTCATCTTAAGTGGACACTTTTCACAGATGATTAATCAGGCTGGCCAGATATCCGGCGCCAAACCCATTATCGATATTGACCACAGCCACCCCGCCGGGGCAGGAGTTAAGCATAGCCAAAAGGGCGGATATTCCATGGAGACTGGCCCCATACCCGACGCTCGTGGGGACGGCGATGATAGGCACATTCACCAGACCTGCCACAACGCTGGGCAACGCTCCCTCCATCCCAGCTACGGCAATGATCAGCCGGGCCTGCTTTATTTTCTTCATTTCTCCGAACAGGCGGTGGAGCCCGGCCACGCCAACATCGTAGATTCTTTCGACCTCGTTCCCGAGCATTTCGCAGGTCACGAAGGCTTCCTCAGCGACAGGAATATCGGAAGTGCCGGCCGTGATGATGACGATTTTCCCTTTCCCGGGCACAGGTTTTTTCTGTTTCAGGCTGGCGGTCTTTGCCTGGGGATTGTAGAGGCATCCGGGAATTCTCTTTTTTAATTTGGCATAGATCCCGGGTTCTACCCTCGTAATCAGGAGGCTGTTGCCCCGTCTGCAGATTTCCCTGGCAATCTTGAGGATTTGATCCTCAGTCTTGCCCTGACCATAAATAATCTCAGGGAACCCCTTCCTGACCTCCCTGTGGTGATCGATTTTAGCGAAACCGAGATCCTGATAAGGATAATCTTTCAGCCTTTCAAAGGCTTCCCCGGGGGAAATCTCCCTTTTATGGACTTTTTCCAGGATTTCTTCGAGTTCTGTTATCACAAGGAATATTTTATCATAAGAGGGCGGTGCTGACCAGGGGGGCTCGGGGTGTGGGCTCGAAGGCACGCAAATTTCGCATCACTCCGCGCGGCGCCTGTCACGGCGCGTCCCCGTCCGTCCTCGCTAAAGACCCGCCCGCCGGCCTTTGCCAAAAGACGCCTGCATTTATCGGGCCCCCCTTTGATTGGACAAAGGGGGTAGGGGGATTTAATATTCATCAGAAAAGAATCCTAAAGGCGTCTTTTGCCAGTGACATTTTGTGCATTCGCTGCGGGCGTTGCGGGGACTAACGCCGTGCCACCCACGCTCCGATTTTCTTTGCTTATACGGCCTTCTTCGCCCAGACCCCTCGCCGTAGCTGAGAAGAAGAGGGAACTGTTCTTATTGATGAACAATTATTGACAGAAAAAGGCCTTTAGAGAATAATTTAAAAGGTTGACTCAAGGATGATAGAAAAGCGAACCCTTAAAAAAGAAGTCTCTTTCGCCGGGGTCGGCATTCATTCCGGCAAAAAAACTACTCTGACCTTGAAGCCATCTTACATAGGGAAGATCCTATTCCGCCGGCTGGACTTGGATGGCCTGGAGATAGAGGTTGACCCTCAAAAAGTTGAAATCAGGAATTGTGTCGTTTTGGTTTCAGGGGAGGGCGTGGTCCAAACGATTGAGCATCTGATGGCGGTCCTTTACATTTTTGGCTTGGACAGCCTCGAAATCGAGCTCACTGGCCCTGAAATCCCGGTCATGGACGGAAGCGCCGCTCCCTTTGCCCTGGCCATTCTTGAGGCTGGGCTCGCTCTTCTTCGCGAGAAGAAAAAGTCAGTGAAAATTCTCAAGTCTCATACTCTTCAAGATAAGCTCGCCACCCTCTCCTTCTCTCCGGATTCTGACTTCCGCATATCCTACTCCATAGATTTTCCGCATCCCTTGATTCGCCGGCAGGAACTTGATCTTGTCCTGACCCAAAAAGCATTTCTTTCCGAGATCGCCCCAGCCCGGACCTTCGGTTTTTTGAGGGACGTCCCTGAGCTTCAGAAACACGGACTTGCCCAGGGGGGAACTCTGGAGAACGCCATCGTCCTTGATGACGGAAAGGTCCTCGGCGGTCCTCTTCGGCGTCCGGATGAATTTGTCCGGCACAAGATTTTGGATTTGATCGGCGACCTGGCTCTCATCGGGTATCCTTTGTTGGGCCATTTCCGGGCCGACAGGGCGGGGCACAGCCTTCATCTCAAAGCGGTCCGTTTTCTCCTCCAGAACCCGGACTTCTGGGCCTTCGAAGAGATATCCTTTCCCCGTCATCTCAGTGGCTGAGGGGAAATTTCCTTGTAATAAGGGGCCTTCTGCGCTAAAATGGACCGATTCAAATTTTAGTCCCGGGAGATCAAACGTGAAGGAAGAAAAAGCCAAAAAAGATATTTATGAGAAGGCCCTCTTGGCCTACGGGGAGGCCTTGCGAGAATTTCATAAGGGAAAAATGGAAAAGGCGCAGGAATTGCTGAAATCTTTCCTGGAAAAATACGACACCGAGAAGGAGCTCGTCGACCGGGCCAAGATCTATCTCGAAATTACTCGGGAGAAGGGCAAAAAGGAGACCATCTCCCTGAAGACGGTAGATGACTATTATTATTATGGCGTCTATAAAATGAACAAGGGCGATTACGAGGAGGCCCTGAAATTGCTCGAGAAGGCTCTGGAGATGAAAGAGGAGGAGGGGAAGGTTTACTATCTCATAGCCAATGTTTATATGCTCATGGGAAAAGCAGAAGAGGCCCTTGAATTCCTGAAAAAGGCCTTCCAGAAAGACAAATTCTATAGGACCTTAGCCCAGAATGAGATGGATTTTGAGCCGCTCTGGGAAGATAAAAAATTCAAGCTAATTACCCGCATGACATGACCGAAAAGATCCTGGCCGTTGTCTTCGCCTCAAAGCGGGGTATAGAGGGCAAGCAAGGCCGGTCCGAGAACCTTCATCCCTGGCTGAAAAAGTCTGCTGTTCAGCTTGTTTCGGCCACTTTGGCCAGATTGAACCCGGAAAAACTTTGCACCATACCCGCCGACGAGAAGGAAGAAATCTGTGCCTTAAGCGGAATTCTCACTCGCTTCAAACGCAAAAATGTCTTGATCCTGAATGCCCGACACCCTCTCTTAAGCGCCGGATCGTTAAGATCGCTGCTGCGTCTTCACGAGAAGGAGCATAATGCTTTGACCAGGATGGGGGCTGGTTCCGCTGATAAAGCGGTTGACCTGGACGTCTATGTTTCCAGGAGGACAGATTTCCTCGAGGTTCTCGACGAAATCGGCAGCCGCAGTAAATCGTTGCCCGAATGGCCAGCGATCGTCCGAGCGATGGTCAAGAGGCAGAAGAAGGTTGGAGTCTATACGTGCCCACGTATTGAAGAGGCTCTTGTCGTCGAGACTGCTCGAGATGCGGCCCGGGCGATGCGGATTCTCCGGGATAGAAAGATACGAGAGCTCGAGGCGATGGGGGTGATCGTAATCGATCCCGCCTCGACCTGGGTGGACCTGGATGTTCGCATCGGCCGCGGCACTGTCCTCTATCCTTCAGTCGTCATCGAGGGGAACTCGCGCCTTGGCAACGAATGCCGGGTTTATCCGTTTGTCCACCTTATTAACGCCCGTGTCTCCGACCGGGTCAAAATCTTGAGCTCGACCATGATCGAAGAAAGCACGATTGAGGCTGATGCTCAGGTCGGTCCCTTCACCCATTTGCGGCCAAAAACCATCTTGCGGCCAAAAGCCAAAGTTGGGAATTTCGTGGAGATGAAGAACACCGTGTTTGGGAAGGGGTCCAAGGCGGGACACCTTTCCTATCTTGGGGACAGTATTGTGGAGGACGGTGTTAACATCGGAGCCGGCACGATCACTTGCAATTATGACGGCCTTAAAAAATCTCAGACCATCATCGAGCAGGGGGCTTTTATCGGGTCGGGCACCGAGCTCGTGGCTCCTGTCCGGGTGGGCAAAGGCTCCTACATCGGAGCGGGCTCCACCATAACCAAAGATGTTTCACCCGAGTCCTTGGCCGTAGCCCGCAGCCATCAGATCGAAAAAGCAGGTTGGGCCCGGAAAAGGAAAAAAGAATAGTGTGTGGAATTATCGGCTACCTGGGACCGAAGAATGTCGTGTCCGTATTGCTGGATGGGCTGAAAAAGCTCGAATACAGGGGTTATGATTCGGCGGGTATTGCCGTGGTCGGAGACAAGCAAATCCGATTGAGGAGGGTCAAAGGAAAAATCCGCGAGCTTGAAGAAAGCCTGATGGCCTCTCCTATGGAAGGGAGCTATGGACTCGGACACACCCGTTGGGCGACCCACGGCCGCCCGAGCGAAGAGAATGCCCATCCTCACCGGGACTGCACCGGAACAATCGTCGTTGTCCATAACGGAATCATCGAAAATTACCTCGCTCTCAAGGACAAGCTCAAGAAAGAGGGGCATACTTTCGTCACCGAAACCGACACCGAAATCATCGCTCACCTCGTGGAAAAGTATTTCTCCGGCTCTTTGGAAATGGCGGTGCGTCAGGCGCTTCGTGAGCTGGAGGGAGCTTATGCCATAGCCGTTCTCTCAACCAAGGATCCTGGCAAGATCGTAGCGGCCAAGACAGGTCCTCCGGCGGTCGTGGGAATCGGAGACGGAGAGTTCCTCATCTCCTCTGACATCAATCCGATCCTCAGCCATACGAATAAAGTCGTTTTCCTCGAAGACGGAGATATGGCCGTCCTGGAGACCGACGGCGTGAGATTCCTGGATTTCGCCGGAAATCCCCTGGACAGGAAGGTGAACTACCTGGCCTGGAACCCGATGATGATCGAGAAAAAGGGGTTCAAGCATTTCATGCTCAAGGAGATCTTCGAGCAGCCCCAGGTCATCAGGGATACGCTCGAAGGCAGGATATCCCAGGATTCAGGGAAGGTCTACCTTGAGGATGTCGGGATTTCTCCCCAAACCCTCAAGAATATGCAGCGGGCTGTCGTCATTGCCTGCGGCACATCGTATCATGCCGGGCTGGCGGGCAAATATTTCATCGAGACCCTGGCTCAAGTTCCCGTGACGGTTGAATATGCCTCCGAATACCGCTACCAGGACCTGCTCATAGATAAGAAGACGATGGTTATCGTCATTTCTCAATCGGGGGAGACGGCCGACACCCTGGCGGCTCTGAGAGCCAGCAAGAAATCAGGCGCCTTCACTATCGCCATATCCAACGTCATGAATTCCTCGATTCCTCGGGAAGCCGAGGCCGTGCTCTACACGCATGCTGGCCCCGAGATCGGTGTCGCCGCAACCAAGACTTTTTCCGCGCAACTTGCTGCACTCACTCTTCTGGCGGCCTATCTGGGCCAGGCCAAGGGGAGGATGGATGAGAAAACGAGTTTTCCGATCATCCAGGATCTGCTGCGCATTCCGCACAAAATGGAGAGAATTCTGGCCGTGCCCGCCAAGCTCGAGGAATTGGCCCAGCGTTTTCTGGCCCTTTCGCATTTTCTTTATCTCGGACGATGGGTCAGCTTTCCGATCGCTTTAGAGGGAGCTCTTAAGCTCAAGGAGATTTCCTATATCCACGCCGAGGGCTATGCTGGCGGCGAGATGAAACACGGCCCGATTGCCCTGATCGATGAAAAGATGCCGACCATGATTATTATCCCCAAGGATCGAGCTTACGAAAAAATGGTCAGCAATATTTCCGAGATCAAAACAAGGTTAGGCTATATCATTGCCGTGGCCTCCGAAGATGACGCCGATATCCAGCGACATGTGGATGAAGTCATCCGAATCCCTTCTGTCTCTCCGCTCTTGAGCCCATTTTTAACGATCGTGCCTCTCCAGCTTTTTGCCTATCACATTGCGGCCAAGAGAGGCGCGGACGTCGATCAGCCCCGGAACTTGGCCAAGAGCGTAACCGTAGAATAATAGCCATTCAACTCATCAACTCTTTAGACACAACTTGGTTGACTGTTTCGGGGTTACGTCGAAACAGCGCCAGGGTTTAGCGACCCTGGTCATTAGGAGGTTAGGGTCTACCAATGATGGAAGAAAAGAACATGAAACTGAGGCCGTTTCTGGATAAGTCGAACAAACCCGCAGAGCCAAGCCTGCGATCATCCCTGGGGAACGCGTACTCCTATTATGAGAGCGCAATCGATATTGCGGCGGCCTTTTGGCACGAATGGACATTCTCACGGAGCAGTGGCTGGATCCTCAAAGTGCATGACCGAAAGAAGGCTCTTTTTTATCTCATTCCCTTGAAGGACGCGTTGAAGATCAGCTTGACCATGCGGGAGAGTGAAAGGGCAGCCCTTTTGCGCGATAAGGAACTTGCAGGGATGCATGCTGCGATTTCATCGTCAAGAAAGTATGCCGAGGGGTTTGCGCTGCAATTCGCCATAGCCGATGAACAAGGATTCAGGTCATTTGAGCTGTTTATCAGGAAACTGATAGCGATACGTCTATAGCGTGAGTTGTTATTTTAAGATTTCTTTTTTGCTGACGTCTTTTTTCTGGGCTTGGGCTTTTCCACTTTTTTTCCATAAGCGAGGATGAATTTTTCCGTCAGCTCCCGGGCCTCTGTATCGGTATACTGTTTGGGAGGGGACTTCATGAAATAGGAGGCCGGTCCGAAAAGCGCTCCGGAGATCCCCTGGTCCAGGGCCAACTTGCAGCAGCGGATGGCGTCGATCACAACGCCCGCAGAGTTGGGCGAGTCCTCCACTGACAGACGGCACTCGAGAGAAGTGGGGACATCGCCGAAATGACGGCTTTCGATCCGCAGGAAACAGAGCTTGTTATCCAATTGCCAGGCGACATAATCGCTCGGCCCGACGTGGACGTTTTCGGGCTCGATGCTCAAGCCGCGCGCTTTGATCTGGGAAACCACGGCGTTCGTCTTGGAAATCTTTTTGGATTGCAGCCTTTCTCTTTCCAGCATATTGAGAAAATCCGTGTTCCCGCCGGTGTTCAGCTGGTAGGTCCGGTCGATCGGCATGCCCCGGTCGAGATAGAGATTTACCAGGGTGCGATGGAGGATAGTGGCTCCCACCTGGGACTTGATATCGTCGCCGATGATCGGCAGCCCTTTTCCCACAAAGCGCTTCTGCCAGTACTTCTCGCTGGCGATGAAGACGGGGATGCAGTTTACAAATGCGCAACCGGCTTCTAGGACTTGCTCGACATACCACTTGGTGGCCTCTTCGCTTCCCACGGGCAGGTAGCTGATGACGACATCGGTTTTTGTTTCTTTGAGGATGGCCACGATATCGGCCGTGGCGCCCGGGGCCTTCTGGATGATCTGAGCAAGGTATTTCCCCAGCCCGTCATGGGTCATTCCCCGCTGCACTTTCACGTTGAGGTGGGGCACCTCGGCGAATTTTGTAGTGTTGTTCGGCCAGGTGAAGATGGCTTCGCTTAGGTCTTTTCCAACCTTGTTCTTGTCGATGTCGATGGCGGCAACGAACTCGATGTCACGAATATGGTACCCGCCCAGGTTGACGTGCATAACGCCGGGAATGAAGTCCATTTCCTTGGCGTTCCTGTAGTATTCGATTCCCTGGACGAGGGATGAGGCGCAATTCCCAACGCCGATGATGGCCACTCTGATTTTGCTCATGGCTTCAAACCTCCTTATCCTAATCGCTTTTCTTTTGGATCTCGATTTTTCTGACGTGAAGAGTCCTCTCGAAGGCCGTTATATTGGAGACGATGGCGATAGCGCTCAAAACCACGATCATCGCCAGGTCGTATATTTTGAAGATCGAACCGACCAGGGCGCCGATGACGAGAAGGATCATCCGTTCAGCCCTCTGCATAAACCCGACTTTGCACTGGATGCCCAGGCCTTCGGCCCGGGCCCGGGTGTAGCTGACCATGGTGGAGCCGAGAAAAGTGAAAAATAATATCCAGAGAGGCCAGCGGTTTCTGAAATAGACCGCCAGCCCGAAGTAAATGAAAAATTCGGAGTATCTGTCGAGGGTGGAATCAAAAATGGCGCCGTAGAGGCTCTTTTTATTAGCTTTGGCCGCCACTTTTCCGTCGAGAATGTCAAAAGCGCCGCTTACGGTGATTAACAGGGCCGCCCAGAGAGGGTGATGGACAGCAAACAATAGGCCTGCTCCCAAGCCGGCCAGAAGGCCCAAGACGCTGATCACGTTGGGGCTGATATTGAGCCCGACAAAGTAATCGGCCAGCTTGCCCAATTGAACATGCAGCCAGGTGTGCCATTTATCAGGCAAGATGCCCAGAATCCTGACTTTTTTCTGGGGAGCGGCCTCTGTCGGTATGGTCTCGATCATCGGATTTAAGAAAGATGTATAAAATTAATCCAAAATCAATCAGGAATCAAGTGCCTTCTCTACTCGATCTTGATTTTCTTCTTTGTTTCCGCCTTTTGCCCTTCTCTCTTTTCCAGCCATTCGATCCGTGAATCGATGAGGGAGCGGAGGGCAAGGAGCATCTCTTTTTTAGCTTTGAGGAGATGCTCCTGGGTTTTTGGCGGGACAAAGACCGTGAACAGCTCTTCGGGGATAGAGATCTTGATCTCGCGCGTTTTTTCAGCGGCCATGCTTACACCTCCTTCATAAAAATCAATTAAAAGTGACCTTGAGCCTTTCGTTGACGAATCTGGCCTGCTTGATGGTATGGTTTTGAAGGACCCGCGGGAGAAAGATGTTCCTTTTGATCGCGCCCACCCGGATAAAGAGCTCTTCCCCCTTTTGGGTCAGGTCCATATCGCTTTTTTCCACAAAAGGCAGATGCAGGGAAAGGACATACTTTCCGTCCTCTTTGGCGATCCGGATGGGTTTTTGGGCGAAGAAAAGCCGCGCCGGGTCTGCTCCCCTGTAGACGGTTTCAGCCATTTTTTCAAGAAGACCCACTCCCACAATCTCCTGGCTGTAGAGCTCGGCGGCCAAAATCGGAACCGGAGAGAAGCATTCCTCGATTTGATGCCTGTAGGTTTCCTGGATCGTCTTCCATTTTTTGAAATAGGGGTCTTCCACCGACGTGGGAAGAAGTCGGTTGATGATGATCAAATCGACTCCATACCCGAAAAGGCAGAAGAATGTGTAAGCCCGCTGGGCTTCCTTGATGACCATTTTCTCGGGGTTGATGACAAGGCGGATGGAGGTCTTTTGGCTGTCCTCCAGAATTTCCTTCATTTCGGCGAGCTGGGAGGTCAACTTTTTCATCGCCTCGAAAACGCTGTCCCCCGGGAAAGGGAAGGGGAGGATCCGGTTGGCCACCGGCCGGACGGCCTTGGCAGCAGTCCTCTGGATGGGAAAGATATGTTTGAGGTACCAACCGGTGATCTCCGGCGCGCTGAGGAGGCGAAGCGTGTCGCCGGTCGGAGCGCAATCCACAATAATGACATCGTAATCCGAGGTTTGGCTGTACCGGCGAATTTCCATCAGGCTGAAGAGCTCCTCCATCCCCGGAAAAACGCTCAGCTCCTCGGCCTCGATCGTATCGATTCCCTGGGAGGAAAAAAGAGCCGAGAGGTACGTTTTGATCTCGCCCCATTTTTTCTCGATCTCTTCCAGGGCATTGACCTCCTGGCCGAAGAGGTTGGAGGCAATTTTCTTGGGCCTGTTTTCGAGCTGGACCTCGAAGGAGTCAGATAGACTGTGAGCGGCATCGGTGGAAATGATCAGGGTTTTGTTGCCCTTGCGAGCAGAGAGGAGGGCGGAGGCCGCCGCCAGAGTCGTCTTTCCGACGCCTCCCTTTCCGGTAAAAAGTATCGTCCGCATAGGATCCCGTTAATTTTATCACTCCCAGGTGAAAACGACAAGCCGACGTATGGGGTCACGCCCAGATGGGGTCAGGTCTTCATTCTTGACTTATCTCTGTCCCATCCTATGTTTCAGACAGCTCACTACCTAAGGCTCGCTGGACTGAAGGATGAAGACTTGACCCTGGAACAGGACCCATTCTCATCACACGAAAAGAGATCCGGCCAGTTGTTCATTATTTGTTTCTTCTCGGGGTCTTGTGTAGTATGATTTGCTGCCGATCTACCTGGTCTGAGCGTTGGGTGAAATCATTTGAGGAGGGGAAAACGATGAAAATTTCAAGGTCTCTTGGCGTGACCAGCCTTTTATGGGTTTTGCTTTTGCCTGCCGTTTCCGGACAGAATCTGGAAAATCCCCTGGCGGACCTGGCCAGGGTAAAAAAGGGGCGGTCCTTTGCCGTGACCTCTTCTGACCCGGATTTCCGGAGCAACCTCGACCGTGTCACCTATATCAGGCCCGGCGAAACCCTCGTCATGGCTGAGATTGAGGGACCCGGCGTCATCCAGCACATCTGGCTGACTTTCAACGAGGCCAGGCCGAACTGGCTCGAGAAGGAAGGCTCGGCCAA
>Ga0209253_10002429_pt1 | contig 16508 bp, 10 predicted proteins | sample FrelakmetBRP12BR_FD_187145 | JGI IMG/M metagenome (GOLD analysis project Ga0209253, IMG submission 187145) | Freshwater lake sediment microbial communities from the University of Notre Dame, USA, for methane emissions studies - BRP12 BR (SPAdes)... | ecosystem: Environmental > Aquatic >...
TCCCAAGACAAATAAGCAAATCAACCAAATGCACTATAAATTTGGATTGAAATTTCTTCAAAAACAGATGGAAATCACTCTCGATCGAGCACGATGCGTGGGCTGTGGGACATGTGCGAAAGTATGCCCAAAAGATGCGATTGTGAGTGGTCCTAAAACAAAAGGCAAGGATGAGCACCTGCATTCAGTGATGGATGACAATATTATACTAGATGTATCAGATCCGCAAAAATGTGTATACTGTGGTACATGTACTTATTTCTGCCCGTTTGATGCTCTTAAATTAATAATGGACGGACGAACTGTTCCGAAAAATGAGATAGATATTGTAGGTAGGCAAGTGGTTCCCAAACTTGAGGGAAAGATGCAGATGATGAAAAATGCGAAAATCGAAGCCCATGTCTATATGAAAGGCACTGTTGAGATCTTGAAAACCGATAATTCCAATGAACGGGAGTTTCAACTCGAATACGTCAATAATTGCCCAGGAGAGTGCCATAAATGCATCGATATCTGCCCGAACGGTGCTTTAGAACGCATGCCATTTGAGGAAGCTCTAAAAACTGGTATCACCATTAAGGTAGATGACAAAGCATGTATAGTTTGCGGGAGTTGTATAATGGCTTGTCCCAGTGATAAGATATTGATGAAAAGGACGAAAATTGATACCTCCGGTCCCTATTCGAACATGTTCATGGAAACAATTTGTGAAAAATTGGGAGTACCCCTTCCCCCCAATCCGAAACCAAAATCCAAGTAAATTCCAAAAACTCCTCTTCTTTTTTAAATTACACAAAAGCTTTTATTTTTTGAATGCATAGCAAACTTAACTTATACCTAACGCGATTGGACCACGCTGGGTAAACTGATCTGTATTTCTTATCAGTTCCATTACCTTCAAAAAATTCAATTAATTTCTACCCAAACTTAAAATCAATTCAAAGAGTTTTTACATTGCAATCAATGTCAATAGAACGCGTAAAGAAAGAGATTCTAGAAAGTCTGCCTAACAAAATTAAAATATCGAAAATCGAATATGAAGGACCAGAAGTTGCGATCTATACCAGAGATGCACGAGTTTTGGTAGATGATGCAAATATCTTGCGTGTTCTCGCCAAGAAGATGCGCATGAGAATCGTCATTCGATCCGACGAAGAAGTGCGTATGGAAATCGAACGGGCTGTAGAATTCATCCAAAATCTAGTACCCGCCGACGCGGAAATCACAAAAATCTTTTTTGACGAAACTTTAGGAGAAGTCACTATAGAGGGTCGTAAGCCTGGGCTTATTATTGGAAAACAAGGGGCTAATCTAAAGGAAATCCGATCAGAGACTCTTTGGAGACCGAAAGTCGTTCGTACTCCTCCGATTGCGAGCAAAACAATTGAAACTATCAGAAACCTGTTGAAAGAGGAAAGCCAGAAACAAAAGGAAATTTTACTAAAAATTGGAGCGCGTATTCATCGTCCTTTATTATTAAAAGAATTAAATATTCGCATGACTCCCTTAGGTGGCTCACGAGAAGTTGGTCGATCTGCCATTTTGCTGCAAACTAATGAAAGCAACGTCCTACTTGATTGTGGTTTAAATATTGGTAACAACCGATCTCTTTACCCCAATTTCAATATGCTTGGTTTTGATCTCGATAATTTGGATGCAGTGGTAGTTAGTCATGCACATATGGATCATTCGGGATTGGTGCCTTTTCTCTACAAATATGGGTATGAAGGTCCCGTATATTGCACTTCTCCTACACGTAATCTCATGACAATGCTGCAGTTGGACTATGTTGCATTATCGCAGAGAGAAGGAAAAATGGCATCGTACGGGAAAAGCGATATTAAACAAGAAGTATTGCATACCATTCCTCTTTCGTGGGGAAAAGTCACCGACATTGCTCCTGATATTAAATTGACTCTCCATAATGCAGGTCATATTCTGGGTTCATCCTTATGCCATTTACATTTTGGTAATGGTGACCACAACTTAGTATATTCAGGGGATTTTAAATTTCAACGTTCCAAACTCCTTGAACCTGCATTATGCAGATTTCCTCGGTTAGAAACCCTAATCACTGAAGCAACCTATGGTGGTGTGCAAGACATCATTCCCTCACGTCATGAATCTGAGCGAAATCTCGCCAATATTATCAATACGACGATGCAAAATGGAGGTAAGATCTTGATTCCGGTACTCGCAGTGGGGCGAGCTCAAGAATTAATGATCGTTTTGGAGGAGATGGTAAATAAAGAAATTATCCCCAAGATTCCCGTTTTTGTGGATGGGATGATCTCAGAAGCTACGGCAATTCATACCGCACATCCGGAATATTTGAGTGTGGAATTGCGAGAAAAAATCTTCCATCAGGGAAAGAATCCTTTCCTTTCAGAAATATTCCAAACTGTGAATGGAGGAGGAGTAGAGGAGACTCGAATAAATATCACCGAAGGTGATCCCTGTATCATCATGGCTACTAGCGGGATGCTGAATGGTGGTCCCAGTGTCCAATATTTGAAACAACTAGCGGATAATGTCAAAAATACGTTATTATTTGTGTCCTATCAGGTCGAAGGCACTTTAGGTCGCAGAATCCAGAAGGGGTTTCGGGATATTCAGTTCGAAAATCGTATAGGACAATCCAATGTAGTGAAATTGCAAATGAATGTCTACACTTTATCCGGATTTTCTGGACATAGTTCACGATCCCAGATCATTAGTTTCATTCGCAAAGTAAAACCAAAACCAGATCGCGTTATTACAAATCATGGAGAATCGTCCAAATGTATATCTCTAGCATCTACCATTCATAAACGTTTAAAGTCAGATACGAGATCTTTGGTGAACGGCGAAACTTTAGTTCTAAAGTCTTAAATTCTTACCATAATCGGTGATATACCTAATCATCTTTTTTTCAAACCTTTTCCCAAACGAAGTGTTTCGATCTATTCCTCATCATCAAGAAAAAGACCACAATGATTTTATATTGTGCTACCTACACTTCACCAATTATTGTTAGTGTGCTGGTTGATTAAACAATTAGTTAAGTGAGACCCGTGAGTGAAGCAGAGAAGAAGAAATTTCCGCTGATATCCGTTATCCGCAAAATGGTGCAATTTACAGTATTCATTTTAATTAACTATATGATCTTTGAGACGATCTTTAATATAGATCTATCTGTTATTACAAACCTTCATATTCCGTATCCCTTTATCCAAACACCCAATAGTTTTTTATTTGAAGGTAAAGGAGGAGGGGGATTATTGGAAACTATCTTATATGCGATAGGAGCAGGAGAGTTTCCATTCTTTCTCATTGGGATCCTAATGTTGATTTCCTTAGTCTTGGGGAGGTTTACATGCGGTTGGATGTGCCCCGTTGGGTTATTCGAAGATATCCTATATACTTTCGTTCGGCCAACCCGCAGGAAAAAAATGTCCATCCAAGTAGATTCTGGATTAAAACAGGTAAAACAATGGATATTATGGATCCTAGTGATTATTATGGTCTTTTTAGGTGTCTTAGCGAATTTCAATCCGGTGCAGTACGGTGAGTGGCGAGAAACCATTGGAACCTTTTTACGACGCCCCATGGCGGGATTCTCTCTCTCGGAATTTTTATTTTACACTATTCCCCGAATGATAGGAAAAGCTATCGAAGAATTGAGTTTTACAGCCATGTTTGAAAATGGATGGATGATATTTTTGTTCATTTTTTACCTGATCATTATCGCTGTTAGTGTATTCTATCCCCGTTTTTATTGCAGAACCTTATGCTTATACGGAGCAGCGTCTTCATATGTTTCGCAGTATTCCATGCTGAAATTCTCCCGTAATCCTGTGAAATGTGTAGGTCGCCGCGAATGTGGCGTGTGTGAAGATGTATGTCCTAATCAGATAAGAATATTGGATGAACCATTCGAAGGATTTAGCGGAAAAGGTGAATGCGATCTGTGCAGTAAATGCATCGAATCCTGTCCGTATAGCGCTATTAATCTCTCATTCAATTACGAGTAAAGCCATTATTCTCCCAATCGATCCAGTCTTTCCTTATGGAGTTGTTTTAAGGTATGCTGCATTTCCCCGAATTTTTTCAAATTTATGGGAAAAGTTGCGAAAATCATAGCGCTTAATACGATAGTGATAACAGGAACGATAGTGATTAATGATCGTAAACCATCTAATGCTAAATCGGTATGAACTGTATTACTAGAATCAAACCCTGTTACCCATTTCACTATAATCAATGTGATTCCTGTAAATACAATTGACAATCGAGCTACTAAAGTCAAAATTCCGTTATAGGTTGCTTCCCGCCGTTTTCCCGTCCGAAGTTCATCATAATCAATAGCGGCACTTATGGCTGGTTCTGTCATGAGCATTCCACTTGCTCCAAGACCTGGGAATATTGAAATTATGACCAAGCTAATAAAGTCACTACCCAGGAATATCAGCCAAATAGTAGCTCCAAAAAGAATTATCGCTAACAACAATCCAAATTTGGGCCCTTTTTTTGCATATATATATCTCCAAAATGGAATTGCTGCAAGAATTCCGATCGCTACTCCAGCTGCCGAAAAACCAATAAAACCTTCTTCAATTTCCAAAATATAAGTCGCATATAATGGAAGTACGGTCATTGTTAATCCAAATATATAATCTAAAAGAGCATATGTGAGTGTGATAATCACGAAGGGGATATTTGTAAACGTAGCTTTTAAAGCAGGAAATAGATCTAGTGGTTTATCTATCTGATATTCTTTACGCTCTTGGGATCCTAAAAGAGACAATAGCATGGTAATGGGAATAAGTATCCCAAGAATTAATCCTGCATATCCCCATCCTATTGCATCTGCAATTATCGGGGGGACGATGATTCCTATCATTGATGAAAGAAATGCAATCAGATCTTTAATTGCAACCACTGTGGCTCGTTCTTTCCCATCTTCATACATTTCCGTGTATAAAGCAGACCATCCCGTCATTGCTAAGGTAAATCCTAAATCAAACAGAAAGAGCATAACCAGACCATGAATAAAAATAAGTGAAGTTGTTTGCCAAGGAACTACCCATAGCAAAATAAATCCAATAGTCAAGGGTATTGTACCCACAATTATGTATGGAATTCTCCTCCCCCATCGAGTTTTATTCTTATCCATCCAAATACCGATAATAGGGTCATTGATCGCATTCCATATTCCATAGATAATCAGCATATACCCAGCGTATTCTATGGATAATCCCAGTTTTGTTGTGTAGAATAGAACAAAAAAACTCTGTATCATATTATAGGGAAGAGCTGAAGGAATTGCACCTAAGGAATATAAAATATGCCCCCCTACTGAATGAATATTCTTCTTCATAAGAGGATATTGGGATGATGAATAAAATAAATATTGTCTCCCGTTTGCTATTTTTGTTGTACAAGCCAGTTAATGATATTGAAAAAGAATTTGGAATTATCATAAATGAAACTTCCAAATTTTTGATGTTTTGACATAAAAAGGGTCGAACCGATGACCATACATGCTCCCTTACCAATTTTTCGATAGGTAATTATAGGAACTATATCCACAAGTTCTTCGGATTCGTCAACATAATACCGAAACTTGGTCCCGGGTTGCGTGGTTAATACGATTTCGGGTTTATAACTAGTTGAAGGTTCCAAAAATGTAGCATCCGCAAGCATGATACGAGACACTCCATTAAAAATTGGGTGCGGAGGAAACTGCGTGATCACCAAATTCTCGGGACTTCGATAATGTAAACCTTTAACTGGATGGAATAGTTCTCCCCACCAATAACGTTTTATACCGGTAATGGAATTCAATGCACGAATAGAACCGTACTCCTCAATATCTTCATCTTCCCGTTCATATTCGAAATCCCCGCCTGAACTGGTAGATAACAATAATTTTCCTCCATTTTTTACATACTGCTTAAGGAGGTCAATCTCAGTTTTTAAAAATAGATGATCTATTTCATTTTCAGAAGGAAGAATCTCACCCATGAGGATGAGATCATAGTCCCGAAGAGTGTGATACAGGGGAAACTGCATTCCGGGATATAAAAATTCAAAACTATGATCTGAGCCAAATATTTCCCCGGGGATTTGAGTAAATCGTTCATTATGGCTAAGGTCAACTAGTATACGAGCCATGGATAGGTAACAAACGAGGAAGAGGTATTTATGATTTATGCTTATTTCTGGGTTGTCGGTGCGGTTGGTGCTAATGGATCAGTCTCAATACTATAAAATTTTTTGATATATCCATCTTTTTTAATCGCAACAACATCAATACCGTTTCCTGAGAATACATCCCGTATGATTGAGGAGCGTACAGCGGCAGCAGCGATATTTAATCCTTGTTCAACAGTCAAATTTTCGTTCCATTGAGCTTCTAAAACCCCAATGGCATAAGGACTTCCCGAGCCGATCGCGGTAATATTTTCGGGCATTATTGACCCATAGGCTCCTATCTGAAATAATGCAGGACCTTCCGCACCATATCCTCCCAAAATTAAACCGACTTGAAAATATCCTTTGTAATAATTCAATATACGAGATAGGTATGTAGCAATTGCCTTTACACCCATAGGTTTTTCGCTAACATAATTAAAGATATTTGATTCAGCACGTAGTACCTCAATCAAATATTGAGCATCTGCAACGCCTCCCGCAATGGTCATCCATGCATAGGGTTGGATCATATTCAATTTTTCTGCACTTTTGTTTGCGATGAATAATCCCATTGTGGCACGCTTGTCTGCAGCCATCACAACGCCGTCTTTACATGTCAATCCTAACGTAGTGGTTCCGGTTTTCAATTTTTTCTCAATTTCGAGTTTCCGTTTCTCCAGTTGTGCTTCATCAATTATTTCCACATTGATATCTAATTGAGAACGGTATGGAGGGAATTCCCCTTGATTCATACTTTAGTCTAAAAATGATAAAGATAAAAAATTTTGGATAAGAAAAAATGTTCCCAAATGGCGTATGAATTATAAAATAAATCTTATGAAGTATGAAAGATTTAATCAAGTAGAAAATGGGGAAAGAAATCATCACCTTCGTTGGCACATCGTACGCTGAACCTGCATTCACGTTTTATTTCTATAAACGGCGTACAGATATCTGTCCGGAAAGCTGTCGATTCTATAATCCATGCATGAATAATCTCGAGGAAAATACTGTCTACAAAATAATCTCTATTACCGACATCGAACATACTTGTCCTTATGAATATCATAAAGAACCCATGCGGCTAGTAAAAGTGAAGGAAAGTGATCTAATGATTCTCGTTGAATCTAGGAAAGCTTTTTTGGGCGCACAAATTGAATATGAACCCATTAATTGCCAGAATAAAGAATGTGAGTTCTCAAAATATTGCACTCCCATCCTCGGTTTACAAACTGGAGCGAAAATCAAAATCCGAGATATAATTCAAAAAGTGAAAGATCCAAAATGCCCCAATAATCTAACGTTGGTAAAAATTGAAAGAGTAAAATAAAAAAAATTATGCCTTAGCACGTGCTTTTGTAAACCGTGCGCGATATTCGTCTTTTAGAGTATCGATATATTCCAGTGCTGCTTGTAAGCTAATCGTTTTGAGGGAGTATTGCTCTCGAATGAGATCCAAAGCATATTCGGGAAAGATTTTTTCTATCTTCACATTGGATTGCAATGCATAATACTCATTTCCCGTGGTATCTTGTTGCACTAATATCATTTGTGCATCCCATAAATTTTTCAATACGGCATCGATGTTATCTACTCCTTTCTTTTGCAGTTTTTCAAGATCATCTCGGGTTACAATAGCTTGTCTCAATAGTTTCAAAGTTTCATAGGTCGGAGGATCTAATAATGTATTCAACAGCTTTAGATTATCTTGTTCTGTATTTTTGTACTCACGGAAAAAGGATATTACTTCATTACGATAATTCTCCACTAAATCACTGGGTAGTCCCCGCTTACTCGCATCTTGGATTAAATCGCTGGGAGGAACTCGAGTGATGAAAATATCATTTATGAGATAGAGAACTTCACTGGGACTTCCTCTCACCGACCGTGTCTTCACGATCGAGTCTTTGATTAGACTATGAATTAATCCCTCTGCATCTGCAAATCCTTCTCGATATTGATCTTTCAGCCATACAGATACTTCCGATTTTAATAAAGATCCTTCGATCTGTAATCGATTTATCACCATTCTTCGTGCAGAATCCGTGTACAACATTGCGGTTTTTAGTTCATCCGTTAATTTGGGATACACCGATAACCGTTGAAAGATACTGGGAATTAATGGTTTGTAAGCGTCATTATCTAAATTATAGACTATTACTCGTGTTGCATCGCTTAATCCATCCTCAAACACCTCAGGATCTTCGTCTAAAGTGAGGGCGAGAATAAGGTAGATCCCAAGATCGGGGCCGGTATAATAGGATACCAAATTCATTGCTCCGACGTTTAGAGATACTAAACCTGATTCCCTTGAATACTCATGGGTGGAATAAATTTGCATCAGAATTTTATTGGTAATCTCAATTGATTCCGGATGTTGAGCAAGGATTGATACACCTAATCTCTCATCCCATTTCATTAAAACTATTCCAGTTGGCATTATAATTTCTCCTCCTTTTCAATCTCGCTAGGGTTCGATTTTCCCGAAGGTTTCAATGAACTTTTGAAATCCAATCCCAGTTCTTCCCATGCTTTCCCGAATAATCTCATAAGAGTCTCTTCTTTGCTTTTCACTACAGATGTGTGTGTATCGATACTTTTCTTTTTACTAATCTCTTTCGCAACCACGTCGCATTTTTTGACAAATTCTGGTATTCGGGCATTTTGCACAGCTTTCGTCAAGACAATTGCTCCTGCTCCCACCACCACGAACGCAATCCCTAACACGAGGTAAAAGGTGGGAATCCCTGCGAATAAGGAATGCATTTTAACCGTGACTTGCACAGTGAAAGTATATGTTTCATAGTAGTCCTGAGTAATTTCGATCGTGCCTTCGAGGATTTGCTTTTGGATGAATGTATTAATGTCACCAGATACTGTATATGTATAGATTCCATTTCCCGCATAAGTGAAATCAATGCGTTGTCCATCCCATGTAATAAATACAACATTAGCATTTTCTGCAACAGAACCATCAATTTTTTCCTTAAGATCGATACTTATCATAGTGTCGTCTCCCTGTTCTACAGTAAATTTCAGCACATTATTTTCCAAACTTCCAGTTTCAAAGGCATAAGAGAATTGGTTTTCGATCATTTCGAGAGTAATAGAAGCAACTTTGGCATCATAATTGAGTTTTTCCAGTTTTATATCAAAATCATATGTACCTTCAGCAAGCAATTCAGTGCCGTAATCTAATACGTATATGCCATTTCCTATTTCATTCACAATCACGATATCCGATCCTATAGTAGAGTTGGCTAATATATAATCCACAGTGCACATTACTGTAGCACTGGTGATTCCAGCACCCGAATCGGCAACAGTATAGTTGAAATAAATCAGATACGATTGTGTTAAATTCACTTTGGGAGTTACATAGGAGAACAGAAAATCCGAAGGATCGGACGAATTCAGTCGAGTTGCCAAAGGTCGGATACTCAATCGCACATCAAATTCTTGTTGACGATAGTTATCCTTAAACGCCGTGAATTTCAGTATATAATCACCAACATTTCCTGGGTCAACAGTGTTAATCGAAACAGTATATGTACCAGCTATTCCACTTTCTGGAACTACAACAGAATCAAATAGCCAAGGGGCATCATAGGTTATGGTTGCATCTGAAATTGCTGCAGAGTCCCTATCTTCATATATAATGTCAAATAAGGCAATATTTGTCCATGTTTCAATTACAATCGCAGGTGCTGTCACTGTCGTATTTATTGGATTGATTGTCAATGAAAAAATGACGGGTATTGGACCAGCACCATATCCGGGAGTGGATGCTTCAATAACGATATAGTAACTATAATCGTCACCACCTAGTACAATCCCATTCGATTGAGGATTAAATGTGTAATTATAATATCCTGTTGTCCCAGTACTGACTAAATCCTCTTGGAAAACCAAAGTATTTGTCTTTATACTATATACATTAAATACTGGAAGTCCATCAATGTCAAAAATATCCATCGAATCATTTGCAGTTAAATGAATGTGTACATAGTAATCTTGATCAAAATCGATGGTTGTAATAATAGGATCGGGGTCTAACAAATCCATATCAGTTGTATATACTGTTGTGCTTACTTGTACACTTACTTGGTAAGTAAATGAATCAAATGCTGAAAAGGTGAAATTTTCATAGATCAAGCCCGATGGGATGAAGCTTCGAGCAGCTCTATAAAAAATCGCCATTAAAGAGTAATTCACCGGTGATTTAGCAAAATAGTAGAAAGGATTACCATCATTGTCTAATGCTTCTCCCAGATCATTTGTCGTTAAATTCACAAGAGCTGTATAGTTTCCCGCTACACGATCTGCTTCCGTATCATAAACTTGAATTGCAAATCCAACAGCAGGAAGGCTATCCCCGTCAATGAAGTTCAACTCAACCGTAGAGAGTGGAACGCTTATAGATTCAATAGCTTGGTAATAAAGATCTACATCCACAGTTCCTGTATTCGTAGTTGTATTATACCCAATAACGATTACTCTGACTTTTTCGCTTCTTAAAGATTCGATTCGCAAGATCCCATTACTATCAGACCAAAGGGGAATACTTCCCGACCAGCTTGTGGTAGAGGTCCCCAAAATGTTTTCATAATATACAGTGTCTTCTCCAAGTTCGAACACCAATTGAATTTCGATTGAATCGATATAATCTGTGACACTGGATATGTCGATATCAATCCAATTTAATAGACTATCAACCTCATAATCGAAAATAAACTGGTACATATCCCCTCCTAAAGAAATTTTGCCCGTATCATCAAAACTATCTAAGAATGTGCTATTTCCATCCGGGAAAATCGTAGTATCATTGACATATGGTGTAGTCATTTTGTAGTTATCATTCAAATATTGAACTGATACTTCATAGGAGGAGCGTGCAATCCAAGTGAAGTGTTCTACATTAGTTCCTAAACTGACATTGTCGGTTACAACTCCTCCCTTGGTTTCATTCCATACCACAAGATTCCCAGCAGTAAAGTCTCCTTCATTTATATCGGTGATATCAAAATAGACTTTTTGTAAAGGTACAACGAACGTTTCTTCGACATACAATTCAATTGCACTGTTTATTAAGACACTATCTGTATATACTAATTCTTCTGCATAATAGGGAGTAGAATAGTAAATGTTGATGGTGTACGTGTCATCTTTTAATAATGCAAAATTCACCAATCCATTTTGATCTGAGTAAGCAGTATTCGAAAATCCAGTTCTAGAAATCATTACTTTTGCATTATATACGGGACCGTAATCCATGTCTAAAACGGATATCGACAAATCGGGATTTTTTGCTTTTCCACTATAGGTTTGACTTATCGGTTCTTGTCGATATACATAATTATCCCATGCTCCGAAGATATTCAACATAGTCTGGAAACTAGCATCTCCCCCTCCCACATAATTATATCCTGGAGGACTTATCCATTCCGCAGTGGTGCCAGCATCATTCCATATGAGAACACTAGGTTCGTTTATATTCACAAGATCCCATTTACGATAACTGCCAACCGCCATCTCCACTTCTCCATCATTATTTACATCTCCGAAACGCGGGAAATACAGATTATGATAGGGAACCGATGTGTTTCCATATTGCCCCCAAACAAATTCTTGCACGATTCTATCGGGTGTAGTTTCATCTCCCTTAACTTCAATAATTGCGATTGAAGAATTTCCACTTGCATCCGAGTTACCAATGATAATTTCGGTATAACCATCATAATCCCAATCATACATAGCTCCAACAACGGGTTCATAAAAGTTCGGATCGGTGGGCACGGTATATGTTCCTTCATATTCCATTTGGTTGGTTTCATTCATTTGCCAAATATAGAGATAATGATAGTTGTCATCATCAGTCATTACTAACTCAATGTTTCCATCGTTGTCAATATCACCCGCTGAGATAGATCGAACGTCTTGGGGTAATTGCCCTCCATGACCGGTATGAACAGCTTGTGTAATATTAAAGTGATTATATATTCCCGTTCCATCATTCATCCAGAAATATACAGTATAACCATAAATATCTCCAATATCGCCATCGACATCTCCTCCAATAATATCCAAATATCCATTATGATCCATATCCGCAAGAACCATTGCCTGTATCTCAACATTCGTGGTATTGATGTATTCTTGGACATTCAAGAGATGGTTTAGCTGAGCATCAAATGTGATATTGTAAATTATAATATAATCATTGTTAGGATATCGCTGAGGTGCAATAATCTCATCATACCCATCGTTATCGATGTCTGCACCAAATATACTGTAATGATTCCAACCCTGAGGTCCGACTTGAGAATCACACACAGATTCAAAGCTCAAAGGATCACCATTTACGGTTTGCAGTGGGTAAAACAATCCCGTAGTTGGATTATAGTCCATTAACCAAAAGTTATCCTCTTGATCATTCACAAGAAGTTCTGCATTTCCATCTCCATTAAAATCACCAGACACTGGATCCAAATAGCGAGGAACAGAGGAATGGGGTCGTGCATAATACACCAATTCACTAAGGTTTTCATTCCAGATGGAAAGCTTACCCTCATTCACTGCAACGGTTTCTCGTTGACTCCCGTATGCTAAATGATACATTTTATCCCCAAATACGTCTGTATTTCGGTTGTAATCTTTCTTCCAAATAAGTGAATTAGGAGTTACTAAACCCCCTCCTGTATTTTCGATGGTGTCAAAATAAATCATGAATGTCCGATTCTCATCCGCAACAGATGTTCCGGGCATTTCAAACCAAAGATAACCGATCGCATTGGTCGTTGCGTCATAATTATCGTAATGTACCAGTGGAATGAAAAGTGAGGGAATTACATAGCGATTCATTTGGATTGGTTCGCTAATATTATACAATTTCGGATAATATGAATTCGTTCCTTCATATTCTACCACGCGAATTGAGTCTTCATCAAATTCTTCTCCCAAATATCCCGCTTCATCTATGGCTTGAGTAAAATTCAAATAAATTTTCACAGAATAGTCGGTGCGATCAATATGCGATGAGTTTACCTCCAACGGGATTTTATACGTAAGACTGGTAAAATTGGACCAATCATAGAGTCCCGAAGCATTATAAGCGGTAGATGATCTCAATTCTACTTCTCGCGGTGTAACCTTAGAATTTGAATGTGTAGTAAATATATCAGTACCAGGAACCAACACATATATACCCAGTATCATAGTAAATAAGATTACTGTGGTTACAAGTTGTTTTTTCCATTTCAATAACTGTCACCTTCTTTTTTAAAACTCTTAAAACAAATTAGCAGTTATTGAAATATGAGATCAAATTCCTAAATGAGTTTGGTTCATTCTCCTCGAATAGGGGACCAGTTAACTAGAAATTGGAAAAAAGAGAAAAAAATTTTTCCCAAAACTCAATAGGGCTTTAATATCTATGTGGAAGTCGATTTCTTTGAGGATTTCTGTGATTTGGTACTTTTCTTTTCAGATGGTTTTTCCGTAGGTATTACTTTTGAATCTACAGCCTTCGCTATATCTTCCGTAGGGGATTCATCTTTCACTAAATCCACTTTTTTCTCTTCATGTTCGTGATCTTGGTCATGATCGTGCGGTGCAGGCTTCTTATACGAATGAATGAAATTCACGGTCTCGATATTTAAGTTGTTTTGTAAATCATAAGCAATATAAAATTCCGTCATTCCGATGTTTTGCTGCAATGCAAAGTAATCAGGAGTGTGGATATCGAGTTTGTTGTCAGTTTTTTGGAACTCCAGCTTGAATTTCTCTTGTTCTACTCCGGGTATTCTGCGGGAGATATAGGCAAATATTTTGTCATCAAACTCATCGATTCGTTCCAGTGGTTTTAATCTGTACTCAACTTTCCGTCCCGCAAGAGGATGGTTGAAATCCACACGGATTCTGCCTTGTTCCACAGAAATTACCGTTCCCCGTTTTCCTGTCTTCTGATCATGGAATTCCATTCCAAGTCTAGGCTTTTCTTTTGTGATCGCCAGGAATTTCTTGAAAGACATTTTTTCAATATTCTTCGGATCTCGTTCCCCAAATGCATCCTTTGGGTCTAACACTACGGATTTCTCATCCCCATATTTCATTTCGCCAGATGCAAGAACTTCTCCGAGTTTTTCGAATATCACTCCACTTTTTTCACCCACTAATACCAATTCGGGAGTATAAAGATGAGTTTTTTCCTTATCAAAATTCGGGAGTTTCTTTGCATCTTCCACATTTGAGACTTGAAACGTTATTGGTGTCTTATCCGTTGTTGTAGGGACAGTTTTCCCAAGCAAATCCAGTTTGATCAGATCCCCTTTCTTTACAGATTGTCCAATATACAGGATGGATTTCTTGGGAGTCTCTTTTTTTGTTTCCTTCTCGGAAATAGATTCTTTTTTGACCGACTTTTTGGTTGTCTTTTTCTTTTCTGTTGCGGTTTCAGTGGACATAATTTAGACCTAATTACTCAGTAATGCCTTATCGTTCTTTCCATGCAATTTAGATTTTTTTCTTTTAAAGATCCAAATTTATGAATACGATAAATTAAAATTGGTATCCCACAATGTTCCTCATAACTATACAATCCAGCATTTGAGGATTATCTTTGATAATATTCATAACTGCGGATCCAACCCATCCTACGAAAAATCAGATAGTTCAGACATTTAAACACAGTAACATTTTACTCAAGGTTATTCCTCCTTCTATTTGTTTGTTCAAATTACGGAAGCTAATTCAATCTAAAGCAACTATCTGTTTGCTAGCTCCCGATCATCCACGAGCATTTAAGATTTGTAGAAATCTAGTGAAAGGGTCCATTTCTTGTATTAATCTTCCTGAAATCACACTTCTCTGTCGAAATCGAATTGGGATTAATACCCAAATACGAAATCTCTTGGATAGATTCAAATATAATCATCCAAATGCACCGATTTTGATCCCAAAATCGCATTTCTATCCAAAGGTCTCCCAGTTTTTTTCACAAGCTCGAGCTCATAAGGTTGAGTTCCCAATAGTGATAAAATATCCGATAAATCATTCGGGTGTCCATTTTGTGAGACTAATAAATCATCTTGAAGATATTAAAAAAATCCCAAAAAGGTTCAGCACCCATGGTATTTATACGGAACAATATGTGAATTCGCAAGAACTCCTATTAAAGTGCTACAATCTGGGAGATACGATAATTACTCAAGAGGAATCCAACCATCCCACATTAGAGCAATTATCCAAAGAACATAAGGAACTGATAAACTCCATTATGAATCGGAAAACGATCCAGACTCCTCTAATTATAAGGGAGTTTGTTAACTTTATTACGAAGGAGCTTCCCATCTCTATTTTTGGTGTAGATTTTCTCATTACTAATGATAATTCGTTCATCTTAGTTGATTTCAATGATTTTCCCGGTGCACGGGGTATCCCTAACGCTGGAGAAATTATTGCAAATTTCATCCTTCGGGAACAAAAAAAGATAGAAAGTCAGCTATTGGCTGTATAAATTGACTGAGTAGTAATAAATATCGATAACCCCTCGCAAGGGCGTCCACATCCATCCGCATGCTTTAGGATGGAGTTTCATTCTCATCGATTTTAATTTTTAATTATTTTTTCTTTTTTGAGTCTTCTTTCGTATCGGATTTAGGTTCTGGTTTCGGTGCGAGTTTCCTGAGTGGAGAGGGTCCAAGAGCAGTAATTTGGGCGGACATATCCACCATGGTTTTTTGGAACTTTTGACCTTCTGCTGCACTGCAATAGTGCATTTGCAAGCGTTCTGGTTCCAATCCCACGGAATCCATGACTTGTTGGAGATAATGAACGTTTCTACCGCCGTGTTTTGCACCAGTTTGGTAGTTACATTCATGTTCGTATCATCCAACAATTGCTACACCGTCCGCTCCTTTACCAAATGCTCTCATAACCATATCAGAGCTCACACGACCTGAGCAGTTTACCAATACCGAACGTATAATGGTTGGGTATTGCGCTCGAATCGTTCCCGCCATATCCCCAGCTCCATACCCTCATTTCCAGCACATATAGGCAATAATATGCAGTTCTTCTTGAGCTTGAGTCATCTTGGATTACCTCCTTACTCCACTGTGTGATAGAGGAGATTATCTATCACAGCATTGAATTGTGTGCCTCGGGAGTTTCGAACAGTTATAGCTTGACTTGGGCAGGTTTGTGCACAGATTCCGCATGATCGACATTTTACTTCGTCGACTACGGCGAATCGTTGAATTGGATGCAACGTGATTGCCTTATAGGGACAATTTGTCACGCATAATCCACATTTGGAGCATCTCTCTTCGTCT
>Ga0209253_10002430_pt1 | contig 16508 bp, 15 predicted proteins | sample FrelakmetBRP12BR_FD_187145 | JGI IMG/M metagenome (GOLD analysis project Ga0209253, IMG submission 187145) | Freshwater lake sediment microbial communities from the University of Notre Dame, USA, for methane emissions studies - BRP12 BR (SPAdes)... | ecosystem: Environmental > Aquatic >...
GATTATTTGATGTATTGTTGGAGCGTGAAGATCGGCAACAGCATGCCGATAAAAATGGTCCCGATAAAACCGGCGATCAAGAAGAGCATCAGCGGTTCGGCAAAAGCCACGGCGGTTTTCAATATCATTCCCTACTTCACGCCAACTGCCCTACCCGCGACTCCCAACCCAACCCCCACCGCTCAACCGCCCGGTGGAGATATCCCCCCTTCACCACCGCCAGGACAGATCGCTTCCGGGGGTTATGTCCAGGTCATTGGAACGGGCGGAGACGGGCTGCGTTTGCGTTCTGAGCCGGGTCTGAACGGCGAGATACGCTATCTGGGTCTGGAATCGGAGATCTTTCGAGTGGATGATGGTCCAACGATATTGGATGGTTATACCTGGTGGCTGTTGGTGGCTCCATATGATAAAACTGTCCAGGGTTGGGCAGTATCGAACTTTCTAAAAACTGTACCGAATCCATGAGTTCTACCATTTCTGATAGCTCCGTAACGAAAGTTGTTTATATCGAGTTAATGATGATGAGAGATGGTATTTTAGATCTGTGAGAAGGCTATCGAAATAGTTATGATTGCTTACCGACCTACCGGCATCACTGCTAATCGGCAGACTCGCGAGCTGATCGTATCCTGGGACGATGGTCACGAAAGCCGGTATTCATTCACGCTACTTCGCCACGCCTGTCCCTGTGCTCAATGCCGGGGGGGTCATGAAAAGATGGGTTCCGAGCTTGATCTTGATGTGTTTAGCATACCGGTTGAGGACACACCGGCAACCCAGCTGCGTTCTATTGAACAGGTTGGAACTTATGCAATTACGATGGAGTGGGAGGATGGTCATCATTACGGCATCTACAATTGGGGTACATTGCGAGCTTTGTGTGCATGCCCGAAGTGCCGTGGGGGTTCGAAATGATGCCTGAAGATTCGCTTGAAGCTGTTTTTTCTATGGTCGAGAAGGCTTTTCATCGATTGCAAGCCGGGGACATCGTTGTGAGCTGCCTTGAACAGGACGATACAGGTCCGATGCAGAAATATGTCGAAGGCCTCGTGCTGGCTGGTCCAGTGAGCTTGAGCGCCCTGCGTGAAGTCAGGATCGAAGTTAGCACACGCAGATGTCAATTCCAGGAAGATATTACCAGTACTTTCTCGGAGCTCGAGCAGAAATTGTCGGCCTATGGGGTCAACCTCTCCGGATTGGCGGACCGTCATTTATTAAACCAGCTGGAACCCTCTAGTTTTCAATTTTATATGCACCAGCATGGAATTGACGATGAAACACCCCAGAGAGAATGCGTGCGCCTAATCCACAACGCCAAAGAGGCGATGAGCGCCCTCGCACGACAGATTTTGCTGTTGGAGGAAGTCGAGCTATACCTGGAGGATTGGATTTGGGGGTTGATATACCAAAGCGCCCAGCAGACGATTACAGAGAGCCATCTGCCTGGGACGAAGAACAGATATACTCTATAAATAATCTCTCAAGTTGTGCTCAACTGCATAGGCAGCAGCTTCCGCCCGGTTGCTAACCCCCAGCTTCGATAAAATGCTGCTGACATAGTTCCGCACGGTCCCTTCCCCGAGGAAGAGTGCCTTAGCAATCTCCCGGTTGGTTTTTCCCTCAGAGACGAGCAAGAGCACATGGCGCTCCTGCTGTGTGAGTGCTGAGAAGGCAGACGCTTCCTCTTCTTTCGCAGCTTTACGTACTTCCTGGAATATGCGTTGGGTGACAGCAGGATCTAACAAGGCTTCTCCACGCCCGACGGCTTCGATTGCCCGGACGAGGTCTTCGCCGCCAATCTGTTTAAGCACATAACCAGATGCTCCCGCACGGATGGCTGAAAACAGCATCTCGTCTTCCGCATAAGAGGTGAGCATGATTACTTTTGTGTTTGGGTATTTTTCGGAAATCTCCTCGCATGCTTCGATGCCAGATCCACCTGGCAGACGGATATCCATTACGACCACATCGGGACTGTGACTGGCAACACGTTCGACTGCTTCCCGAGCTGTGCTCGCTTCTGCGACGACTTCAAAATTCGGATGGCGATCCAAAAGTGATTTCAAGCCGAGGCGAACGACTTCATGATCATCCACTAGTAATATTCGCTGCTTTGTCATATTTATCCTCTCCAACCGAGGAGTATAGCCCATACTACCTGCACTGACAAGATGCTCGGGAAAGGAAAAAGGACGTTTGCTGAGAACAGGTCGGCAAACACTTTGATTCCAGAATTATAAACACCGGAGTATTAATTCTCATCCGCTGAAGGACCGGGCTGCTGCCGGCGAAAATCCACGAAACGGTAGCCAACTCCCCGTTCTGTCAGGATGTACTGCGGGTTCGAAGGGTCCTTCTCCAGTTTTTTTCGTAGATAATTGATGTATAAGCGCACATAATGGGGTTCATCCTGGTATTCATATCCCCAAACTTTGGCCAACAGCTGATCGTGGGTAATCACCCAGCCTGCATTTTGAACCAGGTGGTATAACAAACGATACTCTGTTGGGCGTAGCTGGACAATCTGTCCTTCTACCCAAACCTCGCGCCGGTCGAAATCTATTTTAAGCCGGTCGTCCACTTCAATCAGCCCATGTGTAGTACTGGAAGCCGATTCAGTCCGCCTCAGCACGGCGCGTACCCTGCTCACCAGCTCGCGCGGGCTGAATGGTTTGGTGATATAGTCATCAGCGCCCAGCTCCAGACCGTGTACTCGATCGTCTTCCTCCCCTTTTGCGGTAAGCATGATCACCGGCACGGAGCTCACTTCCCGAATAATCCGCAGAACCTCGAAGCCATCAATATCCGGCAGCATAACATCCAGTAAAACCAGATCCGGCAGCCCGCTGCGGATGCGATCGATCGCTTGCGCCCCGCGGTACGCCTCGACGACCTCGAAGCCATCATGCTCCAGGTTCAAACGAATAAAACGCACCATGCGTTCTTCGTCGTCTACAACCAGTATGCGGCGGTCTCGAATGCGCGTATCCATGAAAACTCACTCTCGGACAAATCCAATAATTTCTTCTTCCTCTTTTCCGGTCATGACCTCGATAAAGTTCAATCGCTCGATCGGCCAGTAGACGGTGACGACATTATCCGCCAGGTAATGGACATCTTTCCCATCCAGGCGGCGTGGATTATGCACCATCACCAGACTGTCTGATGGAGTAGGTAACTCGTCCACTTCGCCTACAACCGGATCGGAATTTAGAACGTGTAGAATAATGGTGAACGGCACGCAAGCCTCCAATCAATATGAAACTCTTAGGAATCCTGAACCACCTCTACTGGGCTGCATTGTAGACCTGGTTTTAATCTCGAATAATGACTTCAACCTGGAATTTTCCTAATGTGATGGTATCCCCATTTATCAGGGGTTGAGGGATGTGGGCTGGTATTTTTATACCATTAACTCGGGTACCGTTAGCTGATCCCAGGTCGGATATCGTCACCGTCTCTGGGGTGATACGAAGGGTTGCATGCAGTCTTGAGACGCCGCCCTCATACGCCTGGTAAGGGGTCAGATCAATATCGGGCAGGATCGGTTGGGTACCGCTTACTCGCCCGATCGTAAATTCCTCTCCCCCTTCCAAAGCAATGATCTGCCCGTTTGTGATGATCTTAAATGCGAGGCGTGCGGCAGCGGGGGGTTCGCCATGTATCAGCTGAGTCTCCGCTGCGTCTCCCTTGCCAAGACCCCGTTTGGTATAGACGACGGTCTCGGTCGGGCTTTTTATTTGATAGGTCAGTTGTGTACCGCAAGAACCGCAGAACAATGCCCCCTCAAGCTCCTCATTAAAACAGGTGGGGCATAGGATCATCGCTGCCCATCTCCAAATCCATCTGCCGAGAGGAAGTTCTCAGCATTGGCTGGCAGTAGTAATGAGCGAGTTCCGTACTTAATACGCTTCTTACCCTCTTCGCTCAGCGACTGACCCTGCTCGACATTCTCGGACTCTTCCAGCACTAAGCGCGCCAGATCATTCTCCCCTTGGGAGAAGAGGTGGGTAGCAAGATTGTTCAGGTGTTGGGTAGCCACATCAAAATCCCCGGTGGCAATTGCCAGGTTAGCTCGATCCTGAATGCGGTAAAGAGTCAGCTTGGATAGAGCATTCAATAATCGAGTGGGGGGAGGCTCTGGGGGTGGATCCGCTTTGACCGGACGGTTCAAGCGCAGACGAGTTACCGAAGACGGTGAGGTCAACAAGGGTACATCCAGAGCAATCTGACCATTAGCGAGTGCAACGTGGGAAATATCCCCTGGTAGAGGTGGCAGCTGGAACTCAAACATCACAGCCAGACTACCGTCAACTGGAATGCTGCCTAAATTGATAGGCGGCTCAGTCTCGAGAGGGGCATTGTCTGGCCCTATCCGGAAAGCATAGCGTAATTGGACATCTTTTCCCGTATGGAAGTCAAAGCGGACATTCTCTGCGTAAATCCTGCTGAGGCTGAGAAACTTTTCTTTGAGAATACGGCGGATATCGCTGGATTTGGCGATGTACGCGCAGCTACCACCGGTACGAGAAGCCAGACTATCCAGGAAATTGTCATTCCACTCCTCGCCAATTCCCAAGCAGCTGATCCCGATCCCTCTCGCGGCTGCCTGGCTGGCAATGCGCTTGCAGTGCGATTCATCTCCGTAAGTTCGCCCGTCGGTGAGCAGCACAATATGGTTGACATACCTCTTGTTGAAGCCGGCGCGGATTTCTTGATATCCTGCTTCAAGGCCTCGGAAAATTTCTGTTGCGCCGCTTGTCTGGATCATCTGGATTTGTGTTTCGATCGCCGATCGTTCCAGGCGGCGGCTGGCTGGGATCAGCACTTCAGCGCGGTCACTGAAGGTCACAATTGAGACCACGTCCTGACGGCGGAGCTGGCGTATGATCTCGATGGCGGTGGTTTTCACCATGTCCATCCTCTCGCCCTTCATCGATGTCGAGCGATCGAGCACCAGGCAGACATTTATCGGGGCACTCTCTGATGCGGTTTCCAGACGAGGTGGTGAAAAGTCGAGCAGTACATACACCAGCTGCGATTCTGCTAAGATAGGCAGAGCTGAACGGCTGTAGAGGATGTTGACTTCCACCAGGGGTTTGTCGATGTCTGCCGGTGGGAGCTGGCTATCATACTTCGCTTTTAGATCAGGGTCTGCCAGCACATCGAAGGCTTTTTGGATATCGAGGAACAGCTCAGTATCGCCGGCTTCTACATTGACATCAGGATGCAGTCGCATCGCAGACTGGTGATAGGCGCGGCGAACCTCCTCTAATGTCGCGTCGCGTGGCAAACCCAATATTGTATAATAATCAGGAGTTCCTGGCATTTTTGGTTATCCCGGCAGGCGGATCAGGATGGCTGTGATATTATCAGGTCCTCCAGCCGCGTTGGCAGCATCAACCAGTACCTGGCAGGCCTGGTCTGGGGCTAAATTGCTCGTGAGCACTTTTTTGATCTCCTCTTCAGACACAACTCCCCATAAACCATCTGAGCAGATCATCAGGCTCCCGCCTTCGGGCAAACGTAAAGTTTTCACATCTGGATCGAAAGGCTCTCCCTGCCCAAGGGCACGATAGAGCACATTACGCTGTGGGTGAATGGCTGCCTCTTCGTGTGTAATCTGGCCCAGCTCTTCCAGGCGCCGGACCAGCGAATGGTCGCGGGTGAGCGCTTCCATCTCACCCTCTGCATCAACCAGGTAGGCACGGCTATCACCCACATGAGCGATGGTAATTTGTTCACCAAGGATCAGCACGGCGGTCAGGGTGGTACCTCCACCTGGGACCTGTTTCGTAATCGTGCGATGCGATTCCTGTACACCGGCCTGCATGATTTCCTGTAAAGATTCTTCGGGTGATGCCGGTTTAACACTCAATACAGGGATGAAGAGCTTCTCAACGATAAAGCTAGCCATCGACCGGACAGCGATGCCGCTGGCAATCTCACCGTGTTGGTGACCTCCCATCCCATCAGCGACGATATATAAGCCAAAAGGAAGATTGTTGTGGTCACTGGTCAACGTTGTGGTCAGTGTGAATAAAGCGTCTTCGTTGTGCTCTCGCTGCAAGCCTACTGATTGTGCGCAGGCAGATATAATCTGTCGAGGCTGAAGGATGCCTCGAGAGGCTGGATCCGAAGGAAGGGCAGTCTCGGGACCGCTGGATTTAATGGGCGCGGTTTCCGGCTCTAATTTCTCCTGCCCAAATAACTTGTTAATAAATCCCTTCACTGACAATAACCTCCCTGGACGCTTGATAGCGACTTAAGCCAGCAGCGCATAAAGACGATGGTCCGTCGAGCCGATATAGATCAAATCCTCGACGGCGATGGGTGTACCAGTGATCGGCCCTTGTGTTCGGTATTTCCAGCGCAAGCGACCGGTTCGGAATTCGAGACAGTAGAGATGTCCATCCACCGATCCACAATAAAGGGAATCTTTGTAGACGACGGGGGAGCCAGTTACCTGGTTATCGGTGTTGAATGTCCACACTTCTTTTGCCGAGCGTAGATCAATGCACGAGATTTGTCCATCGATGGCGCCAGTGAAAATATAATCTCCAGAAACACAGGGCGTTGTGATAGTCGCTTTATTCAAGCGGTAACGCCAGATCACCCAACCCGTTCTCGCGTCCAGAGCATATAAAGTTGCATCCACTGATCCAAAATAAATTACGCCTTGCCAAAAAAGTGGTGAGGAGGTGTTCGCACGTTTTGCTTTAAACCGCCATTTAATTGTACTCCTGAAATCCATGCAATAGAAGTCGCCGCTTTCGGTGCCAAAGTAGAGTAAATCATTAACCACAAGTGGTGTAGAGCGGACTGGAGCACCGGCGTCGGTCCGCCAGGCGCGCCTGCCGCTGATCGTGTTGACAGCGTGCAGGTGACCGTCATCTGATCCGATAAACACATGCCCCTCAGCAATGTGCGGCGACGAGCGAATCGGCCCTTCGGTATAATAGGTCCAGTTCAACCTGCCAAAGCGAGCGCTGATCACATGCAAGCGTTTATCTTCCGAGCCGAAGAACAGATTGTTCTCGAAGATGGCTGGCTTTGAGACTATGCCGCCTTCGGTGGGATATTTCCATAAGAATTCACCGGTAGCGGCATTTAAGGCATACAGATTGTTGTCATATGAGCCAATATAGATGTTTCCGTCGTAAAAAGTTGGAGTCCCACGAATCTCGTCTTCACACTTAAATTCCCAAACCGGTTTGATCGTCTCGCCTTCAGAGCGGGCCATCGCCTTGGTCAGGGCAATCTTGGTCAGAACGCCGGTATCCCGGGCAGCCCGGATCAGCGCCTCTTTCATTGCCTCGGCGCTCTCATAGCGATCTTTTGGCTCGTATTGGAGAGAAATGTTGATTACTTTTTCAACTTCGGGTGAGACTGCCGGGTTAATCTGACGGATGGGACGCTCCGCAAAGGAGAACGGCGCTTCCAGACGTGGATCGCGCAGTGTTAACAGGTGGTGGAGAGTTGCACCGAGCGCATAGATGTCAGCCAGGTTGCCGGCTTCACCCCGATACTGTTCAGGGGGGGAATATCCCTCTGTGCCGATCATCGTGCCGCGCTGCCCGGATTGGAACGGCTTAGCGATGCCGAAATCGATCAGCACAACATGTCCAAACTGGTTAATCATGACGTTTGAGGGCTTCATGTCCCTGAAGATGATCGGTTCAGGTTGGTGATTGTGCAAATAGCTGAGCACGTCACACAGCTCGATGCCCCACTGGACAGCCTTCTCTTCTGGGATATACCCCTCAGAATCAGCCAGAATGGCTTCCAGGTCCCTGCCGTTAATGAACTCTAGAATCAGGTATGAGCGCTCGTTTTGACTGAAATAATCATAGATGCGAGGGATCGATGGATGGTCGAGGGTTGCCAGCAGGTTCGCTTCCCGCTCAAAGTTTCGGACGATGGTTGTGCGAACCAGATCATCCCGCGCCTGGTTGATCATCTCTTTAACCGCGACTACTTTAACCACATTGGGAAAGTGCAAGTCGCGGGCGCGGTAGACAGCTCCCATACCGCCAACACCGATTACGTTTTGGATCAAATAGCGGTTGGTGAGAGTGGTGCCCGCAGTAAGCTGTTGAGTATTCCCCGCCGCAGAGCCGTTCTCGAGTTTTTGGGTAATGCGGTGAGTTTCCAGGGATGCCTTCTCTTTCTTGGGTTATCGATTGGATTCAAACCATTATAGTCAGCAATGCTTAGTTTTGCAAATGAACATTCAAAACCTTAAGGAAATGCAAGAATGCAACCGACTGATCAAACACTTATGGATTAATCGCCAATTTTACCACCCAACAAAATGCTCCGATATCCCATGAAAATCGCTTTTCCGCATTCAATCCGGCAATGTTATGATTATTGGGCTGAGCTATACCGCAACGGTTTTAAGGATGACAGTTATGAATGATTATGAATCCTATCTTTCACCATTTACCTGGCGCTACGGGTCGGCTGAGATGCGCAGCATCTGGAGCGAAGCCCAAAAGCGTCGCCTATGGCGGAGAATCTGGGTGGCGTTGGCGAAGGTGCAATCCGACTTCGGGTTGCTCAGTACACAACAGGTAGCCGAGCTGCAGGATCACACCGATGATGTCGATATGGACCGATCTTTGCAGATCGAAGCGGAAATCCACCATGATTTAATGGCTGAGCTCAAAGCTTTTGCCGAGCAATGCCCTCTAGGCGGCGGCGCATTACACCTGGGGGCAACTTCGACAGATATCGAGGATAATGCCGATGTTTTACGCATGCGCCAATCGCTTGACCTGATCATCGTCCAGCTCAGCTGCCTGCTCGAATCGATTGCTGAAAAAATCGAGCTGTATGTGGATGCACCGTTGATTGCCTTCACCCATTTGCAGCCAGCCGAGCCGAGCACATTGGGCTACCGATTGGCGATGTATGCCCAGGACCTGCTTATGGATTGGGATAATGTCAGGAGAGCACGCCGCCAGCTGCGAGGCAAAGGCTTTAACGGCGCGGTCGGCACACGCGCAGCTTACGCTGATCTCTTGGGGATAGATCGCCTGGCAGAATTTGAAACCCGCCTTTCGGTTCATTTGGAGCTGCCATTCTTTGAGGTTACCAGTCAAACTTACCCACGTAAGCAAGATTACCAGGTGGTCAGTGTTCTGGCGGGGCTGGGAGCCTCTGTGTACAAATTCGCCTTCGACCTGCGCATCCTGCAATCCCCCCCGATTGGGGAGCTATCTGAGCCTTTCAGCAAGCAGCAGGTCGGCTCATCGGCGATGCCTTTCAAACGTAATCCAATCCATGCTGAAAAGATCGACTCTCTGGCGCGCCTGTTGGCACAGATGCCGCGCCTGGCCTGGGATAACGCCGCGCATTCCCTGCTGGAACGCACCTTGGATGATTCGGCAAACCGACGGATCCTCCTGCCTGAGTCTTTCATGATCGCGGACGAGCTTCTGCACACGACAGCGCGCCTGGTGGATGGTCTGGTTGTGAATGAGCTCGCCATGCAGCGCAACCTTCAGGTTTATGGACCGTTTGCCGCTAGCGAGCGAGTCCTGATGGCAGCCGGAAAAGCTGGGGCTGACCGGCAGGCGCTTCACGAGCGCCTCCGCCAGATTTCGATGAGCGCCTGGGAGTCCGTGCGCCGGGGCGAATCTAATCCATTGCCGGATATACTGGCTCGGGATGTGGAACTCTCGAAATATTTCAGCCGAGATGAGATCCTGGCGTTGTTGGACGCCAGCCACCACGTGGGTGACGCTCCAAAGCGCGCACGCGCGCTGGCTAAATCCATCCATGAATCGATCCATCTGACTAAAAATTGAGAAAACAAACTGGGTTCCGATTTTATCGATCGATGCATACGGGGTGATGATTATCTGGGTATCAAGACAGGCACGCAATTTGTGCGCATAGGTAAAAGAGGGAATAATGTTTGAGCTACCAGAGCTGGTCATCCTATCCAGACAATTCAACCAAACTTTGAAAGGTAGGACCGTCCAATCGGGTTGCCTGGGAAACGCGCCACATAAGTTCGTATGGTATAACCACAGCCACGATGAATTCGATCAGATGACGCTGGGTAAGACAATCGGGGAAGCGCGCGCCAAGGGGAGATGGCTGTTCACAGACCTTCACCCCGGATTTGTCCTACTGATGGGTGAGATTGGGGGAAAGATGCTCTACCATGCACCAGGGGAAAAACCGCTCAGTAAATACCATCTGTACCTGGGTTTCACGGATGGATCGGGACTGAGCGCTATGACCCAGATGTGGGGAGCATATGAATTGTTCGAATCTGGTACGGAGGGTGAGCGCCAGTATGTTAAGGGTATGCGTCCGACCCCATTGGATGACGAGTTCACCCCAAATTATTTGGACACCTTAATTGACTCTCTGATCCAGGGAGAAAAACGAAGTGCTAAAAGCTTGCTCACCCAAGACCAGCTCATCCCGGGGCTCGGTAATGCCATTGCCCAGGATATCCTTTTCAAAGCGCGCCTTCACCCGCGCCATATTCTCTCTGATTTAAATCCAGAGCAGCGGCAAACTCTATTTTTAGCAATCACCGAAACGGTCCAGGCGATAATCGATCAAGGTGGGCGGTACGATGAAACTGACCTATTCGGGAATCCGGGCGGGTACACGCGCCTAATGGACAGCAAATCGGCAGGGCATCCCTGCCCCAAATGTGGCATATTAATTGAGAAGATGCAATACCTCGGGGGGGCGTGCTATTTCTGTCCGAGTTGCCAGTTATAACTTCCCAGCCAAACGTAGGATTAGCGCAATCAAATTAGCAAAATATCGAAATGTTCTCAGCCGGTAGTTATCACTGTCCATTGGCAGCCGCGGTAATAACAGGCCTTGTCAAGAACGCAGGGGAGTAATCAATCATGATTCTCGTGATATAGGATGTCCACCGATGGCCAAATGTTAAGACCTGATGTGAAGCCAAATCCCCCGGTTTGCGGGTTCCGGAGGATTGTTTTATCTTACGCCTACTCAAAGCGGATATCTGCTTGGCCGAGCCAATACCCGAATAGAAGCGGCCACACCCCCTCAATCAGCAGCGTTCGTCTGACAGGCTTTTTCAACGCGAATCGTCCATTGATAACCCCCAAAAGCAACCATGAGATATGGCACAACCACGATTAAATAAATCACTTCGGAGTCTTACCCATCAATCCCCAGACAAAGCCGTGGGCGCGGTGGAAGAAAGCTGTATTGTGCGAGTACATGAATATACATTCATTGTGTACTACGCTCATGTTATTCTCTTTGCAATATTGGATGGCTGCTTGTGATTCCGCTCCCTGCTGCAACCATACATGGTTGATACCCGCTTCGTGGGCTTCTCTGACAACCTGCTCGGCTTGCTTGGGTGGCACAATAACCAGTACTCCTCCAACCCTTTCTGGGATCGATTTTAGATCGGGATAGGCTCTATCACCCTCAATGGTATTCGCATTCTTATTGACAGGGATTAGCTTATAACCCTGTTGTTTGAGACCTTTGTACGCTGAATTGCCGAATTTCTTTGGATCCCTTGAAACACCGACAACGGCTATGGGTTGGCTCTGGTAAAACTCCTGGACTTCTGCTTTGGTAGTCATTTTACTATTTCTCCTCACTCAAAATAGAGCGTAAACTGGGGGGGTTTTCGTACAACAAATACCCTACCAGCGTATCAAATCAGACTGAAGCTGTCAAATGTACTTTTCATAGGATCGAATATTACAAATATCCTGATTCCGGTCGTGTGGAATTTTTCAATCCACCTCTGCTTACTTTTAGAAGTCACGAAGTTGAGGGTAAAATTGGGGGTGTTTGGGCGGATCCCGCCCAAACACCCCCAATTTCCAACCAACCGCATAAGCCCGAACTTAATCACTCTTTCGAGACATCTTTTGGACGGATCATAGATATGGCTTTCTGGATCAGCTCGGGAGTTGCAGCTGCCAGGGCTGGGAATTGAGCCTGGCTGTAATCTCTCCCTGCCTGGACCGGGAAAGGCGCAGATCCGTTGTGAGTGGCTACCGCCCCGCCTGCCTCGCTCACCAGGAGCCAGGTGGCAGCAATATCCCAGATTTTCGGAGTGGCCTCAAAGGCTATCAGCGCCATACCGCGTGCCACAGAGCAAAACGAATACGCTGCCGAGCCGAGGATACGGGGCTTATAACGGATGCCGATTTCGTAGTTTCGGAAAGTGCGGCTGCAGCAGGAGAAAAAAGTCGTGGGGAAATTAGGGTTGGGTGTTTTGACGCGCAGGGATGCCTGGTTGAACTGCGCGCCACGGTCACGAGCCGCGGTATATAGCTCATTTAAGATGGGGAAGTATAATACCCCGATATCGGGCCAGCCGCCGACCAACCGGGCGATGGATACACCCCAAAAGGGGAGCCCGAGGCTGAAGTTGGTGGTGCCGTCCAACGGATCGATCACCCATATGGCATCGAACTCCCCATCGCCTAAGGAAGGTTGCAGCTCTTCACTCAGGACCGCCTCTCCTGAAAATTCACTGTGGATCGATTCGGTGATCAGACGGTCGGCAGCCAGGTCTGCTTCTGTGACTACGGAGCGATCAGCTTTCAGACTGGCCTGGGTACCGCCACCATGATAGTGGCTTAACAAGAGATCGCCAGCATGCCGGGCCAGTTCAACGGCAAATCGGAGGGGGTTGCCGGTCATATCGAATTGACAATCTCGATATAATCCTGGGGCACGGTTCCGTCGGGTGCGATACCTAAAAATCCCAGCAGCTCGTCAGCGAGCTCGGCTTTATGCTCAGCATCCCGTTGGCTCCAGGTGCGGCTTTTTACCTCCACGAAATAGCCAAGATCCGGGTCCTCTACCTTATCCAGGTTGATATAAAATTCCGTCCCCCGGAAGAGCACCCGCCAGCGCAGACGGTCTTTCTGAATAAAGGTTTCCTTCGTGGGTTTGAAATATTCCCGATAAAAGCGCAGGCTGTGAGACGCTGGAGCGATGTAGCGACTGCGGGATAGCAGAACATCACTTGGAAAATGGTGCTCGCGTGCCGGTCCGAGCAGGGTGAGGCGGTAGCGCACTTTAGCAACGTTACCCTTCTCATCCAAGAACTCATCTTCTCGGTAGCGCAGGAACCCCTGAGATGGATCATCAAAGCCGAAATAAGAATCGTACTCGTGGTAATGGCGGTGGTGCAAGATTTCCATCTCGGGCAACTGCACTGCTTGTAACACCGGTGTTGGATCAACGATACGGACCTTCGCCTGTACTTCAAAGCTCTCGGTCTCACTGGCGCCACCAATAGCAATCAGCTTGGAGAGCACCGACTGCTCGCGCTCGATTAGAAAGGCGTCGATACGCCGGGCATATTCAGAAGCGTAAGAAACCAGGTCGTCCTCTTTCAAGGTGGTGAGCTGACGGTCACGCATCAACCACCTGCCATTGACCATCACATCGGTCACATCGGTGGATTTCGACGCATAGACAATCTGGGCGTAGATACCCGTAGCGTCCCGGCGGAAGCGGGGTGAGTTGTGCAGCCGGGCGGTATCCACCAGGATCAAGTCGGCGCGTTTTCCTGGCTCAAGGGAGCCAGTGATATCACCAATATGCAGCGCTCTGGCTCCCAGGCGCGTTGCCATCGCCAGAGCTTGCTGGGCTGGTAGAGAGGTCGGGTCGTTGCTGGACACTTTAGCAATGAATGCCGCCAGGCGCACCTCTTCGAACATATCCAGGTCATTATTCGAGGCCGGTCCGTCGGTTCCAATACCCACATTCAAACCGAGCTCAAGCATTTTCTTCACCGGCGCGAAACCGGATGCCAGCTTCAGGTTGGAAGATGGATTGTGCGCTATACCGGCTTTGTGGTGCTTCAAAGTGTTCATTTCGCCATCGTCGATATGCACGCAATGCGCCGCCAATACCTTCGCGTCGAATAAATTCTGCTTCTTGACATAAGGGATCACCGGCATGCCGTGCTCCTGGCGCATATTTTCAACTTCCAGGGAGGTCTCAGCCAGATGGGTATGCAGCGGCACATCAAACTCAGCCGCCAGGGCGGCGGTCAGGCGCAGAATCTCCTCGGTGCAGGTGTAGGGGGCATGCGGAGCAACCGAGGGCACGATCAAGGGGTGGTTTTTCCATCGCTGGATGTAATCTCGCGCGGCTGCCAGCGACTCTTCGTAGAAGCGAGCATCCGGGACAGGGAACTTCATCACGGTCTGAGAGCATACTGCGCGCATGCCAATCTCGGCGGTAGTGCGGGCGACTTCTTCTTCGAAGTAATACATATCCGCGAAACAAGTCACGCCCGACCGGATCATCTCTGCGCAGGCGATCTGACTGCCCAGGCGGACAAAATCGGGTGAGACAAACTCTCGCTCGACCGGCATCATATATCCCTGCAGCCAGACGTCCAGGCGCAAATCGTCTGCCAACCCGCGCAGCAGAGTCATCGGGATGTGAGTATGGGCGTTTACCAGACCGGGCATCACCACCTTGCCACCGCAGTCTATTCTCTCTTTGGCGTTGTAGGATTGTAAAATCTCCGCCTCGCCCCCGGCCGCCAGTATATGGTCTCCCTGGAGGGCTACAGCTCCTGGCTCGTATTGGGTAAACAGGTCGTCCATTGTCAGCACGACCGCATTCGTCAGTATCAGGTCAGCGCTTTGTGTCACAGAAAAACCTCATAAACGGGTGTATAAAATTGGTCATAAGCTCCGGATCAAATCCAGGCTGTGGTGCAACGCCCAACGTGGGGCATACTCCGGTGGACCACCATACGGTCGAGTGAGCTGTTGTTCTCCTTCGGGAGTGATCAGCACAAGGTGCACATCCTGCTTCTCACCAGCTGGCGCAACAGTCACCCCAAGAGCCACATCCGCACCGCGTGACTTGCGGAATGATTCAGTACATTCATGCAGCTCTTGTGGATCGGGTGTCTCCGTCAGCATCTCACCGCCCAGGAAGGGCCCGCTTGCTGCAGCCAGACGGCGGATGAGATTACCGCTGAGTCCAGCCTCTACCACGACCAAGGTCCAGCCTTTGCCCTGGAGTGCCTTCAAAGCTGCATCTTCCAGTGTCTCCTCATCCGCGCCGTAGATCCAGCCTCCCAGGCGCTGGCGGATCGCGGCTTCGACGGGGGTGATCAAGTCATCTGCAATGGACTCCGATTCAGCTTTCGCTGTGATGCGTACATCCACCTGCCCGGAATGAGCAGCCAGGCCTACGGTAGGATTGCTCAGGGCTTCCAGGTCACCGATCATGTCGTCGATTTGCGATTCTCCCACGCCGACCGTGTGCAGAATACGTGCTTTGATGGTGCCTTTCAGGTCAAATCTCTGGCGGAGGTACGGCATCACATTATGGCGGATTAAAAATTCCATCTCACGGGGAACGCCGGGTAAAGCGATGACAGCATGCCGCTCGGTCTCGATGATAAACGCCGGGGCGGTGCCGACAGGATTTTCGACAGCAATTGCGCCTTGGGGGATGTATGCCTGCCGGCGGTTGTTCTCGGTGGGCTCGCGGTTGAAGCGACGAAAGCGGGCTAGAATCTGCTCCCACAGCTCTGGATGGAACTCCAGCTCGACGCTCATGGCGAGGGCGAGCGCTTCCCGCGTGGGATCGTCCACTGTAGGGCCCAGCCCTCCGGTTGTGATGATGATCTCACAGCGATCCATTGACTGCTGCACAACCTGAGCGATGCGCCGGGCGTTATCACCGACGGTTGTCTTGCGATATAAGTCGATCCCTGCGTCGCGAAGTGCCCGTGCAACGAACTGGGCGTTGGTATCCACGATCTCACCCAGCAGAATCTCCGTCCCAATCGTGATAATCTCAGCGGTAGGCAAAACTACTCCCCTTAAGTTTAGACGACATTATACTCACGGATAAGCCGCCCTTCAGCAAAGCGAGCCAAATCCAGCATTGAGACATCGACAGCCTGGGTCTGCCCTTCCAGGATGATCTCACTCATCAGTACACCCGAGACCGGTCCGTGCATAAACCCATGACCGGAGAATCCGGTACAGACAAAGAAATTGCCAACCGGGGTCTTTCCAAATATCGGGTGAGCATCGGGGGTGACCTCATACAATCCTGCGAGGCGGGAAGCCAGGCTGGATTTATTCAACAACGGCATGCGCCTGACAGCAGCTTCGACATTCACCAATTCCCAATCGGGGTCAACATTCTGCTCGAAGCCGGGGGGCTCGTCCGGGTTAGACATGCCGATCAAAAGCCCGTTTCCTTCGCGGTGGAAATACAGCGATTGGGCGAAATCGATGACAAATGGGAAATCCGGCGGAATTTCCGGGAGTGGTGTTGTGGTGAGCATCTGCCGTCGAATGGGGGTGATCGGTAGTTCGATGCCTGCCATCTGACCTACCTGGCTGGCCCAAGGTCCGGCGGCGTTGACCACCACGCCTGTTGATATGGCGCCTTGTGGGGTTACAATCCCCGTTACCCTTCCGGCGTTTACCTGGATATCGATCACATCCTGGTCAGTCAGGGCAATGACCCCA
>Ga0209253_10002432_pt1 | contig 16502 bp, 15 predicted proteins | sample FrelakmetBRP12BR_FD_187145 | JGI IMG/M metagenome (GOLD analysis project Ga0209253, IMG submission 187145) | Freshwater lake sediment microbial communities from the University of Notre Dame, USA, for methane emissions studies - BRP12 BR (SPAdes)... | ecosystem: Environmental > Aquatic >...
CCCGAGCCAGTAGCTTGAGTATGCGACCAAGCTGTAGGCAAAGCTCGAGACCTGGTTCTCCATGAACGTCTTCCCGTATAGCTCTTCGGCCTTGGCTTTGTCGCCTTTCAGCGTGTAGATCTGGGCGAGAAGCTGGTTGATGTTTGGGTCGGGGTTAAAATCCGTCAACTCTCCAATTTTCGCGGCCAGCTCGATTCCTTTGTCGATCGGCTCTTTATCCCTGTTGATCCGCGATAGCCAGCTGTAAAGGACCATCGGGTCGTTCGGGTATTTCCCGGCGTATTCCGCGAAAAATTCGGCGGATTCCTCTTTCGGCGCCTGATAGCTATAGTAATACGCCATGCGGTCATAGGCCTGCTTGACAAGCTTGCTGTTGGGGTGCTTGGCGATGAAAGCCCTGACGGGAGCCATATCCGGCTTTTGTTCCATCAGCGATGCCGTGGCGATCGAGAACTCGGCAAATTCCGTGTAAGGGACGGTGATTTTTGTGTATTCCTGGGTGTAGGTGCCGGCCGTACCCTTCGGATCAAGGGCTATGACTTCCTTGTATTTTTCTGCGGCCGTCGCTACGTCGTAGCGTTCACTCCATTTCCGGGCAATTTTGAAGACCGTCGCGACGTCCTTGGGATTCTCGGCGTAGGCGGCCGTCAGGGCTTTGAACGTCTCGACACCGTCCACCATCTTTTGGATTAAAGCCTTGAACTTCTCGGCAGGCGGATCGTATCCGACAAACCAGTCGACTTCGGCGCCGTCCCCGTCCAGGGCCATAGTCGTCGGCGTCCCCCGGATTCCGAATTTCTTGAAGACCGCGCTGCCATCGGACTGCTGAGAGACGGCCCGAAACAAGATGAAATTTTCGTCTAGGAAACCTTGGAATTTGGGATTTTCGTAGAACTGCTGACCCAGCAGTTTACAGGTCCCTCAGGTGTAGGAGTAAAAATCGATGAGGACCAGCTTGTGATCGCTCTTGGCCTTGGCCACCGCCTGGTCCAGGGATCCCGTGAACCAGTTCTGGGCTGAAGCCATCGAGGCGAGGACAAGCACGAGAGACAGCGTAAGAGCTTTTTTCATAGTCACCTCTTCAGGCCACTATAGGAATTATGCCTGAAAAAGTCAACAAAAGAATCGAACCTAGCCCTGAAATTTGCCAATTGACTCAAGGAAATTTTTGTGTTAAATAAAATGCCAAATCCAGCAATTTACGATGTATCAGGAAGAAGACTTCATGACAATCCAGAAAGCTGATCATTCCGCGCCAGCGCAGCCCAGAAGCTTCGTTGCCGGTCATGCCGCGACGAAAAGGAAATATTTATCGGTTCCGGCCCTGATCTTTATCGCCTTGTCGCTTTTCACGAGAAGGGATGGTGCCTCATGGCTTGCCACGGAAGCGTCGGACGAAGTTCGATACCCGCTAGAGGGGGTCTGCTCTTTACAAATTGATAGGCCCATTGTTATCCCGGCGATCTACCAGCAATATTTTCAAGTCCGGAGATTGTTTGCCCGAAAAGCCTACACCGAAGCGATGGCCGGATCCAAAAAGATCATCGACCGGAAGCCGGATTTCTATGAAATCTATCCTTATTTTGCCCGGATCTCCAAAGCGGCCAATCAAGCGGAGAAATCCGTTGTTTATCTTCAACAGCTCATCCGGAAACAGCCGGATCAAACGGCTTATTATTATGGACTAGGGCTGTGCTTGAGAATTCAGGAGAAACTCGATCAGTCGGCGGAGGTATATAAAAAAGCCGTCGATCTCCAGGCTCCTTCGATCCTGATTTATTATGAGCTCGTCGCCCCGTTCCAGGGCGATTTTTTCGAGCTCATAAAATACTTCGAAGAAAAGGCCAGGATTCATCCCACGAATCCCTTTGTTTATTACGGGATGGGGATCGTCTATGAATATAAACTGAGGAAGTTCGACGTCGCTTTGGGTTGTTACCAGAAGGCGGCGAAGGTTGCGGGAGACGCTGGCCGGGCGTCTCAAACGGGGCAGCTTCTTAACCACATCGGAGTTTATTACTGGAACAGGGGAAACTCCACCAAAGCTTTGGAATATTACAAGCAAGCCGTGGACGCGATTCAAGGCAGCGCCGAGAAGTCCGACTTGGCCAGATATCTCTTCAATTGCGGGCTGGCCTGCTGTTCCCTGGGAGATCTCCGCCAAGGGCTGGAATATTACGAAAAAGCTTTGACAAATGATCAAGACGTCGGGCTAAAAGACCATGAAGCCCAAACGCTCAGAAACATCGGCTACGTTCATTATCAATTCAGCGATTATTCACGGGCTTTAAATTATTACCATCAAGCCCTTGTCATTGCCAGGGATATCGGTGACAAAGCCGCGGAAGGCCGGTATCTGGCGGACCTGGCTTCTGTCTATTGGACGAAGGGGGATTATTCCCGCGCCCTCGAATACGGCGAGACCGGCTTGAGATTGGCCCGGGAAAACCGGGATAAGTTCGGGGAGACGACGGCTCTCCGTTTCATCGGAAATACTCTTTGGACGATGGGCCATTTTTCAAAAGCATTAGAGTGCTATTTAAAAGCTTTAAAGGAAAGCCAAGATGCCGGGAATAAGACTAACGAAGCGTTATGCCTCAATGACATCGGCCTGATCTATCGCGAAACCGGCGATAATCCGAGAGCGCTGGACTATTATGAGCGAGCCCTGAGAATATTCAAGGAGACGGGCGGAAAAATCGGAGAGGGGACGTGCCTCAACAATATCGCCACGATTTATATAACGATCAATGCTAATTCACGGGCATTGGATTATCTTGAGAAGGCCCTCAAAATTGCTCAGGAAAGCGGGAACAAGTATTTTGAATCGAACCGCCTGAGCAACATCGGGAATGTTCAGTCGCGTCTGGGCAACAATCCTCGGGCGCTTGAATATTTCGAAGAAGCCCTGAAGATTGCCATAGGGATAAAAGCTAGGGAGCGAGAGGCAGGGGTTCACCGCGACCGGGGTGATGTATTTCTGAAAATAAACCGTTTGGCAGAGTCCTTGGATTCCTTTGAGAAAGCCCTGGCCATAGCCCTGGAAATCGTCCAGCCCACGACGGCCTGGCAGGCGTACGCTGGTCTCGCCCGGGCTTTTGAGAAATCGGGGCGGCATGACGAGGCTTTGGCAAATTACAAGAAATCCATCCAGGTCATCGAAGATATCAGGGCGCGATTTCCTTCAGAGGAGCAGAAAGCCGGCTATTTGAAAGACAAGATCAAAGTCTATGAATCTTTGATCAGTTTATTCTTCGCCCTCCATCAGAGACAGCCTTCGGCAGGTTATGATCGAGAATCTTTTTATTACGCCGAGAAGGCCAAAGCCAGAGCGTTCCTGGACAGTCTCGAGGAGGCCAAAGTAGACCTGAGAGCCGGTCTATCGCCGCAAATCAGGGAAGAAGAAATTAAAGTTTCCAGAGAAATTTCTCGCCTTCAAACAGAACTGGCCAGGCCCGGCCTGCCTGAGGAGAAACGAGGGGAATTATTCAAGAAGCTGGAAGAGGCTGAGGAGGCTTACCGGGATCTCATTCAAACCATGCGGATGAACGACCCGAAATACGCCCAGCTGACTTACCCGGAACCGAAGAAGCTCGAGGATATCCAAGCGAGAGTGTTGGACCAGGAATCCGCCCTTCTCGAATATTTTGTGGGCGAAGAAAATTCTTTTCTGTTTTATGTCGCAAAAAACGATTTCTCTATTCATCAATTGTCCGGGAGCAAAGAACTCCAGGAGCGAGCGAACAATTATATCAAATTGCTCTCTTCAAAAACCGTCCAGGATTTTGCCGCCTTTCCTGCCGGCAAAAAAATGTACGGAGAGCTGATGGGGCCGGTCGAGGACAAAATCGCAAAAGGGAGTAAACTGATCGTCATTCCTGACGGTCATCTGAACTATTTGCCTTTCGAGGCGCTCATCCGTGAGGAGGCTTCCGCGGCCGGTGAAGCGGGGACTCATGCGCTACAAGTCTCTGGAACCGAATCCCCGGGCAAATTCCTGGTCGAGGATTATGAGATTTCCTATGCCCCCTCGTCCTCGTCCCTGATGAACCTCATGAATAGAAAAAGAAAATCCGGGGTTAAAAAGGCATGGCTGGCTTTTGCCGATCCGGTGTACGCGGGGAAGGGATCGCCGGGCCAAACAATATCTGCAGACGAGATTTCAAGAGAGTATTATCTGGGCAAGGGGTTTGATTTTTCGCCGTTGCCCTACAGCGGCGAGGAAGTCAAGATGGTCTCCAAGCTTTTTAAAAAAAGGCAGCGGGAGATCTATACCCGGGAAGCGGCGAAAGAGGAAAAACTCAAGGCCATTCATCTTGAGGATTTCAAGATCCTTCATTTTGCCACTCACGGGCTTCTTGACGAAAACGCCTCTCTCCGTTCGGCCTTGGTCTTGACTCAGGACGAAGATCCCAAGGAAGACGGATTTTTTCAGGTCCGTGAAATTTACGGCACGCCGCTCGATTCCGATTTGGTCGTCCTCTCCGCCTGCCAGACGGGAAAAGGAGAGTTGGAAAACGGGGAGGGGGTTTCAGGACTGTCGCGGGCTTTTCTCTATGCCGGAGCCCAGGCGGTTCTGGCGAGTTTGTGGAACATCAACGACCGGGCGACCGCCGGTTTCATGGGGCATTTTTATCGATATTTGAATCAAGGGAAGAGCAAGGACGAGGCTTTGCAGTCGGCCAAGCTGGAAATGCTCAAGTCTTCCTTCCGCCATCCGTTCTACTGGGCGGCCTTCGTCGTGATTGGAGATTCCCAAACACCGATAAAGTGACCTCGACAATAGAGACGAGAAAATTCTCCGAGGAAGGCCTTTCCGCTTGTCGGGGAGATCCCTTTCCGGTTTTCCCTGCTCCCCCGATAAGTCGCTGATTGAAGAGAAATTCAGTCCAGCTTGAGCTTTATCGGCTGCAGTCCGGATTCTTTTCTCGCCCCGGATTCCAAGTCGGCAATGACTTTCCAGTAGAACATCTTCCCCTTTTCCATTTTAGGGAGCAGTGCGGAAGGCAGCTCGATTTCAGTTTTTTGGATTTTTTCCGAATTCCAGGCGGGATTCAATTCCTCATCCAGCAATCTCACTTCATAATCGACGGCTTTTGGATAAGGTTTCCAAGTGAAAATTATGGGCGGCCGGTCGATTTCTCCTTTGGGAGAGATGAGCTCAAGAATCTGTTCTTCTTCTCCCCTTATCATATCCTTTTTTATATTTTGAGGAATTCTGAGAACTAACAGCGCTGCCAGGATGATCATGAGGCCGCCGGCAGCCGCCGGTATGTACTTGAAGCCCTTGTAAGAGAAAAAAGCTCGGGCTTTTTCTTTGAACCCCGGCTTAAGTTTTTCCAAACGCTCTTTTTCAAGCTCAACGATCTTGCTTTTTGCCTTATCCTTTAGCTGCCGGACTTCTTCCTTGGATAAAGACACCTCCTCAAAACTTCGAGCGATCTCTTTCGTCCCCATGAAAATCTCCCGAAGGGCCTCAAATTTCCAGTGGCAGGAAGCGCATCGGGTCACATGATCGATCGTCGCTAACTTTTCCTCTTCGCTCACTTCCGCAGAAAAGGATTTTATCAAGAGCTCATCCGAAGGACATCCTCCGTTTTTGAAAGACGATTCTTGTCTTGACCTTTTGTAAATTCTTTTCAGGTCTTCAGCCCGCAATTTCATTCTGATTCTCCAGAAATTCCGTCCATCCGTCCCATTCTATTCCTCGATTTCTATGCCTTTCTCTTCGAGCCCCTTTCGCAAATCGGCCAGGCCGCGCGAAAGCAAGTTCCTGGCCTTTCCATCGCTCCAGCCGAAATATTTGGTAATCTCATCTGCCGTCAGGCCGGATAGATAGAGTTTGACGACTTGCCGTCGCGACTCGATCAGGGAATCCACGGATTCGCGTATCATCTCTGCCAGCTCTTTATTTTGAAGCTGGACTTCGGGAAGTTCCGTTTGACTCGTTTTGAATTTCTCCTCTTGCTCCAGGGCTTCATCCTGCGGATCGATCAAGGCTCTTCTCTGCTCGGATAAACGTTTCATGACTTTGCTCGTCGTCGTATAAGCCACTCTCCATATATAAGAGCCCAGATTGCGGATCTCTTTCTCACTTTTCCGGATTTCCTTCCAGACGGCGATTTTCACTTCTTGTTCGATATCATCCATATCCAGCGGTTGGATCGAGGGGCAGGTTTTCCGAATGGCCGAGCGGATGAGCGAAGAAAAACGCTCGATGGTTTCTTCGACCGCTAAAAATTTATTATCCATATCCGGCGCTGGGAAATGAGAATCTTTAAATTATAAGCGCTTTTTGTTTTTCAGGCAAAATAAATCAATAAGACGACCGCATTTTTTATCTCTGAAAAAGAAGGATTTTTATGGTCATTCCTTGGAGCCTGAGGATAGATAAAGCGACCAGCCGAGGCGGCCAGAGTATTTTTCCTTCTAAAAATATTAAAAAATGAGAGAAATCCGGCCCCTTTTGCCTCTTTTTAATGGAGGGAATTGGCGAACAAGAAGCCGCTTTTATGATTTTAAAAAGACGATAGACGCTTAAGAAGGAGATGGGGAATGAGAATCATCTCTCAAAAACTGAGGCCTTTGCATCTATCCGGGCTGAGAAAATTGGAGGATCATCTCATCCGGGAAAAACTCCGGCCGGACATCCATCTTCTTGAAAACCCCGATCAAGGGATTATTTTTTTAAAAGACTCGATCTCTGTTTTTTCCTGTCCCAAGCCGCTGATGCGGGCGCTGGACCATTTTCTCCATGGCGTTCCCCGCGCCCAAGCCGCCCGCAGCCAAAACATCGCCGGGCCGGATTTCGAGGTGCTTCTCCAGGCCCTTTTCAAAAAATCGGAATCGAAGGGGAAGGATGATTCTCAAGCTCCGGAGAATGATCCGGAGAAAACGATCCTCGACCGGCTTGTTCTAAATGTCAGCAATGCTTGCAATTTAAGGTGCCGATATTGCTATGCGGGAGGGGGAAATTATGGCCGGCCTCGGTCTCTCATGGAGGAGAAGACGGCGGCTCGAATTCTGGATCAATTCTTCGAGCTCTTTGATGAGATCCATAAGATCCAATTCTTCGGGGGAGAGCCTTTGCTCAATCCACGGTTGATTCAGTTCGTCTGCGAAGATATCCAGAGGAGGCTGGAGCAGGGGGAGATCAGAGAACGGCCCCATTTCAGTATAGTCACCAACGGGACCATTCTCTCCGACGAGATCATAGGGCTTTTTAAACAATATGGCATCGCCGCGACCATCAGCCTGGATGGACCCGAGCCGGTCAACGATTATCTCCGGGGAGAAGGAACGTTCCGAAAAATCTGTCGATTTGTCCGCGCACTCGAAGAAAATCGGATTGAATATTCTTTTGAAGGCACCTATACGGCGTTCCACTTGAAAAACGGCCTTCCGCTTAAGGACCTGCTGAATTTTTATTATGAATATTTTCAAAAGAGGGACATCCACATGCCGCCGGCAAGCCTTCCTGAAGGCCATCCCCTGGCCCTCGATGACGGCGTGGTGAACGAAATCTATCGGGATGCCGTCGAATATTCATTAGACAATATCACCTCCAGGCAATCGCCCTGCAGCCTCAGCTTCGCCTCGAGAATGATGAATACGTTTATCGAGGGAAAACCCATCGAGAATTATTGCCCTGCCGGCTTCTCGACTTTATCAGCGGATGTTCAAGGGAATGTCTATCCGTGCTTTATGTTCACGGGGAATGAGGATTTTATCGTCGGCAACGTCTTTGAAGAAAATGAGGTCCGAGGGACGCGCAAGAAGCCTATGGTTCAAAAGATTTTTCTGTCGGATAAGGCTAGAAACCCGCAATGCCGGAAGTGCTGGGCTTCTCCCTTCTGCTCCGGGTGTATCGGAGCCGATTACTACAAGACGGGAGAGCGATTCGAAAAAACGAGTTGCGACCTGACGAAGGCCATGGCGGAAGGTTTTTTGGCCAAGGTTGTCAATCTGATGGATAAAAAATCTAATGAATTTTCTCAAATCACGACAGAAAAAGGAGGGGAGAGCTTATCCGATCAGGCAAGCGAAATATCTTAATCATGCTCTAACGATTTCTTAAAGGAGGTTTTTCAATGAATCGAAGGATCTTTATGGGAAAGCTCCTGAAGGGAGCCGGAGTGACTCTGCTGGGCTTTGTCCCAGGCGCTTTTTTCAGCCGGAAAAAGCTCTTTGCCCAAGCGGAGAGCTTTCAAACCGTCTTCAGCCGGACAACGAAATCGAATGTCTATAACATTCTGAAGGCTTCCACTTTGCCCGGCGAGCAAAAGCTGGCTATTTTGGCTGTAAGAGAGCTAGGCCGCGATGAAGTGACTAGACTTATTGAGTTTTGGGGGAAAGGTGACCCGAACCCGGCCCCCGGAGACGGCTGTGGCGCTAATTGCGGGAACGGCTGCGGCAATAATTGTAACTCCCAAATTAGAGGAGTCATCGGTGTTTTCAATAAAGATGGGAATCTGAAAGTTAAATTCTCATCTGTTAGCAGAAATGTGCTTAAGAGCGCCCTGCAGCAGGTTTTGGATTTTTAGGCTCCGAGAGAGGATATAAAGTTTCCCGCACATGCAACGACTCCGATCCTTGAATAGAAGTTCTTTGAAGAGTCCTTTGCAGAAGGCGTTCGACCTGACACTGTAAAAAATTTATCGCCGATGACCCGACTGGATTAAGAGTACGATAAAAGAGGGCAGGATGTTTTCTCAAAACATGAGTTCCAAATTAGTTCTTGTCATTTTATTATCTCTGGCCCTGAGCTTTGCTTGTTGCTCAAAAAAAAAGAGCGAAGAAGCCCGGACGGAAGAAGCTTCTGCTCAAGTCAAAGAATCCCTGGCTGATCCGGAATTCGTCGCCGCCGCAGAAAAAGGAGATGTGGAAGCGGTCAAGGCTTTCATTCGGAAGGGGGCGGATATAAACAGCAAAAACCCACAGGGAGGATTACCTGTATTCTTCCTCGCGGCCGACGAAGGTCATGTGAATGTCGTCCGCGAGTTCATCAGTGCCGGCGTCGATGTGAATAAGCTACGCGATGTCCTGGGCTCGACGGCAATCTTTAGTGCGTCTTGGCATGGGAAAGTGAACGTTGTCAAGGAATTGATCAAAGCCGGCGCTGACGTCAATGCCCGAAACACCTCCCAAGAAACTCCGTTGATGCATGCGGCCAAATTTAATGGGGCCATGTCCGGGCGGCCGGAAGTCATTCAAGAGCTCTTAAGGGCGGGAGCGGAGATCAATACTAAAAACCGGCGAGGAGAAACGGCTGTCCACGAGGCGGCTTCAGGTAATATCGAGGTTTTTCGGATACTGCTCGATGCAGGTGCCGATGTTAATGTTGCCAGTGAACCGGGGCAGACACCTCTGATGATAGCCGCCCAGGCCGGGAAGCTGGAAATTATCGAAGAGCTCTTGAAACACAAGGCCAATATCAATGCTGTCGATACTTGGGATCAATGGACGGCCCTCCAGTGGGCTTCCAGCAGCGGCCAGCTCGAAGCGGTTTCGCTCCTCGTTAAGAATGGCGCCGACATCCGTCCTAAAGACAAGAACGGCAAAACAGCCTTCGCTCTCGCTCAGGAAAAAGGGCAGACAAAGGTCGCTGAGCTCTTAAAAGCGGCGGGAGGAAAAGAATAAGACGGAGTGAATCCGGCTAATCAAACTAGTGAAAGATGAAATCCGGAAGCCAATCCGTTTAAAGGAGGCATAAGATGGGTGGCATTACTATCAGCACTGGGAAAACCGAAGTCCACCGGCAGGCGGCGCTCTACAAAATCGAAGAAGATACGCCCGACCGGCTTGTGATCCGGGCTAAAAAAATCGGTGCGATAGGCGCGGGAATTATTCTGTCCTTTATGGGACTTGTCATGAGCTGGGGAACCTACGCTGTCGCGGAAAAAGAAAAATCAATCGGCGTGGCGATGATCGTCGGTGTGATCGCCGTCCTCCTCTTGGCAGGGGGCATCGCTCTCCTCCGATTGGGGATTCGCAATAAAGATCGCATCATCTTCGACCGCCATGCCGGCGAGGTGCGTTTTGAAAAGACAAAGTTAAAAGATAGCTACTCTATTCCCTTCAGAGACATCGTAAAATTCAAGCTTCAGTTTGAAGACAGGTCCTTCAGCTCTAAAGAAGTCAATATCGTCTTCAGGCTCGTCATCATCACGAAAGCCGGCGATGAAATCAAGGTGGATGAGGCTTTCAAGCCCGCTGAGATGAAAAAGTTGGCGGCCAAGGCCGCCAATATTTGCGCAGTGCCTTTCGACGAAAGCGCCGCTTGATAGGCAAGCTGTGGATGGCCTTCCTGAGGGATTCACAGCCGAGCCGTCCGAGAGAGGGATCCTTTATCGATGGCGCATTCTCCCGAGCAGTGCCGGCGCCATTATTTTCTTTGGCGCTCTGGCCGTCATATTTTTGTGTCTCGGTCTTCTAGGCTTGTATTTGATAGCCGGGGCCGTTTTCGATTGGCTCGGTCTTTTTGGAGACGCTTTTCGAGGCTACGGCTCTTTGGATCTCGTCATCATCGGCATCGTCCTGTGCTTTATCCTGTTCAAAACATGGAATTACTTCGCCACGATCCTGTTCGGAAAATGTTTTCTTGCTCTTAACCCCTCAGAACTCGATTATGAAGTCTTTGTTTTCGGCCTCAAATCGAGGGCGAAAAGTGTCAAGATGCCCGCTGCCGACATCCTGTCCCTTGCCGTAAAAGATCCCGGTCGAAAAGGATTGGAGGTCCAGCGCCGCAGCGGAACGCCATTCTACCTGAGCCTCCAGCGTTTCTCTGAAGGAGAGCTCCTGCGGATCAAGAAACGTTTTCTTGCGGATTTGGGCCGGGAAAGAGGCTAATTTCCCTAAATCCCCGACCGCGCAGGCCTTCTCCTGGGATATGACATCCCCGCCATGCTTTGTTACAGTCCAAAAACAGACTGGAGCCAAGCTATGAGGAGAAGGCCCGCGATGAAAAAGATAAATGTCTGCATTTGTATATTTCTAGGGGCATTTTTTTGCCTATCTTTACCCGCCTTGCCCGGGCAGACTCCCGGCCAGGCCATAAAAAACGAGCGCACCCAGTGGTTCCAGGATGCCAAGTTCGGCCTGTTCATCCATTGGGGCGTCTATTCCATGCTCGGCCGCGAGGAATGGGTTCGTCAGCTCTGTCAGATCCCGCTTTCTGAATACCAATATTACGTGGACCATTTCAACCCCGCTCTCTACAACCCCGATGAATGGGTGCGGCTGGCCAAGGAAGCCGGCGTTAAATATATCGTCATCACCTCCAAGCACCATGACGGCTTTTGTCTGTTCGACAGCAAGTATACGGACTACGACATCATGCGCTCGGAGTACGGGAAGGACGCCCTGGGCATGCTGGTCGAGGCCTGCCGGAAGCAGCAGATGCCCCTGGGTTTTTATTATTCGATCATGGACTGGAGCCATCCAGACTATTTGCCCCGGCGCCCTTGGGAAACGGACCGCCCCACGAGGGATGCCGACTTCAACCGCTACATGGATTATGCGATCAATCAGCTCCAGGAGCTCATGACGAAATACGACCCGGCCATCCTCTGGTTCGACGGCGAGTGGGAGCACTCTAACGAAGATCAGCGGGCTAAAGAGATCGGGGAAATGCTCCTCAAGATGAAGCCCAACCTGCTCATCAACGACCGGCTGTTCAAGCGGGAGCCGGGATTTGGCGATTTCGGGACGCCGGAAAATTTTGTCCCGGCCACGGGCGTCCGCAACCCGGACGGGTCGCCCCGGCTCTGGGAAGCCTGCTATACCATGAACTTCAACGGCTGGGGATACAACCGCTATGAAACGGAATTCCACAGCGCCTCGCAGCTCATCCGCCAGCTGATCGAGATCGCCAGCAAGGGAGGCAATTTGCTCCTCAATGTCGGCCCGATGCCCGACGGGACGATTCAGCCGGAGTTCGCCGCCCGGTTGAAGAGGATGGGTGAATGGCTGAATGAAAACGGCGAGGCTATTTACGAGACAACGGCCAGTGTTTTTGAAAAGCTGCCCTTCTTCGGCCGCTGCACGGTCAAGGGAAACAAGCTTTATATCCATGTCATGGGCTGGCCGGAGGACAAAAGGATTCTCCTGCCCGGTCTCAAGACGTTCCTCAAAAAAGTGTATCTGCTGAAGAATGAGCGAACGCTGGATTTCCGGCGGACGCGGCGCGGTATCGTCATCAGCCTTCCGGACCGCGCACCCGACCCGGATGCGACGGTCGTTGTGGTCGAGCTCCAAAACCCGCCGGAGATTACGCCTTACGAGATCCGGCCAACGGCGGGCGGCCGGATCGAGCTTCCGGTCTATCTGGCCGACCTTCAATCCGAGATGGGGCAGCGAGCCTACCTCGACCATTTTTATCGAGTAACGATGCTCACCAACTGGCAGAACGTGAACGATTATCCGTCCTGGGAATTCTTTGTCGAGAAGACAGGGACGTATGAGGTCCAGGCCTCCTACGCCAGCATGTGGGGAGGGAAGAGCACGCTTTCCGTCGAGATCGATGACCTGGAAATTCCCGGGACGACCCAGAATTCGCCCAGCGTCTATTTTCCGAAAACATTCACGCTTGGCACGGTGGATCTCAAGGAAGGCAAGCACGCTCTCCGGTTCAAGATAAAATCGATCGCCAATAATCAAGCCCTGCGGCTGGAAAAAGTGATCCTAAAACCTCTTTGAGCTAAAGCGCCTTTCGGCAAGACCGCTAGAATCTCAGCGTTGCTTTAAGCTGAACCCAGCGCGGAAGCTGGCGCGCCCAGACCTAGCCGAACAGTTCGTTGTCCTGCGTCATGGAAGTGTCGGTGTTTTCAGAATGGCATTGCGGGCATTGGCTGGGCTTCGACCCGGCAAGATTTGGGATTATTATGAATTATTTATGTGAGGACCCGATTGAATGAACCATGAACGGTTTAACAACACCCTGTTGATGAACAAAAATAGACGCTGGCAGAAAAGGAAGGCATCAATGATCTCAAAATCCAGTCCATCCAAAGGGTCACTTATTGTTGTCGGCACCGGAATAAAGTACAAGTCACACATGACTTTTGAAGCCTTGGAAGCAATAAAAAAAGCCGAAAAACTCTTTTATCTGTTGAGCGATATAATGAGCGAAAAATGGCTTCAGGAAATGAATCCTTCTGGGGAGAGTCTGCAGTATGATAAAGATCGACCGAGGAGAGAAACCTATGAAAATTGGGTGGAATTACTCCTGAGCTCTGTCAGGCAGGGACAACACACATGTTTGGCCGTCTATGGCCATCCTGGCGTGCTTGCCTATTGCTCCAAGAAGGCGATTCCCATAGCGAGAAGCGAAGGATACGAAGCCGTGATGTTGCCCGGCATTTCTGCTGAAGCATGCCTTTTATGCGATCTGCACGTCGATCCCGGTGAGGGCGGTTTGCAGAGTTATAAGGCATCCGAATTTCTCCATCGCAAGCCTGTCTTTGATACCCGCTCCCACTTGGTTCTGTGGGACGTCGCCTTTGTTGATTATTCGTTCCTGCCGACTCAGATTTACCGGGAGGGTCTGAAACGTCTTTCTGAATACCTTATCCAAAAGTATGGAACTGAACATGAGGTTGTTGTCTATGAAGCTTCCCGGAATCCCGCTCTGGGTCCGATCATCCTGTCAGTGCCTCTGAAAGATTTAGCCAAGGCCAGATTTGGGGGAAGGACAATGCTCTATGTTCCCCTTCTTAAAAACTAATCCAGCCTGAATCCAAATTGCTCTTTTTTTTTCTCTTTGAGGAAATCTTGAATGATCAGCTCTTCACAAATTGAATATACGTCTTCATTGAGGTCAGCCTGTTTTGTCCTCAAGATGTGATAGATCCAATATCTTCCGTCCGTCTCAACCGGGCCAACAAACGCGGCTGCGTCCTCGGCAAAAACCCTTGCCGCCGCCTCTTCAGAAAGGTCATCACGAGTCACAAAACCCATGAAGATCCATGATTTTTCAGCGTCCGGCCGATCCGGCTGAGCCGAAGGCTGATCAGGATGTATGTCCTTTCCTTTTAAGATCTCTTTTAAGAAATCCTCGGCCTCATCTTTAGATTCAAAGGACAAGCCGGCCAACTCCACAATTTCGAACAGGTGAAGATTACGGGCAAAGACTTCTTGAACAGCTTCCACACAGGAGAGCGCCTGTTTCAACTTGTTATAAAGGAGCTGATACTCCAATAAGAATTCAAGATCTTTAACCTCAAGACCGCTGTTTTTGAGAAAAGCAAAGGCATCCGCAGCTTCGTGGAGGCCTTGGGCAAAACGGAAGCAATCTGCCGCTCTTTGCAGCTCACTCGCTGAGATAGTCAGTCCTCTTTCTTTAGCATGATAGGCAACCAAGAGAAGTTCCATGAAATTGTGAATTAAAGACGTGTCCTTGGATTGCCTGAGCAGCAGGAAAGCATTCCAAAACACAAATTGATCTTTACCCTTGAATTGATATTCGGTCATTTGTATCTACTTTGATGTTTTGGGCAATGATAATGACTCATCATCTGAGGATGGTTTGAAGGAAGTCCGGGCCCAGCTCCCCCCACAGGAAGTTCATTTCCTTTCTGCAGATTTTTGAGTCCTACCAGAGAGGTGGTATAAATTTCCCGTCAATTGGCTCTATGAACCGGCTTTTGTAAGAAATTTTCAGCGGTCCAACAAGATATCTCCCACCCTTAAGCTTCTTCATTTCCTCTTGAGTGATTTTCAAATCTTTGGGCAAATCCTTAATATTTATTCTTGCCACCATAACCTCCTTAGGCGGTGATCATCCGATTATATTGATTAATTTAAATCGAATTATATAATTTGTCAATATTTTTGCTGATCGCTTGCCGGTCGATGTTATTCGGGGCATTCCATAATCCTTTTTTTTCTTCCCGTCTGTCTGGCAAAAGAATAACACCGATAGAGGGGTGAGTCAAATACGAAGATCAGACTTCTTTCCGTGTGCCTAAAATGTGCCAAAGTAGTTGGCGGGGTCAAACCTACTCATTGAGCCTCTCCCCAAATTTCGGACAGAGCGATAAGGTGCATTTTGACCTGCCATAAGCCAAGAGGAGGTATGGTAAGATGGTCACTATGCGCAGACAACATGACGCCGCATTCAAAGCCAAAGTCGCTTTCGAAGCCGCCAAGGGGGAGAAGACGCTTGCTCAGATCGCGAGTGAGTATAAAGTCCATCCCAACCAGATCCGGCAGTGGCGCCGGCAGCTTTTGGGAACGCTCCCCGATCTTTTTTCCGACCGCCGAAAACGGGTGGAGAAGAACCGCGACGAGCTGGAGGATGAACTTTACCGGCAAATCGGCCAACTGAAGGTCGAGCTGGAATGGCTTAAAAAAAAATCTCAATTGCTCCAATAGAGACAAAGAAGGCGTTTGTGGAACTGGCCAATCCGATGATTCCGATCTCGAGGCAGTGTGAACTCCTGCGGTTCTCCCGCTCGTCGATGTATTACAAATCTCAACGGGATGACGCCTACAACCTGATGCTGATGAACCGGATCGATGAGCAGTTTACGAAAACGCCGTTTTACGGGGTGCCGAAGATGACGGCGTGGTTGCGGACAGGGGGATATGCGGTCAATCCTAAGCGGATTCGCCGTCTGATGCGGCGAATGGGGCTGGAGGCGATTTATCCGAAGCCTCGGACCAGCCTCTCGGGCCTCGACCATAAGATCTATCCCTATCTTTTGAAAGGGGTTACGATCGATCATCCGGATCAAGCCTGGGCCGGCGACATCAGCTATATTCGGTTGGCTCATGGGTTCGTCTATCTAGTGGTCGTGATGGACTGGTACAGCCGCTATATCCTGTCCTGGGGACTTTCGATCACGCTCGAGAAGGAGTTTTGTATCCAAGCCTTGGTGGATGCGCTCGGCATCTCGAAGCCGGAGATCTTCAATACGGACCAGGGAGGCCAGTTCACAAGCGAGGGATTTACAGGACTTCTGGCGAAAGCCGAAATCCGGATCAGCATGGACGGTCGCAGCCGGCTCTTTGACAATATCTTCGTGGAACGTCTCTGGAGGACGGTCAAGTACGAGGAAGTCTATCTTCATGAATATCGGACGGTCCTGGAAGCGCGGGAACAGCTGGCTGCTTATTTCCGGTTCTACAACACGGAACGGCTGCATGAGACGCTTGGTTATCGGACGCCGCACGAAGTCTATTTTGGGACGCCGGCGGTCCCAGTGGAGCTAAGGGTTTGATATGGACCGGTTCGAGATCGTCGTTTGTAGGTCAAATGGTGAAGCCGTTTTTTTGGTCTTTCTCCAAAAAATGGCTTTCGGCCTCAAAAAGGAATAAAATGAAATTATCACGGACAAAACAAGCAGGCTCAGAATGCACCTTATCCAAGCCTCTTTACTGTCCTAACTATGGGGAGTCCCTCAGATCGCCGAATGGTACAAGACGACGCCGGCCCTCATGGCCTTCCAAGTTTTGAATCGACTTCGCGATTACGGCTACACGGGCGGCTACGGGACGGTCAA
>Ga0209253_10002433_pt1 | contig 16500 bp, 15 predicted proteins | sample FrelakmetBRP12BR_FD_187145 | JGI IMG/M metagenome (GOLD analysis project Ga0209253, IMG submission 187145) | Freshwater lake sediment microbial communities from the University of Notre Dame, USA, for methane emissions studies - BRP12 BR (SPAdes)... | ecosystem: Environmental > Aquatic >...
AGCTGTCGGGGACGCTCTATCTTCCCCCCGGGTACACGCCGGGCGTGCGCCTGCCGGTCGTCATCTGGGCCTATCCTCTGGAGTACAGCGACTCCCGGACCGCCGGGCAGGTCAGGGATTCTCCATACCGGTTCACCTTTCTGCGCGGCTCCTCCCAGCTCTTTTTCATCACCCAAGGGTATGCCGTTCTGGACGGAGCCCAGATGCCGGTCATCGGCGACCCCAAGACCATGAACGATACTTACGTCGCCCAGATCGTCTCCAATGCCCAGGCGGCCATCGACGCCCTCGATAAACTGGGCGTCGGCGACCCCAGGCGAGTCGGTGTCGGCGGGCACAGTTACGGCGCCTTCATGACCGCCAACCTGCTGGCCCACTGCGACCTCTTCGCCGCGGGGATCGGCCGGAGCGGGGCCTACAACCGGACGCTGACGCCCTTCGGATTCCAGAGCGAGCGCCGGACTCTCTGGGAAGCCCGGGACACCTACATCAACATGTCGCCCTTCATGCACGCCGACAAGATTAACGAACCCCTGCTCCTCATCCACGGCGAAGCCGACAATAACTCGGGGACATTTCCGATCCAGTCCGAACGCCTTTACGCCGCTGTCAAGGGATTTGGAGGAACGTCTAGGCTGGTCATGCTCCCCTACGAGAGCCACGGCTACAGCGCCCGGGAGAGCATCCTCCATGTCCTGGCCGAAATGTTCGAGTGGTTTGATAAGTACGTTAAGAACAAGAAATAGCCACAACGTCGGAAAGTCCGCCAGGAGGAAGCCATGCGTATTCCCGAACGCCTGAAACCCGGCCTGTGCCTCTTCGCCGCCCTTATCTCTATATTCACTGGCGCTCCCCTGAACGCATCTCCGGCCCAGCAGCCGTATCGCATACTGATCTCCAATGACGACGGCTACAGGGCGCCGGGCATACAGGCCCTCTTTGACCGGCTCAAGTCGCTGGGCGAAGTGACGGTGGCCGCGCCGGCCTCCAACCAGACCGGCGTCGGGCACGCCCTTTCTTTCGGCAAACCCATCGCCGTAGAATCCTGGGAGACCGGGGGCAGCCGATGGTTCGCCATTGACGCCACGCCGGCGACATGCGTCAGGATGGCGCTTGCTTCCCTTCTCCCTCAGCTTCCGGATATCGTCGTCTCCGGCATCAATAAGGGTGAGAATACGGGTGTCGTTACCTTCTCTTCGGGTACGGTGTCCGGCGCCCGCGAAGCCGCCTACAGGGATATTCCCGCTATCGCCGTATCCTTGGAGAATGGACCTCAGATGGATTACGCGGCGGCGGCCGAGTTCACCGCGCGGCTTCTCCTCGAGGTGAAAGAAAGAGGCCTCCCCGCGGGGACCTACCTCAATATCAATTTTCCGGCCCGTCCCGCCGACCAAATCAAGGGAGTGCTCGTGACCCGGCAGGATAAGCGGCCACCCGATGAACACTATGCGAAAAAGACTTCGCCCGAAGGCAAGACGGAATACTGGTCCGTCTACCGGCCGCTCACAGGAGGAGAAAAGGACACCGACACCTGGGCATTTACCTGGGGGTATATTTCGATTACTCCCATGGCGGTCGACCAAACACTGCCGGGGCTGGGCGACGCCCTCCGCAAATGGGACATCGTGAAGCAAAAGAAGTAGGCCCGGCGGCCGAAGTTGATTTTTCTCCGGGCCATGATAGAATTTAAAAAATGGATGGATCCAAACCTTCCAGGGAGAGAATCCTCATGAACAAAAGATCCTTGGCCATCGGCTTGGCGACGCTTTGTGCATTTATGGTCCCGGTCTCTGCCGGCCATCGATCTGTCTTGGGCGGCGACGCGATAGCCGTTCAGCAGATCGAGCCCTTCGCCTACGTCTGTCTCCAACAGAAGGGCACATTTGATAAGATGCAGGACGCCATCGGCAGCCTGCTCCAGGAGATGAGCGCCCAAAACATCGTCCCTGCGGGTCCCTTGATGGGCGTATATTTCAACAGCCCGGAACAAGTGAATCCCGAGGACCTGCAGTGGGAGATTGGATTTCCCGTAACCGCCCAAGTGCTCATCCTGCAGCCGCTTCAAAAAAAGGAATGGAATTTCACCCAGGCCGTCGTCAGCCTGCACCAGGGTCCCTATGAAAAGGCCGGGGAGACGATCCAAAAAATGATAGAATGGATGGAGGTCAACGGCTATGTTCCGGCCGGCCCCTTCCTGGAGCGCTACCTGGACATGAATCCCGAGGAGCTCAGGCCGGAAGAGCTGAAGACCGAAATCTTGATTCCCTGTCAGAAAAAGACGGAATAGCTGCCTATTTGATCCAGCCGAGCTCGCTGAACTCGGGGAAGCCCGGGTGGGTGATTCCCCAATAGGCGAATAGCAGCGCGCTCAGAAGAAAACCCATCAGAAAGAAAAGGGCCGCCGCATTATGTGCCCGGTGGCCCAGACGGCCCCGGCGGTAAACCCAGAAACTGATCAAGGTCATCAGGACGGCCGCGGGGAAAGTGAGAGCCACGGTCTGTCCCTCGATGGCGCTGACGGCGAAGGAGAAGCCAAAGAAAACAGACCCGGCGGCCAGGAATCCCCGCTGCGCCCAGGAGAGCCGGGGGAGATTGACCTGGATTCCCGCCAGGATCAGCCCGGCGGCGGTTATCAGGACGCCGCTGTCCCAGACAAGATGGCTGATCACCTCGTCATAGATAAAGACGGATCGGTGCAGGGGGGTATTTTCCAGCCCGACGAGCAGACGGTCGATGGCGTTGGCCGAGAGATGGAGCCCATGGCCCTCAACATAGCAGATGAGGCCGAGGACAAGGACAGCGACAGACCAATTTGAAGACCGGGAGAAGCCCCAGCCTTCCGCGTGTGCCGCCTTTCTCAACTTCAAGAAGGCGGCCAGCGCTACGGGGATGACGAACAGAGGGGTCAGGAAATCAAAGGCGTCGGCCCGGCTCACGGGCCCGGCGAAGTGACCCGGGATAAAGGCGACCATGACCTGAAAAAACGCGTAAACAAACCCATACGCAAAGAGCCAGCGACATATATCCATGGCCTTCCTCCCCACCGACAAAGTTTATTGCCGGACCCGCAGACTATCAGGAGCTGCCGGGGGCACGCCGCAGGCCTTGACGCAGACGCCGCAGATGAACTGTCCGACAATTCCCGAACGCCTGAATTCCTTGAGCTTTTCAAAGCAGGCGATGTGGTCAAAGCCTTCCGGGCCTTCCCGGATCGCAGACGCCGGACAACTGGCCAGGCAATTGAAACAGCCGTCGCAATCCATGTCCAGGGCTCTATCCGGTTCGAGAGGCATGTCGGTAAGGACGGTGGCCAACCTGAACTGGGAGCCGAATTCCGGATGGACCAGAAGGTTATTTCGGCCAATCCAGCCCAACCCGGCCAGCCGGCCCACTTTTTTGTGGGAGAGATGGGCCCGCTGCTTCTCCCAATCCACGATTTGAGAGGCAGCGATGGGAAGCGCCCTAAAACCCTGGTCTCTGATGAACGCAGCCAGGAGGAAGGCGGCCCGGTCAAGAAAAAAGTTGAGCTGGCGGTAGTGATGGAAATAGAGGGCTGTCGGACGGTCGTCGATATCGGCGAGAACTGTGTCCAGGACCCTCTTGCCGATGGAGATGCCCCGGTGGAGACTGCTTTTCAGGCCTTCAGACAAGAGGAATTCCCCGCGGACGGGGACGATATCAGCAACGCCGAATAGCTCGATCCCGAGGTCAAAGGAGAACCTTCTGAGATTATCCTTTTGCGCGGCTTCGCTTTTCACGGGTCCATTGTAGCGGCGCGCGGGATGGGGTGTCAACGCAGGTTGACTCTGCCTCCGGATTGAGATATATCAGACCGTGAATTCAGACGACAAAGGAGCGACCATGACTCAAAAGACGCTGGCGATAATCAAACCCGACGCCGTCAAGAAGAGAGTCGTGGGCCAGATCATCGAGAGGATCGAAGAGGAGGGTTTCGAAATACAGGGCATGAAGATGCTTCATCTCACGAAGGAGGAAGCCAAAGGCTTCTACATCGTTCACAAAGATAAGAAATTCTACGATAGCCTGACCAATTTCATGTCGTCCGGAGAAATCGTCGTTCTGCTCCTGGAACGGGAAGATGCCATCGCCCACTGGCGGGACGTGATGGGGGCGACTGACCCCGCGCTGGCCAAGCCCGGCACGATCCGGCACGGCTTGGGGTTTTCGGTGGAAAGGAACGCGGTCCACGGCTCCGACAGCCCGGGTACGGCGGAATGGGAAATCGGCTATTTTTTTAAGAAATAGCGCCGGGGCAAGGGACCGCAATATATAGTAGCCGCAAGAATAATCATCAATATATTGTGCCCCAGTTAGATTGCGATTTTACTTGGCTCTTTGCAGAGCCTGTTTTCAAAAAAAACACTTGACTTTATAATCCCTTTCCCTTAAATTTATAGCACGCCTTGGATGAGAATGATGGACTTGTGTCCCGACTATTGTTTTGGTATCCCCCATCGTTCTGCAAGGCGTGCCTAGTATCTTGAAGGAGGCACCGATGCACAAAAAACTCACAAAGACAGTGGCTTTCGTAGCGCTTTTCGCTTTCCTCTTTCTTTTAGCCCCCGGACTATCCAACGCAAAACCTCGCAAGTTCGATATCAGGCTTTTGCTTCAGAGGCCGGCTATGTGGATCTCGTCGTTCTGGAATATCATCACCCCCGTTTTCGATGGCAGGGATGATGCTCCCACAGCTGTTATTTCCCCCGTCAAGACCAAGCCGCTGACTGAATCGGTCTCTGTGAAGCCTAGCAGGGGCGATTAGCCCACAGACGTCTCCCGGCGAGCCTGGCTTTTTTCTCTATTCCGTCATCTCAATTCCTCTCTGCTATCACCCCCAAGGATGATATTTCTCTAGGGAATTCACCCCCAAACTCATCTTAAGGGGCGATTGACCGGCCCCTTTCCCCCAGGCAAAATCGGGCTGAGACTGGGACAATTGCATCCCGGTCCGTGCTAGGGAAAGGCCATGGCCGGTCAACACTTTCGCTGTCATCGCGTCTTTGTCACAAGAACACTCGTTTTTGTTCTGTTTGCTGTCCTCGGCCCAAGTCTTGCCTACGCGATGCAGCTGCAAACAAAGGAGCCGGGCTCCAGTCAGATCCAATTCGTTCGGCTCCTTACGAACGCAGAGAAGGCCATGTCAGAAGGCAGATTTGAAGAGGCCCTGAAATTCTCTTCTCAAGCATACTCGTTGGCAAAAAGTGCCGATTACGAAGGAGGGAAGCTGGATACCCTTATCCAGCAGGGACTCTTGCTCTGGAACCTCGGCCGGATGAAGGAGTCCTCAGACTCCTTTGCCCGCGCTTTGCTGATCGCCGAGAAGCTTCAGAATGCTGACAGACAAAATTTCTGTTCTGTCTCGCTGGAGATATACAACTACTATGTCCAGGGAAAAGAACGCCGTGATTCCGGGGACTATCAGGCTTCGATCGAAAGATTTGGAAAGGCGATTGACCTGGCCAGAGCCATCCAGGGCAAGGGGCAGGAGCTCAAGTGTCTCCGCCAGTTGAGCCTCACGTACTGGGAACTAAAGGACTTTCAGGAATTCTTCCTTTTGAACAAGAGAGGGCTGGTCATCGCGCAGGAGATTAAACATAGAGGAGAGGAAGGCAGATGCCTCAACAATATCGGCCTTTTCTACTGGCAGATAGATGATTATACGGAGGCGCTAAAAAATTACGAAAAGGCATTGGAGATAGCACGCTCAGACAATAATCTAGAAGAAGAGAATAACTGCCTAACTAATATCGCTGCAATATATATGGACTTGGGAGATTACGATCGAGCGCTTGAATACTCTATTAAAGCACTGGAATCTGATAAAAAACTTGTGGACCCAACCAATATTTCAAAGGACCTAAACAACATAGGGATAATTTACGAAAGAAAGTGGACGATCTCAGAGGATAAACAAAATCTATATGGATCTTTAAAGTATTATAACGAAGCGTTGGAACTAGCCAAGCGAACAGATGACACGGCCACCGAGATCAAGGTGCTGAACAATATTGGATCGGTTTATTCCTATTTGGGCGAGTATGCAAAATCTCTCGACTATTTCCAATCGGCGCTCTCAAAAGCACAAAAGGCGAAAGATACAGAGGAGTTGAGCATCATCCTCAACAACATCGGAATCGTCCATGCCCAACTGGGCAATTTCGAGGAATCGACTCGGTACTACGAGATGGTAATCGACTTCGCTTCTGAGATCAAAGGGAAAAAAGTCCTCTGGGAAGCCTACTTCGAGATCGCCAACGCCTACAAAAACCAGAACCAGCTCCCGGCCGCCCTGCAAAACTACCGGAAGTCCATTTCGGTTATCGAAAATATCCGCTCCTCCATCAACCTGGAAGAGCTCAAGGCAACCTATCTCGGCAGTGATAAGAGGATCGATGTCTATCATAACCTCATCGATCTCTATGTCCGGCTCTACGATGAGACTCGTCAGTCAAGCTACGCGGCCGACGCTTTTCGCACCCTCGAGGGGGCCAAGGCCAGGGCATTCCTGGACAGCATCGAAGTATCCAAGCTCGACCTGTCCAAGGGGATCAACCAACGGCTGTTGAACGAAGAGACAGACCTGATGAGCAGGATCTCTGAACTGGGCACCAAGCTCCTCGTCCCGCAGCTGTCGCAAGGCCAAAGGGACCAGCTCAATCAGGAGTTGGCCCAATGCGAAAATCAACTGGAATCGCTCAAGAGAGAGATTAGAGAATTCAGTCCCGCCTACGCCAACCTTAGGTATCCCAGGACCTTGACTCTCCAGGAAGCCCAGAGCGAACTCATCGACGATGAGACCGCCTGCTTTGCCTACCTGCTGGCCAAAGAGAAATCCTACGGCTTTGCGATCACCCGGAAAAATATCAAGATATTTCCACTGCCTGACAGAAAAGAGGTCAAGCAACTGGTTCAGGAACATTTGGGTGCGATTACGGATGTGTCCAATCACGATTGCAGCAGCGGCTATAAGCTGTACGAAATCCTCATCCGGCCGGGGCTCAGTGACAATATCAAGCGCCTGATCATTGTCCCCGATGACGTCCTTTACTACCTGCCCTTTGAAACCCTCCTGCGCCAGAACCGGGGAAGCGACTGGCTAGTCCGGGGATACACCGTCGCCTACGAACCTTCCCTCTCCTCCTTGAAAGAGCTGGTCCTGCGCAAGAAGGAAAACGGCCACAAAACAGCCAAAGATATATTGGCCGTTGGCGACCCCTCCTTTGGATCCAATGAGGTCGAGCCGGCCATTGACGGAGGCGCGGGTCCTTCCCAGAACAGCGGCTCTCCGGTCGACAACGAGTTTGTCCGGCTCAAGTACAGCGGCCAGGAAATCGAGAAGATCAGCGCCCTGTTCAAGCCCGGCCGGAGAGATACCCTTCTGAGGGAGAGGGCCTCTGAAGAGAATTTCAAGCGCCAGAACCTGGCGGACTACCGCATCATCCACTTCGCCACCCACGCTTTCATCGATGACAAGAAGCCGGCCCGGTCGGCCGTCGTGCTCTCTTTGGATCAAGACCCAAAGGAGGACGGCTTTCTCCAAATGAGAGAGGTCTTCAACTTGAAGTTCAAGGCGGACCTGGTCGTCCTCTCGGCCTGTCAGACCGGACTCGGGCAGCTGATCCGTGGTGAAGGCATCGAAGGCTTGAGCCGGGCGTTCTTTTATGCCGGAGCTTCATCGGTCCTGCTGAGCCTGTGGGCAGTCAATGATCAGGCCTCCGCTCAGTTCCTGGAAAGATTCTACATCCACCTTCGTTCGGCCAAGCCAGTGGTGGATTCCCTTCGCAAGGCCAAGCTCGAGATGATCGAATCGGAGGTCCTTGCCCATCCCTACTACTGGGCCGGGTTCGTGGTCGCGGGCAACGCCGATACCATTATATTGCGCCGAAGCCTGAACAGATGGACACTTGTCACACTCTCTCTCTGCGCCGGCCTGGCCATACTCCTCCTGCTGATCAATAGGGAGAAACCCACCTCTGTTCGGCCGCGGAAATCATCCGGCCGCTGACCCTAGCGCGTCAGCCAAGATTGGTTTTTGAGGGTCAGGGCGGAATATGGGACAATCCACCACAGAAAAAAGGCGGTGATCAAGGCATAGGGAATTCCATACAGAAAAGCCGGGCTCCTGTTGGTGCGGAGATAATAGAGGGAGAGGAAAAAAGAGAGGATGACTAAAAAGGCCAGATGACGCAGGATAAAAATCGGATAGGCGACAAACGAGTAGCTGACCAGCCCGATGGCAAACAAGTGAAAGGGATGAAGGAGGTTCAGGAAGAAAAAGTCCAGGACCGGGAGGATGCGCCGCTTGGTCCTGTAACGGGAGAACATAAATCGCGAGAAGAGAACAGACTCTCGAATGTAGCTCCGCGTCCAGCGGACATACATTCTGTTCATCTGCCGAAACCGTGACGGGGCCTTGCTGTAGACGACGGCATTGGATTGGTACTTGGTCAGATGGCCGGACCTCAAGATAAATGTCGTGAGAGCCCGGTCCTCGCCATGGAGACACGGAGTTTTCATGAACGTCTGATCCACCCAACCTTTGAGGAGGGGAGCGAGGACCGCCTTCCGATAAGCCGTCAGAGCGCCCGGACATACCTGGACCGTCCCGAAGACGCTTTGATAGGCGCGGCCGAAATCAAAGGATACGGCGTAACGGACCGACAGCATCCGGGTCAGAAAATTGTCCCGCTCGTTGAGCACGGCCACACGGCCGGCGACGGCCGCCACGTCCCGTTCTTTGATCAAAGGAACGACCAGGTTCCGGATGGCGCTCCTCCCGATCTTGCCGTCCGTGTCCACCGTGACGATGACCTCTCCCTGCGCCAGCTTCATCGCCGAGTATAGAGCCCTCCGCTTGCCGAGGTTTCTCTCGAAGCTGATGACCCGAAGCTTATCCCTGTACCGTTTCTTCGCCCTCTGCATGTAGAGGAGGGTCATGTCCTCTGAGCCGTCATTGACAGCGATCACTTCCAGTTTGTCCTGAGGGTAGTTGACAGCGAAGATCGAGTCGATCGCCTTGGCGATCAGCTCTTCCTCATTGTACGCAGGCATGATGACCGTGACCGATGGCCAATCCGCATCCCCAACGGATTCAGCCGTCTCGGGTTTGTAGCGGAGCCAGAGAACCGTCCGGAAGAGGGTCCCTGAGACGAATATGAAGCCCAGGAAGATGAGCAGATAGCCGGACATCCTCAGGAAAGAGCTGCTCTTCAGGAACTCAATCCAGAGAGGGAGCAGACGGAACCTTTCGGCGATGATGACGACCGCGGCCCCGCCGGTCACGATCAGGAAGACAGCGATGGGGTCGATCTTGTCCTTAAGAAATGGAAGCGTAACCCGAATGCCCTGGGGTCGGCTTTCCAGCTCAATTTCCTCACAGACTTCTTCCCACATGGTACCTTTCTTTCCCTTTATACCTTAAGATATAAGGTCAAGCAAGTGGAAAAATATCATCCCGGTGTCTATAATCCCCTTGAAAGCCCGGAATTTTTGAGACGCGGAGTGAGAAAAATAGCTCAATTATTGCTTCTAATACTAGTGGAATTCCCGTCGCGCCAAAAGAAAGCCGCCCACGGAAATGGACTGGAATAAGAAGAAAGAGGATGAACTCAGGTCAATCCTGGAGGAATTTTCCGGCCTGATCAGGTTCCACATTATCAAGTTCAACCCCCAAAAGTTTGGCCTCGATCCTGACGACATCTCTCAGGAGATAAAGATCAAGATCTGGAGACTCCTTCATAATGAGAAAAATATCAAGAATCGTGCGTCTTATATCAAGAAGATCGTGAATTCTTCGGTGATCGACCTCCTCAGAAAATGGAGGCGTGATCAAGGGCTCATGTTGGCGGAGAAACAAAAGAAGGTCTCTGAAATAAAAAGGGGCTATCCGACCTCCATATCGCTTGAAGAAAACCTGAGAAATACCGTGGCTGAAGCGGTGGACTCGCTCATCGAGTCCCGCCGTAGGGTGGTCAGGTTGCATTTAATGGATATGACGATTGAGGAAATATCCGCTTATTTCAACTGGAGCACGGATAAGACACGAAACCTTCTCTACCGGGGGTTGGCAGACCTAAAAAATCTGCTGAAAAACAAGGACATCGATTATGAAAATAACCCATGATGACCTGAAGCGTGCCTATAAGTCTCATATCCGAAGACAGGCCCCACCGTCCCGGGAAGCGTGCCCTCCTGCCGAAAGCATTTTCAGCGTTTTTGACGAATCGGTATCCCCCACGGACAAGGATAAAGTCATTGATCATATTACCGGCTGCTGCCATTGCCTTCTAGAATTCGAGCTTTTCCTGGGCTTCCATCGCCAAGAGGAAAAGGCGGTTGGAGATTTCTCCGGTTATTTCCGCCGGCAGGAAAGCGGTTCGGCTATGTCCGGCAAAAAAGGCCGGGCATGGGATATCCTGGCAATTCCCAGACTCAAGGTTCGTCCTCGATGGAGATTGGTGGGAGCATCCCTGGTTGCCATCAGCATAATGGTGCTTTCAATCATTGGGATCAGATCGTTCTTCAGGACTCCCGGGGATAGGGAGCGAGGAAGACTGCCTGGGCAGGTACAACTCATCTCCCCTGTCCACGGGGAAAGGATAAACGAGCCTTTAGTTTTCCGATGGGAAGGGACGGCCAGGGCAGAATACTATCAACTCGAAATCTTCGACAGGTCTCTCCTTCCCCTATGGAAGAGTCCTCGAGTCGAGGGACTCCGCTATGAGCTTCCTTTAGAGGCTGTAGCTATTATCAAAAAAAAGGAAGTCTACTTTTGGATGATTACCGCATGGCTCAAGGACGGGACGAAAAGGGAATCCACGCTGGAAGAGTTCACAACAAGGGAGTGAATTTCAGCGACGACCCGACAGATAATCGCCGTTCAGTACAAACGCCGCCCAATAAAAAGGATGCGAAAAACGGGATTTCAGCATATTGAGCTTGGCCAGACTTAAAGCACGGGCCTTGTCATAGCCCGCGGCAAGATATCTGTAGAAGTCGGGCATGATCTCCGAAGTGGATTTGTCATTGACCTTCCATAGAGACGAAATCGTCGAACGTGCCCCCGCATAGAAAAAGGAACGAGGCAGGCCCAGGACTCCTTCCCCATTCTCCAGCCGCCCTCTCCCTGTCTGACAAGCAGAAAGGACAACCAGATCCGCGTCTAGCCGCAAGCTGGATATCTCTCGCGCTTGAAGAAAGCCGTCCTCATTTGGATCGTCATCCAAAGTCAGGACCAGAGCCGAGCGCCTCGGTGTTTTTTCGTCCAAGAAACCATGGCAGGCAAAATGGATGATCCGGTATTCCTCGAGCAGCCTGTTTTTGATGTTGTCCTCTTTGGCTTGAGATTCTGAGAGCACATCGACTTCGTATCCGTGAAAACAACGAGCAACGTGGCGGACCTCTCTCCTGCTATACGGAAGCGATGAGAGTTCGAACCCTTCCTCCAGGTAGATATCCCGAAGGGCCTCTTCATGCCTGTCCCAGGGCCTGAACACCTTACCGTTCTTGGCAAGATAGTTTGGATCGCCGACCAGGAGAAGCGTCTTTTGATGCCGGTCAGGCGGCTGCTTCCCCATCAGGTAGACCAGGGAAGATAGAGACGGAGCATAAGATATACCATAGAGCTCTATGAGATATCTGGGCCCGGCTATTTTGCTATCATCCCGGACCAGTGTTTCAAACGGCAGATAATGAAGAATACCGTCCGGGATAAAGATCAGATGATCAATATCCTGAGCGATCTCCTCCTGAAAAGGAAGAACGAGCTGTCCATATATTCGTCGCGCCGCCGGGATTCCCTGGAAACTCCCCACCGGCGGAGTGGAGATCATCTTTAGATAGGCCCTGAGGGAATTTTCGATCTCCCCCCTTGAGGGAAGGACTCTTAGGACAAAACTGTTCCTGGTAATGAGGATACCGAAGGACTTTTTTTCACCCAGATAATATTCAAGGATGGCGGAACTTTCATCCAGATGCTGTTCTTGTATCCGATCGGCAGAAATCACCTGTGGAGATGCGATTCCGGAGCATTCTGCCGCCTCCGTCTTCATCCGGTTGAGCAAACTCGTGTGTTCATCTTCTTCAAGCTCCAACCGGGCTAGCAGCTTTTGCCTTTGGACTTCTCCAAGATCTGGGCGGATTAGCTCAGAGATGGTTAAGGAGATCTTCCTTGAAAGATAGGCATCTTGGCTTCTATATTCCTGATCGTCGGGATTAGAATCCGAGCGATCAACCCTTCCCAACTCTTCAAGGAAGGCTCGCGCTTTCGCCTTTTCTACGACTTCGAATATTTCTCTGTCATACTTGAGTGTTTTCTCTTTTTCTTTACGGTCGCATAAGAGATAAAGAAGGGCTTCGTAAGCCTTCATTTTATCGCGAATAAAGCCGGCCTTATAATCTTCTAGGGCAAGAAATCTTCGCATAAAATCAATGGTATCGATAGACTTCCCATAACAAACTATCGCAGCATCGTATCTTCCAACTTTTTCAAGACATTCCCCTAAGCCAAAATAAATTTCCCAGAGAACATCGTACCTTTCGGTCTTTAGAACAAGCTCAAGTCCATTTCTAAAACAGCTTTCCGCTTCTCCATAATCTTTTTTGTTTATTAGGGCGAAACCCATATTTGCATATACGTTGCATGCTTCAGAAAAATACCCAATCGCCATTGCCTCTTTAATTGCGCATCGAAAATACTTCAGTGCCTGCCCATAGTTTCTGTAAGCAGTATACGCCAGCCCGATATTGTTCATGGCCTCGATTTCATTTCTAAGATTTTTTGTTTTTCTCGCGATTTCTAAAGACTCTATATTGAACATTAAGCATAAATAAATATCATTTGGATTTTTCGAATAAGTCGCTTTGCGTCTATATGTAGCTGCTAAGTTCCCCAGTTCAACAGCCATTCCTTCATAATCATTAAGAGATCTATCGATCTCCAGAGCACGTTTTATATGGGCTATTGCCTTCTCGTACTCACCCAATTCTCGATAAATTGCGCCAATATTGTTGAGAACTGAAGACAAATCGATATCGCTCTCTGTGTTTTCATCTAAAATTGATAACGCCTGCCCATAGTAGGTTAACGCCTTCGAATAACGATTATTCGCATAAAAACATACGCCTATATTATTAAGGCACCTTGACTCCTCCCTTTTATGATTAATTCTCCTTGCAATTTGTAACGCCTTTTCATTAAAAGATGAAAACTCGTCAAACATTTTGGTTTGATAATAATTCAAGCTCATTTGTCGCAGGCATTTTAGCTCATGCTCCGGGCTGTTCATTTTCTTCGCCAGGTCAATGGCCATGCTAAATTGGGCGATGGAATCCTGATGCAAACTCAATGCGCACGCCTCTTTCCCCCGGACATAAGCCCCATAGATCTTAATATATGACGCGCACTGGGCTTCCCGTTCTCTTAAACCCAGTTTCTGGCTCAACAATAGCGCTTGACGATAAATCTCGTCTGATTTTTTGACCTGGCCTATATCCCAATGCAGGATCCCGAGATTCATGAGGCATTCAAGCTGAGCCACGCCATCGTCCCGAATCCTTGCCAGGTTTAGCGCACGCTCGAAGACCGAAATGGCCTGATGGAATTCGCCCTGCTCGCGCAGAACCATTCCCAACTTGATTTCGGTTTCAATGGCAGAGCCAGATGGTCGGCCCCGAGCCGCTAATAGCCCACAAACAACAAGAAGGCAAAGGAAGAAAAGCAGGGCGAGCCCCCACCGGATCCTGCGATTGAACATTAACTTGGCCGTCCCATTGAAGTGCAAAGGAATATATTCTCCTCAAATCGCAAAGTCAACGATTCCGCTTTATCTCCGAAAATCAGCCTAACAGAAAGAGAAGACGCCTTTCAGCAGGCCAATTTTCTCACTCGCCGGAAACTTCCTCCCGCTTTCTGTTAGAATAGACAAATCCCACCCTTGGAGGTTTCAATGAAAAATACATCACCGCTTGCCATCCTCGCCGGAATCTGTCTGGCGATCGCTCTCTCCAGCCTTCCCGCTCTCTCCCAGGAGCCGGAGGTCAAGCCGGCTCTTCTCGAGCAGCCCATGCCGGACTTCACCCTCCCCTCTTTTCAGGGCGGAAGTGTTTCTCTCTCCTCGCTCAAGGGGAAGAACGTCCTGATCGTCTTTCCCCGGGGGTTCGCCGCCGAGGGCCGCTGGTGCACGATCTGCAACTACAAGTACGCCGAGCTCATAGATTTCGAAAAGACCGAGCAGTTGAGGAAGAGCTTCGACCTCGAAATCCTTTATGTCTTCCCCTACGGGAAGCAGACCATCCAACAATGGGTGGACGACCTTCCCGCGCAGCTTGATAAGATCAAGACCTGGAAGAATCCGTCTGAGGCCGACAAGCAGGACGAAAAAGTCAAAGCCCGGATGGAGATGGCCCGCAAGGGTTTCCCCAAAGACCTGAGCGCCGAAAAAGGGAAAGTGCCGGTCCCCTTCCCTGTCCTCATTGACGAAGACAAGAAAGTGACCAAGGCGCTCGGCCTCTTCGCCACCGAGTGGAGCGGGAGCAAGGTCGATCAGCTCATCCCCAGCGTTTTCGTCGTCAATAAAGAGGGGATTCTCATCTTCAAGTACATCGGCCAGAACACCTGGGACAGGCCGAGCTGGGAGTATATGAAGAAAGTCTTGGCGACCACAACCGCGAAATAGGGCGGCCGGGCGCGGCCCTAAGGGCCGGCCTCACTTGGCTGAGGTCAGGGCCTGATAGGTGTAATTTCTGAAGCGCTCGACGATGTCGCTGAGCAGCTCCTCTTTGCTGATCTTCATCACTTTTTCGGGCGCGACCTTCTCCATGAACGTCTCTTCGGATTCCTCGAGCGGCGCCTGGGGCGATTTCCGCCCCTTGATCTGAAGGTTCAATTTCATCTGCACCGAATTCTTCGGCAGCGAGATGATGTACTGAAAGCTGTTCACGCCTGAGCTTGGGAAATTGAACTGGATCCCGGTGGACTTTCCCTTCCGGGTCCAGAATTTGCACTTGATCTTGTATTGCTTCATCTCTTCGGTCAGGGCTTCGAAGGCCGGCTCGGCGATGAATTCGCAGAACTGCGTGTAGTTCTCCCGGGTTTCAACCTTGCACCGCTCCAGGACTTCAATGCTCTCGAAGAATATCCGCAGGCGGTCTTTCCAATCGTCGGCTGTCATTTTTTTCCACTCCGTGGAGTTTGTTGATAATAACACACTCAGAGAAAATTGAAAACGGATTACTTTTCCTCAACCTCGAAAATTTCCTCACCCCCTCTATCTTGCGTCCCTCTAGCGAGATAGATAACCACTTTAACAGCACTGTGGATAACCCTGTGAATGCCTTGTGATTATCTTCTCTAAGTTGCTGATGAGCTAGGAGTTCTGGCTATCTGCACTGAAACTGGGCAGTCGGGAAGCGACCGCTTTCCACACGGAATCAAGACTGATCTCATCGAGAGAGCCGGCGATGTGGAGATGAACCCGGCCGAGCGGCTCCCAGACGGTCACAAGATCCCGCCTGAAGAGGGCCACAACATCGGCTCCGCAGGCGGCCGCCAGGTGCGTGACTCCGGAATCGTTGCCGAGGTAGAGCCCGGCCTCGCTCAAGAGAAGGGCAAGATCGGAAAGGCCGGGACGGCGGAGCCAGGTCCAGTTCGGGGGGAGGGCCGTGTCTTCAAGCTCGGCCTCCGTCCTCTCCTCCGCTTCGCCCGTCACCAGCGCGCCGGCGATGGAGTGTTCTCCGAGCCGGTTGATGATCTGTAAAAAATTGGACAGCGGCCAGCGCTTGCTCTCGCTCCCGCTTCCGGGATGGACCACGATCCCCGTAGTTTTTTCCTCTCCGGCCTCAGTCCGCTTCAAGGCTCCGGGTTTGCGCAGCCGGCCAATGGGAAGACGGGCCCAATCGTCGATGGACAAGGCGCTGCTCTCGCCGAGGATTTCCGCCGTCTTCCGGAAAAACGATCGGCTCAACTGCCCCGGCTCCCCGGGATCGGCCTGGATGAAATGAATGGGCCCCGTCCGGCCGTGGGCCCAGCCCATGATCAGGTCGAATGACCCCAGCCAACCTGGGAGCGCCGCTTTCGCTTCCGGCTTCCCAGAAAACAGAGGCGTCAGCAGGCGGCTGTCTTCGGCGACGATCTCATCGACAACACCCAACTCCTGGAGGAGGGCGCCGTATTCTCTCCGGCAGGCCAACGTGAGCCGGGCCTCCGGATACTTACCACGGATTAGTTGGATCGACGGGAGCGCAACAAGGAGGTCGCCCAGGCCGCCGAACCGGACGAGAAGCGCCTTCTTCATTCTTGGGAAACTGCCGGCTGTTATCAGCAGAAAAGGGAAAAATGTTTATTTAGGTGGGCAGAAGTTTTCTCCAGCCGGCTAAAGAAAAACTTGAATAAATTATAACAGAAAAAAAAGTGAAAGCAAATTTTTTCCGGATTCAGCTTCCCGACTTGATCCGTTCGGCGAACCGCCGGCCGAATTCATG
>Ga0209253_10002434_pt1 | contig 16498 bp, 13 predicted proteins | sample FrelakmetBRP12BR_FD_187145 | JGI IMG/M metagenome (GOLD analysis project Ga0209253, IMG submission 187145) | Freshwater lake sediment microbial communities from the University of Notre Dame, USA, for methane emissions studies - BRP12 BR (SPAdes)... | ecosystem: Environmental > Aquatic >...
CTGGCCGTTGACAACCTTTTTCGAGGTGCCCGTCTTGCCGGCGATTCTCAATCCCGCCACCCTGGCCGCCGTGCCTGTTCCGCGTTCAACGACCCCTTCGAAGAAGCGTGTCAGCACGTGAGCCGTCGAATCTGTTATCACGCGGCGGATTTTTTGTTGGGCTGTTTCCAGAAGGACTTCCTGTTGCGCGCCGACCACCTGACGCACGACAAACGGCTTCATCAGCCAGCCGCCATTGGCCACGGCCGCATAGGCCATGACCAGTTGAAGGGGTGTTGCGGCGACTTCGTACCCCATCGCCAGGGAGTGTAATGTTGTGGCCGACCATTGTGCCGGCTTTTTCAGGTTGCCGCTGACTTCGCCGGAGAGGCCGAGATCTGTTTGTATGCCAAAGCCGAATGCACGTGCGGTGGTAAACATCGTCTCTGCGCCCACACGCGTGGCGACCTTCGCCATGAGAATGTTGCTCGACAGTTCCATACCTTCCTGGAACGTCATCATGCCGTGCCGGTGGGTGTCTTCTATCTTCCGGCGTTTCCGGCCGCCCGTCGAAACCCAGTACGTTCCGTTTTCCGCAAAGATTTTTTCTCCGGGGCGGACGGCACCGGTTTCCAGCGCCGCGCTTGCCGTTACCACTTTGAACACCGACCCCGGTTCGAAGGAGTCGGTGATCACCCGGTTGCGCTGTACCGCAGGATCGAGCAGGGCGGCCCGGGCGGGATTGAACGACGGGAAATTCGCCATCGCCAGCACCGCTCCCGTCGCCGGGTCTACCATGACGGCAAGACCGCTTTCCGCTTTGGAGCGGGCAACTCCTTTTTCCAGTTCCTCTTCCACGATCGCCTGTATTTCCGCGTCGATGGTGAGGAAGATATTTTGCCCGTCCTCCGGTTCCACACGCGGATACTCAGGCGAGAGGCGCGTATGCCGCAGCGCATCCCGTTGCATGATCACGTATCCATCAATCCCACGCAGCCACCGATCGTACTGCAACTCCAGGCCGCTGAGCCCGCTGTGGTCGACACCCGTGTGTCCCAGCAGCTGTCCGGCCATCTGTTCGTAGTGGTACAGCCGTTCGGCTTCCGGCACCGTAATGATGCCCTGCAGGTCGCGCACAGGAATACGGGCCGAGAGTGCGGGTTGCACTCCGCGTTCGAGCCAGACAAACCGTTTATCCTGATCGCGCAGCCGCGTCAGGTACACTTCGCGGGGGCGGTGAAACACCTGGGCGAAGGTTACCGCGATATCATTGCGATCGCGGCCCGCCTCTTTGGGATCCGCCGCGAACGATGCAAACATGGTGTTGGAGACCAGGACTTTGCCATTGCGGTCCAGAATGATGCCGCGGGCCGCGGGCAGTTTCATCGGCGCTTCATACTGGCGGCGCGCCATTTCCTGATACGCACCCGCCTGAACAACCTGGATCTGCACAAGACGTCCGGCCAGCACGGCAAAGGAAATCAACAAACCGATCTTCACGGTCAGGATCCGGCGTTGCAGTCGGAGTTGGGGTGGCATCGCGTGCGGATCTCCCGCCGGCCTCATGCTCATTCGCCCAGCTCCTTGCGTACCGTCGCCGCCCGGTCAACCAGGTCAGGGTCGAGGGTGATGCGCTCGGGTTGTTCCCGGGCATCCAGCAATCCCAGTTGTTCCCGGGCGATCGGACTGATCCGGTCACGCGATGCTTTGCGGTTGACCTCCGCCTGCAGTGCGGCGTTGCTGTCCAGCAGGCGTTGATACCGTGTCTGCAGCGTGCCGATATTCGCCGCGATTTCGTTGACGGTGATGATGCTGCTGATGTACAACACGATCACCGTCCCGACGATCAACAGTCCCACGATCAGGTTAAACGGAGAGACACGGCGCCGGGTGGCGGGTTTGTTGACCCGCACGGCGTATCCCGTCACGGTGTTTTGCCGTTCCCCATTGTAGATGTAACGGTTCTCCCGGAAGGCCGGAGCCGGCGGGGAGGGGGTGATGGTCCGTTTTATGGTTCGATCCCACATAAGGTTCTCTCAGCCACACGCATCTTTGCGCTGCGTGCCCGCGGGTTCAGTGCGGTTTCCGTTTCCGGCGGCACGACAGGTTTCCGCGTCAGCACGCGGAGCGGAACTTCCACCGCCCTCTGCGGCAGCAGCGCGGGGTAGTGTGATTCCGGCGGCGTGGACGCCGACCGGAAGAATTCTTTGACGATACGGTCTTCGAGCGAATGGTACGCGATGACCACAATCCGTCCCCCGGGGTGTAATCGCCGCAGGGCCTCGGGCAAGACGCGCTTCAGGTTTTCCAGTTCGGCGTTTACTTCAATGCGCAGCGCCTGGAACACTCGTGCAAGCGACTTGTTCAGGAACTGCCGTCCCACAACCGACGCTACGACATCGCGCAGGGCTCCGGTGGTCCTGACCGGACGCGCCGTTGCCAACCGCCGCGCGATACGTCGGGCATGGCGCTCTTCGCCGTACCGCCAGAGAATATCCGCGAGCTCTTGCTCGCTTCGCTCGTTCACCAGATCGCCGGCTGTGAAAGGAGCGCGTCGATCCAGACGCATGTCGAGCGGTTCGTCTTCGCGATAACTGAATCCGCGTACCGGTGCATCCAGTTGATGCGAGGAGACCCCCAGATCCAGGAGCAGGCCATGGAAGAACCCGACGCCGGCATCATCCAGCACCGAACGGAGATCCCCGAAATTGGCGTGGGCAAAACGAATCCTTTTGCCTGCCGGTGCCAGACGCACACGCGCTTCCGCCAGTGCGTCCTCATCAGCATCGAGTCCGATCAGCAGACCCGGTCCGGACAGTCGCGCGCAAATCTCCTCCGCGTGTCCGCCGCCACCCAGTGTGCCGTCCACATACGTCCCGCCCGGATCATTCACGAGCGCATCGACCGCTTCCTGGCGGAGCACAGGAATGTGAAACGCCGGTGAGAGCACGGCGCTATTTCTGGAGGACGGTCTGGGCGACGCTTTCGTAACTCTCGGCCTGTGTCTTTTGATAGTCAGCGTACGTCCGGGGATTCCAGATCTCGATATGTTCCAGGACGCCGATGATGAACACTTCGTTTTCAATGCCTGCAAAGTGCAGGAGCTCTTTAGGAATGGTAATGCGAAACTGTCCGTCCAGCTGGGATTCTGTCGCCCGCTCCAACAATGTGCGCATGAAAAAGCGATGCTTGGGATTTGTGGAGGAAAGCTGCCGGATGTTTTCTTCTACTTTGTTCCACTCATCGAGCGGATATACATAGAGGCATTGTTCGTAGCCGCGCGTAATAACGAATGTGTCATTTGCCTCGGGCGAGATATATTTTCGCAGGCGGGAGGGAATATTCATCCGTCCTTTATTGTCGACGGAATAGTCGTATGACCCTTTGAATGAAGACACGGTCTACCTCAAGAGGTTTGTACCCACCTGTCACCCACTTTTACCCACAGGGTGCCATCAATATACGCATTTGGGCTACAAAGTCAAGTGTGGTATGCGGAATCCGGGCTGGATTGGGGGGTTCTGAGGGTGGGGAGTACGGCTATCCGGGGTGCATTTCCCACTTATTCACCCGGCGAGGGCTGCGGAAGAATTTTCAGCAATTCTTGTACGACGCTGTTTGCTTTCTGAAGAACGGCTTCCGGCTCCAGTTTCCGGCCAAAGGGGATAGTGGTTTTGAGTCTGGTCTCTCCCTGGGTCACCCTTACGCCGCGCTCCCGCATGCGCGAAAACGCGGTCATCAGTTGCTGAAACCGTGCTGATTCGTAGAAGAGCGTATCGGACGGAGGGGGGAAATGGGCTTCGAGGCGCTCTGGAGAGAGGTGGATCTTTGCCAATCCCAGAGTGCCCGCGCTGAGTTTCAGGCGTACCAGTCCGAGGAGGGTCTCCACCTGCGGAGGGTGTTTGCCGAACCGATCGCGCAGCTCGAACCCCACTTCGTCCAGTTGCTCATGCGTATTGACCGCATAGAGGCGCCGGTAGATTGTCAGCCGCTCGGTTTCGTTCTCGACATACAGTGCCGGGATAAACGCTTCAAGGTCCGCTTCCACGGCAAAACCGCGCACAGCTCCCGGGGTTGTCCGCTCGTCTTTGAAGAGTTCCTGGAATTCCTCCTGTTTCAGTTCGCGCACTGCCTCTTCAAGAATGCGCGTGTACGTTTCGAATCCCATCATCTCGATGAAACCGCTCTGTTCGCTGCCGAGCAGGTTTCCCGCCCCCCGGATTTCCAGGTCGCGCATTGCGAGATTGAATCCGGATCCGAGTTCGTTGAACTCCTGCAGGGCCTGCAGTCGTTGCACCGTGCTCCTGCCGAGGACGGACACCGGCGGTGTCAGCAGGTAGGCGTACGCCTGCGTGTTGGAGCGCCCGACACGTCCGCGCAGCTGATAGAGTTCCGCCATGCCGAAGCGGTCGGCGCGATTGATGATGATCGTATTGACATTCGGAATATCCAGTCCCGACTCAATGATCTTGGTCGACACGAGCATGTCGAGTCGTTTCTCCAGGAATGCGAGCATGACGTCTTCGAGTTCGCGTGGCTGCATTTGTCCGTGCGCCGTTCCGATCCGCACATCCGGCAGCAGCTGGTGGAGCCGTGCGGCGACGTCGCCCATACTCTGCACGCGGTCATGCACGAAGTAGACCTGTCCGCCGCGTCGCAGTTCGCGCCTGACCGCATCCTGAATGAGCTCGTCATGCCACTGGGTGATCTCGGTGACAATGGGCAGGCGGTTGCGCGGCGGAGTCGCGATGAGCGAGAGATCGCGTGCACCGAGAAGCGAAAAGTGCAGTGTCCGCGGAATCGGCGTCGCGGTCAGCGCGAGGGTATCCACCTGTGCGCGCAGAAGGCGCAGCTTTTCCTTTGCGGCCACGCCGAACCGGTGCTCTTCATCGACAATCAGGAGACCAATGTCTTTGAACGATACGTCTTTGGAGAGAAGCCGGTGTGTCCCGATCACCAGATCCAGCACGCCGTCCCGCAGCCGTGCAAGGACAGCTTCCTGTTCCTTTTTCACCTTGAAGCGCGAGAGCACATCGATGCCGACGCCGTACCGGGTCAGGCGATCGCGGAACGTTTGCACATGCTGGGCTGCCAGGATCGTCGTGGGAACAAGCACCGCAACCTGTTTCCCCGACATGACCGCTTTGAACGCAGCGCGGACCGCAACTTCGGTTTTTCCGAACCCGACGTCGCCGCAGATCAGCCGGTCCATGGGCGGCGACGCCTCCATGTCCCGTTTCACATCAAGGGTCGCCTTTGCCTGATCGAAGGTGTCTTCATACATGAAGGACGCTTCGAGTTCCTTCTGCCAGGGCGTATCCGGGGGGAAGGAGAATCCCTCGGCCATTTTGCGCCGTGCGTACAGGGTAATCAGATCTCGCGCGATGTCCTTGACCCGTTTCTTCGTCCGCGCCTTGAGTTTTTCCCATTCCCCGCTTCCGAGGCGGTGCAGCTTCGGGATGTGTCCGTCTTTCGACGAGTATTTCTGCAGCTTGTTGAGGTAGCTGATATTCACATACAGCGTGTCGTTTTCGGCGTAGAGCACCGCCGCAACTTCCACATCCACATCGCGGACACGGATCGTGCGGAGGCCGGAAAACCTTCCGATGCCGAAATCTTCGTGTACGATGTAGTCGCCTTTGCGGAGCTGGGGGATATCCGCTTCGGTAATTCCCTTGAAGCGTGCGCGCCGGCGCCGGCCGTGCCGTTTGATTCTCCCGAAGATCTGATGTTCGGTGTACACTGCGAGGTGTTGTTCGGAAAGCAGGAATCCTTCATGGATGGCATCCAGCGAGTAACCGATTGCGGCCTGGTCCATGGGATGATCTTCACCGAGGGACGCCGCCGTAGCGCCGATGAGTTCCCGTATCCGGCTCAGTTCCGCCTGGCCGTCGCAGCACAGGAGAATGCGGACGCCCGTGTGCTGGCGTTCGACGATGTCGCGCACCAGTGCCTGGATGCTTCCGTTGAACGATGGTTGCGCGCGCACGCCGAAGTCCAGCGCCTCCGTTCCGGCATGGAGTCCGGTGATGTGCATTTGTGGAAAGAGCGTCAGAACCTCACATGTCTTTTCCACGTCGTACCGAGCGGCGCGTGCGGAGACGCCCAGCTGCTGCCATGCGGTCTGCACCAGCGGGGCTTCATCCAGAACCACCAGTGCACGGTCGTCAAGGTAGTCCAGGAGGGAAGCGCTCCCGGGCATTGCGGCATCGTTTCCGGCGAGCAGGTCGGGCACCAGGAGGGCCGAGCTGAGTTCCCGGATGGAGCGCTGGGAGGTGACGTCGAACTCGCGGATGGATTCCACCATGTCTTCCACGAACTCGATGCGGAGGGGATTTTCTCCAACGAAGGGGAAGACGTCGAGGATGCCTCCGCGAACGGCATATTCGCCCGGGTGTTCCACGATATCGGTTCGTTCGAAGAGAAACTCCTGCAGGCCGGCGACGGTTTCGACGAATCCCGGGGAAGCACCGGTGTTCAGCGTACGCGCACGCGATTGAACAGCCGCGGGTGGCGGCAGACGGAGCGTTGCACCTGCGGGGTGTGTCACCACCACGTCGACCTCGCCTGCCAGCAGCGAACGGAGCGTATGGACATCGTGGAGTTCGCGGGATCGTTCGGTCAGCACCGTTTCCTGTTCTTCGCGACCGAGGAACAACCGGGTCCGGAAAGGGTCGGCGAGCACAGCAAGGTCGTCCGCGGTTCTGATGGCGGATTCTTTGTCGGGTGTGATGAGGAGCATCTGGCGGGAGAGACGTTTTTGCAGGGAGGCGGCCAGGAGGGCGCGGAATGATCCGGCCACGCCGGTGACGGTCAGGGGGGCACCCGGGGGCAGGGGCTCAAGTGCGGCGTGCAGGCGCGCCAGGAGAGGGCTGTCATCCAGCAGATGTGGAAGGGACTCCGGCATCAGGATATGAGGTCAGTCACCCGGCTTCTGTTCCCCGATTGCGAGGCGGACGAATCCGCCGGCCGCAGTGATGCGGCGTTGCGCCTCTTCCAGTGGTGCTCCGGTTTTGATCATGACAATGGCGCTCTTGACATGGCCGCCGGCTTCGGAGAGAACACGTGAAGCGGCATCGTAATCGACGCCGGTGGCCATCATCACGATCCGGCGTGAGCGTTCCACGAGCTTCGCGTTCGTGAGCTGGAGGTCAACCATCATATTCTCGTAGATTTTCCCCAGCTTCACCATCGCGGTTGTCGTGAGCATATTCAGGACGAGTTTCTGGGCGGTGCCCGATTTCATGCGTGTGGAGCCCATCAGGACTTCGGGGCCGACTTCAGGGCAGATTGCCACATCCACTTCCAGATCGAATTCAGAGCGCGGGTTGGTGGTAATGTAGATTGTTCTCGCCCCGAGTTCCCGGGCGCGGGTCACGGCGGCGACGACGTAGGGCGTGCGTCTGCTTGCGGCGATACCGCACACGGTATCGCGTGCGCTCACATGCTGGGCATCCACATCATTCCGTGCGAGGGCCGGGTTGTCTTCGGCCCCTTCCTGTGCCCGGAACATCGCCTTGTCCCCGCCGGCGATAACGCCCACGACCAGGTGCGGATCTGTTCCGAATGTGGGGGGGCATTCGGAGGCGTCCACGACCCCGAGTCTGCCGCTTGTGCCGGCGCCGAAGTAGATGAGCCGTCCGCCGTTCTTGAAGGACGCCACGATGTATTCCACGGCCCTGGCGATATGGGGGATTTCCCGTTCCACGGCCGATGCCACAAGTGTGTCCTGCGCGTTGATAAGGCGGAGGATTTCCTCTGTGGACATCATGTCCATATGCATGGAAGCGGGGTTGCGTTGCTCGGTGAGCAACTTTGCAATGGCATCGTAGAGTTCTTGGGCCATATCCAATAACGGCTATTGAATAGTCAGAGTTTCACCACCACCAGCTTCTTCTCCATCCCCTCCCCGCCGGGGAACGTCAGGTCCACCACGGTGGCCTGCTTCACGCCCGCCTTTATCTGTGCCTCCTTGATCTCCGCCGTGAGGTCCCCGCCCTTGTATGCGAGCAATAACGGCAATAAACAATGCCCGCTCTCTCCCGCGCGCCGCACCTCCACCGCGTTCCCCGCTCCGCGCCGTACAAAAGGCCTGGACCAGACAGCCAGCTTCATCAGAGACGCCACTCCCCTTGCAAGAATCAGATCGAACTTCCCCCGCAAGGAGGCCTGCATATCCTTCTCTTCGACACGACCGGTTACCACTCGCACCGATCCCAGACCCAATCGCGCGACCATATCCTCCAGCGCCAGCGTCTTCTTCCTGATCGAGTCCACCAGCACCACCGTCCACCCCGGCCTGAGTATCGCCAGAGGTATCCCTGGAAATCCTCCCCCGGAACCGAGATCCATCACCGTCAACTTCTCCGGCAGAGTAAGCACAAATAGAGGGGCGATGGAATGCAGGAGATGCTGGACCCGGATGTTCTCTTCGTCCTTCCGGGAAATGAGATTGATTCTGGCGTTCCATTCCAGAACCAACTCCACATATCGATCAAGCAACTCCAACTGTTCAACGCCTGCTTCCAACCCGTGCCGCCGGAAGAGTCCGGGAGTCAACTCCGAATGTTTCACGTGAAACATCACCTCATGAGATTGATCATCAACACCGATACGTCGGCTGGAGTAACACCGCTGATCCGCATTGCCTGCCCCACGGAACGGGGGCGCACGCGCTGGAGCTTCTCCAGTCCTTCGTTACTCAAGGACTTGACATTATGATAATCAAAATTCTCGGGAATACCCATTGCCTCGCTCTTGCTGAAGAGCCGTATCTGCTCATCCTGTCGTTTCAAATACCCCTCGTACTTCACTCCGATCTCCAGCTGCATCCGAGCCCCACGGTCATGACGCAACTTCTCCATGACGAGGCTCTCCCCTGCCCTTGGAACGCCTATCAACATGTCGATGGTAACGCCCGGCCTTTTCAGAAGGTTAAAGAGAGACTCAGGCTCCGAGATTGACAGCTCTCCATTTTCCATCACATGCCCGTTCCACTCCCTGACCCCCAGGCGCAGCGAATGAAGGAGTGCTCTGGCTTCCGCGATCAACCGCTCCTTCTCTTCAAGCTTTCTCACTGCCGCATGATCAATGAGACCGAGTCTGTGCCCCATCCTCATCAGACGGATGTCGGCATTGTCCTGCCGCAATGCCAGCCGGTGCTCGGCCCTCGATGTGAACATCCGATACGGCTCCTCCGTCCCTTTGTTGATCAGATCGTCAATCAGCACACCAATGTAGGCTTCGCTTCTCTCAAGCGTAAAAGGCGCTTCCCCCAGAACCTGCAATGCGGCATTGATCCCGGCAATGATCCCTTGTGCCGCAGCTTCTTCATAGCCGCTCGTTCCATTGATCTGTCCGGCAAAATACAATCCCCTTACCAACTTCGTTTCCAGAGAGTGCTTCACCTGGTGTGGCGGGAAATAGTCATACTCAACCGCGTAGCCCGGACGAACCATCACACATTCTGCCAGACCCGGTATTGTCCGAAGTGCTTCTTCCTGTACGGCGGCCGGCAGACTGGAGGAGAACCCGTTCACATAGACGACGTCCGATTCGTACCCCTCCGGTTCCAGAAATATTTGATGGCGTTCCTTGTCAGCGAACCTGTTGATCTTGTCTTCGATGGACGGACAGTATCTCGGTCCTATTCCGGTAATACGGCCGGTGAACAGAGGGGACTCTAGAAACCCTCTGCGAAGTGCTTCGTGAGTACGGTTGTTCGTATGAGTCAGGTACATCGGAATCTGCCGGTTCGAGATCCGCGTGTTACGGAAGGAAAACGGGAGAGGATCCAGATCCCCGGGCTGTACTTCCGTCTCCTCGTAGAAAATGGAATCTCTCTTCAGTCTCGGCGGCGTTCCGGTTTTTAGTCTGCCGGCTGCAAACCCGAGCTTGCGGAATTTCTCCGTAAGCCCGACAGAAGACGGCTCACCATATCTGCCTCCGGGAACAGTGGCCAGACCGGTATGCATGACCGCGTTGAGAAATGTTCCGTTGCAAAGGACAAGAGCCCGGGCAAGAAGCTTCAACCCGTCTGCGAGTACCAGACCGGCTATCTGCCCATTCTCCAGGACAATGTCCGAGAGCCGATCTTCGATGATATCCAGTCCGGTCTGGGACTCCAGATGTGTGCGGGCCTCCCGGCTGTACAGTTCGCGGTCATTCTGACTTCGAGGTGACCAGACCGCCGGGCCTTTGGACATGTTCAGCATCCGGAAGTGGATGCCCGTTGCGTCTGCCAGCAATCCCATCTCACCGCCGAGGGCATCGATTTCACGCACCAGGTGCCCCTTCGCACTCCCGCCGATCGCCGGGTTGCATGACATTCTCCCGATCGCAGCGGCCTCCATGGTTACGAGAGCCGTTGAACACCCCATGCGGGCCGCAGCCAGGGCGGCCTCTATGCCGGCATGGCCGCCACCTACAACGATGACGTCATACTTCTGTTTCACGTGAAACATTGACTCATTTTCCGATACAGAATTTGGCAAATATGTTGTTCAACACATCTTCGCTCGTGATTTCACCCGTAATTTCCGCAAGGGCATTGATGGCTTCCCGTACATCAAAGGCGACAAATTCATTTGCGTTTCCATCCAGAAGCGATGTGCGTGCAGAAACAAGTCCGCGATGTGCCCGTTGGAGCGCATCCTGGTGCCGGCGGCTGGTCACAACAATGTCATCCTCTTTTGTTCCTGCGCCGTGAACAACAGATTCGACAATGGCCTTTCGCACCTCTTCAATCCCCTCTCCCGTTTTGGCCGAGACTCTCACATCCCAGGCTTCCTTGTCGCGCATCCCGGCCTGTGCAGCGCCACATTCTGCAATGCTGAGGAGATCAACTTTATTGAGCACAGTAACACGATGTTGTTCCCGGCCAGAGCCATCCACCCCCTCCATTGCTTCTTGAAGAGAGATCCCGCCTGTGGAATCCACAACCAGGAGGATAACGTCTGCATTTTTGAGCACCGATTCCGTCCTGACGACTCCGGCGCGTTCTATCTCATCTTGAGTTACGCGCAATCCGGCCGTATCGACCAACCGGACGGCAATTCCTTCGACCGAGATACTCTCCTCGATGAAGTCGCGTGTCGTTCCCGGTGTCGGTGTAACAATTGCCCGTTCGGATTGAAGAAGGGCATTAAAGAGGCTGGACTTTCCGGCATTCGGTGCACCGGCAAGCACTACGAGGATCCCATCCCTGAAGACGCGTCCTTTCTCATATGACTCTGCCATGGTGCGCGTGAGTCCGGCTGCGACTTCCAGCTTCCGGTCAACCTCCCGCGCATCGAGGATCTCGAGCCCCTCCTCGGCAAAGTCCAGTTGAAGTTCCAATAACGCACATAAACTCACCAGAGACTCCCGCAATTCCCGGACCCGCCCGCCCAATCGGCCGGAGAGCTGTTCCACGCTTGTCCTGTGCCCGCGATGGCTCCTGGCAACAATCAGATCCGCAACCGCCTCGGCCTGCGTCAGATCGATACGCCCGTTGAGGAATGCCCGGCGCGTGAATTCCCCCGGGCCGGCGGGCCGCGCTCCGGCTTCCACCAGGGCTCCGAACACGGACGCCGTCACCAGCATGCCGCCATGGCAGCTTACTTCCACCATATCTTCACCGGTGTACGAGCGCGGACCCCTGAAGACGGTAACAAGAACTTCATCCACCAGATCCCCTGCTTCCCCCACAATATGTCCGTGATGCACCGTGTACCCCCCCGCCTCCTCCAGCGGCATCCGTCCGCGGAACACGCGTCCGCCGATCGGGATTGCATGCGCGCCGCTCACGCGTATGATGGCCACCGCGCCGGCACCGCCCGGCGTGGCCACCGCAGCAATCGTGTCACCCATCGAAGACAAGGTTATCTCCTTCGTACCCTAAACTTTTATGTTACGTATTTCCCGCGAGAGGCGCAACGAAAGGAGACCGGCTGCCAATGCCGCGCGCACCCGCAAAAAAAAGCCCCGCTCGTCGGCGGGGCTCCCTTGTCCTGTGGACAGATACCGTTATTTCATCTTCGGCAGATCCTTCGCGAGTCTGGCCAGAATCCCGCCGCCCCCCTTTTTCGGATCGACCTTGCGCAACGGCTCATCCTTGTGCTGCCGGTTGAACCACATCTGCTGTCCGATCGACAGCAGGTTGAAGGTAAAATAGTAGAGGTTCAGCCCCGCCGGCAGACTGTTGAAAATCAACATCATCATGATCGGCATCATCCACACCATGGCCTTCTGGCGCGGATCCGTGACCGTCATCTTCTGCTGCACGAACATGGTCAGCGCCATCGCCAGCGCCAGGCCGCTCACGTCAGTGATGCTGAAGAACGGAATCGTAAAGGGGAGCTTTGCCATGGCATCCGGGATCGACAGGTCGGTGATCCACGCAACGAAGTGTGCCTGCCGCAGCTCTATCGAAGAACGGAACACTGCATACAATGCGAACAGGATCGGCATCTGTAGCAATAACGGAAGACAACCTGATGCCGGGTTCACGCCGTATTCCTTATACAGGTTCATCACCTGCGCATTCATCTTCTGCGGATCATCCTTGTACTTCTCGCGGATTTCGGTCATCAGCGGGTTCAGAGCCTGCATTTTCCGCATGGACCTCATGCTCGTGCGCGTGAGCGGATGCAGTGCCAGCTTGATGATAAGCGAGAACACAATAATCACCACGCCGTAATTGGGAATGAACATCCGGAGAAATTTGAGCAGGGGAATCATCACATACTCGGAAATCGGCTGGATGATCCAGGCCGCGCCGAGATTCATCGTGTTCTCAAGGCCGCGCCCGTACTCCTTCACGCGATCATACTCCAGCGGGCCGAGGTAGACGTCAATCTCGGCGCGCTCCAGTGCACCTTCGCGGAAGGGCATCTTCAACGCCAGCGCGTAATTCTCCTTGATACCATGGTCGGGCATGGCCACGGCCGTTCCCTCAATGAATGCACCTTCACTGCGCGGGGAGCGGGGAAACATGGCGAGAAGAAAATACTTGTTGCGCGATGCAATCCAGTCAGTGATTCCGGTAATGTCCTGCTGTTTGTTCTCACCCACGTTGGCGGCGTCCACCTCCGTCACTTCGCCGCCGGACGAAGCATACGCCATCGCAAAACCCGATTCATCCACGCTGTTGTGCTCGGCATACCGTAACCCGTGTTCCCACACAATCTGGTATTCGAAGTTGGAGAGGACGGAATCCATTTTCTGGAATTCGAAGCCCGCGCTGAATTCGTATGCCCCGTTGACAAAGGTCAGGCGTTTGACCAGACGCCCGCCGGTGCTCACCGGCAGCGTAAACGTTACGGTCACCGAATCTTCGCCCTGCAGTGTCACGGACCGCCCGCGCGGGCCGGCAACATCAAACATCAGATCGCGGGTATTGATCAGCTTCCCGTCACGGGAGGGGAACAACAGACTCAAATCCCCGCCCCGATCGACGTCCACCAGCTGCACCGGTACACCGTCCCAGCTCTTGAAGCCGTGCAGGGTCCATGTGCGCAACACCCCCCCTTTTGAGGACACTTCTGCAGTATAGAGGTCGGTGACGATTGTCGTCACCTGTTCTCTGCCCTTCTCGCGTCCGGCAAAAAAACGCCCCGTGCCGTCCTGCCGCCCTTCCTGAACAACAGGGGAGACCCTTCTGGGTTCTTCTGCTTTTACCGTATCATGCGGCACGGCCACGGCCGTACGGGTGGTGTCACTTTTTTGCACGGTGCTCTGCGGCGGTGGCGCCTGGAGCCACATCCACCCTATGAGCACCAGCCCGATAAGGACGAATCCGATCGTTGATTGCTTATCCATAGACGGCCCTTGTTCGATAATCGCTGATCAGGCGGGGTCGTATCCGCCCGGATGGAACGGGTGACATTTGCCGATACGCTTCACCCCTTTCCAGCATCCCTTGAGGACGCCGTATTTTTGGACGGCATCGATAGCATACTGGGAGCAGGTAGGGGAAAACCGGCACGTATTGGGAGGAAGCAACGGCGCAAGCACCATCTGGTACGCACGCACCATGAGGACGACGAACTGACGCATGGTCCTGTGCCTTACAGTTGAACGATGATCCGCCGGCAGATGGCGGCCATGTCATCACGGACCGGAAATACGCTCAGGCGTTCGACTGTCAGCGCTGTTTTCGGTCGGAACAAAAAGACAAGATCGGCGGAAGAGCGGGACCGCTCGAGCGCGCCATGAAGAGCATTCTGTTCTGTGCGAAAGGCCTCACGCATCAGGCGGCGCAATCTGTTCCGCCGCACCGCATGGTAGTGTTTACTCGACACCGCAAACCCGACACGGAGGACGACAGGCTCTGCGCGCCAGACGCTATACATGCAGTGCAGCAGAGCGCCTGAAGTTCTACGGCCGTCCCGGAAAACCCGGTCAAACGCGGCAAGGCCCCGGAGCGCTTCTGCCGAGTTCACCTACCGCTCGTCACTGACCGTCAGCTTATGGCGGCCACGCGCGCGACGGCGGGAGAGAACCCTGCGGCCGTTCTTGGTCGACATACGCTCCCGGAATCCGTGCGTGTTGCGACGCTTCCGCTTGTGGGGTTGGAAGGTGCGTTTCATGCGGACACACTCCTGGCTCTCGTGATAAGACAAAAAGAGGGTTGCCCCAAACGGACAATCCCCAGGATACCTTCTCTTAGATAATTAAGCTAAAGAAAAACCGGTTCAGTTTCAAGGACGAACTCTCGGCAATTCTGAAAATTTTGCTTGCGCTGCCAATGTGGATATGTTATCATGATAATGACGCATCTGTTTCCCGGACTGTGGATAACGTGTGGATATAGCATCCTTCCCAGGCTCCGGTCCCATGTACTCGCCACTGTTATGAACAACCATCACCTGCAGTTCGAACGCTGTTCCATAAATACATTATTTACCAATACGTTACACGATTGTCACTGCGTGTGGATATGTGGATAATTTTGTGACATCTTGCCTTCTCCGGGGTGGTTATCGACGAATGTGTATAAGTCTGTGAATAAAGGTTGATGTTGTATGGACAACTCTCTAACCTCAGCAATTGTCGCCGGTAGTGGTTTTGAACAGCCGAGGCAGCCTGGCCCTCTTGAACAGGCCCAACGGGTCTGGTCTGCCTGCCTGGACATGATTCGCGAGCGTGTGAATTCCCAGAGCTTCAAAACCTGGTTTGAACCTATTATCCCGCAGCATCTCCAGGGCGGGACTCTCACCGTGCAGGTCCCCAGTCAGTTCTTTTACGACTGGCTGGAAGAACACTACTACGGAATCATCAGCGCAACAATTACCAAAGTTCTGGGTACTGAGGCACGGCTGGAATACGGCATTCGTGCGGAAGAAACGCCCATGGAGGCTGAACTGCGTGCTCTGCAGCCCGCATCATTACCTCCGGCGCGGCCGGTATTTGCGCCTCAACCCGGCCGTCTTGCACCCTTGTCACCACCGGTCCGTGCTGCGTCGCGCGAGGATGGCGTGAGTTCCTCCTTTCCGAACTATTTGAATCCGCGCTATACCTTCGAGAACTTCATTAAGGGCGACAGTAACCAGCTGGCCCGTGCTGCCGCATCAGCCGTTGCCAACAACCCCGGCGGCACATCCTTCAATCCATTGGTGCTCTATGGCGGCACCGGCCTCGGCAAAACGCACCTTATCCAGGCCATCGGCAATCATGTGCTCACACACGGCAAAGCCAGCCGGGTAATGTATGTGTCCAGCGAGAAGTTCACGGTTGAATTCGTTGATGCGATCCAGAGCGACCGGATCCGGGATTTCTCGAGCTTCTACCGCAGCATGGACGTTCTTATTGTTGACGACATTCAATTCTTCTCGGGTAAAGAAAAAACCCAGGACAACTTCTTTCACACCTTCAACGAACTCCACCAGCTCGGCAAACAGATCGTCCTGTCGTCCGATCGGCCTCCGAAGGAGCTCAAAGGACTGGACGATCGGCTGCTCTCCCGCTTCCAGTGGGGGTTAACTTCCGACATCCAGCCGCCGGATCTCGAAACCCGTATTGCTATTCTCCGGAAAAAGAGTGCGGACGACGGGATTGAACTTGCCCAGGACATCGTGGATTTTATTGCAGCGAACGTAACAACGAACATACGCGAACTTGAAGGATGCCTGATCAGCTTGCTCGCCCGCGCATCCCTTGAGGGACGCGAAATCAACCTGGATCTTGCACGCGATGTGCTCAAGGTGGTCGTCGGAGATGTGCGTTCACCCATTACCATCGAAACAATCCAGCGCATCGTGTGCGAATACTTCAGTATTCCCGAGGATCTTCTGCGCGCGAAAACCCGGAAACAGGAAATTGTCAATGCCCGTCAAATCGCGATGTATCTGACCAAAGAGCTAACGAATGCATCGCTGAAGACCATCGGGTTACATTTCGGGGGACGCGATCATAGCACCGTCATTCATGCCTATCAGTCCGTTGAGGACCAGATGCGCGTGGATAGCAAGTACCAGGCACATGTCCAGCAGGTCAAACGGCGCCTCCAGCTTCTCGGGCACGTCTAGAAACCCGCCGG
>Ga0209253_10002435_pt1 | contig 16492 bp, 21 predicted proteins | sample FrelakmetBRP12BR_FD_187145 | JGI IMG/M metagenome (GOLD analysis project Ga0209253, IMG submission 187145) | Freshwater lake sediment microbial communities from the University of Notre Dame, USA, for methane emissions studies - BRP12 BR (SPAdes)... | ecosystem: Environmental > Aquatic >...
ACTTTAGGCCTAACTCTAAGCACAGCAGGGTACGCCTTATTCATCTGGAGCGTCGCCACCAGAGGAGTATACGCCACCTCGTGGAAAATGTCTAAAATACACAAACTCGTGACAGATGGCCCATACCGTTATGTGCGACATCCTTCGTATCTCGCCTATTTCCTTATGTTTATTAGCCTTCCTATCATATGGTTCAATCCATTCACATTCTTCCCAGTCGTCGGAATCCTAGGCTACCACCTCGTTGCTGTCAGAGAAGAAGAGTTTTTGACGCAACGTTTCGGAGACGAATACACGCGGTACCAGAAGAAAACCGGACGGTTCCTCCCAAAACTGCGCCAGAAAGACAAGCCGTGATTAGAAAATGGTCAGAAAATTCACCTTTACAAAGACACACAAAAGTCTGACGGAAGTGTTGAGCGACCACAAGCTGGCCTCGCTCGGAGACGCCTACATCAACTTCGCATATTCCCTAGCACTGTCAGATAAAAACCGAGAACCCGTAGGCTCAAAAGTAAAAGGAGCCATACTTGCCGAAGCCCTCAAAAAAGCGGGCCTACGCGAATGTTTGCCGTCAAGAATGACCAAACATAAGCTGGCGGACGCCGCGGAAGCCCTAATCGTCTACGCTTGGCTCCACAACCACATCAAACTAGACGAAACCATCGCGACACTAGAAAAATCAAAAAACCCCGTGGAAAACCTAGCCAGCCTACTCTTGACAATAAAGGACAGGCTCAAGCTTTCTTGAAGGCCTTCAGAGCCTTCTCAAACTCTTTTCCAAAATCTTTGGCAGTCTCACGCGCGCTCTCCACAGCCCTCATTAAAGGAGTTTCAGGCCTCACCTTACCCTTAGCGCGCACAAAAATTACCGGGTTAGAAGCCAACGGATGCGGCACGTTATATCCAGCCAGATCCACGGTTTCATCTTCCATCAAACGCTTCTGCAGCAAATTACAGAGCGTATGCCCTGCGCCCTCAACCTCTATCTTAAGCTCGTTTGAAGTTCTCCTCAACACCTTCACGTCCATCCACAAACACCCTCCAACAGTCCTACTCTATCATACCCTGTCCATAATCCGCCGCAGTCTTACGCTGTTCAATATTCTTGCACCGCGGACACTCCATGTCTTGGCGTTTCTGCTCCAGCATGAAGCCACACCGCGAACAGAAAGCGTAGATCACGCCCAAATTCTTGTCTTTAGTAGACAAATGATAGACGCGGTTCTTGTCACTCACGACCTTAGCCCTAACAATGTCGCCCTGTTTACAGACATCAAACATCGAATCAACATACCGTATGTGCACGTCAGACACGTGCAACATACCCGCGTAAACCCCAGAAACCTCCGTCTTGCCAATTTTGAAAATTCGCATCAAAGCGTTGTCATTCTGAACCGTACCCGACTGCGCCAAAACCGTGCTACCGATCCTCGGAACCCTAGTGTCTGTAACAAGCGAATAAACCGAGACAAGACGAGTCGAACGATCCATCAGCGCACGACCAACAACCTTCGAATAAATGACACCGTCCCTCACATAAGTTCCCGCATCCGGAATAAATTCCTCAATAACGCCCAGACGGTCGCCGGGCAACACCAGTTGACCGCACTTTTCATCCGACGATTTTGCACACATTCAAATCCCTTTTTCCAACCATTCACACAGTTTCATTCGTACAAGCGTCCATACACCACGAAACGATAGCGCTGCTAAATGGCATATCAGTAGTTTCATAAGCACATCAATAAACCTTTTGATTCGCAAACCAAACTCTCAAATCTTCTCTATAACATACAGATCAACGACAAACTCGTGCTTCCGCTTCGTATGAAAATCAAACATATGCGGAACCGCCAAAACCATAGCGTAAACGCCCCTGATTCTTCCTCCACATTTTCCAATGAACCGTTCCAAAAAGAGCGACGGCCGAATCTCCTCAGCACAAGCCCTACTGGTTTTCAAACGTTTAGCCAAAGCCTTGTCCACGCTTGGATTTTTGTGAAGTGAATAAACAAATTTACCCACTTCCAGAGCCTTTTCCAGAAACTTTCGGTCAGCTTCTCGCCTTTGCACGCCAAACGGCGGATTCTGCAAAACAGTGTCAAAACTTCCGCAAACAGCGTCGACATCCGCAACCACCCATTCCGCTTTGCCGTCTAAGCCAGTCTTCGCAGAATTCTTCACAGCAACCTCAACCGCAATCTTATCAACGTCGACACCGACCACTTTCTCCGCGCCCAAGAAAGCCGCACCCAACGCCAACCTGCCCGTGCCACAACCCAAATCCAAAACAGTCTTGCCAACAATACTATCGTTCGTGTAGGCTGCAACGTGAAGCATAGTCGCCGCAACATCCACTGGAGTCATGTACTGCTCAAGCTCCGGTCTGGGAGACGGATGCGGCTCAACCCGTGAAAGCAACCGTTCCAAATCTAACTTTCTAACAATCCTCTTTTGCATAACTCTTCCCAAGATAACTCGCCAACAACCACCAAAGCTTCGTTAACTGTCAGCACAGGCCGCTGAAACTTCGAAGCATCATCAACTGAAACCCGTGGACAAGCCGTGTTCACATATGCCTCAACAGAAGGAAATTCCATAAGAGACTCAGGAGTAATCTCGCGAACCGCAAAAAGAACCGTCGCCTTTCCCTTAGCCTCCAACTTCTGCTTAACATCAATCGCCTGCTCCAATCGTTTCTGTCCCGGCTTCAACCCAACCAAAACAGCAAAAACCTTCGCCTTCCGGGCCTCCTCAATACTAGCCCAACGCTGCTTCACGATTCGGTCAGCTTCCTCACCTATTTGAAAAGCTCTACCGTCATAAGGGTCTGCAATAACAGTTGGCTTCGAAGTGGAAAAAGCCACGCCCAAGGCATGAAACAATCCGCCACCGATGAACAGAAAAGCCTCGACGTCCTTCGCAACAGACTTCGCATTACTGTAATCACAGCCAACAATCTGCCCTGCATAACTCATGCGGCCAGCGTCACCAACCACAACCACCTTACCAGCATGAACCAACATCTCACGCACATTATCCAAAACCTGAACATGCTGAACGGTCGTGGCCAAACCGATCTTGTTCCACTTCGCCAACAATGGCAAAGCCTTCTTAACAGTCTTATCCACGTTCAACGTGGCTCTAGCCTCAACGTAAAGCGTAGGCACGCGCTCATACTTCAGCAGCTTCGAATGCCCATAATGAACGATCAAGTCTACACCTAACGCTTCAGCCTCAGCCGTCGACAAATCACATGCACCATAACACGGATCAGCAGACACAATAGGCAATGCACCACACTTCTCAACAACCTTTGCCAAACGCGGAGCATCAGGCTTCAAACCTTCAGGAAGCTGAATCAACACACGCTTCGCTCCAAGCTTCTGAATCTCCTGTCTCATTCTTTCTTCTTCAAAATCAAACAGCTTCATACAGACACACTCAAACAATAGACAAGGAAATGCTGGAAGACCTAGAGAAAAGGAACGCACGATTTCGCGAAGCTACCATTCCCAGTCCGATTTCGGTCTCTTGAGTGGACAACCATCCGCCTGCGCTTTCAGTTCTGCAAGCCGCTCCAAGACCATCTTTTGCTCTACACTCGCAATGTGCTTTCGAGTAGCGACAACCGCGTCGTTGTTGACAGATATACTGTCGATGCCAATTCTCACAAGGAATTCTGCAAAGTCAGGCAAGTTCGACGGCCCTTCACCGCAAATCGAAACCGTGCACCCGTTTTCATGAGCCACCTCAATCAGGTGTGCCAGTATCCGCTTCACAGCAGGGTCCCGCTCATCAAAGTATCCCATCTGGCCCAGACGCTCCGAGTCCCGGTCGATCATAAGTATGCCCTGTGTCATGTCATTTGAACCGATAGAGAAACCATCACAAAGCTTCGAGAACTCGTCAGCAAGAATTGCAATCGAAGGCGTCTCAGCCATAAACCAAACCTTAAAGTCCCTCGATCGTTCCAAGCCTTCTTCCCGCATGATTTCCAAGACTTTCCTAGTTTCCCACAACGTGCGAACAACGGGAAGCATAACCCAAATGTTCTTCAAACCCCACTCTTTACGGCACTTGTTGATGGCTTGGCATTCAAGCCTGAACGCCTTCTCGTACCAGTGGCTAATGTAGCGACTACATCCGCGCCAACCAAGCATCGGATTATCCTCATGAATCTCGTACTTGTCGCCGCCCTTCAGGTCACGGTACTCGTTAGTTTTGAAGTCGCTGAAACGCACAACCACCGGACGCGGCTGAATCGCCCTAGCAACAGTACCAATGCCATCAGCCAGCTTGTCCACAAACTCTTGAGACCGCCCACTCTCCATGAGATAAAGCGGGTGGTCACCAATGTGACTGGCAAGGATGAACTCGATGCGCATCAATCCGATGCCCTCGAAAGGCAAGTTCTTGTACTCTTCAACCTTCTCGGGTACGCCTAAATTCATGTAAATCTTCGTCGCCGTCACAGGTGCAGATTCAACCACACCACCAAAAACCGCTCCAACAGCACCAGCTGTAGAAGTAGGTTTCTCAGCCAATGATCGCAGCAAACCCTCATAAATGACACCGTTCTTCGCATCCACAGTATACGATTTGCCAGTAACCATAAGCTTCGTAGCGTTATCAGTGCCCACAACACACGGTATACCCAGCTCACGGCTCACAATGGCCGCGTGACAGGTGACGCCTCCTTTGTCGGTGACGATGGCACCCGCAAGCTTCATGAACGGCACAAAATCTGGATTAGTCATATCCGTGACGAGAATATCGCCCTTCTCCATAACCCTGGAAGCTTCCTCAGTGTTCATGACAACTCTGGCAACGCCCACACCATAATCTCTTCGACCCGCCGCAATACCCTTAACCACAATTTTGGCCTCAGCAGGCTTCACATTTTCTGCTGCAGTCTTGCTAGGAGTCTCAGCACCTTTTGAGCCCCAAACCGTTTCCGGCCTCGCCTGCACAAGAAACATGTTGTTCGGTGCCGATAGATCTCTATCAATAGCCCACTCGATATCCATAGCCTTGCCATAAAGTCTCTCAATGCGTTTGGCAAGCTCGCTCAGCTTCAAAACTTCCTCGTCACTTATGCATGGCTGCATCTGCTTATCAGCAGGAACCTCTGCATGAATCGTCTTGCCCGTGTTCGGATCACGGATGTACTGTATCGTCTTCTTCGCAAGTCGCCTCTCAATAATCTTGTTCGATGACTTCTCAACAACAAAATCGTCCGGCGTCACGGCCCCAGAAACAACAGCCTCGCCTAGACCATGATTACCTTCAATAACTATCTGAGTATTTTCACCAGTCACTGGATTGATCGTGAACATGACTCCTGCGGCGCGAGAATTAATCATCTTTTGAACGCCCACGCTGATGAGAACCTTCTCATGGGCAAACCCCTTCTCGGTCCGATAAAAGATGGCACGCGGCGTGAACAGGCTCGACCAGCATTTAACCGTGCTCACAAGAAGCTCGTTTATTCCCCTTACATTGAGGAATGTTTCTTGCTGTCCAGCAAATGAGGCGTCCGGCAAGTCTTCAGCGGTTGCGCTTGAACGCACAGCAACAAACACGTCGTTGGCATTCAACCTCTTGCACAAACTTTCATAACTAGCCCTAACAGCATCTGCAATCTCCTTCGGCATCGGTGTGGATTCGATCAGCTGGCGAATCTTCTTAGAAGCAACCTCATACAACGCAGGCTCGTTCGGATTCGTCACAGTCTCATTGATTATCTCATAAATCCTCTTCGAGATCCCAGTCTCATCGATAAACTTCTTATAAGAAAAGGCCGTTATCGCAAAACCCGGCGGAACCGGAATTCCCGCATAGATCATCTCGCCAAGGCTGGCGTTCTTTCCGCCCGCGATAGGCACATCAGTGTTTCTCAAGCTTTCAAACCAAACAACCAAGTCTTTTCTCATTTCAGCCAACTGGCTTCGCCTCTTCAACCTGCACTTTCTCAATCACAATCCTGCAAGGAATCGGAAGCTTCGCACTGCCACGCTTCAACGCTTCCTTGGCGAACTCGAGCCCGTTGGCGTTAACATTAACAACTATAAGGACCTGATCAGCTTTCACCCGTGCCGCTGTACCAATAGGCTTTCCAAAGGATCTGCGCATACCTGTCTGCAGACGGTCAGCATGCGCACCAAAAAGCATTTTATTCTCCCTGAGAATCGCGTGTGGAAACGGAAGAACCCGCAGAAGATACTTGTCAACAAGCTTCTCCATCAAAACACGATTCGTAGCCACACGAGCAGCCTCCAAAGCATTATGACGTATCTGAGCCCGCTCCAACGAAATAAGCCGGCCTTCATACTCAAACTCCGTTTTCGTATCGCCTATCGTGAACTTGGTTATCTTGGAGGCTGGAAAACCCTTAACGTAGTCTCTTCTTGCGTAGCTCTGACCTTTGACGGCTCGATAGTTTTTTGCGTGCATGCAGACATCACCATATTTATTCTGTAAACTGAATTTCGTCCTCTTCAGCATACCTTAGACAGATATTTAAACAATTTGTCCAAGCTTTCTATTGATTAAAGTTATGAATTCCTAATCTATTCTCAGAATATACAGGCAATCAACCATTCTTGACTATTGGAGACGCTTGTTTTTGAACCACGCCTTCGCAAGCTCATCATAATTCGGAAACACCTTCTTCAATATCGAAATGTACATTTGCAACTCATCATCCGTCAGGTACTGGCACTGGTACTCACCCATGTACGGTGCTGGCTCGCCTTCTCTTGTCACGAACTCGATGTGCATGAACGGGTCACCACGCTTAATCGTAATAGGCCTCCGATCGTTACTTAGATTCACCAATTCCAACGCAAGCCTGCCAACGAAACCGCTGTGAACCTTCGCAGCATTCAAGAAAGACAAACCCATACGCCCGTACTTGCTCTTAGCCGTCAAGTGGGCAACATAGTTTGGGGGAATGAAAACAACCTCGTACGAAATCAGGTTCTTGTGCTCCATATAATGCAAAGTCGTCTCTTCCTTGACTGTTAGGATGTAGCCGTCTCCGTCGAGCAGATTGTAGTCAGAGGGGTATATGCACTTGTAATTGTCGATAAGTTCTTTGAGCTTGTTTCTGCCAATTACACACATTTCAATAGGGCCTCCAAAGCTTTTCTAGCAATACAGAACTCTCAAGTTATATAGTTTTTCAACAAAACAAATGAAAAGGAGGAAAATCCAATGAAATGCAATTCCTGCGGAAAAAACTCGGTCTACAAATGTAACGTCTGCGGAAAAACCCTTTGTCCAGAACATGTTAGACTGCGAACAATCTGCCCATCCTGCATCAAAAAAAGAAAAGTCGAGTACAAAATCAATAAAGCAACATCAAGCAAGGAAAAAGTAACAATTAGGAAGCTTGTCAAACGTTTCTGGGGCGAAGAAGAACAGCTAACATTCAACAGAAAATTCATCGTTTCAAAACTGCCGGCATATACAGCAAAATCAGCAAAAGATGTGCTCGGGTTTGTCTCTTTCACTGAAACAGCTGATGCAATGTTGATTATTGCTTTAGGCGTGCTGCCGCAGTATCAGAATAGTGGTATTGGCAGAGGCTTAGTTGAGAAAGTCGAAGCGGAAGCAAAAAGGTTGCAGAAGAAAAATTTGCTCGTCTCAACCTCAAACGATGACTTGCCAGCCCTAGTTTTCTATCAGTCGCTTGACTTTCAAATATACGAGATAAAACCGAATGCCATAGCCGAGAAACACGGCAAAGTCCTAGATGGCATCAGTGGATTGCCCATAAGAGACGAACTAAGACTGCAGAAAAAACTTTCCTGAACCAACAATTACGAATCATTTTCACGTAATGCCGCATTCGCGTCTTACCGAGTCCAACGTTTCCTTGGCTTTCGAATACTTGCTGAACAATTCAGAAAGCCTCCCGCAAGGGTATTCTTGACAATAAGCACAACTCTTGACCTTCTTTTCTCGCCCGCATTTCCTAATTCCACAAAGAACGCAGTAACCGAAGACGCGAGAACCATCACTAACGCAGCCGTCGCAGTTGATATCGCCGGGTTCGTAAGGGCGACCGTCTGACTTGAACTTGATTTCATATTGCTTTGTGAACAACGCAGCCACTTTCATCCTCTCCTTGTTATCATTCTTGCGGGTGGCAATGAGAACAGGGCAATCGGAACAGATTATCCCACAGTACCCAATTACTCTATCCAAGCAGACCACACATAACCATTAGGCACATGTACGGATTAATTTAACGTTCAGCTTGAACGAGCACTATCGTTTCAAAAAATGGCAAGAATTTTTCTGCAACAATTTTCGCCTTCAAACCGTGCTTCTCGAAACCTTTCAACGTCTTATCGACATCAGAAAGCGTAGACTGCATTAAAAGAACTCTGCCCGCATCTCTCAGATACCAAGCAGATTCATGGATGAATCTATCGATAAATCGTCTGCCGTCAGAACCGCCAGCCCAAGCCCGCTCAAGCCAAGAAACGCTTCCAGAATCCTTGGAAGGCAAATAAGGCGCGTTGAAAAGAACCAGATCAAACTGTTTCTCGGCTCTCAGAGGCGCAAACAAGTCTCCCTGAATAAACGACACTTTGCCAGTGAAACCGTTCAGCTTCGCGTTCTCCTTCGCACAACGAACAGCGTAAGGGTTGACGTCCACCGCAACGACAGCCAACGCTTTCTCTGCAACAACGACGCTCAGTAAACCACAACCGGTGCCTATATCAAGAACCACGTCACTTTTTCGCGTAGGCAGGTTTTCTGCAAAAAGAAAAGAATCTTCCGCCGGCTCGTAAACATTCTCCCAAACATCAAAAGCATATCCTTCAAAATATACTCGTTTAACTTGAGAGGGCATTTGCTAACGCTCCGAAATCCTCCGGCGCCAACTCTCGAGCCCGCCTACCGCAAAAAGGAAGAATCAAAGCCAACTTGGCCGCATCGTCTTCTTTCATACCGAGAACGCCTTTCAAAAAGGACAAAACAGAGTTACGAACTTTCTTATTGCGCTGAGTAAAGAGCGACCGCGCAAGCTGTCTAAAAAGCCTTTCATTTTTCACATTAAACCGTGGTGACTGCCTCGCTCTCAAACGAACCACAGCAGAGTCCACCTCTGGCTCTGGATGAAACATCTGCTTAGGAACCGCGTCCAATAGCTCGGTTTCATAGTAGTAATAAGCAAGAACCGTCAACCATCCGTAGTCTTCACTTCCAATATTAGCCACCAATCGGTTGGCAAATTCCTTTTGTAGAATCAACACCGCACAGTCAATCTTCTTGTCGAAGAGCCAAACGAACAGTCGCGAAGAAATATGGTAAGGCGGAATTGATATGACTTTATTGAACAGTGGAATAGGAACCTTCAGTATATTGCCTTCTATAACACTCACAGTGGGTAGACCAACAAGCCGTTCACGCAGAACTCTTGCAATTTTGGGGTCGGTTTCAACTGCTAAAATACCTTTGCATCTGCCAGCAAGAAACCGCGTCAGAAAACCAAAGCCAGCACCAATGTCCAAAACCACATCGCTGCTGTTTAGTGAAGCATAATCCACCAAACGCGGATAGACCGAAGAATCAACCATGAAGTTTTGACCTAAAAGCCTATTCGGAACTATTCGATGGCTTCGAAGCAGATACTTCGCTTCTTCCAGAAGACTCATAATACCCCAATTAGCAAAACGCTGTCACGCTATTGCGCTCTCGTAAACAGCCGATACTTGCTGTCGCCTTCCAACTCTTCCATGACTCTCTTCGTGACCAACTTCACTGGGTTAGGCAATTCCGTACGCTTCTGCAAATCTTCAAAACTTTCAAAAGGCTTCCTCTCACGTTCATTAATGACCTGCCACATGTACTTCTTCCCGATCCCTGGAATCAGCTCCAGTGCGTGCATACGTGGCGTTATCGCTCGAGCATTGCTGAAGAAGTCGATAAACCATTTTTCACGGTTTAGGACAATGTGGCTAATGACCGAGGGAAGCTCGGTTCTCGCCGCAACCGTCAATTCTTCGTAGCCGATGCGGCCGATGATGTATGTGATCTCGTTGCGGGCGTCTTTGCCGACGAACACACGATCATGAGGTTTAAGTACGGTACCTTCTTTTGCCAGCGCCTCTAGGATCGTAAAGAATTCTTCACCCACAAGCTGAACTAAAGCTCCCGCTCGGTAACCGGCTCGTCCGGTCACATGAACCCCTGGCCGGCCGTGCGGCAAGAAATCCAATACGTAGGCGTGCTCTTCGTAGCGCTTCTCCATCATCATTTTCGCCTTTATATTACGCTCTTAGGGCTTAAAAAATAGTAGGTGGAAACCCCTATTTCAATTTTCGATGGTTGTCCAAAAGGCGAACTATTGCCTCCAATTTGGAGGTTTCGATGATCTTGCGGCCGCCAGCGAGAAAGATTCTCAGTTCTTCAACGCTCTTCGGCATGCAATTAATTACCTGAACTGCCTCTTCTTCTTCCAAGCCGAACTCAGTTACAAGTCTGTCTACAAGTTTCTCTACTGCTTCGACATCATCTACCTTAGAGAACTTTGACACATAATCCAGTGTACGACGTTGGAACTGGTCTAAGTTTTCCTCGCCCATATTCTCAAGTGTCTTCTTAACCTGCGGTAGAGCAAGTTTTTTCTCGTTTGCGCCTTCAACCATCATCAATCACTCTTGAATGGTTCCAAGTGCTCAGGTCTTGCTATGATCTCTCTAGTGGCATCCCCTTGCATGACGCTTATAACGTAGCTTCGACCGCGTTTGTTGAGCACAGTGCCGATTTTTCCGTGAAAGCGTCTGTGCGGCATTCCCTTCTGGAAAGCAGGTTCCAGCTTGATTACGACCGTGCTTCCCGGTTGGTATTCCTGCAGTAGTTTGCTCAGTCGCATTTTTCCTCGTTCTCTGGGCGACTTCCTCAGCAGACGCCGCGTTCCATGTCGATAACCTTTTGACGATCGCATATTACATTCCTTTTAAACTTCCATAATCACGTTTAAAACGTCAAGCTTTATAGGCTTCGCTTTGTTTCCGAGAATCTCCGTGACGCTTGGCGTCGTTCTTCCTTCATCTCCGCTCACCAATTCCTTGACGTAAAGTCCTCCTTGACATCGGACTTTCATTTCAGCCTTTTTAGGCGACAGTTTCTTAACATTAACGCCGTATATGTACTTTTCCCGCGTCAAATCCGCCCGTCTATGCAGGACACGGATAGGCGTTTTCTGATGAATCGAGGCATTTGTCAGCTTCTCTTCTATGAGCGTGAGGTCTTTTTGAACTATTCTTTTCTCAAACTCAATGGTGACACGATACTCCTTCTGCATGGATTCACCCTTCTTCAACTTCCTGACAGCATCCTTACTAACGAGCCGCAGGTTCGAAACCTCAATCTTGCCTTCAGCAAATTTATTGACTATTCCTTCGAGTTTCTTGAACTCCAGAAAACGTTTCTTTGGTCTCGCAATTTCTATCACGAAAGGTCTGCCGGAACCAAGCATTCGCGCATCGATATCCTCTCTCCCAGACGCATGGAAAGAGGTCTGCACACCATCAGCCATTTCCAAACAAGGTTTCCCGATTATCTCCTCCACCGATTCCGCATACATTTTCCCTGTCCAGTTACATTTTTCACAACCTTTTCCACGGCAGTTCGAGCAAAACCATTTCGATTGCGGTATGCCTCGAACAAGTTTCCTGTAACGACCAGCAATAAAAAGTGGGTTCACTTGAAGCCTTACGCCGCCAACGAACGGGTTGACTAGAACGACAACTTCAGGCTTCAGGAAATCCACAGTCTTTCCGCTACGCTCTGCAATTCTCTTGCCTACAAGCCGCCCAAACTCGTTCCGCATGTTTTCTCCGTGGCTCACTTCAAACTTGGCCTTAAACTCGTCTTCACGTTCTGCAACTTTAGTGGGCAGTTCAGTTCCTACCAGAAAACTGCCGTACTCATAATCACCAAGAATAGCCAGAGCCTTTTCTACAAGAAGCTCAACACCGTCAAACGCGTTTTCACACAGAAAACATGTTTCTGGAAAAGCTTTGCTCAGAATTCGCTTCTTAGCTTTTTGCAGAACCTCTTTTGCCCTATCGAAGAATCCATTAGTTGCAAGGATTCTGAGAGTTGGCACGCTCTCCTTATTTTTGGAGCGAAGTGAGGCGTGTGCGTTTAGCGTTAATGCAAGTTTTATTGTTTTTCCTCTGTCTTCGTTTTCCAGATTATGCCCTAAAAGAGCGAACTGCCTGCCCAAACAATGGTCGCATAGAGGATGCTTTTCCAGCATCTCTAAGGCTTTTTCCAAAACACCCATGAAAAATTTCAGCTCTTTCCAGTTCTATTTCATGCCAAGCGGCATTCCTTTGCCGAAGAAAGGAAGCTTCTTCTTCCTCCTTAGCGTCTTCAACATTTTGCGCATCATCACATACTGCTTCAGAAGCTCCTTCACTTCCTTCTCGCTTGTTCCTGAACCCCGCGCTACACGTTTCATGCGAGAAGCATTGAAAACCTTCGGGTTTTCCTTCTCCTCCGGCGTCATGGATTGAATCATTACGCGCCATTTCTCCAAGCGGTCTTCAGCCATATCCATCATGTCTTCAGGTATCTCGTAGCCTCCTCCGCCTGGAAGCATCTTCAGAAGCTTGCGGAACGTGCCCATGCCTTTGATGGCTTCGAACTGCTCGTACATGTCTGTCAATGAGAACTTGCCGCTCAAAATGGCCTTAGCTTTCTTCTCTGGAACTTTAATCTCTGCCTCACGCACTTTGTCCAGCAACGTCTCCAAGTCGCCCATGCCCAAGAGGCGCCCAACAAAACGCGAAGGTACAAAAGGCTCTATGTCTTCAACCTTTTCGCCGGTGCCGATGAACTTGATCGGCGCTCCTGTGGCCGCCACCGCTGATAGGGCTCCACCACCTCTTGCTGAACCGTCGAGTTTGGTGACGATTATCGAGCCAATCGGTGTGGCTTCGTTGAAGGCTTTCGCCTGAACTAACGCCTGCTGACCAATCGTTCCATCTATAACAAGCATTACCTCGTCCGGCTTGACGCTCTTTTCAAGCGTCTTCATTTCTTTGATGAGCTCCCGCTCCTCCTTATGGCGCCCTGCAGTATCAACGATTACGACGTCTTTGTCGCCGAAATACTTCAAACCCTCAATAACGACCTTAACAGGGTCCTTCGACTTAGGGTCACCGAAAAGGGGCGCATTTATCCTGTTTGACAATTGTTGAAGCTGAGCGTAAGCACCTGGGCGGTAAGTGTCCGCACACACCAAACCTGTTTTCAAGCCTCGCTTCTGGAAGTATCTGCCAAGCTTGGCGGCATTGGTAGTTTTACCCGAGCCTTGGATGCCGACAAGCATGATTATTTTCCGTTTGCCAGGCTCCACCTTCAGCGGCGCTGGTTTATCGCCTAAGAAACGAGTCAGCTCCTCGTAAACGACCTTTATCACGTGCTCGCGCCGTGCAATGCCTTGGGGAACGCTTTCCTTCAGAGCCCTCTCTTCTATCCGTTTGGAGATTTCGAGCACAAGCTGAACGTTTATGTCTGCCTGTAGAAGCGCCCGCTGTATGTCGCGCACAAGCTCCTTAACCGTAGCCTCGTCTACAACAGAGGCTTTGAAAACCTTCTTCAAAGCATCGTAAAGCGACGAACCAAGGCGATCCAGAGCCATAATTTTCTCCAAACTTTAAACCAACAACGCCCTTAATTAGATGTTCTGTTCAGAAAATTCGGAGCCACAACATTTTTACACAATCAGAGATTAAAGAGAAATTGAGGGTTACATTTGGGTGAAGAAATCAACATCATAGAGAAGGCCAAGATACCTTCTGGCGCGACCATGTTTTTCGGTTTTCCAGACGCCGGATTAGTTGGAGTTATAGCTGCTTCTGAAATGATTGAACAACTCAAACTAGCCGAAGTGGCGTACATGGACTCAAAATTTTTGCCACCAGTAATCGTGTTACACGAAGGGTTGCCGCACTCGACGATAAGAATTTTTGGAGACGAGAAAATCCTTTTAGCCATTTCAGACATACCCGTGCCAGCTGACCTCCTCTACCCAATGATGCACACTTTGATAGAATGGGGAACAAACAAACACGTGAAACTAATGATCTCGCTAAGCGGCATACCGATGCAAGATAGGCAAGATGCCAAAGAGCTGAAAGCATTCGCAGCCGCGTCAACCCCCGAAGCCCTAAAAATGGCAGAGAACAAAGGCGTAGAAATCTTAACAGACGGATACATGGTCGGCCCACAAGCCATAATGCTTCAACAATGTTCACAAAAAGGCATCCCAGCCTTGGCAATGCTCGCACAGTGCTATCTCAACTATCCAGACCCCGAAGCAGCTGCCGTTGTTCTGCAAGAACTTGAGAAGGTAAGTGGAATAAAAGTTAGCATTTCAAAACTTCTGGAAAAGGGCGAAGAGATCCGCCTTCGCGCCAGAGACGTCATGAAACGAACGCAGCAGGAGATGACTAACGTGAAGAAGGGCCAAGAATATGATATTCCAATGTACGTTTCTTAGGAGAGAAAAGAAATGTTAGCGGATAAGAGAAAACGTTCGGTAATCGACATAATCAATGAACACATTGAAGAGTTCGAGCAGTGGCTCAACCAGTTTGAAGAGACGCTCACGGAGAAACCAAGCTGGAGCAAGAAGAACAGCGCGATCGAACCACTCAAAAACATAGCAGTGCACCCGAAAGAAGTGACAATGACCGTGGATCTGCCTTTTACAAAGGAAAACACTCTGCAGGTCAAACCATTAGACGAAAACACTCTCGAGATTTCGGCCAGCACTAAAAGAAAAATTCGGCTAAATGAGCTCGGTATAACACATCAGGAAGGAGAAATTCAGAAATTCCATTGCCATGCTCGGTTGCCCGTGCCGGTGCAAATGGACAAAATGGAGATTCGTTTCAAGAAAGGCATTTTGGAGATTCGTCTGCCCCGAAAACATGAAACCAGAAGACGTAAGCAGTAGAGCGTTGAAGCCTCAGCCCCATTAATAAATTCGTCACAAGTCAGACGGCTCTTCTTGCATCATAGGCTCCAAGAAAAAGCTATACAGCACGGCAAGATAAACCTTAACGAAAATCTTTTAACAACAAACCACGCTAAGCTCTTAAACGTTATTCAGGAGCAGGATGCAATTGACAGCGGAACGAGTCATTCACGTAATTGCCTTCATTCTTTTGTTGATAGGCTTGTGCGGCATGACAGCATGGGGAATCTACACCTATGTCGATGATAGTGCGCTCAAAATCGCAAGTATGGCATTAAGCTGGGGAGTAATTCTTCTTATCTTGTATTTAGGCTTCAAGGCACTCAAATGGGACTGGTGGGGCTAAAAACCGGCAAGCTATTCCAAAACCAAACCCATTTCCAACATGTCATGAAACTTTCCATCTTCACCAGAGTATGCGTCTTTCATCGTCCCTTCGATTTTGAAGCCCAACTTCTCATATAGATGGACAGCGCATTTATTGTCAGCCACTACCTGTAATCCTATCCGATGCAAGCCCTCTTTCTTTGCAAGCTCGACAAGCTTGGTGAGCATCGCTAGATCCAGACCAGTGTTGTGGAAGTCTTGGTGAGGGTAGATGATCAAATCGCTCGTGCCTTTTCTCTGAGGATGTGGATATTTGAGAATTTGGGCATGCCCAACGATTCTGTCATTGCATGTAGCAACAAGAGGAACCAGATTGGCCACATTAGCAAGCCATCTTTCAATGACTTCCCGGGTGTAAGGCGGCATCGCCCAGCGCACAGCTTCCGCCGAAAGCAAAGCATACATCTCGAAGTTTCTCTTTATCATCCAATTGGAATAGTGTTATGCAAACGATCCGTCCGTCTTTCAACTTCACAGTACCCAATGGGCACAGCCTCGAAGAAATCCAGAACTGGCCTTAACGAAAGAGCACGGTTTATGACTTGACTCTAACGATTTTCGTCTTGCCCAATATCCGCCAGTATTCGACTTCAGCACCCGAAACAAGTTTTGCCTTCAATTCCTCTTCCTGCGGAAAAGGAGCATCCAAGTATTCATAAGTCTCCATATCCATTATCTGCACGCCAGTCGGATTCACCGCAAAAATCTGACCCGTTCTCTTATCGATTATTGGAATCTCAGCGCCCAAGTCAACAGGTTTGACAAAACTTCTCTTAACGCTGTCAAAAACCCCTATGGCGGTGATTCTTGCTTTGGCCGAGCCGTGTTTTCCTGGCTTTGACTTCTGAATATCAACTATATGACATGGTTCACCGTCAATTATCATGTAGCCGCCGACGCGTAAACTTCCAACATCCGTTGGTTTGCTCATGCGCTCACCCTTTTATTTATAATCTTTATAGAGAGCCATTCTGAACAACATCCATATATAGATTAAGGTATCGCTACTTGTTTTAGAGGGAAGCGTCTTGTTCAAGAGTGTCGGCATAGTGGCCCGTTATGATAAAAGCCGAGCTTTAGCTCTCG
>Ga0209253_10002436_pt1 | contig 16492 bp, 18 predicted proteins | sample FrelakmetBRP12BR_FD_187145 | JGI IMG/M metagenome (GOLD analysis project Ga0209253, IMG submission 187145) | Freshwater lake sediment microbial communities from the University of Notre Dame, USA, for methane emissions studies - BRP12 BR (SPAdes)... | ecosystem: Environmental > Aquatic >...
GAGCAGATCGACGATATCATGGCCGGCAAGCCGCCCCGTCCACCCAGGCCGAGTCAAAGCGCCCAGGTGCCGCCGCAGGATGCCGCGCCAACAGCGCCTGCCGCCAGTGCGCCAACCCAGCCCGCGCAGGGAACTTGAAGGCTGTGAAACGTGAAATGTGAAATGTGATCCAACGACGGGGTTGCGTTTCACTTTTCACTTTTCACTTTTCACCCAATGAATTTCCGCTGCGGCAACTTCCAGCTCAAACTGTCCCGGCCGCTGGTCATGGGCATCATCAACGTCACGCCCGACTCTTTTTCGGATGGAGGCCGACATTTTCAGCTCGAGGAAGCAATGGAGCACGCCCGTCAGCTCGTTAACGAGGGTGCGGATATACTCGATATTGGCGGTGAATCCACGCGCCCCGGTGCTTTGCCGGTCAGCGTACAGCAGGAGATGGCGCGGGTATTGCCCGTCATCGAAGGTTTGCGCGGTGTGTCTGTCCCGATTTCAGTAGATACCAGCAAGCCGGAAGTGATGCGTGCGGCTATTGCTGCTGGAGCGCAGATGGTCAACGACATCGATGCGCTAAGGGATGCTGCAGCGATGCATGTGATAGCTTCCAGCAATGTCGCGGTATGCTTGATGCACAAGCAGGGCGATCCAATAACAATGCAGATGCAGCCCAACTATCAGGATGTTGTGGCCGATGTCGCTGATTATTTACGCAAACGCATCGCGGCCGCAGAGGCAGCAGGAATTGAACGCAACCGCATCGTGATAGACCCGGGTTTTGGTTTTGGCAAGACGTTGGAGCATAATCTCGCCTTGCTTCGCCAATTGCATGATCTGACAGAACTCGGCGTGCCGATTTTGGCGGGTCTTTCACGCAAGTCGATGCTGGGCGCGCTCGCCGGACAGGATGTAACGCAGCGATTGCCAGCCAGCATAGCGGCGGCGTTGATAGCGGTGCAACGGGGTGCAGCTATCGTGCGCGTGCATGATGTGCGTGCGACGGTGGATGCGCTGAAAATCTTGAATGCCGTGAATGGAGAGCCTGCGTGAGCAAAAAATATTTTGGTACCGACGGAGTGCGCGGACGGGTGGGAGAACATCCCATCACGCCGCAATTCGTCATGCATCTGGGCTATGCGGCCGGCAAGGTGCTGGCGAGCAGCGGAAGCGAACGCAGCGGAGTGCTGATCGGAAAAGATACGCGCATCTCCGGTTACATGCTGGAATCAGCCCTGGAAGCCGGTTTGATCGCGGCCGGATTAGATGTGTATCTGGCCGGTCCTTTGCCGACTCCGGCGGTTGCTTACCTGACCCGCGCGCTGCGCCTGCAGGCCGGTATCGTCATCTCCGCTTCACATAATCCGTTCGAAGACAATGGCATCAAATTCTTCTCTGCACATGGCAGCAAGTTGCCGGACGAGACAGAACGTGCCATTGAAACGACATTGGATCAGGAAATGAAGACCAACGCTTCAGATGGATTGGGCAAGGCCAAGCGCATCGAAGATGCGGTCGGCCGCTATATAGAGTTCTGCAAGAGCACGTTTCCGGCCGAGCTGGATTTGCGCGGCCTGAAGATCGTCGTGGACAGCGCCCATGGCGCTGCTTACCATATCGCGCGCCATGTGTTTCACGAGCTAGGCGCTGACGTGATCGCCATAGGTGCACAACCGGACGGCAAAAACATCAATGATGGTTATGGTGCGACTGCACCTGCGAATCTCCAGCAGGCCGTACTGGAACATAAAGCGGATATCGGCATCGCGCTGGATGGTGACGGAGACCGCCTGGTGATGGTCGATCAGGGGGGAAAACTCTATGACGGAGACCAGTTGCTGTATGTGATCGCCAAGCACCGTCAGGCGCAGGGAAAATTGCATGGTGGTGTTGTGGGCACGCTGATGACCAATCTGGCATTTGAGCTGGAAATGAAGCGGTTAGGCATCCCGTTCCTGCGTGCCAAAGTAGGCGACCGCTATGTGATGGAGCTATTACAACAGCATGGGTGGCAGCTCGGCGGGGAGAACTCCGGCCATATCATCTGTCTGGACAAGCACAGCACCGGCGACGGCATCATCTCAGCGCTACAGGTTCTGCACGCATTGCGTGTGAACAAGCAGACATTGCAGGAGGCGACATGCGATCTGAAGATGTATCCGCAAGTGCTGATAAATGTAAAAGTGGATAAGGGTGTTGATTGCCTCAGCAACGACAAAGTCAAAGCGGCGGTTGTCGACGCGGAGCGGGTACTAAACGGCAAAGGCCGCGTACTGCTGCGCCCGTCCGGCACCGAACCGCTATTGCGGGTGATGGTTGAAGGAGAAGACAGGAAGCAGGTGGAGAAGTCCGCACAGCTTATAGCCGAGGTCGTGCGCAAAGTAGCAACAGCCTGATTCAAAAAGGTATTTGCCGGCAGGTCAATAATTCATCAGGCTTCCAATTGGTGATAGCCCAATCCAGTATTTGTTCAATCATGCCGTACTTTAATTCAGCAGGAGGCTGCTGGCGCAAGAACACCAGTGCGTCGAAAAGTGTTGAAACTGCATTGCTTTTTCCGACAGGCCGGGCCAGCGTCTGTTTGCTGAGTTTCTCGCCTTGCGCATTCACCACCACCGGCAGGTGCATGTAGGCCGGGTTGCTTAAGCCCAGCAGTTGCTGCAAATAAATTTGGCGCGGTGTCGAGTAGAGCAGGTCCGCTCCGCGCACCACATCTGTAATCCCCTGAAAGGCATCATCCACCACCACCGCAAGCTGGTAGGCGAACAATCCGTCTGCACGCAGTACGACAAAATCACCGACATCGGTTGCCAAATCCTGTGAGACGCTTTCTTGTATTCGGTCAGTAAAGCTGATGTGTGCCTCATCTACAATTACTCTCCATGCTCGTGCCACCTTGCCTGAAGGAAGACCATTGCGACAAGTTCCCGGATAGATCAATTCATCGCCACGATGTAGCGCTGAATCGGCGATCTCCTTGCGCGTGCAGGCGCATGGAAATACAGTGCCGGCTTCTTTCAATCGATTAAAGGCATCCTCGTAGGCGGCAGTGCGACGGCTTTGGTAGATGATATCTTCATCCCAGCATAGGCCATATGCTTCCAGCGTGCTGAGGATGTCATCGGAAGCACCCTTGATGTTGCGAGGGGTATCGAGGTCCTCGATGCGTACCAGCCACTTGCCTTGATGAAATTTTGCATCGACATAGCTGCCGACAGCAGCGACTAAAGATCCAAAATGGAGGGGGCCGGTGGGAGAGGGCGCGAACCGTCCTCTGTACTGACTACTTTGATAAGGCCTGTTAGGCAGCGACAGTCTCTTCGGTGAATTCCAGCTTCACTTTGCCGTCGGCATCCACATCCACTGTCACCTTGCCCCCGTTCGCCAGCTTGCCGAACAGCAGTTCGTCGGCCAGTGCAGAGCGTATCGTGTCCTGGATCAGGCGCGCCATCGGGCGGGCGCCCATCAGCGGGTCGAAGCCGTTCTTTGCCAGATGATCTTTTAGCGCGTCGGTGAACACGGCTTCCACCTTTTTCTCGTGGAGCTGCTCCTCAAGCTGCATCAGGAATTTGTCTACCACCCTCAGGATGACTTCTTTGTCCAGCGGGGCGAAGGAGACGATTGCATCGAGACGGTTGCGGAACTCCGGGGTGAACAGGCGCTTGATGTCGATCATCTCGTCGCCGGTTGCAGAGGTCTTGGTAAAGCCGATCTGAACCTTGTTCAGTGCTTCCGTGCCAGCATTGGTGGTCATGATGATGACCACGTTGCGGAAATCGGCCTTGCGCCCGTTATTGTCGGTCAGCGTGCCGTGATCCATCACTTGCAGCAGAATGTTGAAGATGTCCGGGTGAGCCTTTTCGATCTCGTCCAGCAGCAGCACGGCATGCGGCTGCTTGCTGATCGCTTCGGTGAGCAATCCGCCCTGATCGAAGCCAACATAGCCCGGGGGCGCGCCGATCAGGCGTGACACGGCATGCCGCTCCATGTATTCGGACATGTCGAAGCGGTGCAATGGCATGCCCATCGCGTATGCGAGCTGGCGTGCCACTTCGGTCTTGCCTACACCGGTGGGGCCGGAGAACAAAAAGCTGCCTATCGGTTTTTGAGGATTGCCCAAGCCGCTGCGCGACATCTTGATGGCGCGTGCCAGCATGTCGATCGCCTTGTCCTGGCCAAATACCGTGGCCTTGAGGTCGCGGTCGAGATTCTTAAGTATGTTCCGGTCGTCGTGGGATACGGTACGTGTCGGGATGCGGGCGATCTTGGCAATGATCTCCTCGATCTCGTGCTTGCCAACCACCTTCTTTTGCCTGGATTTCGGCAGGATGCGTTGCGCCGCACCGGCCTCGTCGAGCACGTCGATGGCCTTGTCCGGCAGGTGGCGGTCATTGATGAAGCGCGCGGACAGTTCCGCTGCACTGGTGATCGCCGCAGCACTGTATTTAATGCCGTGATGATCTTCAAAGCGCGATTTCAGGCCGCGAAGGATTGCAATGGTCTGCTCCACGGATGGTTCAGTGACATCCACTTTCTGGAAGCGGCGCGACAAAGCGTGATCCTTTTCAAAGATGCCGCGATATTCCTGATAAGTGGTTGCGCCGATACACTTCAGCTGCCCGCTCGACAAGGCGGGTTTGAGCAGATTCGAGGCGTCCATCGTGCCGCCGGAAGCTGCACCGGCGCCTATCATGGTGTGGATCTCGTCAATAAACAGGATTGCATTGGGCGCTTCGACAAGCTCCTTCAGCACGGCCTTCAGGCGCTGCTCGAAATCACCGCGATACTTGGTTCCTGCCAGCAACGAGCCCATATCGAGTGAGTACACGTGGGCATTCTTGAGGATTTCCGGCACATCGTTTTCCGTGATGCGGCGTGCCAAGCCTTCGGCGATAGCGGTCTTTCCGACCCCCGCCTCGCCTACCAGCAGCGGGTTGTTCTTACGGCGGCGGCAGAGTGTCTGAATGACGCGCTCCAGCTCGATCTCGCGACCGATCAGCGGGTCGATCTTGCCGGCCTGAGCTTGTGCGTTCAGATCCAGAGTGTAACTCTTCAGTGCACTGCCTGGACTCTGCTCCTGGTCGGACTCTGCGTCGCTCTGGGGTTTGGTTGGGGTGCCCGGCAGGGTCTTGTCGATGCCGTGGGCGATATAGTTCACCACGTCCAGGCGATTGATATTGCGCTGGGTAAGGAAATACACGGCATGAGAGTCTTTTTCACCGAACAGCGCGACCAGGATATTTGCACCTGTCACTTCCTTCTTGTTGGTGGATTGCACATGCAGGATGGCGCGCTGGATGACGCGTTGGAATCCCACCGTTGGTTGGGTGTCCACTTCTTCTGTGCCGGGTGTAATGGGAGTGTGCGTAGTAATGAAGTCTGACACGGTCTTGCGCAGCTCTTCAATGTCAGCGCCACAGGCACGTAGTACCTGCGCGGCGGAAGCGTTGTCCAGCATCGTGAGCAACAGGTGCTCGACGGTGATGAACTCATGACGCTTCTGGCGAGCCTCGACGAACGCCAAATGCAAACTGACTTCCAATTCCTGTGCAATCATTTCAATTTTCCTCCATACCGCATCGTAGCGGATGCCCGTGCTGCTTTGCAAGCTCTGTTACTTGTACAACCTTGCTTTCTGCGACATCGTGAGAATATACACCGCATATCCCCGAACCCTTGTTGTGAACTTCGAGCATGATCTGCATCGCACGTTCAAGATTCATCGCGAAAAAACGCTGCAACACCTCAATCACGAACTCCATCGTTGTGTAATCGTCGTTGTACAAGATCACTTTGTACATACGAGGCGGTTTTGTTTTTGCCCGTTCCGGCGCGAGCACCGAACTACTGTGTTGTCTGGCTGCCATGGCTCTGTATCGTGTATTTTGGCGCTTGTCTGTCGCATATACTTGATGATAAACCGCGCTTTTTCAAGCCTTATCGAAAAATATTTAATAAACCCCTTGACGTTGTCGGCTAAACTGGAGTAAAAAGCGCGCTGGTGTTTGATTCAAAGTATCTGCAGTACTGGTTTTGCCGTGTGCGATCTTAGATTCAAACAGTTTCGCGGGGAATTTCCCCGTTTTTTTAGTAAGGAAGTAATCACATGGCAACTGGTACCGTAAAATGGTTCAACGATGCAAAGGGTTTTGGTTTTATCACTCCCGATGATGGCAGCGAAGATCTGTTCGCACACTTTTCAGCAATCAACATGAGCGGATTCAAGTCCCTCAAAGAAGGCCAAAAGGTAACCTTTGAAGTAGTACAAGGTCCTAAAGGCAAGCAAGCTTCCAACATCCAGGCTCCTTAATCGGAACTTGAGTTGGTAAAAAAGCCCGACACGCAAGTGCCGGGCTTTTTGTTGAGCATCTACTGATAAGGAAACCCTTTCCGGGGGTTGTCTAGCCCAGGTTGATGGGCACAAACATTTGCTGTTCATCCCGCATTATCAGCAACGCCATACGTTTGCCGCTCTTTTCGACCAGAGTGCGCAGTTGTTGAATGCTGCCCGTTTTTTCCCCATTCACCGATAGGATCACATCGCCTGCTCTGACCCCGGCGCGAGCAGCAGGGCCGTCGGTTACATTCTCCACCAGCAATCCACCCTGAACATCGGCCTGCTTGCGTTCTTCAGGTGTCAATTGACGAAGCGAAAGTCCCAGTTCAACACGGCCTAGTTCGTCTGATTCACCTGCTTTGGCCTTTGCGCCTGCTACCTTCATCTCGCCTACATTCATGGTGATAGCCTTGCTCTTGCCCTTGCGCCAAAGCTCGATCGTTGCCGCGGTTCCAGGTGACAACTCGCTTACCAATGGAGGCAGTTCTGCAGATCGGCTTATTTCCTTGCCGTTGAATTTCAGGATCACATCACCGGGTACTATCCCGGCTTGTTCAGCCGGGCTGTTTTTTTCTACCGAGCTGACCAGTGCCCCGACAGGTTTTTTCAACCCGAAAGTATCAGCCAGCTGTTGATTCACCTCCTGGATCATGATGCCGAGGCGACCGCGATTCACCTTGCCGTGGTCGAGCAGTTGCTGTTCAACATTCATGGCGACATTGATAGGGATCGCAAAAGACAGCCCCTGATAACCACCGCTTCGGCTGAAAATTTGAGAATTGATTCCGATCACCTCTCCTTTCATATTGAACAACGGCCCCCCGGAATTGCCCGGGTTGACCGCAACGTCTGTCTGCAGGAAGGGTACATATCCCTCGTCGGGCAGTGAACGGGATTTAGCAGAGATGATCCCGGCCGTTACGGTATTCTCGAAGCCGAACGGCGAGCCTATCGCGATCACCCACTCACCCACGCGCGCATCCTTGGTATCACCGATCTTCACTGTCGGCAAGTCCTTGGCGTCGATCCTGAGTACGGCGACATCGGAAAGTTTGTCTATGCCAATTACCTTCGCCTTGAACTCACGTTTGTCCGTGAGCTTGACTATCACTTCATCTGCATCCGACACCACATGTGCATTGGTAAGGATGATCCCGCTTGAATCGACGATAAAACCGGAACCCAGACCATGCGTGGGAACGCTGCTGTGGGGAGCGGGACTCTGGAACCGGCGGAAGAATTCGTAGAATGGATCGTTTGGATCCATTTGGGGAAATCCGCGGGATCCGGAAAATCCGGTTTTGACCGAGCCGGACACGCTGATATTGACAACCGCAGGGCCTTGCAATCTGGCGATTTCGGAAAAGTCAGGCAGGGTGATGGTAGGTATATTGCGTGGTTCCTGAGCAAGCGAAGCTGTATTGGTGGTTGCCCTTGCCTCACTGACGGTGGGGAACCCACGATAGATGTAACCGCTTGCTACGGACGCTGCGGTAATCAAAGCAAGGACAACATACTTGACAGGTTTAGGAAGATTTATCGATGCCATTCTTCATTTTCCTTTCAGTAGTAAGTAAACACGACCAACGCTCACCTCTGCAGTTGAGCGCATAAAATATATTTGAATTTAGAACAACAAAAGAAGTTCCCAATTTTGTTTGTATTGAGTTTCATTGCAACCCGATAATTCCGGACGAAAGGTCCCCGGCGATGCCGGGGATGAAAGATATTCGCAATCCGCTTACCTGGAATCAGGCCTGAAACCAAACTATTGGATAGTGATGGACTTGGCTTTGGCGCTGGTTCTTTTTGGCAGCCGCAACTCCAGGACACCATCGGTATATTTCGCCTGTGCAGTGTCCTCATCCACGTCCTGATCGAGAACAAATGTCCGGGAAACTTTTCCATAATAGCGTTCGTTGCGCAACAATTTTTCGCCTTCCTTTACTTCCTTCTCCTTTTTTACTTCCGCGCTGATAGCAACCTGGCTGCCATCAATATTGACGTGGATGTCTTCTTTTTTCACACCGGGAATCTCGGCATGAACCGAATAAGCCTTGTCATCTTCGCTCACATCCAGCTTGATTTGGATATCCTGCTGTCCTTCGAACCGAACCGGACGCATGAAAAAACCACGAAACAAATCGTCAAATGCATTATCGGCGGGGTTGTAACGCAATATGTTAGCCACTTCATACTCCTTATGGATTCCGGGACATCCCCGTGCTGATCGATATGAGGAATCATCATCGGGATTTCAAGGGCCCTTCTGCAAGCACTTAATGCCAGCTTCCCGAGCCATACCAAGTGTCATACATTGCTTGGAAATTAGAGGCAGGGTATGGCCGGGCTTGATAAGGCTTGCGATGCAGATCATAAATGCTTGATGATCACCTCACCAAATTCCGAACAAGGAACTTGCTTTGTGCGTTCCATAAGGCGCGTAAATCTAAAGGTGACGGTCTTTGCGCCAATCGCATCTTTGATGATCAGATCCGCGGCTCCCAGCCAACCCAAGTGGCGCAGCATCAATTCTGCCGAGAGGATCAGCGAACCGGGTTTGACGTAATACTTTCCTGCATTCTTCGGCGCGGTGCCGTGCGTGGCCTCGAACATGGCTACAGTATCCGAAAGATTTGCGCCCGGTGTGACGCCTATGCCCCCGACTTCCACCGCCAACTCGTCGGAGACGTAATCCCCGTTCCGGTAAACAGTGGCGATCACATCTTATTCCACCGGGCGCAGCAGAATCTTCTGCAGAAGGGCGTCGGCAATCACGAACGTGATGACGTTGCCGCCGCTGCCATATGTCTCGCGAAGTTTGAGCCATGGTCCACCGTCGATTTCCACGCCGCAAAATTCACGATAGGCGAGTTCAAATCCCCAGATATTGAAGCCGCCCTCGGTGAGCTTCATGATGTTTCCTTTATGCGCCAACATGACCGACTTGCGCTTGTTGGCTATCGCATCTTGTATGGTGCGGCGCACCAGGCGTTCTGTGCCCTCAGCCTAGACAGGGTTGATGCCTGATTGCGGAAGTGACAATTCGGAACGGACTGGATCTCTTGATGGATCAGCGGCTCCTTGTGAGTAGTTTGGACTAACTCTGAATCCGAATCTTCAGAGAATCTCTTATACTTCGTTAACCTCGGAAGATGATTGTTGTGCGCCACGAACTGCACCGATGACAAAAACGCATACCCCCACTAAAATGAGCAGAAGGAACTCATAGGCTGGAACACCTGCACGCAAGGTCAGCAAGCTGTCCAACACGCCCAAAATTATTAGTATAAATCCCAATAGCTTGGTCTTCACGCCTCGCTTGCTGTACTCTGTTTCCATGGTAAGCACCCCTTTTGGGCCTATCAGGCAATGGGGTTCTTGGCGCTACGCGCCCACCAGAGCAGGCCACCTGCAAACAGACCGATAACCATCAACGCCGCGATGAGAGGCTTGGATCCGGTTGACGGCTTTAGCAACAACCAGTACCAAGTAGTCATAGTGTGCTTGGAACCTTTTTCACTGTTATTACTTCCGTCCCAAGCTGCAAACGCAACAGGAATGAACCGCCCCCTTGTGAACTGTATATCTTTTTCTGGTGCAGACGTTGTTAGTGGCCGGTACATCAACACCTTCCAAGTTCCGTCGATATAACTCGACTTTGCTTGGAGTCCAACATTGGACGCATCGCGTTTCTCAATGTCTTTGAATCCTTTGCTATTCAAAATGCTGATGCTCTCAGTTGCATCCTTTGTACCGCTCTTCCAATGCCAGATATTCACCGGATGTACCGCATCACCCATGCCAAAATAGGGCTTTTCCATTTCTTTAGGGATTATGACGGGCAGTTGCACAGCAACACCGTCTTCCATTATAGGAGGATCACCTATCCTCTCCTCACGGTCATCACCAGGAATACTCTTGGTGCGATCGTCCCACTCCATCAACATCGCAACCGTCTTATCGTTGTACATTGCACGCACCGTGATGGTGTCATCGGAGGGCTTGAAAAAACGCTCCCCTCCTATGATCTGTGGAACTAGGTAAAATGTGGTGGGTACAGTTATTTCCCAGCGCTCATCATCCGGTGTATTGGGTAAATCGCCCTCCACCCTGTCCGCCTTGATAACGGTGTTTTCTGCATTGACCTTCTTGTCAGTCTTTGCCAGGGATACCACATAGTTTGCTACGTGCCAGCGATCCTCGACAGAGAGACTCTTTTTACTCATGGGGTTGGCAAAAGACGGCATTACTGTACCAGCGATACCAGTTGTGATGCGCACGAAAATGTCCTTTGGATCGTGACCGCCGCGGAAGGTCCATGGTTTGGTCAGGTTGCGTGCCCATGTGCGCTCACCTAGATCTCCCATAAGCCGCTTGGTAGAATTGCCCTTGCCAGTATTGCCATGGCATTCTACGCAGCGATCCCCCTTTTCAAACAACTGCTTCCCCTTCTCAATGCTTTCGGCCGAATTTGGTATCTGACTGCCGAAATCAATCTGCTTGATGGTTGGCTGCCCGAAGCGGGCGAAGAACTTCACATAGGCTACCAGATCCCACATATCTTGCTCAGCCAGCAAATCGCTCCAACCTGGCATGGCGGTGCCCGGCATTCCGTCGCGTATCATGCGAAAGACATCATCGTCATTGGGTGCCAAGCTATCGAAACTGGAAGTTTTGATCTTGTAGCTGCCGTACGTAAAATCACGTGGAGGAGGGTTAAGCCTATCTTGAACTGCACCCGCACCGTCGCCATCCGGACCGTGGCACCAAGTGCAGCGCTTGTCGTATATATCCTTGCCCTTGGCAGCATCACCAGGCTTCGCCATTGCCGCCCCCGCCATAATTAATGCGGTACAGAAGGTTAGAAGAGCTATTTTATTCCCGGAACTCATTATTCTTCACAATCCCCGATTATTCATTTGCCCACGACCTTGGCTGTTTGCCGGTATAGTCATACATGAACAGAATCACTTTCCAGATTTCCTCCTCGGTCAGGAAATTCTCCCAAACCGGCATGGATGAGATCCACGGTGCGGCCTCTGCAGGTAGCCCCGGCCCGCCGGTGGCAATGCGCCAGAACAGGAAGGATTCCTGTAATTGCGCGATGGTACCCACGTCCTGAAAATTGATGGGAGTGGGATTCAGTCCCGATGCGTAAGGGCCTTTGCCGTCTAGTTTGTCGCCGTGGCAGTACTGACAGTTCTTGATGTAAACATCTCCACCATCCCTGACCAGTTCCCTGAAATGTTGCGGAGCTTCCTTCTCGAATTTACGATAGGGATTCTCCAGGGTTGCGAGGTTAAAGCTTTTGCCAAATGCATTGAACTTGGATGGCGGCGCAGGATGGATGGTACGCAGCTCTATCGGAGCCTCAAAACTGGGGAGCATGCTGGTGTAGGTATAGTATCCGGCCAGAAATGGCACAGTAATGAACACCACGTTTCGTACCATTTTTTTGGACGGATCTTCTACCAAGGCTTTGATGGGGCCTATCAGTTCCTGAGCCCCTTCATCGGTGAATGTGAACACCATCACCACCCCGGTCACCACAAAGACCATATACATGGTAAGCAGGCTCTTGGGGATCAGCTGACCCAGTAATACGTCAAACACCAGGATAAAGCTGAAATATACCCCAAGTATTATGAGAACGAATTGCAGCAAGCGAGGAATACGTCTTTTCGGAGTCATGGTCATTTCAATCCTGCCAGGTAATTCACCAGCATCTCAAGCTCTTTCGCTTTCATTTCCTCACCATACTTGGCGGGCATCATGCCCCCCGCAAACCCTTTTGCAATAACTGCTTCGGGATCGAGTATCGCCTGCCGCAAATATTCCTTGTTCCTCGATTTACCAATCTTGGTAAGATTCGGGCCAATCTCACCGGTTTGACCAGCAACAGTATGACAGGTGCCGCATGAATACTTGGCGATGACATCTTCAGCTGTTTTCAGCGGGGCAGCTTCCTCTGCCGCGGGAACTGCTGCAACCGCGGCAGGGATCACCGGGATAGTGACTGTCACTTCGGTTCCGCCCGAATCCTGAAGATAAGCGATGACAGCCGTGAGCTCAGCCTCGTTCAATCCGATCCCGCCACCAGTTACATCGGGCATGGGGCTTTCGGTATCGTTGGTTCCTGACCTGCCGAATCCGGAAACCACAAAGGCAGACGGTTTCGTCAATGACTCGTGCAGATATTCCTCGACAGTTCTTGCTGCGCCCTTGTAGCGTGGATCCTTCAAACGTTCAATTGACACGGGACCAATCTTGTCCAGCATCGGCGCCCTGCCCAGCGCATTGTGGCATAGGGTGCAATTCCCCTTTTCGTTAAAAATCTTGCCACCCAATGCGATGAATTCATCCATGGTCATGGCGCCAAGATCGAGTTTCTCCTCCACGGGTGGCGGTGCGGGTTTGATTTGTGGGATGCCAAAATTAGAGTACCCCCAGAATCCACCGATCACCACCAGGCTGAAGGCGGAAACCTTAATGATGTTGATCATGCTTGTTCTTCCAATATCCCTTAGCTGCGGTACGCCGGCTATTGATCGCGCTTAGCCAGAAAATAAAAACGACCATGGCCATGAACAGGATTGTTCCCATCGATACGATGCTGGCTGCATAACCCAAATCCGGGGTAAAGGCATCGGGAGAATTGTCACGGAAAACATTGGACACGTGCCAATGCTGGCGAATGGAGGAGCGCACGTAACCCATCAAACCCATCAGCCACGTGAAAGCAACTGCCAGCAGAAACAGCGCATATTGGGATCGGTTGGACATGCGCCCCCAGTGCAACGGCGCCACCTCTTTCGCACCCTTGTACATGAGCATCTCTATCACCGTGCTGGATATGATGATTATCAGGGTAGTCAAAACCTGTGGTATGGAGGCCGCCACCTTGTACACCGTATTGGTGAAGTAGCCGTAATAGACACCCAGCACCGTGATATTGATGAGGCCCACGGTAAACAGGGCGATCTGTATCGCGTTGCCAGTTGTGGCCCAGGATACTGTGGGGATTTTGTTGGCGCGCCGGTACAACAGGAAGCTCAAGTAGGTAAATATGATCAGGAAATTCACTGCCGTGTTCTTTGCCGGCATGATGCCCAACACCCCAAGGTATTCATGATATGGACCTCCGAGGCTCTTGAGTTCGGCATTGGTGAGGACCAAGGTGTGCGGCGTAAACCACACCATGAAGGCTACTACAAGGACAATGGCGATGTATTTGATCTTGGCATTGTAGCGATAAGCACCTTCGCTGCGTCCCATGCCACACCATAGATAGTAGTTGGCTGACAGGAACAGGGCGCCAATCAGCACCGCCTGGATGATGAATATCCATGCGAACACACCGCCCATCAGGGTGATGCCCATCTGTTGGCTGTAGGCATACAATTCGGCGGTCAGATAATAGCCGGCAAAAGGTAATGGCAGGAGTGCTGCAATGGCAATGAAATTTGCGTTATAACCTATCCAGTCATAATGGGCGCGCTCCCCATCGTTCCTGGCGCTGAGGAACTTGAAAGCGGCATAGGCGCCAATGATGGATCCGCCAAACGCCATGTTCGCTACTAGCCGGTGTACATTGATCGGATTCCAAAGGTGATTGTGGATCGCGGCCCATGTATCCCCGTTGAATACACCCGCCGCATCCACGGCCGCCGGACTCATCATGAAGGTCGTCCATGCATTTGCCAGGAACATCAGCAGGGAACCAACCGAATTGAGCAACAGCCCGAGGGTCAGGTGAACCCATTTTTTGTTCCCGCCCTGAAGCCAGTGCCAGCCGTAATAGTAGATGTACAGGATCGCGCTCTCGGCGAAGAACAGCAGCGCGTAAGCAAACATGCTTCCCCTGAAGATTGTTGCCAGATACTTGAACAGGTCGGGATACAAGAGTACCAGGACAAAGGTCAGCAAGCCACCCAGAAGTGCGGTGAGAGAGTAGGCAATGATGCTGACCTTCATAAATTCAAAAGCCATGCTGTCATAGCGTTCATCCCGAGTCGCCATGCCGATGGCCTCGATGATAAACACGAACATCGGCACCGCCAAAACAAATGCCCCGAACCAAAGATGCAGTTGAGCCACAAGCCACACCGCCACACGGGAATTCACACCTTTGATCTTTGGGTAGTCCGCTGCGGTTAATTTTGGCGCGGGCGGGTAAGTTGCCGTCTTTGCGTCTGGAATAGCGGCTGCTTCAATCGCCACAGTTGTTGCCGGAGTCTTGGCAACGGTTGCTGCCTCTTCGGATGCACTTGCGGCCGGCATAAAGGCTGGCAGCATCAGCATTGCCAAAACAGCCAATACAAATGCTCCGCACACTATCCTTATATTCTGCTTTGGCAAGATCTACTTTCGATTGTTCCAATGTTCTGTATCAGCAAGATCAATTCCTGCTTATGAGGGCATGCGCGTGCTGTAAGGGTAATACATTCTTAATGGTGATATACCATTGCCAATCCATATAGTTTCATGATGGAAAAATCCAGGGTAAAAAATAAGATGGAAAAGACGATAAACGCACCCGCTAGCGGTAAAAGATAAGCTTTCATGTCGTTACGCCCTCAAGAACCACACAAAAAAAACAATCACAGCTATCAGAACCGACGAAAAAAAAGCCGGCCCGACCCATCGGTACTTCGTTTTTCCGCATTCATCCGAATGGCATTCATCAGTGCTCATTTCCCAGCCCCTCTCTCAGCGGATTATCCACCAGTTATCGGCACACAATATCCAGTCTAAAATCCCCCGCCCCTTTTTGGGGCTGCCATGCCTGCTACAGGACAAAGTAATACAGGATCAGGCAAATGAAGAAAACATTCACCAGCATCCCGCAAAAAATTACACCGTCAGCAAGATATTTTTTTTCAAGAAATTTCATGCGGGCCGTGCTCCCTAATTTGCCTTGCATTGGCAAAGCTTGCGGATATAGGCCACCAGATTATCCACTTCTTCTGCGGACAAGGTCGCACCCCAAGGCGGCATCAACGGCGATTTACTGATGGACTGCCCCCCGTCCTTGATTACACCCTTGATATCGGCATCGGTACGTTTTTCCATATCTTTGGCATTGGTGAAGTTGCGCGGGTCAGTAGCGAAATCCGGGCCGACATTGATACCTTTGCCATCACCTTTGACTCCGTGGCACTGGGCGCAATAAAAATCAAACACCTGTTTTGCGTCTGCCGCCTGTGCTGAACTCAAAGTACTCAGGGCCAGGCCAAGCACCATGGTGATTTCTATTACAAGTCTCGACATGAGTTTATCTCTCTGATTGTTCGCATTAGAAAGTAGCCACATACGCCGCCACATCCTCCATCTCTTTCGGACTAAGTGCGCTGGAAAAATCGGGCATATCCCGAACCGGTTTAAATACCTTGATGTTCGCCAAATAAGCGTAGATCCAGTCAGGATTCAAGCGCCTGCTGGCGCCAATCAGACTGGGGCCACTTTTGCCGCCGTGCACCTCGCCCCTTATCTCAAACTCATGGCATCCGCTACAGGGCATATCTTTGCTGAAGATTTTTCGACCCATTACTGACGCTTTGGCTTTAAGCATGCCCGCCTTGACCTCTGATGAGGTCAAACCCATCAGGAAATCCGTAACCACAGCCGCATCTCCAGCCGACAGCGTAGGATGGTTGCCCGGATTCTTTTCAGTGAGTGAGTTATATTTCATCGGGCGAATCGGTTTGGGGTTCTGCAACCATGCCGCAAGCCAAGCCTTCTGAAACTTGCTGCCGGCATACCATAGCTCCGGCCCCTTCTTTGCAAGCTGGTCTGCTATCGTCTTCTCCTTTGCTGGGCCATCAGTGTAATGGCAGCTGGTACAGTTCTTCTTGAAAATCGCATCCCCATCAGCCGCGCAGCTGGGAGCTGTCACCACAACCAGCAAAGCCGCTCCAAGGGAAACGGTGACTGCCAGCAATCTCATATCGCATTCCTTTCTTTTTTTATAGATTAATATTTTACAAAATGATAACAGTAATAGCCTTTATTCCACAACGCGGATTGCCATCCCATTAAGAACTACGGACTGTACCATGGCAGGCTATGGAACTATTGTGTTTGCCAAGACTTCATTAAAAAGTCAGGATTGAATTGTTTGTAGTGTTGCTGATTTTTCCAGTTTGCTTTATTCTGTTC